>JACCDV010174829.1_pt1 | contig 14502 bp, 14 predicted proteins | sample 7446131 | NCBI WGS metagenome assembly JACCDV01 (sample SAMN15323448, study PRJNA562643) | freshwater metagenome | isolation source: river surface water | place: USA:Blue River Watershed | collected 2017-08-17 | reverse complement strand
CGATCAAGGTGATGTGATTTTTCTTACTGCCTTCGGTCCTGAGGGTTGTGTCTTACTAGAAATGCTCGCAAGATTAATAAGCTCTCAAGAGCTGAAAATTGATCGCGTGGCTACCAAGCTTAGTGACCTAGGTTCTAAGCAAGGCAAAATTGCTATAGCGAACCTCGATACTGGTTATCAGTTCAAAGAGACTCTTGAACTGAAACGAGAGTTGGAAGCTAAATATGGGCTGACCATTATTATGATGGAGCCAGAATTAACTGTCTCTGAGCAAGATGCAGCCTACGGAGCTCGGCTCTACGAGCGTGATCCAGATCAATGCTGCTATATGCGCAAACTGAAACCACTTTCTAAATTGTTAGATGCTAGGCTGGCGTGGATAAGTTCTATACGCAGGGATCAGACTGATAATAGAGCAAGCGCGATGGCGTTCGAGTTTGATAAGAAATTTAAGCTCGGTAAAATCAACCCGCTCATTAAATGGTCTAAATCTGATATTTGGAAATATATTCACGAAAATAAAATCCCATACAATCCACTTCTAGACCAAGGCTACGAAAGTATAGGCTGCGAACCTTGCACTAGTCCTGGTGAAGATCGCAAAGGCAGTCGCTGGGCCGGTAAGGACAAGATCGAATGTGGCTTGCATATCCAAGACTCAGAAACTGAGCAAGGAGGCGAGTTTGTCATCTAATAAATTATTTCCTATATTCCTTAAGCTAAAAGGACGCAGAGTTCTAGTAGTAGGTGGCGGACTAATCGCCTTACAGAAGATGCAAGCACTGATTAACACCGAAGCTGAGCTTACTGTTATAGCTCCTACTATTATTGATGAGTTGCGCGCGCTTACTGGCGAATTTCCTAATAAGCGTAAAATAGAATTTATCGAAAGAGACTACCAGCAAGGCGATGAGCTTGGCTCCTATATGGTGATAGCAGCTACTGACTTGCCTGAACTAAACAACAGCATCGCTAATCGTGCTCGCGATCAGATGATACTGGCTAATTCAGTCGATGAGCCAGAATATTGTGATTTCTATGTACCTAGTGTAGTAGAAGCTGGTGACATCAAGATCGCTATTAGTACTAACGCGAAAGCACCAGCGGTAGCGCAGCGTATAAGGTTGGAGCTAGAACCAATAGCCCGTGACATTTATCTGCCGATTCTTGAATATATCGCTGAGTTTCGCTCTAAGGTTCATACTAAAATCACCGGCAAGCAAGCTGCGCGCAGATCAAAACTTATACGCTGGTATAGTGAGAGAGTTTTTAAGCGTAAAGGAGATTTAGTTGTTCAGAGATAAACCCATACTCACACTTATAGGAGCTGGTCCCGGTGATCCTGAGTTAATCACGGTTAAAGGACTTAAGGCGCTAGCTGCTAGTGAGGTGGTGCTTTACGATAGTTTGGTTAATAGGGGAATTCTTGATTTGGCGTTTAGCAAAAATGACCCCGAACTAATCTTCGTCGGCAAACGCCGCGGCAAAGCTAGTCTTAAACAAAACGAAATCAACGAATTGATTTTAAAATATTTAAAAGACGGTAAGAATGTTACTAGACTTAAAGGCGGCGATCCATTTATTTTTGCGCGCGGAGTTGAAGAAGTAGAGTTCGTTAACCAGCACGGTTATGAAGCTAGGATTATTCCGGGGCTTAGTAGTGGGCTAGCTTTGCCGGCTCTTGCGGGCATAGCCCTCACTCTGAGAAATTCTAGCGATGCAGTGACGCTGACAACTGGTCATGATATTAATCTTGAGAAACTTGCGCATTGGGCTCAACTATTAAAGACAGGATCTACTCTAGTCATATATATGGGGCTGTTTCACGTGGTGGATATTTGCGAAAGTCTCTTCAAGGAACTAGGTCAAGATTTCCCAGCCTTAGCTATTAGCAACGGTAGTCTTGATAATGAAAAAATTATTTATTCAGATCTGGCTAATTTAGCTCAGGAAATCATAAACGCTGAAATCGCCTCACCAGCTATATTAGTCTTGGGCAAACACATACAGAGGAATCTTAAACTGGCAAAAAGCGAGTCAGATATAGTAGTATATTCACATGGAGCTGGGTCGCGGCAAACAAACTAGAAGAGCATACGGTTTCGATGAGATCGCTCTGGTGCCGAACGGCAACACTTTAGATTTTGAACTTTGTGATACCAGCTGGACTTTAGGTAAGCATAAATTCGCAACGCCAATTATCGCTAGCGCTATGGATGGAGTCGTAAGTCCTGACAACGCATCAGTGATATCAGCTGAAGGTGCTCTTGCTGTACTTAACCTCCAGGGAATCTACACTCGCTATACTCGCGAAGCTTACAGTATTATTCTCGATGAGATTGCAGCTTCTTCTAAAGATGATTTCGTCTCATTAATGCAAAAAGTATATTCTGAGCCAGTTAAAGACGAGCTGATAATAAATGTTATCCAAGAGATGAAACTCAAGGCTCAAGGAAGACCGGTTGCCGTCTCTATCACCCCTAACACGGCTAACCGCTACGCTCCAATCTGCGAGCAGGCTGGAGTCGATATTATTATTATCCAATCTACGGTGGTGGGACTAGAGCATAAATCTGTCCCTGAGCGCGTAGCTAAAGATCCGAGCATAGAATTGGATCTCACTAAATTCTGTAAAGAGCGCAAGGTGCCAATAGTAGTAGGTAACTGTGTAGATTACGAAATCGCTCGCAAGTTAATGGAGACAGGTATCTCTGGTCTGCTTGTTGGCATTGGTCCTGGTGCTGCTTGTACTAGTCGCGGGGTTCTTGGTATCGGCGTGCCGATGGCAACTGCTATCGCTGATTGCCGTGCTGCTCGTGATGAACATTTCAAGACTAGCGGTAAATATGTACCGATTATTGCTGATGGTGGTATGGCTGTTGGTGGCGATATCTGCAAAGCTATAGCTTGCGGTGCTGATGCTGTAATGATCGGCTCACCCTTCGCGCGCACTCTAGAGGCTCCGGGTAGAGGATTTCATTGGGGTATGGCGACGCCTAGCCCTGTGCTGCCGCGCGGTACACGCATAGAAGTGGGTACAGAATGCAGTACTCATGAGCTTTTGCACGGACCTGCCAAGCTAGATGATGGTAGTCATAATTTAGTCGGTGCGCTTAAGACATCAATGTCAACTTTGGGTGCTAGTAATCTTCGCGAGATGCAAGATGTAGAAGTGATAGTTGCTCCATCATTGCTCACTGAAGGCAAGGTTTATCAAAAAGCTCAGAAACTTGGAATGGGTAAAAAATAAATGTTCTTCCTAGTTATAGGCGGAACTAAAACTATTAAACACCCTGGTATTAGTGCTGCTGGAGCTTCGCATGAGCTTCTACCTTATACTGCTGCGCTTGATGCTGAGTATATTTGTCTTGGCAAAACTTTAACTTTACCTAGTGTGCCAGTATCACCTGCTGGAATAGTTAGTCCTGCTCTAATCACTCGCAGATGTCTTGATTTACTCAAGATGCCCCTGCAGGTTATAAATGCTGGCGCGCCAGTTACGCCGCAGCTAAGTGAAGAGTGGATGACTGATCTTGGGGCTTTACAAGCGGAGTCGGTGGAAACTGGCATGGCAATTGAGTTTAGTGAGGTGCTGAGATTATATGAAGCGGGGCGCAACGTCATTGCGAGGAGCGCAGCGACGTTGCAATCCATTATCATTGCAGAATGCGTTGTTGGTGGTACAACCACTGCCCAAGGTCTTTTACGCGCACTTAGCTATGATGTTAGCGGTCTAATGTCTAGCAGTATTCCTAATGGTAATCACTCACTCAAAGCTGATTTGGTAGAACAAGGCTATCAAGCTGCTCTTAAGCGCTCAGACTTCAGTCCTGAGCTGGTGGCACAAAATCCACTATTAGCTATTAGCGCTATGGGTGATCCAATGCAAGCTGTTGTAGCTGGCATTGCAGTTGAGTGTATAGAGCGCGGTATAGAATTTACACTTGCTGGTGGCTCGCAGATGATTGCCATAGCTAGCCTAGTAGAGAAGATGATTGATCACGATATAAATGTAGTTACCACCCCGTGGGTAATGAACGACAAATCCGCCCGCATTCAAGATTTATTATCTCTATGTTGCAAGCGCACTAAACTTAGTGCCGCAACTAGTATCCCCGATGAACTTAAAGAATTGCCACTAGCAGCCTATGACCAAGGGCACGTTAAAGAAGGGGTTGGAGCAGGAGCTTTAATGCAGTTAGTACAAGCTAATACTTCCAACATCTATAGATAGTAGTAACTCTCCTTTAAGCTTTTGCTTAAAAGCCATACAGAGATCTTTAATCAAATCAAGAGTTTTAGGCGCTGAAGTTTTAATCAACAAATGAAAACGGTATTTAGTCTTGAGCTTCGCAAGCACGCAAGGACTAGGACCTAATATCGAGCAATCTTCAGTACTAATATGCTCAAGCAAATAACTATGCAAATTATTAAGAGCTTCAATAGCGTCCGTCTCGTCATCAGCCTGACTTACTACGCGCAGTAGTGTGCTGTAAGGTGGGTAGCCGGCTAGTTTACGTTCTTCAACCTCGCGGTTATAAAAATCCCTGTAGTCTTGATTGGCTGCTTGCACTAGCGCCTGGCGCTCTGGGCTGTAAGTCTGGAATATCACTCGCCCTTGCTTATCTCGTCGGCCAGCACGCCCTGCGACTTGAGTGAGTAGTTGGAAGCCGCGCTCTTCAGCTTGATAATCTAACTGCATGAAGCTGGTGTCAGCAGCGACCACACCCACTGTGCTTAACTGCGGCAAATCAAGACCTTTAGCTATCATCTGGGTGCCAATTAATATATCGATCTTACGATTCTTGAAATCACGCAAGACCTCGAGATATGCTCCCTGAGAGCGGCTAACATCACTATCGAGCCTAGCGACTTTAGCTTGCGGAAACGCTTTGCGCGCTTCTTCTTCTAGTTTCTGGGTGCCTAGCCCGAAGAATTTGATAGTTTGCATGCCGCAAGCTGTACACTGACTAGGATGCGCCTCCATATGTCCGCAGTGATGACAAACCATGCGTCTCTGATCAGAATGGTAGACGATCTTAGACGAGCAGTGAGGGCAATTGTAAACATGCCCGCAAGTTCTACAGAAAACATGCGAAGCTGCTCCGCGACGATTGAGAAATAATATAACTTGTTCTTGCTCAGCTAAAGCATTATCAACAGCTTGTTTCAGCGCACGAGAGAAAATTCCGCGATTAGAAGCAGCCAGCTCTTCGCGCATATCTACTATTTCTACTCGCGGCAAAGTTGCAGCGTTAACTCGTTGCGGCAACTCCAGTAAATGATAATCAGGGAAATCCTCGCTCACTGCCTTATAGTAAAGCTCTATGCTCGGCGTCGCTGAACCGTAGATAACCATGCAATCCTTAGCCAGCTCTGCTCGCTTAGAAGCCAATTCGCAAGCGTGATAGCGCGGAGCTGGGCTCTCTTGCTTATAACTATTCTCGTGTTCCCCATCAACGACGATAAGTCCTAGATTATGCACCGGCGCGAATATCGCCGAGCGCGCGCCCACTACTATTATCGGCTCGCCTGTCTCTCTTGCGGCGATAATTTTATCCCAAGTATACTGGCGCTCAGTTTTACTTAGCGCACTGTGCCAGACTACTATATTCTCGTGACGCGCCGAGATACGACTAATCATCTGCGGCGCTAGTGATATCTCCGGCACCAGCACTATCACCGAACGCTTAGCTCTAAGTGCTTCATCGATTAACCTTAGATAAATTTCCGTCTTACCGCTACCAGTAATTCCCTGTAGTACGAACTTCGGCGCCGCTTCCTCACTATAACTATGAATCTTCGCAAGCACATTAGCCTGATCTAGAGTTAGCTTAGGGACTAGCTTTGACTCTTCTGAGAGCCCAAGCTCTGTGAGAGGATTTGCTATAGATTTATAACGGGTTTTAGTTAGTGCTTGCTCTTGAGTGACAGCTCCAAGTTTAATAAGTTTAGTGATTTGTTTTTTAAGCTCAGCATCACTTAACTTAGTTAAAGTTTTGAGACGTGCGTAGCGCATATGTCCGCCGCGTGCTTTAGCTAAGACAGAGAAAATTTGCTGAGCTATAGAGTCTAGCCCGCTGACATCGAAATCTTTATTCACGCGGATTTCTTTAATCGGTTTTGCTATTAAAGTACCAGGCAATATTGAAGAGAGCACTTCTGAGTAGGAACAAGCGTAGTAGTTAGCCGTATGTTTAATTAGCTCAAGCAAGTCTGGCGGGTAGAGCTGCTCGATAATTAGTTCGCCTACTTCCTTAAGCTCGAACGCTAAGGGCTCAGCCCCCCTAGCCAAAGTCTCAATAACTAGCGCATTCTCTTTACCATTGCGCAGCGGCACCATGACGAGTGACCCTGCTTGCAGCCTATTAGCTAGAGACTCGGGCACAGAATAAGTAAGTTCAGCCCCAAATGCAAAACTTTGTTTAGAATTCGCGATAAGAACTTTACAAAGACCCATCTTTTGCTATGATTGTAGCCTGCTTTGGGGTTTACTTTAAAGCATAGGGCATTAGCTCACGTTGCTCAGACGTTTAACAGTCTGCAACCTGTGAGGGCATTTAGCTCAGTTGGTAGAGCGTCTCGTTTACACCGAGGTGGTCGGAGGTTCAAGTCCTTCAATGCCCACCATTTATCATCTTTATTCCTATTAGAGAGCCATTTAGGCTGTTTTTGATCGGAATATTGCTGTAAGTATTGATATATTAGTTGATATAAGTTATATTATCTTGTTATGAGGATGCCAGCCGTTTTTAAAGATGTTTGGGCTAGATTAGCTGAATTTAAAGCGGCTCAAGCTGCAAAAAGGGCCGAACTACAAAGGCAACCATTAATAGTAGCGCCGCCAGGAGTAGCGCATAGATTAATAGCTGGTGCGGCAGCTATATCTGAACGCGTAAGTCCAGATCCCCCAATTAGTACCCCCGTAGCGGGGTTGGCAGAACCTAATTATCAGGATATTAGAGATTCTGCCGTAAAAGCATTGTGTACTCACGGTGCAGTTGAAGTACTTTTGCTTACTGTTTTTGGCAGTATTCAACCTAATGCAAAGGGTAAAAGAGAGTGTGATTCGGCAACAATAATGTCTAAGCTTCAAGAACTTGAAGCTTTATTGAAGGAACGAGGTATAACAACTACGTTTTGTGGTGAAACAGTAGCTAGGGTGCCAGCTATAAAAGAATTATTTCAAATTGCAAGAGCAAGAGGTATAGTCCTGAAAGGTAAGCCAATAGCGGTAGTGGCCCCAACTACAATCAAGGTTGAAAGTATTTTTCAAGCAATGACTGAATTAAAGTTGCTATTGAGACCTAAAATTGCACAACTACTGAGTCTACAACAAGATAGAATTGGTTCTACAACAATAACTTTAGATGCTAGAAATTATGATGCACTTGTTGCAAATCTCACAGCTTATAGTAAAACTCATTATAGATTCGTGGATATGAAGGAAGAGAAGGCTTTCCCTTCAGCTGAACCTCAAGACATTCAAGAGATACTAAAACAATTACATATAAGCAAGAAAGAAATCAAATAAACTAAACCCCAAAACTAGTCACATAATTTATCAAACGTAAAACTATAAACGCAGCTGCAAACTTCTTATGCAGAGCATAAATATCACGCGGCTTACCAGTTCCAGCTTTCATGCCTTTATAGACTTTAGATCCAGTGTAGGTCAAGGCTGCATAAGCGACTAAAACTAATAGTGAAATAGCAGCATGGAAAATCAAAAAGTAATTGGTTCCTGCAGCCACGTGCCCAACAACCTTCTCTACTGCCATGCGTTGTATCTCGATAACTAGAACTAAAGTCAGGTCTATAGCGAAGGCCGTTAACATCAAGGGAATATGCAGGCTCATGCGTTTTCTAAAGTAGAGACCGGCGGCGATTATGATGAGAACTAGGCTGGAGAACCAATAGAACATAATTCCTTTATATCATGCCTTACTCCACTAAATGACCTAGTAAAAACAAGCCAAAAGTACTAGGGAAAAGCTTTTTGCTGGTGATAACCCTAGGGCAAATACAGGCATAAAAGATATAGAGGTAATAAATATTATGCCGTTGAATCCTATTAATCAAGAGAAGTTCATTCAAGTACTAGAATCAGTACTGCCAGAGGCCAGCAAAAGCCTTTCGCTGCTTCTTAACAGCACTATAAATTTAAGTTTTAACAGTTGGGCTGAATCTGAAATCGCAGAAGGTAAAACTGGCGAAAATATTATTTACTCATCTGAGTTTTCTAAACCAGCGAATTGTAATTTCGCTATAGCGGCAAGTCCTAAAATGGCTTGGATAGTTTCTGATCTAATGACAGGTGGTAGTGGTGCTTGGGCTGATGGTACTGAAGTTGCGGAAGCTAAACTTAGTGCTTTTGTTGAAGCTATTAACCAATCAATGAATGGTGTGCTTACTAAGCTTAAGAGTAAAGCTGCAATGGAAATGCAAAATGGCACTCTTAGTGCTCCAATGCAGATGACTGACTCTAATGCTTTCAAAATGAACATTAGTATCGAAGGACTTTGTGATGAAGCTGCTCATATTGAGATGAGTGGAATCTTAATGCAATTCTTATTGAATCAGCTTGCTGGTGGCTACACTGAGAATGATGGACGTGAGCGTGGTATCTCTGGTGTGGAGTTTGCTCAAGCTAACCCTGGTGGCACTCAGCTGCGTGGTAATGATGATCGCAACTTGAATCTATTAATGGATATTCGTATGGGACTTACTGTGGAGCTTGGTAGATCTGAGATGCCACTTAAGGACATACTTAAACTAGCTAAAGGCTCTGTTATTGAGCTTGATAGACTTAGTGGTGAGCCGGTAGATCTATTCGTAAATAACAAACTTATTGCTAGAGGTGAGGTAGTGGTTATCGACGATAATTTCGGTCTGCGTATCACTCAGCTTGCTGGAAATCTTAATTTAGCGCAAGATATGGGATTGGTGGCAGCAGCGGCTGACTAAGTCATGCAAGAGACTAATCTAAACCCATTCACTAGTGAAAATACTGCTAGTGCATACGCCACTACTGATCCAGTTTATAGAGCTAGCTCTGAAGCGGTCGTAGAGTTTCTACCACCGATCGCTCAGCATATTGCTGATCTAGGAGCTGGTACTGGTATATCATCTGAAATCATTTTGCAGAGCATAAAGCCTGGAGCGAGTTTTACTGTAATAGAACCTAGCGAAGCAATGCTAAATATCGCTAAAGAGAGATTGGGAGCATTAGCTAGCTATCTTAATTTAGCTGTTGATGAACTGCCTATTAATAGTTTCGATATCATATATGCGCTAAATTGCTTGCATTTATTTCCTGATCATAATTCTGCTAGTAAAGCGATTAGTAAGTCTCTAAGAGCTAATGGTACTTTTGTTTTTAATTTATCCTCACCTAGTTATAAATTTACAGAATTGAGCCAAGATGAGCTTGATTGTCTTTATGCTAATTTAGATTTCTATGCTGAACTGCATGCTAGTACAGGTGCTGCTTATGCGGTTTTGGCTAGTACGGTGCAGCTTTTAACTAGCTTGGTTACGGCTCTTAGCTTTCAAGGGCGTGAAGATGAGATTATAGAGGGTCTTGGTATTAGTGCTTCTGAGCTGATTAAGCGTAATAGCATTGGCGTGCGCGGGCTTTATAGCCAAGAAGATCTGGTAAATATTTTTAAAGCTGTTAATATGGACTTAGAAGGGTACACTGAAGTTGTGATCAGGGTTCCAGCAGAGTATCAGCGCAGTATTTGGCGTATGATGGCCAAGAGTTTCATTAATGATGAAGCTATGGTTGAAGAGCTGCTAACTAGAGTGATGCTCCCAGAGGAAGTACCGATACGCCAAGCAATATTTAAACTATGCAAGCATTAATTTTTTTATTACTTATTCAGCTCCCAGCAATGGCAAGCGACGCTTTGCCAGATAAATCTAATCAAGATTTAGGTATAGGCTGGCGCATGATGGTAATTACTGTTTTTCTCGCGCTAATGTGGTTTGGACTTAAGAATTTCGCTGAGCGCATTAAGACTGGTAAATTACAAGTACCAGGGTTCCTCCAAGGTGGTAATAAATTCTTTTCAGGTTTAGGTGCCTGGAAAAAAGAAGCAGAAGCTAAACACCCTAAGTTCAACCTTGAGCCAGTGCAGAGACAAGTATTTCCAGACGGCTCAGAATTATGGGTAATTGAGAATAATGGCCGTTATATTTTGCTGTCCAAGACCCTTCAAGCAGGTATTAGGTTTATTTGTGACCTTGGATCTGCTGAGATACCTAGCGCTATACATGATGCTGATAGCGTGCTGCAAGATGCTATACGCCGCTTATAATTTTTTTATTTCTTGAATATAAGTTTTTCTGCTAATATAGGCTAGCGTGCTGAGGTAGCTCAGTTGGTAGAGCATCTGACTTGTAATCAGGCGGTCGAGGGTTCAACTCCTTTCCTCAGCACCATTTAAAAAACAAATAGGGCTCCCTTTAGGGAGCCCTATTTGTTTTTAGGGGCTGGAATAGAGTTGAAGCCCTTAGCAAGGAATCTATGATTCCAGGTCGAGGGTTAGCAAAAAGGTGACTTGCGTCACCTTTTTGCGCTTTCAACCTCGCGCAAAGTTTTTGCTACGTATCTGGGTAATGGATTGCTTCGTCGCTATGCTCCTCGCAATGACCTTACTCCGGTATAACCTCTATCACTAAATCCCTCGAAATATTACTATGCTTAATATCATCTAGGATTATCAGTTCAGACTCTATTCCTAATAACTGCGCGGTTTCATAAAGCTGCTTAGATTGCTCATAAGGAATAATCTCATCTTTGGTCCCATGAAGTATTTTAAGGCTCCTGATACGGTCTTTAAGCTGTCCAAGTGCTTCTATATTATTCCAAACATTAGTTAGCCAATCTATGACAGATTTAGGTACTGGTTTGAGTCTATCTTTAACTATGTCCCTGATACTTGAGAAGGGAGCTAGTAGCATTAAGTCTCCAAATGATCCTGTTCTGGAAGCTAGAGTGTTGAGCAAGATGGCGCAACCTAGCGAATGAGCTTCACCATCTATGGTCTCGCTAACTAGATGCTGTTTATTAATCAAAAAATCAATCACAGCATTAGCATCAGCCATTAAACCTTCATGAGACGGTTTGCCGGGGGTCGAAGAATAACCTCTATAACTCATTAGGCAGATGTTATAACCTTGCTTATAATCTTCCTCTGCTTCTTTATAGAAGCAAGCAATACTAGAAGCATTGCCGTGTAAATAAAGTTTTGTGCGCCCGTTGGGGTTAGTATTGCCGGCAAACCAAATTCTAACTTTGTGTTGATCAGAACTATCAATCAATAGATTCTCAAGGTTAGGAATCTCTCGTTGTAATTCATTGAAGTAAAAACCATCACCTTTTAAAGCTTTAGGGGAGATATTTACTTGCGGGTAGAGTATGTGTTTAAGAACTTTATCGAATAAGGTTCTAGCTTTGTGTATCAGCATCTAATGTAGATCTTAGCAAAGAGTTTAATCTTCAGTTTTCTTAAACTTAGCTTTGAAATATACTACAGCAGCAGCAACTGCAGCGCCTAATATAACCACGATACTAAGAATGCGTAAGAGTTTCGACTTGTTCATTTAATTTCTCCAATAATTGTTTATCGACTAGTATAGAACTTAATTCATAACGATCCATCATCGCTTTGAAATTCTCATCCTGACTTAATACTTTCATCTCATCGACTGCTGAGTGAGTTCTTAATTCTGAGAGACGGCGAGCGACCTCGATGATAGCGTTGTGTTTAGCGAACTTATCGCTGTTATAGAACTGTTGTGAGTAGATCATATCGAGAATTGTTTCTGGAAGACCGCAGCTTCTTAATGCTAAATATGCAAGTTCTAGATTGTTGATACCAAAATATTCTTTTTCTTTATCTAAGCGTTCTTGGAAGTCTTGTATTGATTGGAATTGCTTGTAATCTTTTTCATAGAAAGTCTTGAATACTAGTACTCCAAAGGTATTTAAAAGAGCGGCAATATAAATATCATCTTGAATACTTCTACTAAGATCCAGATTGCGTGCGAAGAATTGCGATGTAGTGGCAAGGAAAACGCTTTGACGCCAGAGGTCTTTGTCTTTAAACATACTGCGAGCGGCAGCTGTGAAAGCCACGTTCTTGAGTTCGTTGAGCCCGATTACATCTATGGCACGATCTAATGAAGTGACGGAACCGCGAGCACCACCAATAGCAACAGAATTTGCGTACTTGAAAATCTGCACATATAGAACTTCATCTAGTGAAACTAATTTGCGCACATCATCTCTAGTGCAGCGAGGATTGTCGATAAGTTTGATGAGGTCGATAGCGATGCGTGAGAGACTTGGCATCTCTTCTACACGGCTATTAATCTCCTCAAGGGTGAAGCGGGACATGTATGTATCTTTCCCGGTTTTTTGCTTAGTAAAACTTTTGCCTCATTCAAGCAGGCGATAAGATAAGAGCTGTTAAATAGCTATTAAGCAAATATTATTCGCATCAGCATAAGCAATAGATTCTTGCTGGTTAAGAAACATACACTGTTCAGCTTCAAAAGCAACAATATTATCCTTGCCACACGCCTTAAGGGTAGCAAGACCAAGCGTCGGTACATCGAAGCGTGGATCTTGATCTGGTTTACTAACTTTACAGATAGTGATGCGTTTATTGCGCGCAAACGGACCAAGAGAGGCACGCGCACGTTTAATGCAAGCATTAGTACCTTCGATGGCTTCTACGGCTAATATGCTTTTGCTTTGTACCACCACGCTCTGACCTATATCTAGTCGTCCCATTTCTTTGGCTATTTTCATGCCGTAATGAATTTCTTCTAACTCAGCACTTGTAGGCTGGCGTTTAGAAAAACATTGAGCCTTAGGGAAGAACTTACGCAAGTATTTAGTTTGGTCTATGACTTTAATACGGTGCTCTAGTTCTACGAAGTCTACTACTAATCCATGAAGTGTATCATCGTGTAAATCAGGCAACGACAGCACTCTATCAAGAGCTCGTTTCTCAAGTTTGTGCATAGATTTGAAGAATTCTAATTTAGGAACTTTACCTATAAAAGTTATTTCGCCAGCTTTTTCTTTTTGCAGAAACTCTAGTATCTTATAGGCTTCAACTGGACTGTAACGAACGGTAGGTAATTTTAAAGACCTAAGATTTTTCTCAGCTTCTTTACTCAATGCTACGCAGATCATCTCGCGACCGGCTGCGATAGCAGTGCTGGCTAGTTCGTAGGGAAGCTCACCATTGCCGGCTATTAATGCTAGTTTAGCTTCGCTCATGCAATCATCGATACAGCTTTAATACTTAGTTCTGGTTCCTCAAGATTGAACCACTCAAGTATAGTAGCGCCCATATCAGCAAAACTCTCACGAGTACCTAGGTTGCGCGCTTCAAGGCGCGGAGAATACATAAGTATCGGCACATACTCGCGAGTATGATCAGTACCAGCGGCGCAAGGATCACAGCCATGATCAGCAGTGATAAACAATATATCCTCATCTGTCATCGCTGAGAGCACTTCAGGCATGCGAGCATCTATAGCTTCAAGCGCGCGTGCATAGCCATCGGGATCACGTCTGTGTCCGAAATTAGCATCAGTCTCAACAAGATTTAGAAATATCAATTGATCTTGTTTAGGTTTTTCGTTTAATACAGCAAGGAACTTCTCTAAGCCATCAGCATTAGTATCAGTATGTATGTTGCGGCTCACACCAACGGTAGCGAAAATATCTGAGATCTTACCTAAGCCTATAACTTCTTTATTGGCTTCAACTAAAGTCTGCATCACGGTTTTAGAGTGTGGCACTACAGAATAGTCATGACGCAGTTCACCAGCGCGAAGATATTTTTGCTCTGAAGAATGCAATTTCATTGTGTCGTGCGCTTTTACGCTATCAGCTACATTGGGGTTACGACGATATGGTCTTGCGATAATGCGAGCTATCTCTTGATCTCCGCGCATAATTGCTCTTGCGATCTCGCACCATTTATATAGAGTCTCAACTGGCACTACGCCAATATCAGCAGCGATCTGCAGAACAGAGTCGGCGCTGGTATATATAATCGGGAAGCCGGTTTGAGCATGCTCATCACCGTACTCATTAATAATTTCAGTACCACTAGCAGCTTTATTACCGTAGATACCCTTGACGCCAGTCTGTTTCTTGAATTCGTTAATTATGCTTTCTGGGAAACCATCTGGGTAATATGGAAATAAATTTTTAGCTTTAACACCCATCATTTCCCAGTGACCTGTGATAGTGTCTTTGGCTTGGTTGAGTTCTGCCATCTTGCCATAGCTGCCTATAGGTTTAGTGCTAGGCGTGAGTCCTATTAATGGAGTTATATTTGCGACGCCTAATTCTCTAAGATTCTTTAGAGCAATGCTGCCGCGATTCTCGTAAGACCATTTGCAGACACTGGCAAGTGTATTAGCAGGAGCTACTTCGTCATAGTCAGCCCAGTCCGGCATAGAACCTAT
>JACCDV010405029.1_pt1 | contig 14507 bp, 9 predicted proteins | sample 7446131 | NCBI WGS metagenome assembly JACCDV01 (sample SAMN15323448, study PRJNA562643) | freshwater metagenome | isolation source: river surface water | place: USA:Blue River Watershed | collected 2017-08-17 | reverse complement strand
TTAAATTAAATAACATTCAATAAAATCAAAATAGTCAAACAATTTTTGCTTACACAAAAATGGAGAGTGATGAATTGATTATTTAAAACTATCGGATCAAACATTGAGGTTGAGAAGATTTCCAGAGATATTGCCAGGCACAAAGCATACATTCGGATTTTTGGATAAATACTGGGCAATGTTGACAGCTGCTTACAATTTCTTTATTTAGATCTGGGTTGCTCCGTATGTCTGGACTGCCTGGTTGATCAGCTTGGCAGCCTAGGCCTCAGCCTATGACCTTATGATTTGCGCACTCTTCAGCTCCTCATCTCGGAGCACAATAAATTTTTGCATTTCAGCAAGCTGCTGTTGCACTGCTTTCTTCTCAATGGCTCGGGAATACTCAGGGCTGAAGCCGAGATGCATGAAGCTGACATCCTCCACATTCACATTGAATTCTTGTGCTCTTGCAAAAAGACCGTTCCTGATTTATTTACTAATGGTTTCTCTTGACTTTAATAGCTGATCTGCATCATCTAAGTAAAGATATTTTGACATTGGGCGACAATGGTCCTCAGTATTTCTTGACCAATCGAGTTAAAGACCTTCTTCTCATAGTCCTTTCCCAAGAGTTGATGGATGTCAGGCAATTTATCAGCGATAGGTTGCTGTAAGATACGAAGAGAGATGCTGACAGTTTGCAAATCCTTAGTACCAGTAGTCACGTGGATATCAATGGGTTTCAATCGAGCATCGTAAATGATGGGATTCTAGCTTTATAAGGTTTTTACCTCAATGAAAGGGATTCTTAGATGATAGCCTTGATGGAATACATTCTTTTTGAGTCCTGTAAGATTATTCATGATTAGTGCCTTCTCTCCTGGGTCCACTAAATAAATGCAATTAGCAGCTGTGAGTAATCCAACGCCTGCAAAGGTAAGGAGTTGACTGAACTTGTTCGCCATCACAAATAAATATTATAATTTAATTCAGATTTTAAACAATATAAGGTTCGAGCTTTAATTAAGGCTTATATTGGTTAAGTCTAAGGGAGCTTTTAGGCTATTTGGATATAGATTATTATATTTTTAAAAATATAACTAACAATGGCTGAAGATTAAGTTAAAAAGAAGAAAGGGCCTCCCTTTTAAACCCTCCCCAATAAGCAGATCATGCCTCTTCAAGGCCTCGGTACTTATCGCATTAAAGAATAAAAAGTTCTCACAGACTTACTAAGAAAAGGTTTACAAGTTGGAGGATGCAAGCATATCGACACTGCCAGATTGTATAACAACTAAATTCCTCTCGGAAATGCAATCAAGACAGTAATATCCGAAGGGAGAGTAAAAAGATAAGAGTTATTTATTGCCACTAAGATTTTTAATTTCAAAGGATAGAGCGTGCAGAAATAGCTAAAAGAATCCTTACAACTCATGCAACTTAAATATTTTGATCTTCTTTACCTACACTGGCCTTATACTGATCTAAATTAGCAAGGATAATTCAACCATAAGCCACTGGAGTAGATCTGGCCTGAGATGGAGCAATGCATTACAAAGGGATATGTGAAGCACTTAGGGATTTCCAACTTTAATGGACAGTTAATCATGGAATTGCTCACCATCTGTAAGATCAAGCCAGTTGCACTCCAAATATAAGTCCACCCTTATCTGCCCAACACAGCATTAGTCGAGCTTGCCCAGAAAAATGGTATAGCTGTTATTGCTTATACCCCTCTTGTGCGGGGGTAAAAGCTTAATCGAGGAGACGAAATCAATATCTTAAAAGATGAAGTCATCTTAGACCTTTCAAGTAAGCATGGGAGAACTCCTGCTCAAATCGTTCTCAAGTCAACCTTGCAGCGTGGAATAGGAGTCATTCCTAGGACGACTAACCCCAATCGTCTGCAATAAAACTTTGAGTCATGGAATTTCGAGCTGAGTGAAGACGACATCAAGAAGATAAAGGCTTTATCTAGGGGATATAGAGTTTGCGATGCATTTACCAACCTGCCCGTCTTTGATTGATCACATATTCATTATTATAAACAAATGCAAAAGGACGCATTAAGGTTTCGAAAGGGAGCCACATACAAAATAAAGAATAGAAAGACTCACCATTATTTGGCAATAAAGATGAACGAAATAGACTCCACTACCGAGCAGCAAGAGGAAAATGTTTGGATTATAGAGTAAGCTCAACAGCGATAATTCCATATAATTGATATGATAAGCGCAAAAGCTTTATCCTTGGCCTAACCCAATCTATCCCTCAAACTATTATCGCTCCGCAATAAAGAGACCCTTTGGGCGATTTAGTAGGCATCAATTATAAAAGAGATATCCTATTTTTGGATAAAACCTCTGAAAGAGAAAACTATGTCCCTTCGTGCTTCTTCTCTCAACTCCAAGATTAAAGTCGACTCTATCGATCAAACTCTTGACATAGCTTTGTGGTAATTTTAATAAATTGATTTGAAGGAGGAATATTATAAAGGACTATCATTATTGAAGTCCTTTTCGACCAAACTTGTTCTATAAGTTCCTCAGTATTCTCAAAAAGAAGGAACTTCAATCATACAGGCCCAAGATCGAGGATACGGGAATCAACGTTGGATTATTGAGCAATCTGACTCCTAATCGGGCCAATAAAAATAATACATAATGAGAAATTTTTTCTCAAGACTTATCCTAACTGCCCATCACTCCAAATTTCAGAATAAGATCACCCAATAGCCTTTCAACAACTCAATCAATCAAAAATGGATTCTATAGCGAATTGACTCCAACATTTATATGATCCAATCATTAGCGAACAAGCTGCTTTATTTGGGTGCTGCTTCGGAGAAAGAAGGGAGTTTAGCTTTGCTCACTCAGGAAGGGCCAAAGACCAGTTGGATTATAGAAGGCATTGATATAATGTATTAAAGCTGATTGAATATAGTAAAATGATGTATTTATACTATTATTCATAAAGTTGAATATGATCAAATGTGCTTTAAAATCGACAGATTGAGGAAGTTATTCTTACTCTTAACAGTTGGTGCCTACGCATCCTTTTATTAGTAATTCACCTTTGTTTTCAACAAATGATTTGTTTTCTATTCGTTCTTACGGAATATGCTTGACTTAACTTTCTATGATTCCTATTACCCTTTTTGCAACTTATCTATTTCCCCTTTGCGAGATTACTATTAGGTTGTTACGAGAATAGATCCTTCCACTTTCATGTCAGGCAAGATTTTATTTGTTGTAAATGTATTGGAAATGGCCATTTTTCTATAATTAAGATGGCGCTCCCAAGAGAGTAGAAAATCATTTGGAGATAGAACTTCGAACTCATACTTAATGAATTTCTACATCCATAGAATTTAATCAAGCTGCCTCTTCAACTCAATATGATCACTCATCAACAAACTCATTTTACCTTTAGTGATCATTTACAGTTGTTTTAGCGCCCTTTGCATGATTTAATAGAGTTGTTCCTATACTTCACTGCTCTTTCGATTTATTTATTTTAGCTTACCTTAGGCAATAGTAACTAGGGACATTAAGCTCTTCTTCTTTTTATCCAAGGCAGGATCAATTTCCTTCAAGAACTTAGCAGTTTCATTGTACTTTTCAGTCACTCTAATTAGGTTATGCATAAGCATCTCTCCTGAACTGTGGTCGCCCTTGATCTTGCAATTTACACATAATGGTCGATTACATTAAAGACAGAATAGTTATAGCTTAATTGTAGAATGCAGTAGACAGTTGCTAATGACTTTAGGTTTTTAAGTAAGTTGAGTTCTTTTGTGCTTATGAACAAGTCTGTTTTGATGATGGGTTTGATCGCAAGGATTGCATAGATATGAGTCCTCAGTCTCGCAATAGATTCTAGCAATATTGTCTTCACAAAGTTCACAAGTAATTTTCTATGTAAGATAAAGAGTACTTATCTTAATTCCCGATACTTGGACTCATTAATCGAGAAATGAACAATATAAAGCGGCAGTATATTCTAACTTGAACGATAAATAATGTATTTTTGCACAAACTACCTTGATACATTATTTTAGTCGTATATAAATAACGAGTCAAACTCATTGCCCATTAGCTATGGCTTTTAATGGAGTGGGATCGATTCAGTAATATTTTTGGTTGGGAAGATAAATGTTTTGCCTATAGCCACTCTGCAAACCATAACCTAGTAGTAATCTTAGTTTTCCTTGGCAAGTTTCTACAATTATAGATGTCCATATGTCAAATTCATAATATCCTGAAAGCCCTTCTCACAGACGGAAGTGAAATCTTATGGTGACTTGAGTTGTCCCTAATTGACAATAAAATCGAGCATGACTTTGTCTTCGTGCTTGCTGATAAATTTCCCCTCATTCACTGAGTTTACTAACTAAATAGAATGTTACCAATGGAATATACCTTTTTGAGTTGGGTGGAGACATTGGCGTATGAGAGTTGAAGGCGGTATTCTATCTTGCCCCACTCGCTACTGGCCTCAAAAATTTATTGATATTTATTGAGAACGTTTAATTTATGATCATTTTTCTTCTTGCTACTGGCCTCCTACATTCAAATTAAATCTACTATATTATTTAAATTGATATGTCTGACAATAAGCTTAAGTAAAATCATAGTTATAAGGCTCAGAGCTTGGCTGACATTGACTCCTATCTCATCCTCTTTGTGTTCTCGATGAATTCTCCCAAACTGTCATTCTGAAGATGAAGCATGGCGAAGTAAAGGCTAAAATCTTTTTGCTCTCTTGTAAAGATTGACTCCTTGAGTAATTCTCCACCTAGATGGAAGAGGATTTTAATGATCTTGATGTTGGAGCTTCTGCAGATCATTCCCTCAAGTCCTTGAGAACGAATCTTGTCATAGATATCAGCCACTTCCTACACCTTCTTCATTTGGTTGTACTATGGATCTTGGATGTGGGCGGCCCAAGTGCAGTAGATATACCTTCCTTTGGCCAGTGACTCAATATCAACACACTTGATTAGTTCTCTTCCCTCCCTTTAGAGCTCTCTGAACAAGGGAATAGTTGACTCTTTTGAGTTCCTCATGTATTTTCTGTATTAATCTATCTCATAGTGGAGTAAGCATGCAACTAACTTTCCATTTAACACGTAAATCTAGATAACAAAAAAGATACAAAGTTAAGGACGGCGTTTGGTAGAACTTCCCTACGCACGTTCTCTTGTGATTCTAGGTGTTCCCTGATGACGTTATCAAAGAAGCCTCCAAGCTATTTTCGATTGAGATTGGCTGAGGACCAGATTTTGTTGTTTGTAATAAAGGCCTCAATCATGAGTTCCTTCACATCGTGGGCATGCTCTTCCTTAAGCTCATAGCACCCGTTCATTAAGTGACTGTAGAGGTTTTTCTGCATCTTCAACTTATGATTATGAATGACTTCTCATAATGACGGCAATTTATAGAATGAAGTCATTATGACGCGTCAAAACAGTTATTCTTTTGAGAATAAAAAATAGGCCTAGAGCCCTCCAAAAACACCGCACTTCAACTACACCGAGATCAATACTCAGTTTGATTTATCACAGTTAGCTTTTCAATAAAAATAAGGACATCTGCATTAATCAAATCTTCGGGAAGATCAGACTCAAGGAAGAAGTCAATCTGTGCTCAAATGAGACCTTAATGAATGAGTAGAGCATTAAGCCATTTGGTCTTAGAAAGCAAATAGTTTTTAGTTGCTATTAGGAGAAAGAAAGTAATGTGATATTTATCCTATCAGGAATTATATAAGCTAATCATTCATAGTACATAATGATTCCAGCTCTATATTGATTGAGTAGCACATAAATGAGTCATTGAAGATCACATAGATTCATTTTCACTCCAGCATATAGATTTATTTACTTATTTCGTCATCCACCTTCAAATCCTTGGGCAGGAAGCTTAATACGCATTCTCTTCGCTTCTTCATCTATAATTCGGTTAGCATGAGACTTGATAGGGGACTCATTCTGAGGTACTGAGCGAATCTCCATTCAGAAGATAGATTTTTGTAAATGTTGTGTGGTAGTTCACGGGTAAACAGCATTAAGGAGCCTTTCCGCTGATAGATTTTTTGAAACAACTTCATCAAGTTCTAATCATCTTTTATCTATGTATAGGGCTTGGTCACTTCACACCATTTGTGAATCCAGTTTTGAAACCCACAGACACACTCAAAACCTCCACTGTTCTAATTTGTATCAGTCAAAGCTAGGACTCCTGCTAGTTTGGTGAATCCGTTAAACGGTAAATTATTTCCCTCACTGAGCCACTTTGCAAACTTATCAGGGACATAGTCATTTATGCCTCTCCAATCTTTACGATTTGTCTTTATCTTTCCAGTCCACCACCATGGCTTGATATCGAAATGATGAATGTCATGAATGACCCACTCAGGATGGTTGTAACCTGGCCTCAAGCTTGAAGCTCGATCAAAGGATGCAACCAGGGGCTCATTTACGGGTTTTCCTGAAGATAGCTAGTACATAGTTCTAAAAGCTTTGTAAACTTTGGCATTTTGGCGATTCAAACAAATCTGTGGGTAGCGGAGGGGAGCTCCATTAACAAACCCATAGTTGCCTCTCCAGTTTTAAAAATTCCAAGTATTTCTATCTTTTCTATCGCACTCCTTTCCACATCTCGTCTGGATATCAGTCCAGATATCATCAATAGTCTTTTCGATATCTATTTAGTCTATCACTTCATTGAAGATGATGATGCCAAACTCTTTGAAAAAAGCAGCAGCTTACTGTGGATCAAAGGAGTTTATATTAAATGATTTGGTAAAACCTTGCTCATCACGAGGTAATTAACAGTAATGGTACATTTGAACTTCGCCTTCCATCTATGCAAATAATTCTTTTTTAATTATACACCTTATTATTCTTTTGCTATGCAAAAGCTTTATTCTTAAATCAAACTAAGAATTAATTTCAGCTAATTAGATTATTGTGTTTATTGCGTTGGTAATCAATATAGCCAGTTCATTTATTTATATTTGCCGCTATGAAAGGAATGAAATCAAAGGGAAAGAAGACAAAATAGCCAACAACTCACCGCCCACCAATTAGAAACGTAAGAGGATCAGCAAGAACAGGCAAGAAGAACGCAAGCAAATAATTCACTGTGGTAATTTGTCTATAATGCAGCAATTTTTAGATGGGAGGGTTGTATTTAACATCTCATAAGTGACCCCTGTACTCCAAAGAACACTCATTTATGCCTTCAAAGATAAAACTCACGATTTGTCATAATCATCCATTCTGCTAAGGCTAAAGATCCCCAAACCGCGCAATTATGAAGTGACCTACAGGCACTATTTGGACACCAAGGAGGCCATTAATTTGTACAATAGGATGATGAGGAAAAAAATAGGAGAGATCAATAAGCAGGAAACCGTTAAATAAATGATAGGCATCATTGAATCATACCCTGTCTAAAGCCAACAACAGCTGGAGGAATAAAAGCAATAACAATTTGAAATGAAGAGGCAGAAACTCAACCGAAGGATTGAACACCTCAGAAGGCAAGTGAAGACCTTCTACTTATCACTCAAGGAAGACATCAAAAACAAATACAATAATAGCTAGTAGCATTCCAAAGCCCAAATATTATAGTATAGAATCAGGCTTCTTTCTGCACAGCTAATAGATAAGATGATAGTGGCCATCCAATAAATAAACCTAGATAGAGTGAATGTCATATTCGAACACCCCTACCCTGAAAAATCATGTTCCCCTTAGTTTTTGATCCAGGCAATCGGTCGAGCCAAATACATCTAGAAGAAGATGAACTTCGTGAAATACTACAGGCATGCGAGAATTCACCATGTAAACAACACTAATTTCATGGTCTGCCATCACTGCAAATAACTACTTTCACGTTTATATTTAGCTTGTGATTAGCAATTCGAAGGACAGTTCGAGGCAACCTACTATAACAGTCCTAATATCTATCATCGCAACCTTCTCGCGCTCGATTACTGCTACCACCCCCAAACTGAGTGGAGACAGTAATAGCTATAGCAATAGTTAGACTACTTCAGGTACTTTAGTAATGGAGAAATCAATGTATGCAATCGAATGATTTGCTAAAAGTGCGCTGTTACTGTCCTTCCTCTCCTCTCTTACTAAGAACTTTATAACTATAAGTGTTAGTTCTGTAAGAAATGTTGCAGCTGCGAAGGATGTAAAATCGCGAAGTAGCTTGTGAAGACCTTAGCACTCTACAAACAAATAATGATAAATAATTTCCAGCCACTGGATACATACTTTGAGTTGATTGCTTTTGCTAATTTGGACCATCCCACCAAGGTAGAAGTATAAAGTCATGTGCGTGAATCTTTTGAACATAAGGAAAGCAGTAACTACTGGATGTATTATTCTTGCCTTCTTTAGAATTATAAATGCATGAATGATGTCATGGATAAGCTTCAACTCGAAATGGTTCGCTCCCATTCAATATCGTAGGATGTTGAAATGGTTGTCAGTCAGGAAATGAAATATGTAAGAAAGTACTGTTTGTCAATGAGGCAAGAATAAACCTTTATTCCCAAAACAAGTAAATATTTTCACTCAGTAATGTAATCAAATCGAAGAGTAGAATAAAGGAAGAAGACAAAAAAATATCGTGAAAACTTAAAATAGCTTTTGGAATAATCGTCCTAATAAGACTTGCCAACTTTTTGGTACTAGGTTGAATTTTAAGTTAATGATTTGACCTAACTTGAGGTCCACCTTGGCTTTGACGAGTACTAGATCAAGAGGATTAAAGAGAAAAGGCTGAAATTTCTCAAAGCTATGAAACCTGGAAAAGAAAGGAAGGTTTTTCGTATTCAGAGATAATGGCCATTCGATTAAATTGACTATTAGCTTGCCGCCAACGTGAAGAAGGAGAGCAAACTTTTGGTTGAGAAAGATTTTCAGTTGATGAAAAATGCTCATTCACACATAATGTTCAATGATTAGCATCCCATTTATGGCTTCAAAGGGATCCCTTCCACCCGCTTTCCGAGCGAACAAGACTAGTTTATAGACCTGCTGTAAGTGAGTGACTAAAGCGAATCCAGCGAATAATTTTAGGAAGGGGATTCATCCATTCGCAATCCTTCAGTATCACTTAGCTCTCATTTCTTGAAACGCCATTCGATCAAACTCTATGAATAAATATCCCCTTTTTCTTCTTCGTAGTCAAGGTTAGAAGAGGCAAGCAGTGCCCTCATCGTGAATTTGCAACCACCAGAGAGCAAGCCGATGCAACAACCAGAAATAAAGCTGTAAGCTTAAAACAGGAGGTCTGGATAAAAGTAAAGTCTCAAAAGATAATACATAGAACAAAGGTAATTACAAGTTGAGGCATAGCTTGGTGCTGGCAAGCGAGTGCAGTAGATTGACTCCTAGCTGTAATAGATTCCACAATAATAATGGCACAAGTTTATTAAATAATGATTTGTTTGTTCATAGCATCATCATAAATAGCCAACAAGTTGTTTTGTTTCCTCAATGACCTTGCTCATCTGAGGGTTGTCGAAATCTTATTGCATGAACCAAAGCCTAAATTACTTGCCTTACACGCTGAAAGGAATTTCCTTTAACACCTCACCGCCCAGCTTTGTATGGAATTTTATAACGTGGACGTTGGAGCTTCTGAATATCATTCCCTTGAAGCCCTCGTTCTTCATCTGCCCGTAGATAGAAGCGATATGGTGAACTTTATGGGCAGATTTAATTTCAGGTACCCGATACTGAGCTCCCCAACTTGCATAGACATATTTGCCCTTCTCAAAAGAATCCAAATCAACAGCTTTAATCAGCTATTTTCCTTACCTCTCCAACTATCTAAACAGAGGAATCTATGATTCCTTTGATTCCTTTACGCTCTTCCTATATTAATCGATTTCCATGTGGAGAGTAGCAGCTACCAATCTCTGATTATGAATCAAAACTTGGTTCATTCTGATGTTTGGATTGTTGTATTCCTTTCTCACTCTTTCTTATGACTCCAGATGGGCTTTGATCTCTTGGACAAAGAATGCCTTCAACACTTCCTTATCAAGATTAGCTGAGGCCCAGATTTAATTGAGCTCAAGGAAGGTATCAGCAAAAAGTACAGAAAGCTCTTCAGTGTACTATGGCTTCATCTAATGAAATCCGTTTGGTAGATTATGGACAACCTGCATGATGCTATGCTTTGATATTGATATGTTAATAGTATAAAGTTGCAAATAATAAATCTATTAATATAGATAATAAACACCATTTATCTATACTCTATTAAATAACTCGTTCTTGCTCACTATTTTAATTAATCATCATGGACACGAAAAATCATGATCACCATATCTCCAACCTTATCGAGGATAATCAACAATAAGCCAAGAAGAATAAGATACTCCTCACCATCTTTATCCTTGCTGTCATTGGATTTCTTGTACTCATCTACAACAGACCACCTTTCCCCGAATCAAAGGTGTTCGAATAAATCACCTTCCCGCCTTCAACAAAGCATCTCTATGAACTCTCACAAGTACATAATCATTTTAGCTAGGTTCTTATCCAATATCAAAACGAAAACTATATCTTTTCGCTCACTGTCTTCATCTATCTGTATACCTTACTTCAAGCTTTTGCCATCCCAGGCCCCATTTTCCTATGTGTCATCTCTCCTGCCCTTTATGGCCCAATCGGAGGGTACTTTTTAGCACTGAGTGTAAGATTTCCATCATATAGTGTTCATGCTTGGGAGCAAGCTTATGCTATTTCTTAAGCTATACACTAGCTCGTTCGTTAGTATTAAGGAAATTCCCGGCTTTATTCACTAAATTTAATGGAATGGTGAATGCTCACAGGCAGAATTTATTTTGGTACATGCTGTTTTTACGGCTCACTCCTTTGATTCCAAACTGGTTCGTCAACCTTGGCTCACCCCTTGTCGGCATGCCTTACATCTACTTTCTTGTTGCCACCTTTTTTGGTACCTTGTTAAATATGTAGGACTTATGCCTAATAACTTTATCTTAATCCAAACAGGAATGACACTAAATGAGATTGATAAGATAGGACTGAGCCCGAAGAACTTCGTTACTCTTCTCTTCCTTGGCTTTCTAGCCCTCATTCCAACCCTTTGGAAAAAGAAATACTAAAAGGTTCCTTAAGAATAGCTAATTTCATAGTAAAAAAAATAGTGATATTTGACCTATTTAGTATCAGTTATATAAAATAATTAATTGTTTATTTTTCCTTTATGAATGTATTCATATCTATACTAAAGCACAGATATTCTCAACGAGAAATATATTACTAAGTAAATAGTGCTTTAGTGTTATACATAGCTAAAGCCTCACTTTTTCGAATACTTTCGGAGTGAGCCTTAGCTCCTTATTGTATTTCAGTTAATACCGATTTTTTTCTTCAAACCACATATGCCTAAGCCATCTAAACACATTTTTTCATTACTAGAAAATACATACGAAAGCTAAGGAAGTAAAGAGAGAGATATTTAGTTTTATTTTTAAGGAAACACGATTTTTTCTCAATCAGGGAAAAACCCTAATTTCAAACAATTTTTATAAAAAAAATGGTGGAGAGTTTCGTGAGAGCATGCAAACAAAGGAAATAGGGTTTGATGTGTGATGTTTATTAGATGTTAGAAAGTGTTGAAAACAAAATAAACTTGCATTTTATATCATAATATTAACATTTCTTATTCTCAAAATATGAAATCAGCTGCACCAACCCTCAACCGCACTAAAACCTCTCAAAGGACAAACAAAATGAGCAAGCCTAAATTACCTTAAACTTATTCATCTCAAAAAGGTACATCATCCCAGCAAACATAGAAGCGGCCCCCAAGAAAGCTCCAGAGACAGGGAAGGTTCTCATCAGAAAGAGCACTCGTGGGAGAATCGAAGAGAAGGAGTGGAGTTACTAATAGGAGAAGAGACTTTACTAGCTGCATGGGTCGATGGGGAATCGATGGACCAACATAGCCAAACACTTCAAAGACAGGTATATCAGTGGTAAGATAGAACAGACAACGACATAAAAAACCACCTGTTCTCTCGATTTAGACTGAGTATTCGCAGGATCAACAAAATAATTTCAGGGACTACAGGTGTTAAACTCAAGTTTTTAAAAGCATCAATTATATTGAAGATAATTTCAACATGTGAATTAAGGTTCAATAATTAACATCACATCTCTTCAACCGTTTTAAACCTAGCTATCAGTAATCCTCTCCACAATTAGAACTCAAAAATGATCTCCTCGCCTTCCTGTATTAACATCACTCTGATAAAATATCAGACCAAGTGAAGCTTCTCGTCAAATAACTTCATTATTTCAATGGAATTCTCAACTCTAGAAAAAGGAGACAGAGCTAAGATAATAGCATTGATAATTGCACATAGGAGCCTGTCTAAAGCAGTCATCTTAAGAGTGCGCTAACCAACCTTCCGGCAGCCTCTAAAGAATACTAGGGCTTCGAATAGGAGAAAGATAAGGATTATTTTGTTCAACTCATCAGTTAACGAATTTGCCCTGTCTAAAGTGATAGATAATCAATGCTCGATTAAAGTTAACTCCTAAGGTCTCCAATCCACCTTGGGGACGGCCCTTTTTCTCTTCAGCGTTTGCCTGAAATTCTACCTCCCTTCTTTATTGACTAAGCCTACGAATGTACTAAGATAGATAATTTAGACTGCTCAGGCTAAGGCTATGTATGTCATTAGTTGGAAGCCATTAATCCTTCTCTATGATCTTCTTTTATTATTTTCCTCCTTCTATTATCATGTAAATCTTCCTCTTTTTCCGTATTTGATTAGTTTAATGGTCAGATAGCATGGATGAATTTCTTTGAAAAATACGTACAAGAGGCAAGAAGGACAAGGCTTCAATTGAACCCTATATTATTCAATCCTCATTTAATGTGACGTAGTATTATAAAAATAGTACGTGTTTGCCTCAATCAACAATTAATACCTAATTATGAATTCCAAGTAAATCCAACTCAAAGACGGGCTACACCCAATTACCACCGAACATATTCCAATTTTGAAAAAGATCCTTGCCAATACTTTTCTATAAAGAAACGAACTTTGGAAGTCTTTCGTCTTGAATATTAATTAGCTATAAGATTTTTTTTAAAGAACTGTCCTTTTGCACCTTTAATGTCAAGAGATAGCCCGCAAAAAAATCGGTCCTTAATTCACAGTAGAATGGGTAAATATCTAATTATAAAGATGTTTGTGAGAAATGGAAAAATCGTCTCATTGCTGAAACACTTTGAAATTGACACTTATAAGTAAGTCATCTTAAAAAGTGACAAGGAGGAAAAATTGCCCCTCTTTAAGGCTCTTCAGAGTGAAGGCAAAAAGTTGATTGAGTGCGTAGATTTAAGCAAATATGCCCCAGGAACAGCAGTCTACGCAGACTTTGGAGGTGTTAATACTTAATTTAACCTAACATCCAATGACAGATTGTACATTCTTACTTCGTTTAACCTCGCAATGAAAAAATGTGGTGTTAGATGGATTATTGGAAGATCATCAAATATCCGAGCAGTAAAACTTTATGAAAATATTGGTGGAAAGATAGTTAAAGAAGTTGTATTTGAGAGGGAAGGTTTAAAATTCCCTTTGTTATTTATTGAGCTAGATATGTAAAATCCCAAATTTCTGGAACTTGAAAAGAACTTGCATCTAATTTCGAAAAAGTATTACTAATAATTAACCAAGTCGGCAAAACTATGATCATTTATAAGAAATATTGCATATTTTTCGTATCCTAGATCAATTCTACCCATATCAAGGCGAAAATTTCATGATGTTTTCAACTGATGTTGAATAGAATTCTACAATACAGCTAAGAAACTATTTACAGGTTTCCTTACAAAATTAGAATCTTGATAGAGAAAAAGCTTTATTTGATAAGCAAAATATTTGCAATAATTGAAGAAACCTAAGAAGGCTAAAATTGATTATCTATATTTGAGGAATCTCATCAGATAGTTCCCTTTACATTAAAATTACCAACTCAAAGAGAAAAAGATGGTCGTATTTTCAATTTGCAAAAATAGCCCATAAGTTTATCTTAAGAAAATCCTCATCAACCTTTTCTGCCCTAAATATAGGAGGCTTTGAATAGAATTATAGCACCTTTTATTGACAATGAATAAACACAGAACGTAATAATATTGAAGGGTCGGACTGCTAACAGGAAGCTTTCATTACTTCGAAGCTATTAATTAACTATTATCTTTGATATTTCCTTCATTTTTTCCATCACACAGCCTTCTTCTTTATCAATAAGTGCTTTTTTACAAGAATATCATGAAGCTGATGGTCTATCAATTTATTAAAAAGTTTAAGCTTGAAAATAAATCGTAGTAGCTTTTCTTTTAAGTTAGTGATCATCATTAAGAGAAAATAAATTACAAGATAAATTTTTCGAAACTTCAATTTTTTATTAGTAAGATTAAAGCTTTCTTCGATTGAACTGTCTCCGT
>JACCDV010952123.1_pt1 | contig 14510 bp, 14 predicted proteins | sample 7446131 | NCBI WGS metagenome assembly JACCDV01 (sample SAMN15323448, study PRJNA562643) | freshwater metagenome | isolation source: river surface water | place: USA:Blue River Watershed | collected 2017-08-17 | reverse complement strand
GTTGCAAAAACAGCTAGAAGCATTTTTCCTTTAGCAGATGAAGCCCATGATGAGCCTACGGCAGATTTATTAACACAAAGATTACAGATTCATGAAAAGACAGCTTGGATGCTTAGAAGTTTATTAGAAAAATAAGTAAAAAAAAAGGGAAGCTAAGCTTCCCTTTTTTTATCTATACATTGCTTCAAGTATTAATCCGACGGCATAAAGAGCAGCCACACATGGAATGGCGGCAATAAATTTTAACCAAGCTCTCTCTTCATTTAAGTGCATATAAAAATAAGCAACAACAAATGCTTTTGCGACAGCTAGTCCTACTAAGCCTGCTGCTTTATATGCATAAGCAGTGTTAAGCCCCGGGATCATAAGTTCTAAAACTGTTAATGCAGCTAGAACTACGAAAATAATAATGTATTGTGTTTTGTGACTTTTGTGAGCGTGGCCTGCTGCCATGTTTATCTCCTTAATTCTTTGATGATACTGTAAAGGCATTATTAATTAATAAACCAATATCAATCATCATCTTATCCATGTTTTCTTTATCTACTGAGTAATAACCGCGAATTCTGCCCTGATCATCAACCAGAACAACTTTCTCTGAATGAACAATATCCATCATTGTTACAGTTTTTCCGTCAACAACTCCATCCATTGGAACTTTTCCGTCCCCCATGGGTACTTTAAAGCCATCAACTACTGTTTTTTGTAACTGAGCTTTATCTCCAGTTAAAAAAGACCAAATATGTGGATTCGAATGTCTCTTCCTAGCATATTTATAAAGTTCATCAACTGTATCTGTTTCAGGATTCACCGTAAAAGAAACGATGGCCATTTTTGAACCAACACCTTTGATTCTTTTTTGAATCACATCCATTTTTTCCATCAATCGAGGGCAAGTTGACGGACATGAAGTAAAAAAGAAGTTAGCTACATAAAACTTTCCTTTTAATTCTTTTGAGCCAAAAGGTTTTCCAAATTCATTAGTAAATGAAAATTCTGGAACAGTACTGTAGACAGGAAGCGGTGGTGGCAATGTTCTATTAAGTGAACGATAAATAGGATAAGTAAAAAACGTTAAAATCGCGATTACCCAAAATAACTTCGATGAAGCTAGTTTGTGGATAAAGTTTGGATTTGTTTTCACTTCTTCTGCTATTGCCGTCATTTTATTACTCTAAAATTTCAATACCTATTAGTTTTTGATTGCGTCGATAAACTTCTTACGATCAGCATGTTTACCTTTTAAATCCATAAGTGATTTAACATAGTATGAAACGGCCCAAATTTCATCATCTTGTAATGTACCTTTCCAAGATGGCATAGAAGTACCACCTACTCCTGCATTCAAGCGAATATAGATTTCTTCAACAGTTTGAGCTGAACGAACTGAGTCCCATGTGAATTCTGGTGGAATTGTTGGTCCGCCATGTTCAGATGGTTGAAGCTTAACTTTGTACATTTCTGGATCAAAATCAGTTAAAGGAGATCCGTTAATTTTTTGATTGTAAGCACTCATTTCTTCATGAGTGGCGTAAGCACGGTGACATGTCCAACATTGTGCAACTGTATGGTAAACTTCTTTTCCTCTTTGAACAGCTGAGTCTACGTGAACTTCTGCGTATGGATCTTTTGTCGCAACAATTTTTGTTCCTAATTTCTTATCTTTTCCTTCCCAAGTTTGAGGAGCAAAAGTTTTAATATATTGGATAACATCATGTGCTTGTTGATCAGATAAATCCCATGGAAGCATGGCTGTTCCATGAAGTCCTTTTTTTAGAATTTGCTTAAAATCGTCATCATGAGGTAACTCTCCAGAAACGACATTACCAAATTTATAAATTCCCTTAGTTAAATTACGTGGAGGTGGATAAAGTCCTTTCGACGCTACTCCGTTTCCTTCACCAGTTACTCCATGGCAAGCCATACAGTATTCAGTATAAATTGATAGACCGTGATTTAATGATTCTTTAGTAGCATAAACACCACCAGCAAACACCTTATCTTCTTTAAAGTGAGTTTCTTTACAAGAAGTAAGTGCCATTAAAGCGACTAATCCAAGAATAATTTTTACGTTTTTCAACATGTTGTTCCTCAATAAATCTAAAACTAACTATAAAATAAAAATTGTAATAAACATTATTAACCAAACAATTCCTAAGAAATGCCAGAATTTCCCGACATTCTCAGTTCTCATTATTTGCATTTCACTATCTGTCTCTTTTTGCAATTTAGCGTATAACCAAATGAGCATAAAAAAAGCTGCAACTACGTGAGCTGCATGGATCCAAGTGAATGCATAAATAATCGATGGGTATAAACCCGATGATACAAAAATTCCTTGTGACTTTAATGATTGCCAAAAAACAAATTGAGCAATCATAAATCCAGCACCAAGAACGATTGTTACCATCAGCAAAGGCAATTTAAATTCTTTATTCTTTAATGCTGTTTCAAATTTATAATAAACCCATGAACTTAAACCAATAATAACAGTACTCAACATCGGTAAGAAAAGATCAGGTCTCTTCATACCTTGTGGTGGCCAAACTGGTGAAGTTAAGCGGTAAATTGTAAATCCCAACATTAAAGTAGCAAACAGCATAGTAAACGAAATCAAAGCAGTAACAATTGCCACCGAAGAGATGACTCTCTTTGAGGATGTACTATTTGGAATTTGGTTCATCGTTTGTGTTTGCATTTTTTTCTCTAAATTATGCTTTTACTAATTCTTCTGTTTGATACTGGAAATCTTTCCCATCTTTTAAATTCGGATTAGCGAATTCATGTGGTCCACATTTTACAACTGGAATAACATCAAAGTTATAGTGTGGAGCAGGGCTTGGAATTGTCCACTCAAGCGTTCCAACTTCCCAAGGGTTTTGAGAAGCTTTTGGTCCCCAATACATTGAATAAATGAAATTGATGACGAAGAAAATTTGAGCTGCACCCATTGTAAGCGCTGAAATCGTTACAAACGTATTCAATGGAATTAATTTTTGTAGATATTCATAAACGAATGGATTGTAGATACGTCTGTGCATACCGGCCCAACCGATGATCATCATTCCCATGAAAACACCGTTAAGACCTGCCATTGTAATCCAGAAGTGAATCTTTCCTAAACCTTCATGCATCATACGACCAAACATTTTTGGAAACCAAAAATATGTAGCAGCAAATCCGCCTAAAAGAACTGAAGCAGCCATTGTGTAATGGAAGTGACCGACGACGAAGTATGTATCGTGTAGGTATAAGTCAGTAGTTACTGTAGCTAAATAAAGACCAGTTAATCCACCAAGACCGAAAACGAAAACTACACCTAAAGAAAACAACATTGGAGTGTGAAATCTAATCGCACCTTTCCAAAGTGTTCCTAACCAGTTCGCGAAGAAAACTGCTGAAGGAATTGAAATTGTCATCGTTAATAACATGAATGTCTGAGTTAATAACGGAGACATTTGTGTCGTATACATATGGTGACCGTATACTAATGTAGAAAGAATCGTAATTGCAGTCATTGAAAGAGCAGTTGATTTCGCACCAAAAGCTGGTTTTCTAGCAAAAAACGAAAGTAAGTCAGAAACAATTCCCCAAGCTGGAAGAATAAGAATGTAAACTTCTGGGTGACCAAAGATCCAGAAAACGTGTTGGAATAAAATTGGATCCCCTGAACCTGAAGTCGCTGCAGCTCCTGCGAGGAAGAATGTCGTTCCAAAAACGCGGTCAAAAGTTAAAAGTAAAAGACCAGCACCAAGTACCGGTAAGAAAATTGCGTTAAGAATAGCAGTTAACCAAAGTCCCCAGATTGTAAGTGGCATATCAAAATAGCCCATACCTGGAGCGCGAAGAGTAATGATCGTCGCGATATAGTTTACTGCTCCCATCGTAGATGAAACCCCAAGAACAAATAGTGCTAATGTCCAAAGAGTTTGACCAATACCAGGAGATCCGATCAGTGTTGAAAGTGTTGGATAAGAAGTCCAACCACCAGCTGCAGCACCAAGCGGAGTAAATAATGAAGCTAATAAAATAACACCTGAAGCAACTGCTAAGTGAAATGACAACATATTCAATGTTGGAAACACCATATCGCGTGCACCAATCATGAGCGGAATACAATAGTTACCAAAGGCTCCAATAAGAATTGGAGTAATGGCGTAAAAGATCATGATCGTACCGTGCATAGTAAAAAGCATGGCATAAGTATCTGGTGGAACTACACCGTTTGTTTCTGGAAAAAGTAATTGGCCTAGAATTGGAAATGCTTCACCAGGGTAAGCAAGAGTCCATCTAATAAGTAGGGCCATCATTCCCCCTACTCCTAGGAAGAAAATTCCGTACCACAAGAATTGTTTTCCAATTACCTTGTGATCAAATGAAAAAACATATTTTGATAAAAATGTTTTTGGTTCGTCGTGGATATGTTGCTCAAAAAAAGCCATATTTCGTTCCCTTTATATAATGTAAAAATTAATTCTTATTTGCCGCTGCGATTGCGTTTTGCCATTTCCAACCCCAGTAACGAGTTGGATCTTCTTTATCATTAACTTGATCAGCTTTTAATTCTGCTTCTTCCATCCAAGCTTTGAAGTCTTCAGGAGAATGAACAGTTAATTTTGAAGCCATTCTATAGTGATAAGTTCCACAAATTTCGGCACATGCAATTTCAAATTTCCCAGCTTTGGTTAATTCAACCCACATACGAGAAACACGCCCTGGCATGGCATCTACTTTTTGTCTGGCATTTGAAATAAAAAACGAGTGAATTACATCTTTAGAAGTAACTTGGAAAACAATCTTCTTTCCAGTTGGAAGATGTAAATCATTAAGAGTCACAACGTCGTCTTCAGTGTTGAAAACGCCATCTTTTCCAGCATATCTATAGTTCCATGCCCATTGTTGAGCAAGAACTTGTACTTTTAATACTTCTTCTTTTGTTTCATCTGGCCACTTTGCAAATACACCAACGAAATCATCGTTAGCAATTCTTGTAATTTGCATATCGATAGTAATAAATACTGCAGCACCAATACCAGCAACGATCGCTACATGTTTTTTACTTGTTCCATGTAAATAAGTTGCCTTAGGATTTTTCTTATTCCAGTACTTATAGGCGAATCCAAAAAGACCAAGACAAACTAAAATGAAATAAGCCAAGATCAACCATGTAGTGAAATAAAATAAACCATCAATTAAATGTCCATTAGTTGAGATATCAACCGGTGGTTTCATTCTTTCGATAAGGCTCATTCCATCATTGGCTGCTTCGGCCTTAAGAACAAGTGATGTGAAAAATAATGACAATAAACTCATTGGAGACTTCTCCTAAAAAAGTAAACAAGTTTTAAATAATGCGTATGTTCGTAATTTTAATCTGATTTTTATATTTTATCTATTTAAAAAAGATCAATGCCCCCAATAATAATGGAAGATAAAAAATTGACCCATAAAAATACATTTTTGCCCAATCCCTTAATTCGTTTGCCTTAGAGTCAATAAAAAAGCCTTTTAACGAATATAATGAAAAAACAACCCCGAGAAGCAGTGCGGCGTTCTTGTAAGCCTGGCTAGCATCTGCAATTAAATTAGGTAGTAAGGAAATGACTAGAAGTGCCAAAGTTAAAACGAAAATGAGAACTTTCGTTAGATGTACACCTTTTGCATTAGGATAAACTTTAATTGAAGCTGCTCCATAATCTTCTGAATGATAAATCGAAATCGCCATGAAGTGCGGCAATTGCCAAACAAATAAAATGGCAAAAAGAATAATGGCCATCGGATCTAAGTTGCCTGTAACTGCTGTCCAACCTAGCACCGGAGGAATCGCTCCGGGAATTGCACCCACATAAACGGCCAGCTCACTTTTTTGTTTCATCGGCGTATAGGCATAAATATAAAGTATTGCAGATAAGAGAGCTAAAAAAGCAGTAATCATGTTGATAGTGATCGCCAAAAGTGGAACTGCTAAAACCAGAAAGCCAATTCCCAAAGAAAGTGCCACATCTGGACGCATTCTTTTAGCAGGAAGTGCACGATCCATAGTTCGTTTCATCTTCGCATCAACTTCTCTTTCAACGTAGCAGTTAAGTGTCGTTGCTCCAATGGCCACAAGACCAACTAGAAAAAATGCTAATAGACCTTTGAAAAAATTAATATGCCCGGGAGCTAAAATCGTACCAACCAACACTGTCACCATGACAAGACCTGCGAGTCTTGGTTTTGTTAATTCAACGATATCAGAAATTCCTGAATGGGCAGCTTTGCCTAAATATTTTAATTCATACTCTCTTAGAACAAGATTTAATTTCCATGACACAAAAAGTGCCAGTGCTGCGCCACCTAAGTGAAGAGTGGTAGGTACTACGGAAATATGGAGAGCTACAGTAACAACGCCAATGATGACTTGAAAGGCCGTTACTAAAATTGGCATTAAAGAAAATAATCTTAACTTGGCAAATTCTTGGTTGTTCTTAAAAAATTGAAATATCTTAATGGAAGATAAAACAATCATGACAAAAACAAACACGGCAAATAAGCGATGAATCATATGCAGTTGCGCCTGACCTAAAGTCGGCCACAGCGTATGTTTCCATGTGCTGATATCTAAACATAAGACCGATTGTGCCGTTCCTAATCCACAGGCAACACCTGCACCTGAGTGGCGCATAAAGGCACCCAAGATAATTTGCAAATACAAAAATGTCGTCGATAGAAGTAAAAAATGACGATAGATTGGTTTCCAGTTCTGTGCAAAAAATTCTTGTGCTTTTTCAGAAAGCGTATGATTTCCAGCTAACACTGACAATTTGTGATGCAAATATACAATTGTTGAAAAGAAAATAAGTGATAAGCCTAAGTGAGTTGTAGAAACAATTGTTGGTAATCGATAAATAACAGTGATCCCACCAAGTACACCTTGGGCAATAACTAAGATAAGTGCCAAAACCGACACTTTAAAAACATGGTGATGGTCAGCGTTTTCGTGTCTCTTTTTATAGGTAAAGAAGACTTGCAGAATGCAAAGAAAGCCAACTAAGCTTGCAAGTAAGCGATGCGAATGTTCAATAAGTATTCCGCCTTCCATTACTGGAAATACTTGTCCGTAACATAAAGGCCAGTCAGGACAGGCTAAGCTCGATTCAGTATTATGAACTAACGCCCCTAAGAGCAACAAAGTAAAGGTCGTTATGATTGTGAAGAATGTTAATCTTTTAGCTGTCATAAAATGCCGCCGTTAACGAAAAAACTCTCAATGGAAAATTGCCCAATTTATACTAGAGTGCCATATCTTTGGCCATAAAACTTTGTTGATTTTAAGCTTAATAGTGGGATAATTCTTGGACAAACACATTCTCTTGAGTGGAAGGTTAGACCTATGCATAAAAATAAAGGCCCTGTGTACTATAGTGACTATCTAAATTTGCCAAAACTATTGGATTGTCAGAACCCTCTTAGTCGAAAATACCAATCAACTGAGCAACCTGAAAGTCATGATGAGATGTTGTTCATCGTTGTTCACCAAGCTTTTGAATTGTGGTTTAAACAAATACTGCACGAACTCAATTCTATTATCGATGATTTTTCAGCTCCTTATCTTCCTGATCAAAAATTAGGAACAATTAATCAAAGACTAAAACGAATCATTGAGATTCAATCCTTACTTGTTCCTCAACTGTCCATTCTCGAAACTATGACACCAATGGATTTTTTAGAATTTCGTGATCTCTTAATTCCAGCCAGTGGATTTCAAAGTGTTCAGTTTCGTGAAATCGAAATTAAAATGGGATTAAATACAAGAGAAAGATTTAATGTCGACCGCGAATTTTTTACCGGACGTTTAACTGAAAAAGATAAAACACATATTGAAACTGCAGAATCTACCCACTCACTTTTTAACTTAATGGAAAAATGGTTGGAAAGACTTCCTCTAACTAATAGCTCAGGATTTAATTTTTGGGAGCAATACCGTACCGCTGTGGATAAGATGCTTAATCAAGACGAAGAGACTCTGAAAAAAAACTTAGCTTCATTAGGTGAACGAGAAAAACAAATTCAGGTTTTAAACTTAGAAAACACCAAAAAAACTTTTGCTAGTTTATTTGACGAACAAGCTCATCAAGAACTTTTAAATGAGAAAAAAAGAAGACTCTCTCAACCAGCTCTCTTGAATGCTTTATTTATTCTTCTCTATCGTCATGAACCTTATTTAACTCAGCCGTTTGAAATATTAAACAACCTAATGGTGATTGATGAGAATTTTACTCATTGGCGATACAAACATGCTCTATTAGCACAAAGAATGTTGGGAACTAAAATTGGAACAGGTGGATCATCAGGACATACATATCTAAAAAATGCCGCTGATAATAATAAGATTTACCTAGACCTTTTTAATTTATCAACTTATATCATCGCTCGCTCTTATCTTCCGACGTTGCCGGAAAATGTAAAAGCAGCACTGAATTTTAAAAAGATCTAATTATGTATAAAAAATATTATTCAAAATTTTTAACCAATCACCCAAACGTTCAACACTTTGCTTGCCATAGTCACCACTATTGGCCGGATGTAACCAGAGAAGCTACATTGGAATATTGGGATGATTCGGCAAAATACGTTGATGATAAATGGGAATATATTTTCACCCATAAAATTCCAGAGACGCAAACTCTTATAGCGGAAGAACTCCACTTAAGTCAGCATCAACAAATCGTTTTTGCTCCAAATACTCATGAATTTGTTTATCGCCTAATTTCTTGTTTACCAAAAAATAAGAAAAATAAAATTTTATCGACTGATTCAGAATTTCATAGCTTTGATCGACAAATAAATCGAAGCCTTGAAGAAAACTATATTGAATGTGATATTGTTGCCACTCAACCATTTGACACTTTCACTACTCGATTTATCCAAAAAATTAAGACTGAAAACTATGACATGATATTTTTTAGCCATGTCTTTTTTAACTCTGGGATGGCGATTAAAAATCTAGAAGAGATTGTCGATGCTGTTCAATCTAAAGATACTATTGTTGTCATCGATGGTTACCATTCATTCATGGCACTACCGATAAACTTATCCAAACTTGAAGATCGTGTTTTTTTCTTGGCCGGCTCTTACAAATATGCTCAAGGTGGTGAGGGTGCCTGTTTTATGGTTTGCCCAAAAAATAGTAAACTTCGTCCTGAATACACTGGTTGGTTTGCCGAATTAGAGAACATCGAAGGACACACCAAAGAAGTTTATTATCCAAACAGTGCTCTAAGATTTGCTGGCTCAACGATGGACTTCACTGGACTATATCGTTTAAATAGCGTTTTAAAATTATTCAAATCAATTCATTTAAACGCTGAAAAAATTCATCATTATGTTCAAGGATTACAGGCGAGCTTTCTCCTTGAACTGGCAGAACAAAAACATCATTATTTAACTGAAAAAAACATACTCTCTGTTGATTACCAACACCATGGACATTTTTTCGCTTTTGCCCTACCTAGTCCTGAACATGCTAAAAAATGTCATGATGAACTAAAAAAACGTGGCGTTTATACAGATTACCGCGGATCTAGATTAAGATTTGGATTTGGACTTTATCATGATGGCAATTACGACTTAAGTGCAATTAAAGAAATAAACTAAAAACTCATTTCTTCTGTCGTGCTTTTATGCTGTTGCATTTCTTGAATGAATTGCGCGACTAGCATTTCTTCAAACACATTTTTGACAGGGATGAGATCTGTTTCATTTTCTACAGAAGTCATGACGTCAGCACTTTTCCCGCAAGGATTGATTCCTTTAAAAGCTTCTGGATCATTATTAAAGTTAAGTGCCAATCCGTGGTAAGTTACCCAAGATTTTACGGCCACTCCGACAGATGCAATTTTTAAAGCATCTACCCATACTCCAGTTTGCGATGGATTATTGCGATCAGGATTTCCGACAGCTTTCACTCCAAAAGAAACAAGAGTTTTTACAACCGCGTCTTCTAAGGCAAACAAATAGGCTTCTAAGTTTTTATTATAGTTTTTTAAATTAATGATGGGATAAAGAATGATTTGACCAGGTCCGTGGTAAGTCGCTCTACCACCTCTTTCAATTTGTACGGTCTCTCCCTGCCAGCCCCAAACTTCATTTGATTCAGTTTTTCTTCCTAGGGTAACAACCGGGTGATGAGAGCAAACGATAATAGTATCTTCTGCACCCGCTAATACTTCGTTAACCGTTTTTAATTGAAGTTCATAAACTTCTTGATATTTCTGTAAACCTAAATTCAGAATTTTCATCGCTAATCCTTAATTTTCTACAGAGGCTTCTTCTATAGAGCTTGATTGATTTTCGCGATCTTTTTCAATCACACCTTTCATGAAAAACTCACCTGCTTTGTATGAACTTCGAACAAGTGGACCAGAGGCTACATATAAAAAGCCCATGTCTTTTGCAATTTTTTCAAACTTTTGAAATCTTTCAGGAGTTGAATATTCAATAATCGGGAGATATTTTTTGTGATGATCAGTTGGACTTAAATATTGGCCAAATGTCACGATATCACAGCCTACTGACTTTAGATCATTTAATGTCTCGATAACTTCTTCATCTGTTTCACCAAGACCAAACATGATGGATGTTTTTGTATATTGAGTGGGATTTAAGTCTTTAACTATTTTTAATGTTTGTAAGCTTTGATCATAACCACTTCTGCGGTCACGTACTTTCTTCGTTAATCTTCGCACGGTTTCTACGTTATGAGCGAAGACATCTGGTTTTGCTTTTACAACTCTCTCGACTAATTCTGGAACAGCATTAAAATCTGGAGTTAAAACTTCCACGATCATTTTTTTATTATTTCGTTTAATAACTTCTATGGTTTTTGCGAAATGTTCACTGCCGAGATCTTCAAGATCATCGCGATCAACACTAGTTAGTACAACATAATCTAAGCGCATCTTAGCGATAGCTTCACCAACTTTATAAGGCTCATCTTTATCTAAAATACCTTTTGGATTTCCAGTTTTCACGGCACAAAAACGACAAGCCCGCGTACAAGTATCTCCCATCAACATAAAAGTTGCGGTTCCACCACCCCAACATTCACCCATGTTTGGACATAAAGCTTCCTGACAAACCGTCACGAGGCCTAGCTCTTTTAACATGGTTTTAATATTTTGGTAGTTTTCACCGTGAGGGGCACGAACTTTTAGCCACTCGGGTCTTTTTGCTTTTTCCATCATTGCCTCAATTTTTGTAAACAAAAGGCATTAAAGAATAAAAATGCTAAGAAATCAATTGAACATGCGTAAGAAGATAAAGACTAGGACTCCCGTCACAGAAACATAGAGCCAAATGGGAAAAGTAATTTTCGCGAGCTTTTTATGCCAAGACCAATTGGCCCTAAAGGCATGATAAAAGGTTAAGAAAATAAGCGGAACTTGGACAATGGATAAAAGGACGTGGGTAATAAGGATGAAAAAGTACAAATAGCGTACCGAACCTTCCGCCAAGAACTTAGTATCACCTTGAAAATGATGATAAGTAATATAGCTCACTAAAAAGAGGGCCGAAGAAAGAGCTGCTCCTAACATGAATGACTTGTGCAATTTTTTGTCACCAGCCTTAATTGCTTTGTACCCTAAAATTAATAACATTGCGGTAATTGTATTAAAAATAGCGTTCACGAAGGGTAAGTTAGCTACCCAAGAATACTGAGCTTCCGGGACTGGTTTGAAATAAATTAACCAAATAAGAAAAGCAAAAACTAAAAGACTCACGATAAAAATAACTGTTTGAGCTTTTTTATCCTGGTTGGTTAATTGTGGATTATTCATATAGTCGTTATTGAGCTGATTGATCGTCGCTATGAATTTGTTTATTGATATTTCTGTTTTTTATAATCGATCTAAAAATAAGGAAAAAAGGAATATAAATAAGAGCGATAAAAGTCCAGATTACGATCAAATAAGTTTTACTTGTTTCTGGATCTGAAATACAAGTTGGGCAAGCTAGTGCTTGCCCAGAAAAAATCATCAAAAAGATAACAATTTTATTTTTCATTATAATAAATAAACAAATGTAAAAACGAGAATCCAAACAAGATCGACAAAGTGCCAGAACAATCCTGCGATTTCTAGCATGTTGTAATCACCGTTATCAAAATCCCCTCTATAAGCTAAAACGTACATTACGATTAAGTAAATAACCCCAGATAAAACGTGCAATCCGTGGAAACCTGTAATGGCAAAAAATGTTGAAGCAAATAAATTGTTTCCGTGGGCATATGTACTAAAAGTCATGCCCATGTCATGAATTAAATGATTGTATTCATAAACCTGTAAGCCTAAGAACGCTGCTCCACCAAGAATAGTAGCAAGTAACCAATTCAGCATTCCTTGTCTGTCTCTGTTTTTACAAGCATCAATTGATAAAACCATTGATACTGATGAACAAATAAGAAGAAATGTCATGAAACCTGAAAGCTCAACGCCACCAAGTGATTTAACTGGATCTGGCCAGTTTCCTTCCGCTCCAGCTCTTAAAACTGCATATGCAATTAAAAATCCTGAGAATGAAAGTGCATCCGTTCCAAGAGCAAGCCACATACCGATTTTACCTGGCGAAGCTTTACCAAATTGAACGTCGTTATATTCTACTGGTCCATCATGAGAATGAGCGTGTCCCATTTTATCTCCTTACTTCTTACCTAATTCAATAATGTATTTAGTTAATGCATTAATTTGTTTTTCTGCGTCTCCACCAAAATATCCTTCCTCAATACCTTTTCCTTCTTCAGTAAAGAAAGTTGGCATTGAAGTTCCTGGCATAATTTTTTGTGGATCTTTTAACCATAATCTAATCCAAGATGGTCTTAAACGTTTACCTGCTTTATGTAAATTTGGAGCAAGTTGTTCACCGTTATTAAATCCACCTGTGTGACAAGAAACGCAGTTATAAGCATTAAATAATTTAATCGCTTCTTCTCTTTCTCCTGGTCCCCACACAACTTCTGAATCTTCTTCTTCAAAAATCCCTTGATGTGCTCCAGCTGCAAAACCACCAACCAATTTATTTTTTTGATCGAGAGATAAGTTGAATGAAGGCATTCTTACTTTTACCCATGGTCTAATCGGTTCAACGTTTCCTAAGAAATTATAGAACCAATCTGTTTGCACACGGTGACCTTGATTAACAAGTCTTGGTGGCCCTTGGTTGATATCATCTTCATACATACGAAGAAGATCTCCACGTAATCCATCAACTTGGTGACATCCAACGCAGTTTAAGTTCCCAGCAACTTTCATTGCTTCATTGTATCCAGCTTCACCAGCGTTATATCTCTTCACTCCAGCTAGAGGAATGTAGTTAGCAACTTGTCCAAGTAGTGCCACAGTAATATCTTCAGCATCTTTTTTAGACATATAGAAGTTAGGCATCAAAAGAAGATCTTTAAATTCTTTTTGAATCCCGATATCCCAACGCTTCGGATTTTGAAGGTGAGCTGTAATCCATACATCTCTTTGCTTAGGCATTGCGTGCTCTAAACCAAAACCAAACTGAGTGATTGGCTTAGAACCAACTTTAGTTAACTCTGGTCCGATAGGAGCATTTGAATCAAAGCCTTCGATATTGTGACAAGAAAAACATCCGTATTTTGCAATAGAACGTCTACCTAATTCCATCGTCTTTTCATCATCTGTCATTTTTGAAACTTTCTCACGAGCAGATTCAATAGTGTCAAACGCTGATAAATAGTCCGCTAAAATACCATCTCTCACTTTCTTATCTAATGGAGCAAATTTTAAGCCTTCAACTTTTTTATTCTTAAGTCCCATTAAATATGCAGTAATATCATTAGCTTCTTGGTCAGTTAAACGGAAAGATGGCATGATGGTATCTTCTTGGTAATGCCATGGTTTCTTAAGCCATGAAACTAACCAATCTGCAGATACTTTTGAACCAATTCCACTTAAATGAGGACCAGCGTAACCACCAACTTTCTTAGATAAATCTTCTAAACCATCTACACCGTGACAAGCAAGACATCCGATTTCCGAAATTAATTGCTTACCAGTATCAGCGTTACCACCAGCGTATTTCTGGAATGGTTCATAAGTTTTAGATTTATTATAGATGTACTCTGCCATTGCATTTACTTCAGCAATGTTTTTCTCAGCAAATTCCTTCTTAGAGTTATTTGACTGCATAAAGAACGAAGGCATTTTTGTATTTGGGTTAATTGACTTTGGAGCCCAAACCCATGCTTTAAACCATTCTTTATCAACTTTTCCAGCAATCTTTAATAAAGATGGACCTGGTTTTCTCTTATGTTCCCAGCCTGCAATTTTGTGACAAGCATAACAGCCGTATTTTTCAATTTTCTGGCGGCCTTCATTAAGAACAGTTGCACCTTTGATTAAATCAACACCTTGGTGACATTTCACACATGAAGCTTCAGTTTGATTTAAGCGAAGCATTTGTTCTGGAACTTTATGTGGCTCATGCCATTTGTATTTTGCTAC
>JACCDV010765650.1_pt1 | contig 14511 bp, 13 predicted proteins | sample 7446131 | NCBI WGS metagenome assembly JACCDV01 (sample SAMN15323448, study PRJNA562643) | freshwater metagenome | isolation source: river surface water | place: USA:Blue River Watershed | collected 2017-08-17 | reverse complement strand
TGCAAAAGCTGCATCAATTACGAAATCCTGATGAGCAAAGAGCGCAAAAACTGCATGTGTACTGCCATGCTTTACGACCCCAAAGACCATTATAAACCTGAGGAAACAAAAGAATATTTCGAAGCCAACGAAAAAGGATTTGAGAGGCTCTTCAGGTTCAAGGAATGGAAACTCCTGCGCCCCTTCCTGAAAAAGGGAGATAAAACTGAAAAGTCATCCAAAGGACTCATAGCCACATTTTTCAACTTTTAAAACGCCCCATTATGTCGAAAAAAATTGTTCTCGGATTCAGTGGCGGACTGGATACGACATTCTGCGTCAAGTACCTTGCTGAAGACCAGGGTTACGAAGTGCACAGTATTATTGTGAATACCGGCGGATTCACATCAGAAGAACTTGAAAAGATAGCGAGCCATGCACACAACCTGGGTGTAGCCTCCCATACCACCATCAATGCCGTTGAAGGGTATTATGACCGAATTATCCGCTACCTCATTTACGGTAATGTTTTGAAAAACAATACCTACCCATTGAGTGTAAGTGCCGAACGCCTCAGCCAGGCCATCCATATTGCTGAACATGTTCGCAAACTCGGCGCCGAAGCCGTAGCACATGGCAGTACGGGAGCCGGCAATGACCAGGTCAGGTTTGACATGGTATTCCACATCCTGATACCCGGCGTGGAAATCATTACCCCCATCAGAGACTTGAAACTCAGCCGCGAGGAGGAAATAGCCTACCTGCAATCGAAAGGTGTCAATATGAATGCCGAAAAGGCCATGTATTCCATCAACAAAGGCCTATGGGGCACCAGTGTTGGCGGTAAAGAGACGCTCTCCTCAAAAGGAATGTTGCCTGAATCAGCTTGGCCAACACAAGTTACCAAAACAGAAGCCGAAGAGGTGGTGTTGGAATTCAGCCAAGGGGAACTCACCGGAATAAACGATCATCAGTTTGATCACCCCTCTAAAGCGATTCAATACCTCCAAACCATAGCAGGACCATTTGGCATTGGTAGGGATATCCATGTGGGCGACACCATCATCGGCATAAAAGGTCGTGTTGGGTTTGAAGCTGCTGCCCCCATGGTCATCCTCAAAGCCCACCATGCACTAGAAAAGCATGTGCTCACCAAATGGCAACTCCAATGGAAGGACACGCTTTCCCAATTCTATGGCAACTGGTTGCATGAGGGGCAAATCCTGGATCCTGTAATGCGCAACATTGAGTCGTTTCTGACATCAACACAGGAAAATGTTTCCGGAAAGGTTTATGTACAGTTGATGCCTTACCGCTTTCAGGTGATCGGCATAGCTTCACCCTTCGACCTCATGAACAGCAAATTCGGCAAGTATGGGGAAATGAACTCCGGCTTCACCGGTGAAGACGTGCGGGGCTTCAGTAAAATTTTCGGCAACCAGACCATCATCTGGAATGCTGTACAGGACGAGAACAGCAAAAAGTAAAAATGGAAAAACTAATCCATATCGGCATTATGGGCGGAGCCGGTTATACCGGTGGAGAGCTGCTGAGGCTGTTGCTCAATCACCCCCATGCATCCATCCGCTTTGTTCACAGCAAGAGTAATGCAGGGCAGCCCGTATACAAAGTGCATACAGACCTCCTCGGCTCAACCGATCTCGTGTTTGCAGCAGAAACCAGTCAGGATATTGATTTGCTTTTCATCTGTTTGGGTCATGGCGAATCTGCCAAGCTACTGAAGGAGACAACCTTCGACCCAAACATCCGAATTATCGATCTGGCCAATGATTTCAGATTGAACAAAGATGCCCATGCGTTTGGTCGCCATTTCGTTTATGGCCTCCCCGAACTGCAATTGGATATCATCCAATCAGCGGATAACATTGCGAACCCGGGCTGCTTTGCCACAGCCATTCAACTGGGTTTGCTGCCCCTCGCGGCGGTTGGGGTTTTAGGGGAAGTGTATGCCACTGGCATCACCGGCTCAACCGGTGCAGGGCAATCACTGAGCGCTACAAGCCACTTCAGCTGGAGGGCAAACAATATACAAGCATACAAAACACTAACCCACCAACATTTGGGGGAGATACACCAATCGCTCAGCCAATTGCAGGGCAACAGCCAGCCAGCTGTGCATTTTGTTCCCTGGCGTGGCGATTTCACCAGAGGGATATTCATATCCTCGACCGTAAAAACGGAAATGCCCTTGGATGAGGTTCGCAACCTATTCAAGGATTATTATCAACCGCATCCATTCACCACTGTTGCTGACCAACAAATACACCTCAAACAGGTGGTCAATACCAACAAATGCCTGATCCACCTGGAGAAGGAAGGCAATATGCTTGTGGTGCACAGCGCCATAGACAACCTCCTCAAAGGAGCAAGCGGACAGGCTGTGCAGAACATGAATATCCTGTTTGGACTTGATCAAACCACTGGCCTGAGGCTTAAACCACTCGCATTTTAAATCAGGAACATGAAAGCAACCATCTTAGGAGCAGGAAATATTGGCATGGCGCTGGCAGAGGGACTGGTGGAAAGTGGGACCTGTGCACTGCAGGATATCACGCTGACCAAAAGAAATATCCAATCGCTGGCAGCATTGGCATCCAAGGGATTCAATACCAACACATCCAATGCCGAAGCCATTGTTGGCGCCGATACCATTTTTATATGTGTATTGCCTCAACAACTGAATGAGCTCTTGGCAGAACTCAAAGAAAGCATCGACACAGACAAGCAACTTGTTGTATCCGTGGTAACCGGAGCACATACTGATGTATTCAAGAAAATTTTGGGCGAACAATGCCGCATCATCAGAGCGATGCCCAACACCGCCATTAAAGTGCGTGAAAGTATGACCTGCTTGTCGTCAGCTAATGCTACCCAAGAAGATATCCGGATGGTGCAGGCCCTCTTCGACACCATGGGGCAGAGCATCATCATCGAAGAAAATATGATGAGTGCAGCAACAGCATTGTGTGCCTGTGGTATTGCCTTCTTCCTCCGAACCATCAGGGCAGCATCCCAGGGCGGTGTGGAAATTGGTTTCCATGCGGGTGATGCCGTGAAAATAGCAGCCCAAACAGCATTGGGTGCCGCCAGGCTGCTGACCACCAACAAAAGCCACCCGGAACAGGAAATCGACAAGGTAACATCCCCCAAGGGTTGTACCATCGCCGGTCTTAATGAAATGGAACACCAGGGGCTCAGTTCTGCTATGATCAAAGGGATCAAACTCTCTTCCAATATTGCCAACAACCTTTATACAGCATCATGAAACTATTCGACGTTTACCCACTCAACAATATCACCATTACCCGGGCTGCAGGCAGTCGCGTTTGGGATGATCAAGACACTGAGTATATGGACCTTTATGGCGGGCATGCCGTCATCAGCATAGGCCATACCCATCCCCATTGGGTAAACAGGATAGCATCCCAGTTGCATAAGATTTCCTTCTATTCCAACTCCATCAAAATACCACAGCAGGAACAACTGGCTGAACTGCTTGGAAAGGTCAGCGGCAAAAATGATTTTGCCCTTTTCCTGTGCAATTCCGGCGCTGAAGCCAATGAGAATGCCCTCAAATTGGCTTCATTCCATACCGGCCGAAAGAAAATTGTGACCTTCAAAAAGGCCTTCCATGGCAGAACATCGCTGGCAGTAGCCGCAACAGACAATCCCAGTATTGTAGCGCCTGTAAACCAGACAGACAATATCGACTTCCTTCCTTTCAACGATACGGAGGCGCTTGTAAACCACTTCAGTTCCCATGGCAATGAGGTAGCGGCTGTCATCATTGAAGGAATCCAGGGCGTTGGCGGAATCAATGTCGCAGACGATGCTTTCCTGCAAGCTATCAGAAAGCAATGCGACCATTACGGTGCCGTTTATATAGCAGACAGTGTGCAATGCGGTTATGGCCGTTCCGGACAATTCTTCAGCCATGATTTCGCTGGTGTTGATGCCGATATTTACACCATGGCCAAAGGAATGGGCAATGGCTTCCCCATTGGAGGAATCATCGTAAGTCCGAAAATACCTGCCAAACACTTCATGTTAGGTACCACCTTTGGCGGCAACCACTTGGCCTGTGCGGCTGCTCTTGCCGTTTTGGAAGTCATGGAAGAGGAAAGGCTCATGGAGAATGCCGCTTCTATTGGTGAGTTCCTCATGCAGGAATTGAAGGCCATCCCAGCGATAGGGGGTGTGCGGGGGCGCGGAGTGATGATCGGCTTTGATGTGGCTGAAAACGTGAAAAACCTCAAAAAATCCCTGCTGAACGACTATAAGATTTTCACTGGAGAGGCCAAGCCCAATGTCATCAGGCTACTCCCCTCCCTGGCCTTGACCAAGGATGATGCTGCGACCTTCATTGCCTCTTTAAAATCTGCGATTGCCAACTACCAAGCCTAGCACATGAAACAATTCATTTCCGCTCAAGACGTTGTCGATATACCTACACTCATCAACCAGGCATTGGCATACAAGGCTGATCCCTGGAAGGATGAAACACTCGGCAAACACAAACGCTTGGGTTGCCTGTTTCTGAACCCCAGCATGCGCACCCGGCTCAGCACGCAGCTGGCAGCCCAGCAGCTCGGGATGGAAACTGTCATTTTCAATGTGAGCAGTGAAGGATGGGCGCTGGAGTTTGAGGACGGTGCAGTGATGAATGGCACCACCGTGGAACATGTTAAAGATGCAGCACCCATCATGGGAAACTACTTTGATATTCTCGCCATCAGAACCTTTCCAGGACTCAAAGACCGCGAAGCGGATTATGGCGAACATATCATCCGGCAATTTATCCGATACGCAGGGATTCCCGTCCTCAGCCTCGAAAGTGCTACCCTGCACCCACTCCAAAGCCTCACAGACCTGATTACCATAAGCGAAAGCTGGCAGGCTTCCATACAAAACCATCCTGCACTTTCCCAAAGAAAGCCCAAAATTGTGCTGACATGGGCCCCGCATGTGAAGGCCCTCCCCCAATGTGTGGCCAACAGTTTTGCACAATGGGTAAATACTTGGGGACAATCTGAATTCATCATCACCCATCCCAAAGGGTATGAACTGGATACACAATTTACTGCAGGTGCACAAATAACATATGATCAGGAGAAGGCTCTTGAAAATGCAGACTTCATCTATGTAAAGAACTGGAGTGCCTACCACCCGTATGGTACCCTGCCGCCCGTTGGGGGTGAATGGATGTTAACAAACGAAAAAATCAGGCACACTTGCAACGCAAGAGTGATGCACTGTTTGCCTGTACGCAGAAATATTGAACTGTCAGACGAAATACTCGACGGCCGAAACAGCCTGATCACCCAGGAGGCCTCCAACCGGGTATGGGCCGCACAGGCAGTTCTTTCAAGCATGCTTCAAAACAAATGAACGAAAACCTCTATATCATTAAAGTCGGCGGCAACATCATAGACGATGCTGCCAGGCTGAATACATTTCTTTCCGCTTTTGTCCAGATCAAAGGCAAAAAAATCCTGGTGCATGGTGGTGGCAAGCTGGCAACCCGGCTGGCTGCCGACCTCAACATCCCTCAGCAAATGGTGGATGGTCGAAGGATCACCGATGCTGCTACACTCAACATCGTAACCATGGTCTATGCCGGGCTGATCAACAAACAGATTGTTGCAGCCTTGAATGCAAAGCAATCACCTGCCATCGGACTCTCCGGCGCGGATGCACAATGCATTCTAGCCCACAAAAGGGTTCATGCCACCATAGACTATGGATTTGTTGGGGATGTAGACCATGTGCATACCCAAATGCTGAGCTCGTTGCTTGACCAGGAGCTGAGTGTAGTGATGGCACCCATCACACAGGATGCCTCGGGACAATTGCTCAATACCAATGCAGATACCATCGCGCAGGAGCTTGCCAAAGCCCTTGCCTTACATTATCATACCACTTTGATTTACTCCTTTGAAAAACAGGGGGTATTGCTCGATGTGAACGATGAAAATAGCGTCATACCCGTCATCACCAGGGAAAAATTTGAGGCATTGAAAGCAGACAATGCCATTTTCGCAGGCATGATCCCCAAATTGGAGAATGCCCTTGCCGCCGTTCAGGCGGGTGTAAATAAAGTGATAATTGGAGACGCTACAGATCTACAAGCATTGATAACAGGAAAGAACGGTACCGCCATATGCTGACATAGAAAAAACAAACTCATGTCAACAGAAATATCATCATTGCAATCAGCGCTGGGCTTACTCCAAAAGCTCATTGCTACACCTTCCTTTAGCAAAGAGGAAGCAGCAACAGCAGCCATTATTGCCGATCACCTGCAAAACTTCGGCATCGTGCACCACCGGCTACTGAACAATGTCTATGCATTGAACCTTCACTTCGATGCCACCAAGCCCTGCATCCTCCTCAATTCCCACCACGATACCGTCAAGCCCGCCAAAGGTTACACCACCGATCCTTTCACACCCACACTGGTGGATGGCAAACTGATTGGATTGGGCAGCAACGATGCCGGTGGCCCACTCGTAGCCCTCATCGAAACATTCAGGCATTTTTATGCCTCCGAAAATCTGCCCTTCAACCTGATCCTGGCGGCTACTGCAGAAGAAGAGATATCCGGGAAAAACGGGATAGAACTGCTGTTGCAGGATGAAAACTTCCTGGAAAAAATACAGGGCGCCACTATCATGGGAGCACTCGTTGGGGAGCCCACCAAAATGGAAATGGCTGTTGCAGAAAGGGGTTTGCTGGTTATAGACGGACTCGCATTGGGGAAGGCAGGACATGCCGCCCGGGAAGAAGGTGAAAATGCCATCAACAAGGCCTTGCAGGATATTGTGGCTATACATGGAACCGGTTTTGAGCGGGTTTCCGCACTTATTGGCAAAACAACCGCCAAAGTAACCGTTATTGAAACCGAAAACAAAGCCCACAATGTTGTTCCAGCAAGTTGCCGGTTTGTGGTGGATGTGCGGGTCAATGAACTGTATACCTTTGAAGAAGTGATGGAAATCCTGCAATCCAGGGTTCAAAGTGAGCTCAGCTCACGCAGTTTCCGGCTGAAGTCCTCCATGATACCATTGGACCATCCCCTCGTGAAGGCTGGCCATGCCATGGGATTACCCCACTATGGATCCCCTACCACAAGCGACAAGGCCCTCATGCATTTCCCCGCACTCAAAATCGGGCCAGGAGATTCTGCAAGAAGTCACACGGCCAACGAGTATATTTATATCCAGGAGCTGGAAGAAGGTATTGAAAAATACATCCGGCTGCTCAACATCACCATTTCATCCCTGTAGACATGAAACTTTGGAGTAAAGAAAAAACATCAACCGCAGCACAGATTGAACTGTTTACTGTTGGCAGAGACCGTGAATTTGACCTGCAACTGGCAGCCTTCGATGTACAAGGTTCAATAGCCCATGTAACCATGCTTGGAGAGCAGAGGCTTATGGGTGAAAGTGATGCAAAGAAAGCTGTCGCAGGCCTTCAGGAAATTTTACAGGAGATTGCTGCAGGAAATTTTTCCATCGATGAAGGTGCTGAGGATATCCATTCCCAAATTGAATTCATGCTCACCCAGCGCATTGGGGATGCCGGCAAGATGATCCATACCGGCAGAAGCCGGAACGATCAGGTGGCCGTAGACATCAAGCTTTTCCTCAAATCTTCCATCCTACAGGTTAAAGAAGATGTTTTGTCCCTTTTCAACCTGTTGATCAACAAAAGCAATGAACACCGGCAAACCCTCATACCGGGCTACACGCACCTGCAGATTGCCATGCCTTCTTCGGTGGGTTTATGGCTGGGGGCATATGCGGAAAGCCTAGTGGATGACATGGAGTTTTTATTGGCTGCCTACCAGGTGGCCAATAAAAATCCGTTGGGAAGCGGTGCAGGCTATGGCTCATCATTCCCGCTAAACAGAAAACGCACAACCGAACTGCTTCAGTTCAGCAACCTCAACTTCAACTCAGTTTATGCACAAATGAGCAGGGGCAAAACTGAAAAGCTAACGGCCATGGCCATTGCTTCAGTAGCTGCCACGCTCAGCAGGCTGGCGATGGATTGCTGTCTGTACATGAACCAGAATTTTAGTTTTATCTTTTTCCCAGATGAACTCACCACCGGTAGCAGTATCATGCCCCACAAAAAAAACCCGGATGTTTTTGAATTGGTCAGGGCTAAATGCAACAGGATACAGTCCACACCAAATGAATTAACCCTGCTGATCAACAACCTCCCCTCTGGATACCACAGGGATATGCAGTTGACCAAGGAAGTGCTTTTCCCGGCTTTGGATGAACTGCATGCTTGCATAGACATGATGAAACTGATGATCAATGCCATGTCTGTTAAACCAGATATCTTGCAAGACGAAAAATACAAGTACCTCTTCAGTGTAGAAAAAGTGAATGAACTCGTCAACCAAGGCATACCCTTCCGCGATGCATACGCGGCTGTTGGCAATATGATCGATCAGGGCAAATTTGAATTTGATGCCGGTAAAGCCTTACACCATACCCATGAAGGCAGTATAGGCAACCTCTGCAATGATGGGATAATGGAGGCTATGATGGAGGTGAACAGCAGGTTTTAATCCACTTGATAGCAATCATTTCCAACGAAGAGTCTTGATAAGGTGTCGCATATCCTCTTCCAGGAAATTGCTGACAATAGAGAGTGAATCTTCGTTGGGCGTGGCGTCAAAATACAAGGCTGCGCGGAGGAAATGCCTGTTGGTATCGGTAATGAAAAATTGCTTGGAGGTAGCTGCTTCACCGGCAACATAAAAATAAACGCCACCCGATCCATAGGGATTCGTGAATGCAGAATCCACAATACCACTGGCCTTGATGGTGTGCTTATATGTAAGGGTATAAGCCTCTTCCCGGAGCCTTTCAAAACTGTTTTTAACAAGGGAATCCCGGTACCCATTGCCGTCATTCACTTTGAGTGCAGAGAATCCGCCAATTGGCTTATAGCTGATGTAGATTCTTCCCTGAAGGGATTTCAGTTCAATATTGATCCAATAAGGATCATGACCGGCACTGTCGGCACGACCAATTTCTGCATAAGCCGGGTATTCAAAACTGTAGGGAAACCCGGCACTATCGAAGGATTGGTATGCCCTTTGTGGAAGGTCGATTTTGTAGTAGCCTTTGGGACGGGGTGTAAAAGGGCTGTTGCAAGCAACATTTGCCATAATCAAGCTGAGACCAACGATGTAATATTTCAGAAATTTCTTCATGTTATACCTTTGTGGGATCTATTGTCACTTTTAATTTTTGAATGCGGTTCATCGTCACATCCATTACAGTAAAAGTAAACTGCTGCACCGTGAAGACCTGATTGTTTTGGGGAATTTCACCTGCAATTTCAAGTAGAAGACCAGCCATTGTTTCACTGCCTCCCCTTACGCTTTCAAATACATTACCTGGCACACGCATGATTTTGCAGGCATCATTGATCATGATCCTGCCTTCAAAAATATAATTGTGTTCATCCAGGCGAACATTCAATGACTCCTCATCATCATATTCATCCCTGATTTCTCCAACAATTTCTTCCAGGATATCTTCCATGGTTACAATTCCATCTGTACCCCCGAATTCATCAACAACAATGGCAAAATGCTTTTGCTTCTCTTGAAATGCTTTTAGCAGGTCATTGACAAGCATCTGCTCATGAATGAAAAAAGCAGGCCTAATCAACTGCTGCCAGTCAAAATCAGCGGACTTTCCGAGGTGTGGAATCAGATCCTTTGCATGCACCATGCCTGCAATCGTGTCCAAACTGCCTTTATATACCGGGAAACGGGAATACTGTTGTTCTGCAACATTCCTTTTGAGTGTGTCAAAGTCGATTGTTGCTTCAACGCCCTGCACATCCAATCTGCTGCGCATGACCTTTCTAACCGTAATATCCCCAAAACGTGCGATACCCTTGAGGATATTTTTTTCCTCTTCACTCGTTTCATCCCCACCACCCATGGCAATCACCTCATCAATCTGGTGAAGACGATCGATTTTACTTTTTTCCCAACCCAAAGCATTTTCGATTTTTCCGGAAAGTCTACTCATCCATTTTCCCGGTAACCTGAAAAGCATGTGGTTAATCTGAACTAGATATGAAGCATAGAATGCAAAACGTATGGGGTTGTGGGAAGCCCAAACTTTGGGCAAAAATTCACCAAAAAGCAGAAGCAAAACTACTGCTGCCATCAACCTGACCAGAAAAACAGCGATAACAGGCCAGCCTGGAAAGTAAGCAGCCAACAGCAGCTGGTTGCACAACAAGATGATCATAATCCTGTAAAACAAATTACCCACCAACAGTGAGGAAAGCAATAGTGCAGGATCCCGTAACAACCCAAGAATCCGTTCTGCAGTGGGATAACGCCTGATGCGCATGTTCTTGAGATCGTTCAAGCCCAATGAAAAAAATGCAATCTCTGCCCCTGAATTCATGAAAAGCATCATGATACAGCATAGCAAGAGCGCAGGCAATAACAACATGGAGTAAAATTAATCAAATTGATGCAGAGATTGCTTACTTGGTGTCTAGGTAGCGGTTGATCAACCTGGGGAAAGGCAGTTTACTTACAGTTGATTCTCCCATCCAGGTGTATCCAGGGATATTGATTTTCTGGTTGGTACGTAGATGTAAAAACCGCGCTTTGATCCGCTGATGGGTGAGCATGTGGGTGAATTCTTCACTCAGCAGTGGTGAACTGCCCCGAGAAATGGTTAACGAAAGCCCCCAAAATGTCGCTTGCTTGAGCTCCTCTTCCGCAGCAGGCTCATCGGTTTCCCGAAGGACAAATTCATATAGATTTTGCCAGATATCTTTTCCCTCCCTTTTACGCACAAGCCTATCGCCATGATGTTCCACAATCAGGTAATACATAAAACGGGAACGGACTTTAACCTTCTGGCTTTTTACGGGAAGCCTGTCTTGCAAAGAGTTTTTATTAGCGATGCAGGAAGATTCAAACGGACATGCATGGCAAAGTGGGTTTTTGGGCTTGCAAACAACGGCCCCAAGATCCATAATCGCTTGGTTGTGCCTGGCTGGATTATATCTATCCAAGAGATTGGCAGCAAGGGCAGCAAACCTATTCCTTCCATCAGGAGTATCAATGGGCGTATCCAAACCGAAGTGACGTGATAATACCCTGTATACGTTGCCATCCACTACGGCAAGAGGTAAGCCGAAAGCAAAAGAACCAATTGCTGCGGCAGTATATTTGCCAACACCTTTGAGTGAAAGCAACCCTTTTTCTGTTTGTGGAAATTGTCCTTCAAGTTCCTTGCTGATGTGACGAGCTGTTACCAGTAGGTTCCGGCAACGGCTATAATACCCCAAGCCTTCCCATAATTTGAAAACGGATTCATCGGCTGCTTCAGCCAATTGATGAATGGTTGGAAAATGTTCCAAAAAACGGTTGTAATAAGACAATCCTTGCTCCACCCTCGTCTGTTGGAGTATGACTTCACTCAACCAAATGCGATACGGATCACCTATTCCTTTCCAAGGCATCGTTCTTGCATTCTGTGTCAAATGCCAATGTGATAAAGCCTCCCGAAAAATCACTTCATGTTGTTTTTCAACCACTTACACTTGATTTATTTGGAAATTATGGAAAATTCGTGCAATTTTATGTGAAACGGTACGTTATAGGCCAAGCCCTTATAACCCAATCGTTTTGAGGGATTTATCATCAAATTTAAGACAATCAAGGTCTACATCTAAAAAAAGACTTCCCATGAGAAAAGCAGATCTCATCAACAAGATTGCTGAAAAGACCAACATTCCAAAAGTGGATGTATTGGTCACCCTCGAAACCATGTTCAAAGAAATCAAATCCACCTTGTCTCAAGGTGAAAACATTTATGTGAGGGGTTTCGGCTCTTTCATCACCAAAAAAAGGGCAGCCAAAATTGGTCGTAACATCAAACGCAATACAGCTGTTCAAATACCAGCCCATTTCATCCCTGCATTCAAACCAGCTAAGGAATTCATGCAAGAAGTGAAAAAGCTCGAAATCGATACGGTCATCAGGGATGAAGGTGCAGATGAAATGGCCTGATTCCAAAAACTTTAAAAATCATTACCCATGTTGAAAAAACAACAATGGATAGCCGCTGGTGCCGGAGCCCTGCTGCTGTTCTCGCTTTTTATTTTTGGCAAATTCACCCCACCGCACGATCATGGCGATCATGAACAGGCTGCTGCACCTCAAGCTGGCGGACAAGCTCCTGCATTCAGCTTTGAGGGATACATGCAACAAGTAAAAAAAGAATTGACGCCAGCCCAATCAGCATTCCTTACTCCTCTTGAGGATGCTCTCACCCGGGGAGATCTCGTTACACAGCGAAAAGCCAATTACCAATCCCTTTCAGACTTCTGGAGAGATAGTGTAGGCTTGTTCATTCCATATGTTTATTATTTGGGTGAAAAGGCCAAGTTGGAAAATTCTGAAAAAAACCTCACCTTTGCGGCCCACTCTATGTTGGAGGAACTGCGTGGAACGAACGATCCGGGTATGAGAACCTGGATGGCCAATCAAGCCAACGATCTTTTCAGCCGTTCTTTGAAGTTGAATCCAAACAATGATTCAACCATCGTAGGACTTGGAAGTACTTTTTTCTTTGGAGCATCTGGTGCCCCGATGGAAGGAATTCTCAAAGTCAGAGAGGTGGCAGAAAGGGATCCTAAAAATATATTTGCCCAATTCATGCTGGGTTATGGAGGATTGGTCTCCGGCCAGCTTGACAAAGCGATAGAACGTTTCCTTAAGGTAAACGAGATGGATCCCGAAAATGTGGAAGCTGTATTTTTGTTGGCTGAACTTTACGAAAGGAAAGGGGACAAGAAGCAAGCTTTGGAATGGTATGAAAAGGGCAAAAAAGATGTTACAAATCCTGAACTTCAAAAAGCCCTTGAGGAAAAGATCAAATCATTGAAATAATTATTCATCACTTTTAAACTCATTGGCTATGCCTTGCGGTAAAAAAAGAAAACGTCATAAGATCGCCACACACAAGCGTAAGAAGAGATTGAGAAAGAACCGTCATAAGAAGGGAAGGAAATAACCTGACCTGTTTCTCAGATTTTATTGGTAAACAACCATGCACTCGGGATTATAAAATGTTCCGGGTGCATTGTTTGTTTGTGTACAATTTATATTGTTGCGCTTGAACAAAGAACTCATCATACATTCAACAGCACAAGGTGTACAAATTGCCTTGTTGGAGGACAAGAAGCTGGTGGAATTACACAATGAAAAAGTGGATGCCAGTTTTGCTGTAGGAGATCTTTATCTGGGTAAAGTCAAGAAACTGATACCCGGACTAAATGCTGCTTTTGTGGATGTGGGATTTGAAAAAGATGCTTTTCTGCATTACACAGATTTGAGCCCCTATGCCAAATCCTTGCTGAAGTTCACGCAGATGTCCATTAACACCCCTGTGTCAAGCCAACCGGACTTTTCCAATTTTACAGTAGAAACAGAAATTGTAAAAACAGGAAAAATCAATGAGGTACTCGGACAAAAACCCAATGTACTCGTTCAAATCCTGAAGGAACCCATTGCAGCAAAAGGACCCAGATTAAGCTGTGAAATATCTTTACCCGGGAGATTTGTAGTGATAACACCATTCAATGATATCATTGCAGTATCCAGAAAGATTCATTCTGGTGAAGAGCGGAAAAGGCTTCAAAAAATCATCGAAGCCATCAAGCCCAAGAATTTTGGTGTGATCGTAAGAACCGCAGCAGAAGGTAAAAACACTGCAGAGTTGCACGAAGACCTCAACAATCTCTTTGCCAAATGGAAGTCCATACAGCAGAACCTTAGCGGTGCTGTTGCCCCAGCAAAGATCCTCAGTGAGCAAACCAAAACCACAAGTATCGTAAGGGATTTGCTCAATGCAGATTTCAATAAAATCGTGGTAAACGACAAGCAATTATTCCTTGACACAAAGGCATATATCCAAAAAATAGCCCCTGATAAAGCAGATATCGTCAGCCTTTATAATGGATCTGCTTCTGTTTTTGATCACACCGGTGTAACCAAACAGGTTAAAGGGGCATTTGGCAAAACGGTGAATCTGCCGAGTGGTGCTTATCTCATTATAGAACACACCGAAGCACTGCACGTCATAGATGTCAACAGCGGGTATAAAAGTGTCAGCAACAACCAGGAAGAGAATGCCTTGCAGACCAATATGGAAGCCGCGGAAGAAATTGCCAGGCAATTGCGACTAAGGGATATTGGTGGGATCATTGTGGTTGACTTCATAGATATGAAGCTGCCAGACAACAAGAAGAAATTGCACGAAGCCATGGAAGGCTTTATGCGTATCGATAGGGCGAAACATGCTGTGTTGGCCATTTCAAAATTCGGGTTGATGCAAATAACCAGGCAGCGCATGAAGCCTGAAGTCAATATCAATACCCAAGAGCTTTGCCCCAGCTGCCAGGGGACAGGTAAAATCTCAGCAACCTTGGTTCTTGAAG
>JACCDV010333473.1_pt1 | contig 14511 bp, 15 predicted proteins | sample 7446131 | NCBI WGS metagenome assembly JACCDV01 (sample SAMN15323448, study PRJNA562643) | freshwater metagenome | isolation source: river surface water | place: USA:Blue River Watershed | collected 2017-08-17 | reverse complement strand
ATTCGTCGAAGAAAACTTCGCCGCCAACAATTGGAATGCCAAAAGCGTTGCCGTAGTCGCCGATGCCTTTGGTCACACCTTTGACCAACCATTTGGTGCGTGCTTCTTCGATGTTGCCAAAACGCAAAGAGTTCAGCTGTGCAATTGGACGCGCTCCCATTGTAAAGATATCGCGGTTGATGCCTCCCACCCCTGTTGCTGCGCCTTGATAAGGCTCTAGCGCACTTGGGTGGTTGTGAGATTCGATTTTAAAAACGCAACCTAAGCCGTCGCCGATATCGACCAAACCGGCGTTTTCTTCACCGGCCTTCACCAACATGTGCGGGCCGTCTTTTGGCAGCGTTTTGAGCCAAAGAATGGAATTTTTATAAGAGCAGTGTTCACTCCACATCACGGAATAAACGGCTGTTTCTGTAAAATTTGGAGTGCGACCAAGGATTTCTTTGACATGTTCAAATTCGTCGGCGCGGAGGCCTAAATCGATGGCTTGTTCTAGCGTAGCTTCTTTTTGATGATTGGTTTCCATACAGTATTGAGAATTCAAGGACAAAAGTAACGATTAATCGGATAGCATCTTTCAAATTTTCGCCTTAAATTTGTCACTTAAAACTTTCAAAAAATGAGTTACGACATCATTGTTGTGGGTAGCGGCCCAGGCGGATACGTCACCGCCATTCGCGCCTCTCAGTTAGGCCTTAAAACTGCAATTGTAGAAAAAGAATCTTTAGGCGGAGTTTGCCTCAATTGGGGCTGTATCCCAACAAAAGCACTCATCAAGAGCGCCAATGTTTACGAATACCTTCAGCACGCCGCAGACTACGGCATCAACGTCAAAGAGAGCAGCGCAGACTTCGGTGCTATGATCAAACGTAGCCGCGATGTTGCCAACGGCATGTCTAACGGCATTCAGTTCTTAATGAAGAAAAACAAAATCGATGTCCTTAAAGGCAACGGCGTCATCAAAGCAGGCAAAGCTGTAGAAGTAACAGACGAAAGCGGCAACAAAACCACCTACACCGCAGCCAAAGGCGTCATCATCGCCACTGGTTCACGCTCACGTCAACTTCCTAACCTTCCACAAGACGGCACCAAAATTATTGGTTACCGCCAAGCCATGACCCTCCCTACACAACCTAAGAAACTAGTAGTTGTGGGCTCAGGCGCCATTGGAGTTGAGTTTGCTTATTTCTATAATGCAATCGGCACAGAAGTCACCATTGTAGAATACCTACCAAACATTGTTCCTGTCGAAGACGAAGATGTTTCAAAACAACTCGAAAAATCCTTCAAAAAGGCGGGTATTAACATCCTTACCAATGCTTCTGTCGAATCTGTCGACACCAGCGGTAGCGGCTGTGTAGTGAGCATCAAAACAGCTAAAGGCGAAGAAAAAATCGAATGTGATGTCGTGCTTTCAGCCGCAGGGGTTGTCACAAACATCGAAAACATTGGCTTAGAAGAACTCGGAATTGTCGTAGACAAAGGCCGCATTTTGGTCAATGACTACTACCAAACCAACTTGCCAGGCTATTACGCAATTGGCGATGTGGTGCCAGGCCCAGCATTAGCACACGTTGCATCAGCTGAAGGAATTATTTGTGTCGAGAAAATCGCAGGTCACCACCCAGAGCCACTCAACTACGGCAACATCCCGGGTTGCACCTACTGCTCTCCAGAAGTGGCAAGTGTAGGCATGACAGAAAAAGCAGCCAAAGAAGCTGGCTACGAAATCAAAGTGGGTAAATTCCCATTCTCAGCTTCAGGTAAAGCAAGTGCAGCCGGAGCAAAAGATGGTTTTGTGAAACTGATTTTTGACGCCAAATACGGCGAACTCCTCGGCGGCCACATGATTGGCGCCAACGTCACCGAAATGGTAGCAGAGCTCGTTGCCGTGCGCAAACTAGAAACAACCGGCGAAGAACTCATCAAGACAGTTCATCCGCACCCAACTATGTCAGAAGCCATCATGGAAGCAGCAGCAGCAGCCTACGGCGAAGTGATCCACTTGTAAAAGCTAATTCCAGAGTGAAATAAAAAGCGCCCTAAAGGCGCTTTTTTTTGTTTCCTTTTTTTTTCATTTGTAACCAATCGTTAAACGCGACTTTATTTAGCATATGCCTAAAATCAGAACAATGCGTTTGACTCTCTTTATCCTACTCGTCCTCAATTCAGATTTATACACTGCTCAAAAATTTGCGCTCATTGAAAATAAAGGTGAAAATGCGGCATATTTTGATTACAGCAATCCAAATTCTTTCGTCGGTGTTTTGATGAACAATATCGACTATATCCCGACGCTTATTGATCAAAACGGTTATCGTGGGGTTTATGACGCTTATATGCTTGCGCAACTGGGCGTAGCCCCGGAAGAAATGCTTACTACAACAACCTCTACAAGATTACTTCTGTATGATCCGCAAGCGAATGAAGAAGCTATGGTGATCAAAACAACGCAATCATTAAACACATTTCTTGATTCAGTAAAAGATATACCTGTCTATGAAAGTCTCTTCCAAATTGAAGAACAAAGCCTCAAACAATTTTGGGACAACAGTTGCGAAAATTGCGCAGTCCGCATTTTCTCGAAATTTTATTTTGACATCAGAAATACCGATGCATTATTAATTGAAGATCGAGAAAATGAAAGATGGATTCATTTGATTGGAAAATTAAAAGACGGCAGACACATGATTACCTTATCTCTGCGCGCAGAGCAATTAAAAGAAGAAGAATGTTTTAGATTTCTGCACTTCATCGACCCAGAAAATAGCAAAAGCCTATATGAGGCATACAAAAAACAAGCGAACTACCAGATTGAGTCCGCTATTTGTAGGGAATGGAAACAAGGTAAATCGATATATTTTTCAGCCTTACTGAATAATTTTGATGTGATCAATGAGCCTTCTTGCTGGAACTACATTACCTCTAGCGGACTGCAATTGATGGGTGTAGCTGATTCTGAAAAAATTGGCACTTTACATCAACCAATTGGTAGAGATACAATTTCAACTTCATTTGAATTGGTTCAACAACATGGGGATATCTTCTCTGTCTACAACTATCTTTCTGAAGATACTACTTACATTATCAAAACATCCTTTGATTTTGCAACGGCTTATCGTTCCTTCATGGACAATCCTGATTTTGTGGATTACGTATATTCAGACAGCACATGGCTTGCCTCATGGTGGGCATCAGCTCAAATTGGCGATACACTAAGAGCCCTACCACAGACTTTGACTTTTTGGAAGGAAAGAAACCAAAATGATGCTGCATTTTATTACAAAATAGGCACAGACCTGAACTATGTTCCGAAAGCATTTGTAACCGACCTTGTTTTTTATACCTCACAACCTAACTCCAAAGAAATTTTCTTGAGCTACAACTACCAAATAGCAAGAGATAACGAAGAATTTAGCGGAGCGATTTTAACAGAAATAAACACAGCTATCCAAAACCAAGAAGCTTTTTTAAATCCGTCGTTAAAATGGAACAAATTCCTCAGTACGTCTACAAAAAAAATAACCTTTCTTCAACTTCAAAAAAAGCTTAACCTAATCAATACCAATCCAGAAATTTAACACCATGAAAAACTTCCTTTTGATCTCAATTCTTGCGGCTTGCAATACTATTGTAAATGCCCAAACAGCAAACATTTCACAACCAGAAATGCAAATTGTATATCGCGGCTACGATAATAAAATCATACCAAATATTCCCTGCGGACAGCAGCTCGACATCATTGTTGAGGGTGCAACAATTCAAAAAGCCTCTTGGACAGACAATCAAGGGCAAAGCCAAATAGGATACAATTTACGTGTCAATGGAACAGCACGCAACGTAGTCGTCAAAATGAATGGACTCGATGAAAAGGGCAATATTGTGTCCACTTCTATTCAGACCTTCCATGTAAAAGCATTTCCAGCTGCCCAACTCCAAAATGATCGGATTTCTAAAACGAGTGGCATGCGCGCAAGTGTTGGCCTCGGACCAGATTGCCCTTTTACAGGTGTTTCGTTCGAGGTGATCGGAGGTAGTTTGCTAACTGAAAACGAAGAACTGACGTTCTCTGGATCAGTTATACCTGCATCCTATTTGGCTAAGGTAAAAACAGGTAAAAAGATAGTTGTTAATGTGAATTACATTAGGAATGGATCTGGAGGAACAGGCGTAATGACTTGCAGCAGCGTTGTCGAGGTTGAGCCTTAAAGCCCCAAAGCCTCATAAATGTAATCAAAGGTCGAGAGGATGACTGGCTGACCGTCGACAACGGCAATGTTGTGCTCGAAGTGGGCACTTGGTAGGCGGTCGGCAGTAACGATGGTCCATTTGTCGTCGAGGGTTTCGACTTTTTCTGTACCCATGTTGATCATGGGTTCGATGGCAATGGTGAGGCCGTTTTGGATTTTTTTACCGCGGCCACGGCGTCCGTAGTTCGGCACTTGAGGTTCTTCGTGAAGTTCTTTGCCTAAGCCATGGCCAACGAGGTCCCGAACAACACCATAACCGTGTGCTTCGGCGTGTTGCTGAATGGCAAACCCAATGTCTTCTATACGATTGGCTGTATTGGCTTGTTCGATACCCAAATACAGGCATTCTTTGGTGACTTTACACAATTGTTTTTTCTCTGCGCTCACGGTTCCTACTTCAAAGGTATAGGCGTGGTCGCCGTAGTAGCCTTTATAGAATGAGCCGCAGTCTACAGAAACGATATCGCCATCTTGGATGGGTGTGTCGGTCGGTAAGCCGTGTACGACTTGTTCGTTAACAGAAATCAGAAGTGTGCTCGGGCAACCATAAAGTCCCTTAAAGCCTGGAATGGCATTTTGGGTGCGGATGTAGTCTTCGGCGATTTGATCCAAGAAACGCGGCGTAACACCTGGATTCATGTGCTGAGCCACCAAACCTAAAGTGCGGCTCACAATTTGCGCAGCTTCGCGCATGATTTCGATTTCTTGGGGTGTTTTGTAACGGATCATGAATTTATCTAAAAGAGACATTAGGCAAAGTTACCAAGAAATTGCATGGTGTCAATGCCATCGGCGTAATCTGTTAGTGTTGGGCATTGAGCTGAACCAAAAGGGAGGTAGTTGTGCCCAACGATACATTGTATTTGATGTTGATTTTCTTCAAGATAGGTCATCACTTCATTATGATGCTTATAGCGTTGGTAATGCAACATACTTAGTGGCGAATGCAAGTCTTTGCTTTCCTTCAGCAAGACAAAATTGTTGTCGAGAATCGGGACTTGGTTCATGAGGTGCACCGCCTTATTGTAGTCGTAGTTGTTGCCATATTTTTTATGATTGATGACCTCCGCATAAGGTAAAATAGCTTCAAAAAAGCGATTGAGCTCAAAGTTTTCGGGGATCCATAATTGTGTCACGTTGCGGCAACCTCTGCCATAATACTGAAAGATATCCTGCCCCAATGCGGTGAGCTCTTGAGGTGTTTCGCTGCCATTGAGTACGGCAATGGAGGTGCGATGACCCCTCAACAAGTGAGGACGACTAGAGAAATATTGCTTGAAATGCAGCATGCTGTTATTCGAACCCGTAGCAATTACTGCCGAATAGTCTGAAAGTTTGCCGACAGCGAATGCAATGCGCCCTTGCAATTCGGGCTCGAAAAGGACAAGCATTTTGACCAAGGCCGGCAACAAACGCGCGTCTTCGCTACTGAGCTTGACCAACACCTTATGGCCTGAGCAAAGGACGCAAAGAAAATCGTGAAAACCAACCAGCGGTAAATTACCAGGCAAGATAAGCGCAACAGTTTGTGGCTGGGTGGCAAAGGTGTATGGTGCGAGCCATTGTTCGAGTTGGGCTTGATCTAGCCAGGCTGCAATTTCGCCGAAGGCATTTTTGATGACCTCTGGAGTAAACCAACCATTGTGGTGCTGCTCTCTTTGGATGAGGTGAAGCAACGCGTCCCATTCAGTTGCAGTACAAGTTAAAGGGCGTTGTTGATCTTTGGCGATTGCAGCAAGGATGGTTCCGAGCGCTGCAAAAGCGGAGGTAATTTGGCTTCTTTCCACGGTGCAAAAGTACGCTTTTCTAAATTTTTTGTGGGCTAGCGCACAAAAGAATCGCTCAGTCGTTGTTATATTTGCATAAAAAAATTGACTTATGGCCATCACAATAACCGACGAATGCATTAACTGTGGCGCTTGCGAGCCCGAGTGTCCTAACAATGCTATTTACGAAGGTGGCGCCGAATGGAAATTCTCCGACGGCACAACCCTCAAAGGCCTCATCCAAACGCTAGACGGCGAAGAAATACAAGCAGACCACGCTTTTGAACCAGTAAACATGGACGTCTACTACATCGCGCACGAAAAATGTACAGAATGTGTTGGCTTCCACGACGAACCGCAATGTGCTGCTGTTTGCCCTGTAGATTGTTGTGTAGACGACCCCGACTACCGCGAATCCGAAGACGAATTGCTAGCTAAAAAGAATTTCATGCACTTGTAAGGTGTTGAGAAGCTTAGTTTTTACACTTCTTTTTTTTCTCGGAAGTCCTTCGCTATACGCCGACAACGGCCGTGTTGTACACCTTGCCTGGACCGAAAACAACGACGGCAGCATTCAAAATGCAAACAACCCCGAGCATGGTCTTTATTTTTTAGAACAACGCAATCAATTTCTCAACTATAAAGATCCTAACAACCCGTTTTTTAAAATTCGGTATTCTTGGCTCGGCATCGACTGGACCATCGTTCATTTTATTGCCTTGCTCCTTACAATCATTCTTCAAATACTCACTTTCAAACGCATCAATGCCCGGATGGCCGAAAGTCGTTTTTTCAAGCGTTGGTCTTATCGATTTCTAAAGCTCTTTTTATGGGTTGCTGTAATTGCAGGCAATACGGCAGCTATATGGGCCATAGATTTCTACAACACCGAAATCCATTTTCGCTTTCATCAACTGAGCGACTTCAAAAATGCAACGGTTGCCCGCCTCGACAAAGGTCGCAATGACCGCACTTATTTCCTTCCCAAAGAAACCACGCGTATCCGTTTTCAATTGTACCGAAAAAACGACAACAAATGGCACACCCAAAGAGCATTAGCTGTTTTGTATTTTGAACAAGACGAAGCGGGTGCCTTACACTACAAACACGACAAAAGATCCTTCAAAGCACATCCAGATTCCTTGCGCAATAAAGCCAAAGAACAACTTATCGTTATTCATCAAACCAGACCTAACAGAGCAGACACCACCCTGCTCTTTCAGATTCAAAACCGACAAATTGTACCCTACCAGCACAAAAAAGACCGCGCACAACGCATCTTGTTATTCGTCAATGGCTATCGCCCAGTCTCGGCTGAGCAAGATCCCGAAAAAGCACTGCAGGCCATCAATAGCAAAGGTCTCGAACGCCCCAGATCCAAGAATTTAATTTACAGCTCGGATATTTTCAGTTATTGGCCTCAAGAAAAGTTCATAGCAGGCGTACAAGCACGGTTTACACCGAGCAGAACGCTCTTTGCCGATGGCCACCACAGTGTCAGCACCTCCAATCATGGCTCTTTATTGAAATTTGTAAGTAGTGCGGCGCTTTATCCTAAGCCCTGTGCAGGTGAACACCACTGTTCCACTACACAAATTGCCAAGCAGCAAGAGGTCCGGACCTACAGCTTACTTGCCACTGTACCGAATTACAATGGCTTTAGAAAACGCTATGACGCAGGAAAGCAAGCAGGTCGTAATCTTTTACAAGAACTTGCAAAAAATGGCAATGACCCCAAAAATGACACCCTCTATACAGTGAGCCATAGCATGGGACACGCCTATTTTTTAGGAATGGCCAGCGTACTCAAAGGAAGAATTCAGTTTGGGTCGTACTATGCGTTTTCACCTGAAAATCCAAAGGGCAAAACAATCAAAACCAGCAATTGGTCCGCTGTGTTTCAGTATGGCACCAAACTTTACGGTACACAGCGCCATGCGCCTTGTCAACAAGATGGCGTAGCACCACAATGGCGTATGAGTGGTTTAGCTCAGTCAGCCCACATTGGTTTCCCAAAGGCACTCAAAGCGCGTCTAGGTTACTTCAGTTCACATTTTGTGGGCTATTACACCTGGGTTTTTGACATTCCGAAAGGTAAGCCTGGTTATCTCGGCCTTGACTAAAATCCTTTGAACTGATGGAGGAGCAATTCGATACGCGACGCACCAACCGCGCCGTTGCTCCATTGCGCGTCGTGCACAGATACGCCTTCTTTGCCATTGCAAATTTGCCGAATTTCTTGCTTGAGCCTGCCTTCGCCTGCACCGTGAATCACAATAAATTTAGCATTTCGGCGTTGTGCTTGCGCGTTACAAAAGTTCTTAAATGCGTTGATCTGCGTCATAAAGACGTCGTGAGCCGGAAGGTGACTTGGAATGGACAGCTCTTCTGAATGGAGGTCGATAAAGGGCAAGTTGCGTTCTTTAGAAACCTCTACTTTCTTCAAACCCGAAATGATTTTTGCTTGAACGTCTTTAGAAGTGATCTGATCAATAATAATCTGCTGGCGGGACACCACATCTTGTTTTAAATAGCGATAAGAGAAGCCAATTTCATCCTCGAGCACAAGATATTCATTTTCTACAGCACGTACTTTGAAAACGCCAGCTTCTCGCAAAACACCAACCTCTTGACCCACAAACCAACTCATTGGAATTTGAGTGCTTTAATTGGAGAAATACGCGAAACCACCCTACTTGGCAACAACAAAGCAACCATACAAGTAGAGAAAGTGAGGGCATTGATGAAAATAAAATTCCAGAAATTGAATTCGATAGGCACTGCGTCGAGGTAATATACTTCCGGATTGAGTTTGATGAACCCATATTGATATTGCAACCAACTGAGCACAATTGCCAGTGTGTTACCGATGAGCAAACCGCGCAGCAACAAATAAGCTGCTTGCCATAAAAAGATCCGCCGAATAGAGCGATTGTTGGCACCAAGAGCCTTGAGCAAGCCCACAAAAGAAGTTCTTACTACAATTAAAACGAGCACCGCCGAACCTACATTAATGATTCCGATTATAAGCATTAAAAATATGATAATCAATACATTAAAATCTAAAAAATGCAACCATGAAAATAGATCAGCTTCAGTATCTTGAATATTACTTACTTGCAATAAATGCTGATTCACTGGACGCATTTCAACGGCATCTTTGAGCGCTTGCTCTACCTTAGGCAGTGCAGCAAGATTGGAAACATCCACTTCAAAACCGGAAATGAAATGAGCTGCAGTACCCGTGCCATCTTGAAAACGAAAGCGTAGCGGTCCTTTTTGAGTCGCGAATACCTGCTCTTCTAAACCATCGACCAAACAAACAGGAGTTCCATTTTCAAGCTGTAAATCCGTGTAAGATAAGACACCAGGGGCCTTGATTTCTATTTGCGCGCTATCAATAAGCTTTGTAAGCCTGTTGCCGTTTTGATAGCGGTAGGCGTAAACTTTGAGAGTGGTATCCTTCAAGGAAGTATAGCGATGTGCCGTGTAGATGTCCTTACCTAAGCCCCAATCGAATAACAAATTAGAAGCATCTCCTTCGACCTCGACAGTGATTAAGAATTGTGCTTTCCCAGCGAGTTTGGGGCGCAGAGATATCTTTGTGCCGTTGTCGCTCATTTGCTGTACCAACGCTAAATTTCCGAAGACCAATTTTTGATCGTACTCCAAAAAACCAGTATTGTAGATCCCGACAACTTTGAGCTTTTTCAAAAGCGGTTGCTGCTTAATGTGATACGCAGAAACCTCATCTTCTAGATTGATATTTAGCTTTTTACATATTTCTAATGAAAGTAATACTTCATTAAAATTTTGCTTTTTAGGGAGCCTTCCTTCAACGAGATTTGAACGGATAAATGACCAATCATATTGCGGATCAACTCCTTTGAGCATAAGGCCGAGCATGTCCTGACGCTGCACGAGCGAATCTTGACCATCGGCCATCTGGATGGTATCGTTGAAGCGCGTAGATTGCAATAAAAGTGGCTTAAATGCAACCGGGCTAATAGCGCTTACACCGGGGATTTTTGAGAGTTCAGGAAGAAATGGAATGCGGCGATCAAGGGCTTCTGCTTCAAAAATATGTGCGGATCCGGCCTTAGAAATGAAAAGTGGAGCGTTAAAACCCGTAATTTTGTCCTTGATTTTTTGTTGAAAACCGCGCACGATTGCCAATGTCAAGGAATTGACTAATATCGCAAGCGCAATGCTCACCACTGAAATCCGGAGCACAGGCCTCGATACCCGAAGCCCGAGGTGCTTTTGACGAATCAGCCTAGAAGATATGAAGCGCTCAAATGACAAATTAAAAAGTTTACAAGTCCAAAAATACACAAAGGTTTTGGCATCTATTGCGCTGCTCTCATTTTTGCTCAACTCTTGTGGCTTATTTCCTGCAAAGGCTTTCACGCCAACACCCGTTCATTTTGCCGAAACAATCGTCATTGAGGAGGTTTCCAACGCAATAGAAGGTCATGCTGAAATTACACCGCAGCAAAAACCTAACCTTGCTGCTCCTCAACTCGGTATCGACCGCTTGCATCTTTTTGTCGATTCTTTAGCAGGAAAACGCATTGCGGTAGTCGCGAACCAAACATCAGTCGTAAAAGGCGTTCATCTAGTGGATACCTTACTTTCATTGAAACTCAATATAGTAAAGGTATTTGCCCCTGAGCACGGTTTTAGAGGAGATGCCGATGCTGGTCAGCACATCGGCCACAGCACCGACGACAAAACAGGGCTTCCCTTGGTTTCGCTTTATGGCTCCAACAAAAAACCAACCGACCAACAACTTGCCGATGTAGATATCGTTATTTACGACATTCAAGACGTCGGAGTGCGTTTCTACACCTATATTTCCACCTTACATTACGTGATGGAAGCCTGCGCCGACAACAGTAAGCAATTAGTTGTTTTAGATCGACCCAATCCAAATGGTCACTACATCGACGGCCCGGTACTAGAATCGCAGTACAAATCATTTGTCGGGATGCACCCTGTGCCTATCGTCTACGGCATGACCATCGGTGAATACGCCATGATGATCAACGGCGAAGGCTGGTTGCACGACAGCAAACGCTGCCAACTTTGGGTCATTCCTTGTAAAAACTACAAACACAAACTACCATACAGCCTTCCGGTGGCGCCTTCACCTAATTTGCGCACAGACGCCGCAATTGCGCTGTATCCTAGCCTTTGCTTGTTTGAAGCCACTACAGTTAGCGTGGGTCGTGGCACCGACAAACCTTTCGAAATTTACGGACATCCAAAATTCCCGGTTGGCAACTATCAATTCATGCCTATCCCGACCGTTGGCGCAAAAACGCCCCTACACATGAATAAAATTTGCCAAGGTATAGAACTTACCCAAAGTAAAAGACCCTATCAAATCAATCTGAATTACCTCATTGAAGCCAAAGAACTGCTCGGAGACACCAATGTTTTTATAGACCAAACCGCGTTTTTCAACCGTCTAGCCGGTACCGCCACTTTAAAGGAACAACTAGACAAAGGTTGGTCTGCAAGAGAAATCAGGGCCACATGGAAGCCTGGGCTCGACGCTTTTTTACAAACGCGCAGCAAATACCTCCTCTACGAGTAAAAGCGAGAAGACACTCGGCAATAAGAAAATATTTAGAAATTACAGTTTGGCGTCCAGCACTTGCTGTGCCATATCTGCCATATAGGCATCCAATTTTGCCTGAAGCTGTGGATCAAAGGCGCCGAGCATGCGCGCTGCCAACAATCCTGCATTTTTAGCACCGTTTAATGCAACTGTCGCTACAGGAATACCATTGGGCATTTGCAAGATCGAAAGAATGGAATCCCAGCCGTCTATAGAATTAGAAGATTTAATTGGAACACCAATTACAGGCAAAGAAGTCATGGAGGCGGTCATGCCAGGTAAATGTGCTGCACCACCGGCTCCGGCGATAATCACTTTGATACCACGACCTGCTGCGGTCTTGGCATAGGTAAACATCTTTTCGGGTGTGCGGTGCGCAGAAACCACCTCAGCTTCAGTTTCTATACCAAATTCGTGGAGCATTTTTTGTGCTTCTTGCATAATTGGCCAGTCAGATTTACTGCCCATAATGATGCCTACTTGTATCATGCGGTTGGGTTTGGTTCGTTATCTTCGACAGGATTACCTGCGGTCACTTGTTGTTTCACTTGCTTGGGCATACTGCCGTAGTGAATGGTGTTATCGATGTCGGTGGTCATTTGATCGAGCGGTTGCACGAGGGCTTCTTCGGTTTCTTTGAGAATGCCTTCAAGGTTGAGCTCAGATTTCATTTCTTGACCGGACTTGCGAATTTCTTGCTGGAGGTCGTTGGATGCGTTGCGGATTTGATACAGTGCTTGACCTAAGGTCTTAGCGATGCCAGGCACACTCTTGGAGCCAAAAAACATCAGGACCACAAAGACAATGACAATAACCTCAGAGCCCGCGACGTCGCTTAAAAAAAGTGGAATGCTCAGCATAGGGCAAAGCTACAAAGAAAAGTATTAGGATTGCTGCATTTTGGCAATGATTGAAGCGGTCATGCTTTGCGGAAGAAAAGGCATGAGAACTTTAATCAAGAATGTAAATTGAAACTCGGAAATACAAATCACTTTACCCTTCTCCATGGCACGGTATCCTTTTAGAGCAGTTTTTGCTGCACTTGCAGCACCATCGAACATTTTAGAACCTCCAAAACCGGCTACTTTGGCAAATTCGGTTGCTACAGGACCTGGACAAAGTGCGGTAACGGTGACACCGCTTCCTTTGAGCTCATGCGCTAAGCCTTGTGTATGCGACACAACAAAAGCTTTGGTGGCGAAATAAGTGTTTTGATATGGGCCAGGTAAAAATCCTGCTGTGCTTGCTGTTTGCAAAATTTTACCTTTTCCTCTGGCTTTCATGTCCTTGCCAAACAAATGCGTCAGCTTGAGGAGCGCCATTACGTTGAGGCGAACCATTTCGACATCTGCCTCGAGGTCGCGGTCTAAAAAAGCGCCTTTCCCTCCAAAACCAGCATTGTTGAAAAGGTAGTCTACCTGCCAACCATTTTGCTTGACCTCATCATAGACTGCTTGCGAAGAGCCTACCACGCTGAGGTCTTTTTGAATGACTTGCACCGCGACGTTATATTTTTGAACGAGTTCTTCTTTTAAGCTATCGAGCAATTCTTTTCTTCTCGCTACCAAAATCAAATCTCCTCCTTTGGAGGCATGGATGCGTGCGAATTCTTTTCCGATTCCGGATGACGCGCCGGTGATAAGTGCAGTGTTTTTCATGGATAAGTAACGATTTGTAAGGACGTATTGTTTATAGTTGAGCAAAAATAGCATGATATTCTGCTTCATGGATTACAATGAATGATGCATTTCCTTGAAGCATGTCTTGAATGCGCAGTAAATCAGGGAATTGCTGCACCTCAAATGCGTAGGAAAACCATTTAGAACCAATTTGTTGTAGTTCTGTAAATTGATTGGGCGAAGTAATTTTGTACAACGACCTGCCATTCTCGAGTTTTCTAAATTGAGGAAAGACCATTTTGATTGTATCTTCGTGCAAAGTTAAAACAAACATGCAAGAGCTCTCTGACAAAGACAAAGAAATATTGGCCTTGGCCAAAACCAACTTCAAGGCCAATCAGGTAGTCCTACGGAAATGGAATAAAACCAAACCCAAAGATTTAGACCAGCGCTTCAGCAAAGCCCACGAAAAAGACTTTGCCAAGCGCGATTGCCTCAGCTGTGCCAATTGTTGCAAAACTACCAGCCCTATTTTTCGACAGCCAGACATCCGCCGCATGGCCAAATCCTTGCGCATGAAAGAAAGCCAGTTGGTAGCACAGTATTTAAGACTCGATGAAGACGACGATTACGTCCTGAAAACCTCTCCCTGCTTTAATTTACTTCCAGACAATACTTGTGCTGTTTATGAAGACCGCCCTCTTGCCTGCCGAGAATATCCACACACGGATCGCAAAAACATGTATCAAATAATGGACTTAACAGCCCAAAACACGCTCATTTGCCCCGCTGTGGCAAGCATCGTGGAGAAAATCGTGAATAGCTGAAATTGCTGAAAAAAACCTAAATTTGCCCATCAATCAAAAGCCCCTATGGAACAGGTTCAACCTTATATCCCGCAACATAAAATCCGCATTGTAACCGCCGCGGCCCTTTTCGACGGACACGACGCCGCTATCAACATCATGCGCCGTATCATTCAGGCCACCGGCTGTGAAGTGATCCACCTCGGCCATGACCGCTCAGTTGAAGAAGTGGTAAACTGTGCCATTCAAGAAGATGCTCAGGCCATTGCCATGACCTCCTACCAAGGCGGTCATATGGAATATTTCAAATACATGCACGATTTACTCCAGGAAAAAGGAGCGCCACACATCAAAATTTTTGGCGGCGGCGGAGGTACCATTTTACCTTCGGAAATTGCTGAACTACATGGTTACGGCATTACGCGCATCTACCACCCTGACGAT
>JACCDV010177741.1_pt1 | contig 14512 bp, 13 predicted proteins | sample 7446131 | NCBI WGS metagenome assembly JACCDV01 (sample SAMN15323448, study PRJNA562643) | freshwater metagenome | isolation source: river surface water | place: USA:Blue River Watershed | collected 2017-08-17 | reverse complement strand
GCAACAGTATACCAATTCAGAGTATGGTTTGCATCGGCAGTTGCAGTTAAGGGTACTGCAGTGTCATTTAAACAATAAGAAATAGGTGTTGTGTTAGGAGTAGTGGGTAATGTGTTTACTGTGACGGTAATTTCAGTACGAGGTCCTTCGCATCCTGTTAGTGTATTGGTTTGACTGACATAAAATTTAGTTATTCCGCTAGAAGTAGTTACGGGAGTAGGACTGGTTGAGCTTGGAGTTCCTCCACTAGCAACAGTATACCAATTCAGGGTATGGTTTGTATCGGCAGATGCGGTTAAGGGTGTTGCGATTGCATTTTCACAATAGGAAATTAAGTTAGCTGAACTTGGGTAGTTTGGTAGAGGTAGTATTGTTGCTTTAATTTCTGTTCTTATAGGACAATTTGCTGTTACTACGTAGAATGAAGTAGTACTATTAATACTAGGAGTTGTATAAGTTGTTCCAGTTCCTAATACAGTTCCTCCTGTATTAGTATTGTACCAATTAATTATTCCAGTTGAACTGTTTGCGCTAAGAGTTACACTTCCTTTACCGCATTGAGTAGCAGGTGTAGTATTGGTAATTTTAGCAACAGTTAATGTGGTACTAGTAGAAAGCTGTAATGTTGGGTCTCCGGGCATGCCTCCATATTCTACTATATAGCCTTTAGGTTGGTAGGAACCACTAGAAGCACCTGTGTTGGATAAGTCATTCCAAGATCCAGGAGTTCCAACTCCGGGGGCTGTAATATGTGCATAGTCTTCATTTCCTACTTGATTTGGTTCTCCTGTATTCCAAAACGCAAAATTAGGGCTAGATCCACTAGCAGTACCATTCCAAAATACAATTCCAGTCCCTCCATTTGCAAGTCCTTCAGGTCCAGTAACCCATCTCCATACCCCTTCAACCGCTTCATCTGTTCCACCAATCCATCCTGTTCCGGGTGCTTGTTTGCCGGCTAATTGAGTTTCGTCGGCTGCGGTTAGCGTTGCTAAATAACCTTGTAATCCATAAAATGTTTTTAGAGCTGCTGCCGCTTTGGCATTGGTCCAAGTAATGCCTAAGCTAGGAACATATTCATAATAGTGGCCATTGCTAGGAAGATAATTAGCTAGGCCATTTCCTAATGAGATGGAAAAATTTCGACTACCCGAAGGATTGGGATTGGAATTGTAAAAAACAACATCTTTAATGGCTGCTTCAAATTCAGAAAAATTAACTTGAACTCCTGCTCTAGGATTTGAAAGGGTTAATTTTCCTTCTACAGCATTCCAGGATGAAGTTAAAGTTGAATGTGAAGCTGCATTAGACAATAGTAATTGGTCTTCACCAATGACATATCCAGAGGCAATTTGAATATAAACTGCATCAGTAGTCAATTCAGTAGGATCATGTGATATTGTCACTGTTGAAACGATTTTGGTTTGCGAAAGTGGACAATATAAAAAATTTCCAGTTGCTGTAATAGAAGGAGCTGTAGAAACTATCGATTTTTTGGTAGGTGGATCAATTAGGATGTTCTTTGAATATCCCAATTGGGTTCCAAATAAAATCATGAGCATTAAAAAGAGTGGGGTATCTTTTTTCTTCATGCTATAAATATAGTTTTTTCAGCTGAATAGCCGAATTTATTTTGTAAAATGTAATTTTTTAAACAAATCCCAAACTACGATACCAGCACTCACAGATATATTGAGAGAGTGTTTAGTGCCTAATTGCGGTATTTCAATAGCGCCATCACAAAGCGCTACGGCTTCTTGGGCCACACCAAAAACTTCGTTACCAAAAACTAGTGCGTATTTTTGATTATTTTCTACTTCAAAATTTTGAAGAAAAATAGCATTTTCTACTTGTTCAATAGCAAAAGTTTTGATTTTTTCTGTCTTTAATTTTGTGATTACTTCTAATACATTTTCAGCATGTTCCCAAGTTACAGTTTCAGTAGCACCAAGGGCTGTTTTGTGAATTTCTTTATTGGGAGGAGTAGCAGTAATCCCACACAAATAGATTTTTTCAATTAAGAAAGCATCAGCTGTTCTGAAGACAGCACCAATATTATGTAAACTGCGAATGTCATCCAAAATCAAAATCAAAGGTGTTTTTTGAGAAAATTTAAAGTCTTCAATTGATTTTCTATCTAGTTCACTGTTTTCTAATTTTCTCATAATATTTAGAAGTAAAAGATAAAAAAAAGCTTCCTTAGATTGGGAAGCTTTTGGGTTTATTTTGATATAAAGTTAGCTTTTTGAAGGAGCATCAGCCAATACAGTACCTTTTATAGTTAATACTTTTGTTGGTTGTCCTGCTGCATTTGAACTAACAGTAACGGTTTTTGTAAATGGACCTACTCTGTCAGTTGCATATTTAACCCCAATAACACCTTTAGCACCTGGAGCGATTGGTTCTTTAGGAGTGGTAGGTACTGTACATCCACAAGATCCTTGTGTGTTAGTAATGATTAATGGTGCATTCCCATTATTGGTAAAAACAAATTCACGTCTCCCGTCAGCATTGTGTGCAATAGTTCCGTAATCGATAGTTTCAGTTACAAATACCATTCCTGCACCTTCTACTTTAGAAGTGTTTTTTTTGGTGGTTTTCGTGTTTTTAGTAGTTTCTTGAGCATTTGAAGCAATAGATACCAAAGTAAATAAAGCTAAAAGAATTATTTTTTTCATAAATTGATTTATTGATTAATAAATTATTCCAAAGACAAATCTATACAAAAAAACAGAAAATTGGTCTTAAATTTTACTTAAAAAAATATAAAATTTTAGAACTCTTCTATTATTCGCTATAAAATATATAAATTCGCTCACAGATTTTATCATGGACTAAAGTAATTAAATTGGCCGCAAAAGAGAAAGTAGTAAAGGAAACTCCTTTGATGAAACAATACAACGAAATTAAGGCGAAATATCCTGATGCTTGTTTGTTGTTTCGTGTAGGGGATTTTTACGAAACATTTGGAGAAGACGCAATTAGAGCTTCTAAAATTTTAGGAATTGTATTGACTAAAAGAGGCGCAGGATCTGAGACAGAAACTGCTTTGGCTGGTTTTCCGCACCATTCGTTAAATACCTATTTGCCTAAACTAGTTAAAGCAGGTTTGCGTGTTGCTATTTGTGATCAATTGGAAGATCCAAAAATGACTAAAACCATTGTGAAACGAGGAGTTACCGAGTTAGTAACGCCAGGAGTTTCAATGAATGATGAAGTTTTACAAGCCAAAGTCAATAATTTTTTAGCATCGATTTATTTTGCCAATAAAAGTATAGGAATCTCATTCTTGGATGTGTCAACAGGTGAGTTTTTAACCGCTCAAGGAAATGCAGAATATATTGACAAACTGCTTCAGAATTTCAACCCGAGTGAGGTTTTAGTTTCCAAAAACAGTAAAAATGAGTTTAAAGCTACTTTAGGAGAAGATTACCATACTTTTTATTTAGAAGATTGGCTTTATAAAGAAGATTACGCTTTTGAGACTTTAACGAAGCATTTCCAAACCGTTTCCCTAAAGGGTTTTGGTATTGAAGAATTAAAAGAAGGGATTATTGCTTCGGGTGCAATATTGTATTACCTGTCTGAAACACAGCACAATAAATTACAACATATTACTTCAATACAACGTATTGCAGAAGATGCTTATGTTTGGATGGATCGATTTACGATTCGTAATCTAGAGTTATATCATAGCTATAATCCGAATGCTGTTACACTGTTAGATGTTATTGATAGAACGTTGTCTCCAATGGGAGGTCGCCTGTTGAAACGATGGTTGGCTTTGCCTTTGAAAGATAAAACTAAAATTCAAAGTCGCCATCAGGTGGTGGCCTATTTGAAAGAAAACCAAGATATTTTAAAAAACATACAATCCCAAATCAAACAAATTTCCGATTTAGAGCGTTTGATTTCAAAAATCGCAACAGGAAAAGTATCGCCACGTGAAGTAGTCTATTTAAAAGAGTCCTTAGATGCCATTTTGCCTATTAAAATGTTGGCTTTACAAAGTTCACATGAAGCGGTAAAAGTGATTGGTGATAGTTTGCATAGCTGTGATTTATTACGCGAAAAAATTAAAACTACCTTAAATCAAGAAGCGCCTGTGGCAATTGCCAAAGGAAATGCGATTGCTCCAGGTGTGAATGCGGAATTAGATGAATTACGCGCGATTTCAACCTCAGGAAAAGAGTTTTTGGAAGGAATCGAAAGAAGAGAATCAGAAAGAACTGGAATTTCATCCTTGAAAATTTCATTCAATAATGTTTTTGGGTACTATATCGAAGTGAGGAATACGCACAAAGATAAAGTCCCTGAAGAATGGATTCGTAAACAAACTTTGGTGAATGCAGAGCGTTACATTACCGAGGAGTTAAAAGAATACGAAACTAAAATTTTAGGAGCTGAAGAGAAAATACATAAAATAGAATCTGAATTATTTGAGCAATTAGTTAGCTGGATGGCAACGTATATTAAACCCGTTCAGATGAATGCGAATTTGATAGCACAATTGGATTGTTTGTGTTCGTTTACCCAATTAGCCATTGAAAATAAATACGTTTGCCCTGAAATTGATGATAGTTTCGAATTAGAAATCAAAGAAGGTAGGCATCCTGTTATCGAAAAGCAATTGCCTGTTGGTACTCCTTATATTTCAAATGATGTGTTCTTAGATAGAGAAACACAGCAATTAATTATGATTACAGGACCAAATATGTCTGGAAAATCAGCTATTTTACGTCAAACCGCTTTAATTGTACTCTTGGCTCAAATGGGAAGTTTTGTGCCTGCAGAGAGCTTAAGGATGGGAATTGTAGATAAAATTTTTACTAGGGTAGGAGCAAGTGATAATATTTCGATGGGAGAATCCACTTTTATGGTCGAAATGAACGAAACAGCTTCTATTTTGAATAATATTTCCGACCGAAGTTTGGTGCTTTTGGATGAAATTGGAAGAGGAACGAGTACGTATGATGGGATTTCGATAGCCTGGGCTATTGCTGAGTTTTTGCACGAACATCCAACGCAGCCAAAAACTTTATTTGCCACACATTATCATGAATTGAATGAGATGAGCGAATCATTACAAAGAATCCAAAATTTTAATGTTGCAGTTAAGGAGTTAAAAGATACGGTTCTTTTCGTTAGAAAATTGGTTCAAGGAGGTAGCGCTCATAGTTTTGGTATTCATGTTGCTAAAATGGCTGGAATGCCTCAAATTGTAATTTTGAAAGCGCAAAAGCTATTGAAGAAATTAGAAAAGAATCATTCGAATGAAGCGCTCAACGGAATTAAAGACGCTAAAGAAGAAATGCAAATGAGTTTCTTTAATTTGGATGACCCTTTATTGGAAGAAATAAAAGAAGAAATTTTGAATCTAGATATCAATACGATTACCCCAATGGAAGCTTTGATGAAGCTTAATGAAATAAAAAGAATGTTGACTAAAAAATAGTTTTGATTTTAAAGTTTACGTTATCAGAAGATTAACGTTGTACGACTATTTTTTTATAGAAAAGGCTTGTGTAATTGAATTAATGTTTTAAATTTGCATCCGCAATACAGAACAAGTATCGCAATTCTTTAATAAGAATTTAAATGCGAAAATAGCTCAGTTGGTAGAGCGCGACCTTGCCAAGGTCGAGGTCGCGGGTTCGAGCCCCGTTTTTCGCTCCAACAAGACCATATAATGCTCGGATGGTGAAATTGGTAGACACGCTGGACTTAAAATCCAGTGAACAGCAATGTTCGTGCGGGTTCAAGTCCCGCTCTGAGTACTAAAGCCTCTTCTATTGAAGAGGCTTTTTTTATGTTGCAAAATAAGATAGAAAATAAGTATACTTTTTTAGAATTATATAGAATATGGGGACTTTTGTAATCACAAAACGATTTAATGACGAATATAAGTTTGTGTTTGCTTCTAGGAAAGGGAAAACGATATTTACTAGTTTAAGTTACGAACTTAAATTTGAGGGGGAAGAGGCTATTGAAAAATTTAAAACAAATATTGAATTGGCCACTTTTCTAAAATTTAAATCAAGTAAAGGAAAGTATTATTTTAAGTTACTTTTTGATGGAGTTCATTTTGCGACTAGTAGAAAATATACTACTGAGTTACGTCTTCAAAAAGGAGTTGATGAAATCATAAAATATGCCGGACAATCTGATGTGCTTGATTTTTCATCAAATGATATAGTTTTTTCAGATTAATAAAAAATTAAACAAGAAAAACAAAGCGTAAAAAAATAAAAAAAGCCGTTACACTAAGTGTACGGCTTAATTTTTTCTGTGTTGTAATTTAATTACTTTGCAGCAGCAGCAGAATCAACTGGAGCAGCAGCAGAATCAACAGCAGCAGCAGCAGTATCAGTTGCAGCAGAATCAACAGCTACAGCAGTAGTATCAGCAGCTACTTCTTCAGCAGGAGCTTCAGCTTTTTTACAAGATACAACAGTTAATACAGCAACAACAGCTAAACTTAAAAATACTTTTTTCATCTTACTTTATTATAAAAGGTTAATTATTAATTCGTGGCAAAGATATAAAATTTTTAATATGTAAAATATTTTTTCATTTTTTTTTTAAATAATATTCCCTAATAGTGTTGTTTTTTACTTAAATGAACTTATAAATTAGAAAATGTCCGATGAATATTTAAAAATAAGCAAAAAAAGTTGGGCTTAGATGAATTTGAGAATCTGGTCTACAGCACCTTTGTTTTTTTGTACAAATTTTGCACAAATGGCCCCTGTGTTAATTCGTTCAGATGAATTTGTGATTAATTTTTGCAATGACTCATTCAGTTCTATTTGGTTGCAAATAGTACGACATCCTTTAAGCTTTACTAGCTCGATAGCTTCAGCAAAATGAGAATAATTAGGGCCAATTATAATTGGTACACCAAAAGTTGCAGGCTCTAGAATGTTATGGACGCCTGGCGATCCAAATCCACCGCCTACATAAGCAATGTCTGCATAGCTGTATACTTTAGTCAAAATTCCTATTGTGTCAATAATAAAAACATCATAGGTACTTAAGTCTTTATTTTCTTTTTCTGAATACAATACCACTTTCTTAGTGCAGTTATTTTTAAATTTCTCTATTTGTTCTCTCTTGATATTGTGTGGTGCAATAATAAATTTGCATTTGGTAGTAGTTTCATTAATGAATGTTACTAATAGTTCTTCGTCTTTTGGCCAAGAACTACCAATAACTAGGGTGGTTTGGTTATCTTTAAAAGTGTTTACGAAATCTAAAGAGTTGTCTTTTTCTAAAATTGTAGCGACTCTGTCAAATCGGGTGTCTCCAGAGACAATTGCATTTTTTTTATTTAATTGTTGAAGTAAATCGAGTGCATTTTCGTTTTGAACAAAGAAATAAGTGAATGCATCTAACGCTTTTCTATAAAATCCTCCATACCATCTGAAAAATGCTTGTTTTTCTCTGAAAATCCCTGAAATTAAATAAGTAGGAATGTTTTGTCTTTTAAGTTCATTCAAATAATTGGGCCAAAATTCATATTTTATAAAGAAAACACGATCAGGATGAATTAACTGAATAAATTGTTTGGCATTTTTTACAGTGTCTAAAGGTAAATAAACGGTAGCGTCTGCTATTGTATTGTTTTTACGAACCTCATACCCTGAAGGGGAGAAAAAGCTAACGATGATTTTGTGATTGGGGTATTTTTCTTTAATTCTTTCGATAACAGGTAATCCTTGTTCGTATTCTCCTAAAGAGGCTGCATGAAACCAAAACGTTTTGTCAGTAGATTTGATTTTGGCTTTTAATGTTGGAAACACCTCTTTTCTTCCTGTAACAAAAAGATTGATTTTTGGTACAAAAAAAGCGATGATTTGTAATAATAGCCCTGCTATTGAAACGATTATAGTATAAATAAAAAGCATACTGGATATTTTGGTGCTAAAATACAGTTTCTTTATATTATTTTGATTGGTTAGAACTCATTAAATACCTATTTTTGTTCTTCGTTTTACGAATGGACTCACTTTATATTGGAATTTTAAATTGAAAATTTTCCAATTATTAAACAAAAAGTAAATGAAAAAAATACAAATGGTTGACTTAAAAAGTCAATACGATGCAATAAAAGAAGTAGTTAATACCTCGATTCAGGAAGTTTTAGATACAACTGCTTACATCAATGGACCTCAAGTTCATTCCTTTCAAAAATCATTAGAAGATTACTTAGGGGTAAAACATGTAATTCCATGTGCCAATGGTACAGATGCATTGCAAATTGCTATGATGGGCTTAGGATTACAGCCTGGCGATGAAGTAATTACTGCTGATTTTACTTTTGCGGCTACTGTTGAGGTAATTGCTTTATTGCAATTGACACCTGTTTTGGTAGATGTAGAAATGCACAACATGAACATTTCGATTGATCAAATCAAAAAAGCAATCACTCCAAAAACGAAAGCGATTGTACCAGTACATTTGTTTGGTCGAGCAGCTAATATGGAAGCGATTATGGCATTAGCTAAAGAATATAATCTATATGTTATTGAAGATAATGCCCAAGCTATTGGAGCTAATTGCAAATTTTCGGATGGGACTAAAAGAAAAGCAGGAACTATAGGTCATGTGGGAGCTACTTCTTTCTTTCCATCTAAAAATTTAGGATGCTACGGAGATGGAGGCGCTATTTTTACTAATGATGATCAATTAGCTCATACACTTCGAGGGATTGTCAATCACGGAATGTATGAGAGGTACCATCATGATGTGGTTGGAGTTAATTCTCGTTTGGACAGTATTCAAGCTGCAGTACTGAATGCTAAATTGCCATTATTAGATCAATACAATACTGCCAGACAAAACGCAGCTAGAAAATATACGGCAGCGCTTGAAGGGCATAAAAATATTATTGCACCAAGTATTTGTGATCTATGTGATTGTCATGTTTTTCATCAATATACGTTGCGAATTATTGATGCCGACAGGAATGGTTTGATGCAACATTTATTGGATAAAGGAATTCCGTGTGCTATTTATTACCCTATCCCTTTGCATAGTCAAAAAGCCTATTCAGATACTCGCTATAAAGAAGAAGATTTTCCGGTAACCAATCAATTGGTTAAAGAAGTGATTTCTTTGCCAATGCACTCTGAGTTAGATGATGAACAAATAAAGTTTATTACAGATAGTATTTTAGAATTTTTAAATTAATAAGTCAAATAAAGATGAAAGTATTAGTAACAGGAGGATTAGGATTTATAGGTTCTCATACTGTAGTAGAATTGCAAAATGAAGGTTTTGAAGTTATTATTGTAGATAATTTATCCAATACTTCCTTAGAAGTTCTCAATGGTATCCAAAACATCACAGGAAAACTTCCAGTTTTTGAAAAATTAGATTTGCGCGAAAAGGAAAAAGTTCACGATTTTTTTAGCAGGCATTCTGATATTGATGGAGTGATTCATTTTGCTGCCTCTAAAGCCGTTGGAGAGAGTGTTGAGAATCCTTTATTGTACTATGAGAATAATATCAATAGTTTGGTTTATATATTGCAAGAATTACAAGCTAAACCATCGGCTAATTTTATTTTCAGTTCTTCATGTACCGTTTATGGTCAGGCTGAAAAAATGCCAATAACAGAAGACTCTTCTGTTCAGGCAGCAATGTCCCCTTATGGGAATACAAAGCAAATTGGAGAGGAAATTATTATAGACGCGGCAAAGGTCACTGCTATTAATGCTATTTTGTTACGTTATTTTAATCCTATTGGGGCACATCCTTCTGCTGAAATAGGAGAGTTGCCTTTAGGAGTTCCTCAAAATTTAGTGCCCTTCATTACACAAACAGGAGTAGGGTTGCGTCAAGAGTTGTCAGTGTATGGGGACGATTATCCAACACCAGATGGGACAGCTATTCGCGATTATATTCATGTTGTTGATTTAGCAAAAGCACATGTAATTGCGATGCAACGCTTATTAAATAAAAAGAACCAAGTTAAGGTAGAGACTTTCAATCTAGGTACAGGAAAAGGAAGTTCTGTTTTAGAAGTTATCCAAGCTTTTGAAAAAGTAAGCGGACAAAAATTACCTTATAAAATCGTGGCGCGAAGAGAAGGAGATATTACGGAAGCCTATGCTAATACTGACAAAGCCAATACAGTTTTAGGCTGGAAAGCTCAATCAACCCTTGAGGAGGCTATGGCAAGCGCATGGAAATGGGAACAAAAGATTAGGAGTTAATCCTCATCGGAACTTTATTAAAAATAAAAATCCCAAACTTTTCGTTTGGGATTTTTTAGTATAAAATGTTTGGTTTAAGCATTACATGTTACTGCTTCTTTGTCAATTTTGCCAATTAAACCGGCTAAGACTTTTCCAGGGCCAACTTCGGTAAAACTACTAGCACCATCCGCAATCATTTGTTGAACAGATTGTGTCCATTTTACAGGAGCAGTCAATTGGATGATTAAGTTTTTCTTAATTTCAATTGGATCGGCAACCGCAGTAGCAGTTACGTTTTGATATACAGGACATATTGGAGTAGAGAAAGTGGTGGCTTCAATAGCTGCAGCTAATTCTTCTCTAGCAGGCTCCATCATTGGTGAATGGAAAGCACCACCAACTGGTAAAATTAGGGCGCGTTTTGCTCCTGCTTCTTTCATTTTTTCACAAGCTAATTCTACCGCTTTGTATTCGCCTGAAATTACTAATTGCCCAGGACAGTTATAATTGGCAGCAACCACAACACCATCGATGGATGCGCAAATATCTTCTACGATTTTATCGTCTAAATTTAGAACTGCCGCCATGGTTGAAGGAGTGATTTCACAAGCTTTTTGCATCGCCAAAGCACGTTGAGAAACTAATTTTAATCCGTCTTCAAAAGACAAAGCACCATTGGCAACTAAAGCTGAAAATTCTCCTAAAGAATGACCAGCAACCATTTCTGGTTTGAAATCGGCTAGTGTTTTAGCTAGTATAACCGAATGTAAAAAAACAGCAGGTTGTGTTACTTTGGTTTCTTTTAATTCTTCAGCGGTTCCTTCAAACATGATATCTGTTATTCGGAAACCTAAAATATCATTGGCTTTTTCAAATAGTTCTTTAGCTAAAGGGGAGTTTTCGTAAAGATCTTTACCCATTCCCGTAAATTGTGCTCCTTGACCAGGAAAAACGTATGCTTTCATAAAGTTTGTTTCTTGTTTATTGTTTTTCAAGTGTTGAATCTGAAGGCAAAAATACTATTTTTAGTATTATTGACCCATTGGAATTTCCATAATTAAAAATTTAGAATCCAAGGTTGCTTTGATTTCAATTTCATTAGTATCCCAAATTCCCACAGCATCTCTTTTTTCCAGTTTTTGGTCGTTTATCTCAATTTCACCTTCAATGTTCATAATGTAAAATCCGTTACCTTCTTTTTTCAAGGCTAATTTTTTGGACATCCCTTTGTCAAAATCACTCAAATAAAACCAAGCGTCTTGGTATATCCAAACTCCTTCATCGTCTGGGTCGGGAGATAAAATCTGAGCAAAATCATTTTTTTGTTGTGCTACATTCAAAGTGATTTGTTGGTAGCGTGGCTCTACATTACGGTATTTTGGGAATAGCCAAATTTGAAACAACTTGGTGTGTTGATTATGATTTGGATTGAACTCACTGTGTTGAATGCCGGTTCCTGCACTCATTACTTGGATATCTCCAGTTTTGATAGTCGAAGCATTTCCCATACTGTCTTTATGTGCTAAATCACCTTCTAAAGGAATTGTGATAATTTCCATATTGTCATGTGGATGTGTGCCAAAACCCATTCCGGCCGCAACGGTATCGTCATTTAAGACACGCAACATCCCAAATTGGATTCGTTCAGGATTATACCAACTAGCAAAACTAAAGCTGTGGTAGGCATTTAACCAACCGTGATCGGCATGACCTCTGCTATTGGCTTTGTGTAAAACAAAATTTCCCATAGTTCTTTTATTTATGGTTTGTTTATAGGAAGTAATTTAAAGTAAGTTACAAAAAATATATTGTTTTTGATTTCTCCAATGACTTCTGCTTTGCGGATGCTTGCACAAAATCCATCTTTAGCATGGGCATCGCCATGAGCATCAATATTGGTTCCTTCCACAAAATAGGATTTTCCGTCAATTCGAACGGCCAAGTCGCAACTTTTACCTTCCATTTTAAATTGGCATTGGCCACAAGAAGCTTCTACTATTTGAATTTTTGAATTTTCTTTTTTGGCTTGTGCCAAAATCACGGCGCTACTTAAAACAAATAAAAAAGTAAGTATTTTTTTCATGGAATTAGTGTGATTTTAATAATGATATCTGCACGAAACAATGATTAAATTTGATTCTCTAAAGGTGTAAACCAATCGGTGTTCTGTGTCGATTCTTCTTGACCAAAATCCTTGTAAATCATGCTTCAATCCTTCTGGATTTCCAATGCCTTCAAAAGGAGTACGAAGACATGATTTGATTAATTCGTTGATTCGTTTGAGTTTGGATTTATCGGTTTTTTGCCAATATAAATAATCTTCCCAAGCTTGAATTTGCCAAGAAACTATCATTCTTCAATTAATTGATTTTGAATAATTGATTGGTTTTCCTGAATGTCTTTTACAGATTGAAGTAAGATGTCTCTGTTTTTTCCAGACAATAAATAGTTGGTTTCGTTTAAGGCATTGTATTCTTCTAGCGAAATCAAAACAAGATCTTTGTTATCTTTTCGCTTTACAATTATTTCTTCCATATCATCTGTGACAGAATCCATCCATTTTTTTAGATTCAATCGTAAATCAGTGTAATTGATGACTTTCATTTTTCATAAAATTAGAATACAAAATTATAAAAAAATAACGTAAATAAGTACTTAAATAATAAATTAATCTTCCTCTTCAATTTCAAACTCGGCATCTTTTTCCCAGATTTCCATTTCACAAGGCTTGCAGTTGAATTTGAGCTTGTATTCCAATTCACCTTGTTTTAAAACCAAAGGTTCTTTGACTTTTTTATCCCGATGTTCTGAATGGTATTTTGGACAACGTTCTAATTCGTATTTGATGCAATATTTAGTGGTCATTACACGAGATTTTCCAGGATCCCATTGTAATTCAAAAGCTTTTTCGATTTCGGTTACTCCGTGACGTTCGTAGAATTTTCGGGCCAATTTGTTGGAAACATTATAGGTAAAATCCAATTGGTCTACTGGGAAAGGATGATCTGTTTTGACTATTTGATATTCTTCACGGCGGTAACTAGCTAGACGAATTTCAGATAGCTGCTCGTAAACTGCTCGACGCATTTCATTGACTTTTGAAATAGGTAAAAACCAGTTTTGTGAAAATTCAATTTTGATTTCGTCTGCGGTATAAGGTGTAAAACCGGTTTTAGCTAATTGGGTTTTGATATTGTCTTCGATTGACAAATTATTTTTAGTTGGTTCTTTGGCGTGTTCCAAATGAACTTTACTCACATAACCATCTTCGTCAGTGGCGATTAATTCAAAACCAGTTTCATTTTCGGTTAAAACTAAAGTGGTGCTGATTTTTCGAACTGCACTGTCTTCACGCTCTACAATTTTGATAAAAGCAGCATCGTTATTACGGTAAATGAAAGTGCCATCTTTGATTTCTTTAAGAACATTGGGGTAAATGATTCCGTTTTCGGCTTTGTTTACATAAATTCCGTCGGCTTCGTTGTTTTCGTTGATGAAACACAAACCGTCACCATTATTGAGTAATTCGCCATTTTCAATTTGGTATGAATTGCCAATGGTTCTAATCAATTTTCCAATGTATTGTCCTTTGGACTTTGGGCTTTCCCATGAACCAATGCTTTGATGCCTTTCGTTGACGAAATAATCAGTGTAGCCTCGGTTGAAAGTTCGGTTCAATTCCGAATCGAAAGTAAACGTACATTTACCCGAAGAAGCTTTGGTGTAATTGGGATTTTGTTCCAAAAAGGAATCTAATTTCTTTCTAAGAAATGAAACATTATTTTTGACATACACTATATCTTTCAAACGTCCTTCAATTTTAAAAGAAACAATTCCTGCTTCAATCAAGTTTGGAATTTGGTCCGTTACATCAAAGTCTTTGATGGAAAGCAAGTGACTATTTTTGATTAAAGTATCGCCATGGCCATCAATTAAATTGTACGGTAAACGGCAGTTTTGAGCGCAAGAACCCCGATTTGCTGAACGCTCACCATTGGCCACACTCATATAGCAATTCCCGCTGAAAGCAACGCACAACGCACCTGTTACAAAAAATTCCAATTCTACATCGGTCGCTTCGCTGATTTCTTTAATTTGGTGCAAGTTCAATTCACGGGCTAACACCACGCGTTTGATTCCTGCATCGGCAAGGAATTTGATATTTTTTGGGTCTCTATTATTTGCTTGAGTACTAGCATGTAAAACAATTGGAGGGAGCTCCATCTCCATGATTGCCATGTCCTGAATAATCAAAGCATCTACACCAATGTGGTACAGTTCCCAAATCATTTGGCGACAGGTTTCTAACT
>JACCDV010257147.1_pt1 | contig 14519 bp, 15 predicted proteins | sample 7446131 | NCBI WGS metagenome assembly JACCDV01 (sample SAMN15323448, study PRJNA562643) | freshwater metagenome | isolation source: river surface water | place: USA:Blue River Watershed | collected 2017-08-17 | reverse complement strand
CTTGAAAAAACCAAAGAAGTGGCAGATAAATATGGCATCCACCACATCACCACCGATTTGGCTGACAGCTTGGCCTTGCCTGAAGTGGACGCTGTGATTTTGTGCACGCCTACCCAAATGCACGCCGCACAAAGCTTGGCTTGCTTGAACGCTGGCAAGCATGTGCAAGTGGAAATCCCCTTGGCCGACAGCTGGAAAGACGCCGAGGAAGTCGTGCGCGTCGCCAAAGATAAAGGCTTGGTGGCGATGTGTGGTCACACCCGTCGCTTCAACCCCAGCCACCAATGGGTGCACCACAAAATCAAAGCGGGCGAATTCAACATCCAACAAATGGATGTGCAAACCTACTTCTTCCGTCGCACCAACATGAACGCACTGAGCCAAGCCCGTAGCTGGACCGACCACTTGCTGTGGCACCACGCTGCACACACTGTGGATTTGTTTGCTTACCAAGCCGGCAGCCCCATCGTCAAAGCCAATGCAGTGCAAGGGCCGATTCACCCAACACTGGGTATCGCGATGGACATGAGCATCCAGTTGCAAGCTGCCAACGGGGCGATTTGTACCTTGAGCTTGTCGTTCAACAACGACGGCCCCTTGGGTACGTACTTCCGCTACATCGGCGACACCGGCACTTACCTGGCCCGTTACGACGACCTGTACACCGGTAAAGAAGAGCAAATTGATGTGTCTAAAGTGGCGGTGTCTATGAATGGCATCGAGTTGCAAGACCGAGAGTTCTTTGCTGCGATCAAAGAAGGTCGAGAGCCAAACTCAAGCGTTGCGCAGGTGTTGCCTTGCTACAAGGTGCTGCACGAATTAGAGATACAACTGAACGCTTGACACACCGTCCCAAGCCCCATCACGCCATGCTAGGCATCAGCTTGTTGCTGATGGCCATGGCGTGTTTTGCAGTGCTAGATACCACCACCAAGCATGTGACCACGGTGGTGCCCATTCTTATGGCGATTTGGGCACGTTACTTTTTTCAGGCCTTGTTGACAGCTGCAGTGGTCCTACCTTTGAAGGGGTGGGCTGTGTTGAAGACCCAAAACCCACGTCAGCAAATCACGCGCGGTGTTTTGTTGACCTTGGTCACGGGCTTGGCTTTCTTGAGTCTGCAGTTTTTGCCCGTGGGCGAGTTCACAGCCATTGTGATGATTGGCCCCTTGCTGGTCACGTTGCTGTCGTCTAGAACCTTGGGTGAGCATGTGTCAGTGCAGCGGATTTGGTTGGTGTGTTTGGGTTTTATAGGAACGCTCATCATCATTCGGCCTGGCACGGATGTGTTTGGATGGCCTCTTTTGATGCCCTTAGCCGTGGTGGTGGTGAACACGGTATTTCAGTTGCTGACCAGCAAGATGTCACGCACTGAAGATGCCATGACGACGCAGTTCTACACAACGTGGGTAGGTACGGCGTTGACATCGGTCCCGCTTTATTGGTTTTGGGTACCCATCGCCGACACCACAATTCTTCTAGAGCTGTTATTGATGGGTTTGGCTGGTGCTGTCGGGCATTTCTTACTCATCATGGCTTTTGAACGATCTCCTGCAGGCGCTTTGATGCCTTATATGTATTCACAAATTGGCTTTGCCATGCTGGGTGGGTGGCTGGTCTTTGCGCATGTGCCGGACCATTTTTCGTTGATGGGCATGGGATTGATTGCGCTGAGTGGTGTTGCAAGTGGATTACTCACCTTGTACGAGATTCGTCAAAAGACCCGTGGTCATTAGATCAGCGGGCGCAGACTCTGCGCCACTTCGCGCAGAACGGGCAGCACGCGATTCACAGCCTCTTTGGATGTCTCAAACTGAATGGGCATGCTGACGGTCAGGGCTGCTTGCACATTGCCTTTGTGGTCACGCAGGGGAACGGCGACACCTCTGTAAGCCAGATCAAGCTGCTGTTCAGACATTGCCCAGTCTTGCGCGCGAATGCGCGCCAGTTCAGCGCGCATCCGTTTCGGGTCGGTGATGGTGTGTGACGTGAAGGCCTTGAGCTGATGGTTGGCCAACCAACTGTCCACGGCTTCTTCGCCCAGCAGCGCGAGTAGCAAAACACCTGCCGATGTGAGGTGGCACGGCACGCGGGCGCCGAGTGCAAAGCTGGTGTTCATGCTGCGGTTTTGTCCATTGCGTGCGATGTAAACCAATTCAAAATCGTCGAGCACCGCAACAAACGATATCTCTTGCGTGCCCATGGCCAAGCGTTGCAACGAGGGCTGCACGATGCGTGGCAAGCGTGCCGACTCTAGGTAAGACTGACCTAATCGCATGACTTTTGGTGTGAGCCAAAACAACTTGCCATCTGTGGCAACAAAGCCCAAATGCTGCAGTGTGAGCAGATAGCGTCTTGCTGCCGTGCGCGTTAAGCCACACCGTTGCGCGGCCTGAGTGGCTGTCAATCGCGGGTTGTGCTCATCGAAGGTTTGCAGTATGGCTAAACCTTTGTCTAGTCCAGCAATCCAGTCTTTCTTGTCAATGCTCATGGTAGGCAGGGGAAAACCCGTGATGCGTTCGTTGATCGAACACAAGTGTACGTTAATCGCGCATGTGGGCTTTATTTTTTCTGACCAGGTGAGGTTTGCAATTAAATTGGGGTTTCAATCAAAAACAGGAGACATCCATGAAAAAACGTTCCGCACTCAAAGCTATTTCAGCTGCAACCATCCTTGCGTTGACTGGCATGGCGCATGCCCAACAAACCGTGAAGATAGCGAATATTGTGGAGCTGTCTGGCCCCGGCACGACTGCGGGCACGTTGTTCAAAAACGGCGTGGAGTTAGCTGTGAAAGAAATTAACGGTGCCGGCGGTATTCTGGGAAAGAAAATTGAAAGCTATACCGTGGACACCCAAACCAACCCTGGTGTTGCCAAAGGCTTGACGCAAAAAGCTGTGGACGACGGTGTGGTTGCCATCTTTGGCCCTGTTTACTCAGGCTCGATCATGGTATCGATGGCCGAGAGCAAGCGTGCGGGTATTCCTAACTTCACAGGTGGAGAAGCTGCTGCCATCACGATGCAGGGCAATCCGTATGTGTTCCGCACATCGTTTGGCCAAAGCACTGCATTCCCCAAGCTCGCCAAATACATCAACGCCAAAGCCAAGACCTTGGCGGTAATTTATGTGAACAACGACTTTGGCAAAGGTGGTCGTGACACCATAACCAAAATTTTGGATGGCAGCCCCACCAAGATCGTGGCCGATATTTCCACAGATGCAGGTCAAGTGGATTTTTCATCTGCCGTGTTGAAAGCCAAGCAAAGCAACGCTGACGCCATCTTCGCGTACACGAATGAAGAAGAGTCTGCACGCCTGCTGCGTGAACTTAAGAAGCAAGGTTGGAACAAGCCAGTGATTGGCGAGACGACCTTAACGGGCCAAAAGGTGATCGAGTTGGCGGGTGACGCCGCAAACGGTGCAATTGCCCACGTTGGTTTGACCGTTGATGCTCCTAATCCTGAGATGCTCAAGTTCAAGGCCAAGTATTACCAAGCCTATGGCAGTATCTCTGACCACAACGGCATCAAAGGTTATACAGGCGTTTACGCGTTGAAGGCGGCCATCGAAAAAGCAGGCAAAGTTGACCCTAAAGCCATAGCGCAAGCATTGCACGGTTTGACGATCAGCGCCAAAAAGAACCCAGGCGTCATCATGGATGTGACCTTCGATGACAAAGGTGATATTGATCGCGAGAGCTTCATGGTCGAAGTGAAAAACGGTCGACAGGTGGTGGTGGATACATTGCCGCCATTGGGTAAAAAGTAAATATTCCCTGCACCCATTGACTGACCTGCATGACGCCTAAGCGGCGCATGCAGCGGGGATTTGTTTTTTTAATTTTTAGCGGATCCATCGATGACCGACTTCTTACAACTCTTTTTTAGTGGCCTTGCCACTGGCAGCATCTATGCGCTAGCAGCGTTGGGCTTTACTTTGCTTTGGCAAGCATCAGGCACCATCAACTTTGCGCAGGGCGAGTTTGTGATGCTGCCGGCTTTCATGATGTTGGGATTTCTGGCAGCGGGATTTCCCCTGTTGCTGAGCTTTGCCGCGAGTTGTGTGGTGTCGGTCATTGTGTTGGGTTGGTTCTTCAAGCGCGGCGTGGTGGACCCACTCTTCAAGTTCGGCATGATGCCCATCGTGGTGGCAACCATTGGCTTGTCTATCGCGATGCGCAACGCTGTGCGTGCAGGTTACAGCGCTGAGCCACATCCGTTTCCCAATCTGTTTCCAGATGAGGTGTACAACATCGCTGGCGTGACGATTTCGGCCACCGACATTGGCACCTTTGTGTTTGCTATAGCGTTGGTGTTGGTGACACAAGCTTTCTTGGCCAAAACAGTCACCGGTCGCGCCATGCAAGCGGTGGCGCAAAACACTGAGAGCGCATCTGTGCTGGGTATCAATGTGCCCCGCATGATTTTTTACACATTTGCAATCAACGCGCTTTTGGCTGCAGCCGCTGCGGTGTTGGTTACATCTACGTATTTGGCCAAATTTGATATGGGGGCATCGTTGGGCAACAAGGCCTTCTTCGCTGCCATCATCGGAGGTTTCAATAATTCGCGCGGCGCCTTGTTGGGCGGCGTGATTGTGGGTGTGTGCGAGAACTTGGCTGCGGCCTATATCTCGCCTGCCTACAAAGACGCGGTGGCATTGATCATTTTCATGATCGTGATTTTGTTCAAGCCACAAGGCTTGCTCGGTAAAAAAGTGGAGCGCAAAGTATGAAGAAGCTCGCATTCTTGGCTGGCCTCTTAGGGCTGTTGGCCTGTATTTTTGTGCCCACGCTGCTCAAAAACCACGGCATTTATTTGTTCACTTATTGGTTGATCTATGTGATCGCCACCATGGGCTTGAACCTCACCATCGGTTACGCGGGTCAAAAGTCGTTGGGCCACGCCGCGTTCTTTGGTATCGGTGCCTACACCGTGGCCATCATGATGCAAGCGGGCTACAGTTTTTGGTTGGGCATGCCACTCGCAGCTTTGGGTTGCTTTGTGGTCGGCTTGGCCTTGGGCTTTCCTGCGTTGCGCGTGCAAACCATCTACTTGGCATTTGCCACGCTCGGATTCAACACCGCGGTGTGGTTGGTGATGCGTAATGAAGAGTGGCTCACAGGCGGCACGTTTGGTATCAACAACATTGCACGCCCTGAAGCCTTCGGCGTCAGCTTTGATGGCAACTTGGCTTACTACTATTTGGTCTTGGCATTTGCTGTGGTGCTTGGTTTGCTCTTGTGGGGATTGCTCAATTCACCATGGGGCAAAGCTTTCACTGCATTGCGCGACAACCCCATTCGTGCCGAGAGCTTGGGTGTGGACATCCGCGGCTACACCTTGTTGAGCTTTGCGATTGGTGCGGCCTATGCCGGCATCGCCGGTGGCTTGTTTGGCTCGATGGTGCAGTTCATTGACCCCGCACCGTTCACGGTTGAAGCGTCCATCATGATGTACCTCATGGTGGTGGTGGGCGGTCCCGGCTATTTCTTGGGGCCGTTGCTGGGCGCTGCCGTGGGTGTGATCTTGCCCGAGTGGCTGCGTTTTGCGCAGGCTTGGTATCTGTTTGTGTTCGGCACTGCGGTGGTGATGTTGATGATTTGGCTGCCCGATGGTTTGCTGAGCATTCCGGATCGCATTCGTGCGAAACGTCAATCGCGCGAGGCCTCGGCGGCACGTGCGGCCAATGCGAATCAGCGTTCTGCTGAGGGAGTCAAAGTATGACTATGTCAAACATTCAACCCGTACTTAAAGTCACTGACTTGAATAAAGCCTACGGCGCGATTCAGGCGGTGGGGGGCGTGTCGTTTGAAGTGCGCCCAGGTGAAATTTTTGGCGTCATTGGCCCCAACGGTTCTGGTAAAACAACCTTGTTCAACAGCATGTTGGGCCAGATCACACCGGACACCGGCAAGATTGAACTCAATGGTCAAGATGTGACGCAATTGGGTCCTTTGGAACTCAACCGCCGTGGCGTGGGGCGCACCTTCCAAACCCTTCAAGTGTTCGGCAAGATGACGGTGCGCGACAACTTGATCGTGGCTGCGCAAGAGCACCAAGGCACGATGTTTAGCCGCATGTTTGCCCCGAGTGATTCTGACTTGGGTGCCAAGGCTGATGCCTTGATTGACCAATTCCACATCCGACATGTGGCAGACAAAAAAGCTGGCGAGTTGAGCTACGGCCAACAAAAGCTGGTGGACATTGCCATGGCCTTCATGAGCGAACCAGATTTGGTGCTGCTTGATGAACCATGCGCCGGTGTGAATCCGTCGCTGGTGGGTGGCATCAGCACTTTGCTGAAAGACTTGAACAAAACTCGCAAGGGCAGTTTTGTGGTGATCGAACACAACATGGACTTTGTGATGGACTTGTGCCACCGCATCATGGTGATGGTCGAAGGCAAGGTGATGGCCATTGGGACACCCGAAGAAATTCGTGCCAACAAACAAGTGCTCGACGCTTACTTGGGGAATTGATCATGACCACACACAACAACACAACCCCGTGTATCGAATTTGACGATGTGGTGGCAGGTTACAAAGATTTCATGATCTTGAACAACCTGTCATTCACTGTGCCCAAAGGTTCCATCACCTTGCTGATTGGCCCTAATGGCGCAGGCAAGTCCACTGTGCTCAAAACCTTGTTTGGTTTGCTCACACCGCGCCAAGGCAAGATCCGTTTGGATGGCGATGACATCACCGGCGCCGCACAAAAAGATTTGCTCGCACGTGGCATTGCCTTTGTGCCACAAGGTCGAAATTTGTTTGGCCAGCTCTCGGTGTACGAAAACCTAGAACTGGGTGGCATCACGCTGGGCATGAAAACCACGCACGAGCGCATCCCTGAAGTGCTGGAGTTTTTTCCACGCGTGAAAGAGCGCATGAACTCCTTGGCATCTTCACTGTCGGGTGGTGAGCAAAAGCAACTTGAAATTGGTCGCGCTTTGCTGTTGCGTCCCAAGGTTTTGTTGATTGACGAGCCTTCAATTGGTTTGTCGCCGATGGTGGTGCAAGACGTGTTCAAGCTCTTGCGCAAGCTGGCTGATCAAGGCACCACGGTGCTGATGGTGGAGCAAAACGTGAAGAGTGCGCTCAAGTACTCGGACAACGCGATTGCGCTGGAGTCTGGCCGTCTGGTGCTGTACAAATCAGCCGCTGAAATTTTGGCTGACCCACAAATGGAGCGTTTGTTCTTGGGTGGTGCGCACACCACGACAGCAGCAACTGTTTAGCGTCATATACTTTTTGAATGAACCAAAAAGTACATTCTTTGCGTAGAGCGCCCAAGCGTACGAATGATCCCGAGCGGACGATGGCAGGCATCTTGTCTGTTGCGACCGCCGAGTTCGCTGCCAAAGGTTTGGCGGGGGCGCGCATTGATGCCATTGCAGATGCGACGCACACCAGCAAGCGCATGATCTATTACTACTACGGTAGCAAAGAAGGTTTGTACTTGGCCGTGTTAGAGGACGCGTACCGCCGCATCCGTGCCACTGAGGCTGAGCTGCACTTGGCAGATTTGTCGCCCATAGAGGCGCTCAAGACCTTGGTGGGTTTCACGTTTGATCACCATCACAGCAACCAAGATTTCATTCGCTTGGTGATGAATGAAAACATTCAACGTGGCACTTATTTGGCACAAAGTACCCTTATCCAAGAGTTGAATGTGTCTGCGATTCAGTCGATTGAAGATTTGTACAAGCGCGGCGTCAAGGCTGGCGTGTTCCGCAAAGGCTTGGACCCTATCGATATCCACGCTTCTATTTCAGCGCTGACATTTTTCAATGTGTCTAACCGTTACACCTTTGATTTGATTTTCAAACGCGATGGCCAGGCTGCACGAGCGTTAACGGCTCGTCGTCAAAGCGTGATAGATATGGTTTTGCGTTTCGTGAGCCATTCAAATTTGGCATAACAGATAGTTTGCTATGCCGCATTTGAATGCGGGTTTTCACTGACAGGCAACAAAGTAACTGTTTTGTACATTTTGTTCAAGCCCATCATCATCAAGGATTTCACTCCATGTTCAACCTCATTTTGGATCGCTGCTGCCAAGTTCTCGAAGCAGCGATTGCCTTTTGCCTCGCCTTGATGGTGGTGCTGGTGTTCGGTAACGTGTTTTTGCGATACGCCATGAACTCAGGCATCACCTTGTCTGAAGAGTTGTCACGCTGGGCATTTGTCTGGATGACGTTCTTGGGTGCGATCGTTGCTTTAAAAGAGCACGGCCACTTGGGCACAGACATGTTGGTGAGCCGCCTTGGCCCATTTGGTAAAAAAGTTTGTTTGGGTGCTTCATACATTTTGATGTTGTTTGCTTGCTGGCTCTTGTTCAAAGGCGCTTACGAACAAGCGGTGATCAACTTGGGCAGCACCAGTGCGGTGATGGAAGTTTCGATGGCTTGGATTTATTTGCCTGGCATTTTGTTTGCGGTGTTGGGTGGCTTGATCTTGAGTGCAGAGTTCATCCGTTTGTTGACTGGTCATGTGCGCGATGAAGACTTGGTGATGATCCAAGAATCTGAGGAAGCTCCACACGGCGACAACCACTAAACCCATTCCAGGAACAAGACCATGACGATCGCTGTATTTCTCTTTTCCCTGATGGGTTCCATGGCGTTGGGTATCCCAATCGCTTTTTCTTTGTTGTTGTGCGGTGCTGCGTTGATGTGGCACATGAGCATGTTTGATGCGCAAATCTTGGCGCAAAACTTGATCGAAGGCTCGAACAGCTTTCCACTCTTGGCTGTGCCATTTTTCATGCTGGCTGGCGAAATCATGAACGCGGGTGGTTTGTCTCGCCGCATCGTGAACTTCGCTATGGCTTGCGTGGGGCACATCAAAGGTGGCTTGGGCTATGTGACCATCATGGCCGCTGTGATCATGGCGGCTTTGTCGGGTTCGGCTGTGGCGGATGCGGCTGCTTTGGCTTCGTTGCTGTTGCCCATGATGGTGGCGGCAGGCCATGACCGTGCGCGTTCAGCAGGCTTGATCGCTTCTGCCGGCATCATCGCCCCCGTGATTCCACCGAGCATTGGCTTTGTGATTTTTGGTGTTGCTGGCAATGTGTCCATCTCCAAATTGTTCATGGCCGGTATCGTGCCTGGCATCTTGTTGGGCGCTTCGTTGTGGATCACCTGGTGGTGGTTGGCGCGTCAAGAAGTGGTGGCAGTGCCAGCACGCAAATCGTTTGGAGAAATTCGTGAAGCTTTGCGCGAAGCCACATGGGCGCTGGTACTACCGGTCATCGTGGTGTTTGGTTTGAAGTTCGGTGTATTCACACCCACAGAGGCCGCAGTGGTGGCAGCGGTTTATGCGCTCCTAATCTCGACCTTGGTCTACAAAGAACTTAATTTAAAAAGTTTGTACCCCTTGTTTGTGGCATCGGCCAAGACCAGCGCGATTGTGATGTTCTTGGTGGCTGCAGCGATGGTCTCGGCTTGGTTGATCACCGTCGCTAACTTGCCTGCAGAACTCATCGCATTGTTGCAGCCCTTGCTAGATAGCCCACGTTTGCTGATGCTCACGATCATGATCATCACGATGTTGGTAGGTACAGCTTTGGACATGACGCCAACGATTTTGTTGCTTACTCCTGTGCTGATGCCTGTTGTCAAAGCGGCAGGCATTGATCCCGTTTATTTTGGTGTGATGTTCATCATCAACAATGCAATTGGCCTGATCACGCCGCCTGTGGGTACGGTGCTCAATGCCGTGGCAGGGGTGGGCAAGATCAGCATGGATGAAGTCACACGCGGTGTCATGCCCTTCATGGTGGCTCAGTTCATCATCATGTTTGCTATGGTGGCATTTCCACAGCTGGTGATGGTGCCAGCCCGTTGGTTCTATTGATTTCCTATTCCACCGCCTGACCGGGTACGCCAGGCTGTGGGATTTTCATTGGGCGTACGACCGCAAAGTTCTTCAGGAGACACTGACATGAAACGTTTATTCATCAAGACCGTGATCGCTAGCGTGGCCTTGGCTGCGATGGGCCTCGCGAATGCGCAAGAGAAAACCATCAAGTTCGCCAACCAGAATGCGGTGGGTCATCCCGTCATTCAAGGTATGGAGAAGTTCAAAGAAATCGTCGAGAAAAACTCGGGTGGCAAGATCAAAGTCAACGTGTTCCCCGCAGGCGCCTTGGGCAGCGACCAGGCCAATGTGTCCGCCATCCAAGGTGGCACGATTGAAATGGCTTCTATGAACTCTGGCATCTTCGCTAGCCAAGTCAAAGACTTCGCCGTGTTTGACTTCCCCTTCATGTTTGCCAATGGCAGAGAAGCGGACAGCGTGGTGGATGGTGACTTCGGTAAAAAGATGCATGCCAAACTCGAAGAGAAGGGCATTGTGGGCTTGGGTTACTACGAACTCGGCTTCCGTCACTTGACCAACGGCAAACGCCCCATCAACAAAGTATCGGATATCGAAGGCCTCAAGTTGCGCGTCATTCCTAACCCCATCAACGTGGATTGGGTCAAAGCTTTGGGCGCTAACCCAACACCGCTGCCTTTCCCTGAGCTCTATGCAGCCTTGGAGCAAGGTGCGGTAGATGGTCAAGAAAACCCCGTGGCTACCATCAACGGTGCCAAGCTGTTCGAAGTGCAGAAGCACTTGGCGTTGACGGGTCACCAGTACAACCCACAGTCTGTGGTGATCAGCAAAAAATTCTGGGATACCTTGAATGCCGCTGAGAAAAAAATCATCTCTGACGCTGTGGCCGAGTCAGCCAAATTCCAACGCACCACTGCGCGCGCTCTGGAGTCGGGTACGCTGGAAGGCATGAAGAAAAACGGCATGCAAGTGACTTCCTTGCCTGCTTCGGAAATGGCCATCCTTCGCGAAAAGATGAAGCCTGTGATTGCTAAACACGGTGAGGCTATTGCTGCCTCCGTGAGCGAGTTGCAAGCTGAGTTGGCGAAATTGCGCAAGTAACGCAAATCACCGCGAGGCCCTGTTCAGTCAGGGCTTCGAGTTTAAAGTTGATTTGATTTCAGGAGATTGCTTTGAAAATTCTCATGTTGCATGGCATCAACCACGATATGTTTGGTAAGCGCGATCCCAAGCAATACGGCACGATCACGCTGGACGAGATCAATGCCAATTTGCAAAATTTGGGCCTTGAGTTGGGTGCGAGCGTGGCGTGTTTTCAAACCAATCACGAGGGTGAGATGTGTGAGCGCATCCACCAAGGATTCTTGGATGGCGTGGATGCCGTGTTGATCAATGCCGGTGCTTGGACACACTACAGCTATGGCATTCGCGATGCGCTTGCCATTCTGACTTGTCCCATCGTGGAGCTGCACATGTCCAACATCCATGCGCGTGAAGAATTTCGTCACAAATCAGTCTTCGCTGAGATTGTGAAAGGCCAAATTTGCGGCTTCGGTGCCGACAGCTATGAGTTGGCTTTGCGTGCAGCGGTGACTGCTGTTCATTCGTCTAAATAAATCATGAACACACCAAATTTGGTTATCAATGGCAACACACAGTTGATTGCCCACATTGGCTTTCCAACGCATACCTTCAAGTCACCCATGATTTACAACCCATACTTCGCCAGTGCGGGCATCAATGCGGTGGTGGTGCCCATGGGTTGTCAAACATCTGACTACCCTGTGTTCTTGAAATCGGTGTTCAGCCTCACCAACATTTGCGGCGCGCTCATCACCATGCCGCACAAGGTGGTGACTGTGGGATTGCTTGACGAAGTGACCGCCACCGTGCGCGTGGCGGGTGCTTGCAACGCAGTAAAAAAACTGGCCGATGGCCGTTTGGTCGGCGACATGTTTGACGGGGCGGGCTTCGTGCGCGGCTTGCAACGCAAGGGCTTTGACCTCGCGGGCAAGCGCGTGCTGGTGGTCGGCTCGGGCGGCGCGGGCTGTGCCATTGCAGCGTCGCTCGCTGGGGCTGGCATTGCGGCCATCAGCTTGTTTGATGTCAACACCGCATCCGCCGAGGCCTTGGGTCAACGCTTGAAACAAAACTACCCCCAGATCGATGTGCGCACGGGCTCGAACGACCCTGCCAACCACGACTTGGTGGTCAACGCAACGCCCATGGGTATGAACGAAGGTGATGCCTTGCCCATGGATGTGTCGCGCATTTCACCCGACGCCTTTGTGGGCGAGGTAGTGATGAAAACCGAGATGACGGCCTTTTTGCAGGCTGCCAAAAACCGTGGCTGTCGTGTGCAGGTGGGTTCAGATATGCTGTTTGAACAAATCCCTGCTTACTTGGAATACTTTGGCTTGCCCACCACAACAGCTGAAGTGCTGCGCGATGTCGCACAGCTGAGTTACTAATTTTTCTTGGAGTATTTGATGACTACGCAATCTACACACCGAGAGTCTGTACCCGACATGCCAAACCGTTTGGGATTAGACGGCATTGAGTTCATCGAATATGCCACCAGCCGACCGCAAGCCTTGGGCCAAGTGCTAGAGAACATGGGTTTTCGCCCTGTGGCACGTCATCGCTCGCGTGAGGTCACGTTGTATCGCCAAGGCGGCATGAACTTGGTGGTCAACGCCAGCCCCGATGATGCGCGCGTGAGTGCCACCACCGATGGCCAACCCGTCATATCTGCCGTGGCTTTTCGCGTGCGCGATGCGTTGCAAGCCCACACCCGTTGCATGGAGCTAGGCGCATGGAATGTGAGTAGCCAAGCGCAAGCGATGGAGCTGCACATTCCGGCCATTCATGGCCCAGGTGGCAGTCGCTTTTACTTTGTAGACCGCTGGCAAGAGTTTTCGATCTACGACATTGACTTCAAACCCATTCCTACCGTCGACCAACACCCAGAAGCCACCGCTGGCATGAGTTACTTTGGCGTGGTGCAGTACATCGGCGCAGGCCGCAGTGCCGACTGGCTGGCGTACTTTGAACACATGTTTGATTTCAGCTTTGTGCCAGACGACCAACGTTTTGGCATCTTGCCTAAAGGCAAGTTGATGAAGAGCCCCTGCGGCAACTTCTTGTGGCAACTGATCGAACCCGATCCATGGATGGACACTGATGAGTCGCCCGAATGCTTGCAACGCATTGGTTTGGGCGCTGTGGATGTGGGTGCTGCGGTGGCTGCGCTCAAAGCCCGTGGTGTGGAGTTTGTCGAGTCCACCCAGTTGCACCCCGAAGACCGTGGCGCGCTCACCCGCAGTGCCTTGGGTTCGGTGTCGTTTGAGCTGGTTCACAAAGACCAATGAAGGGGCACGCCATGAACTTGCTCGATGGTTTCGGTATGGACACCATCACGATGGCGGGCTCTTTAGAAGCCAAGCTGTCGGCGATGAAAGACGCTGGCTTCTCCCAAGTCATGCTCATGGCGCGTGACTTAGTCACTCACCCAGGCGGTGTGCCTGCGGCAGTGGCGGCTGTGCAGGCGAGTGGTTTGCGCCCCACAGGCTTCCAGGTGCTGCGCGACTTCGAAGGTTTGTCTGGTCATTTGCACGGTTACAAAGTTGACATTGCCAAGTCGATGCTCGAGATGTGCGCGGCCACAAGCAGTAAAGTGTTGTTGGCGTGTTCGTCGACTTCACGTCACGCCACAGAGGATCTTGACCACATTGCGCGAGATTTGAAAAAGCTCGCCATGATGGCTTTGCCTCTGGGGATCAAAGTAGCTTACGAAGGTTTGTCATGGGGGCGCACGGTCAACGAGTTCACCACCGCGTGGGATGTTGTTTGTCGAGCCGATTGCCCCAACCTTGGTATTGGCATCGATTCCTTCCACATTTTCGCGGCCAACACCCCGCTGGATGCGATTGAAGACCTCGACCCCGACAAAATTTTCTTGGTCCAACTGTCAGACTTCATGTGGCACGAAACGCCCACGTTTGAAGACCGCATGACCACCGCACGCACCTTCCGTGTGTTCCCAGGCGAGGGCGTGCACAGCGAGGTCTTGGCTGATTTGGTGCTGCGCCTTGACCGCATTGGCTATCGCGGCGACTACAGCTTTGAAGTCTTCAACGACGACTACCAACAACTTCCGCTCGCGACAGTTGCCGAGCGTGCGCGCAAGAGCGCCACATGGCTGCACGACAATGTGCTGCACCGCTCAGCCCCTTTGCCTGCTTGGACACGCGCACAATCAGCCTTATGAAACAACGACAACTCGGCCCCTATACCGTCTCAGCTATTGGCCTAGGCTGCATGAACCTCAGCCACGCTTACGGCGCACCGCCCGCGCCTGAAGTGGGTGAGGCACTCATTCACCGTGCCTTAGACCTTGGCGTGACGATGTTTGACACTGCGGCTTTGTATGGCTTTGGCTCAAACGAGTTGTTGGTCGGCAAAGCGCTCAAATCGCACCGCAGCCAAATCACTTTGTGCAGCAAGGGCGGTATGGCGGGTGTGTCGTTTCCCGATGGCGTAAAACGCGTGATTGATGGTCGACCCGAGACCCTGCGCAAGAACTGTGAAGACAGCTTGTCGCGTTTGGGAACCGATGTGATAGATCTGTACTACCTGCACCGTTGGGACAAGCAAGTGCCGATCGAAGACAGCG
>JACCDV010885342.1_pt1 | contig 14526 bp, 18 predicted proteins | sample 7446131 | NCBI WGS metagenome assembly JACCDV01 (sample SAMN15323448, study PRJNA562643) | freshwater metagenome | isolation source: river surface water | place: USA:Blue River Watershed | collected 2017-08-17 | reverse complement strand
AGATGCCGATCGCGACAATAAGTTCCAATATTGAAAACCCTTTCTGTAGTGAATTTTTCATCGTTCAAAACGTCAAACGCAAAAGGTCGACCCCGAACACATACACAACGAGCGTACCGAGAACAAGGAAAGGAGCGAACGGTATCTCGCTCTTCATTGTAAACTGTTTACTACGAAGAAACAACAACACGAGACTGGGGAAGAATGCGATCCAAAAACCAAGCACAAGCGCGGAAATGCCACCCGAAAAACCCAAAAACCACCCTATCCCGACCGCGAGTTTGGCGTCACCGAGTCCCATCGCGCGACCACCGGAGAGAAACCACAAGAGGGCAAACGGTAGAAAGAGAAGTGGTCCCGCCGCAAGGTCGATCCACCAAGGCACCGTGTCGAAGATCGGAATATAACGGACCGGAAAGACTCCATCGCTATACTTCAGCGCGAGCAATATCCCCGCAAGGAGCGCAAAGAGGAGCGCGAGACGATCGGGAATGATCTTGTGCTTCAGGTCGTAGACAAAAATGACAAGCAAGGTTGCCCACACGCACATATCAAGCATGACATAAAGCCCGACAGAAGAAAGAAGAGTTGAAAAAGTCGGTTCATTGTGGATGACCGCAAGCGCAAACAGAAGTCCGGTCGCAAGTTCAACAAACGGATACTGCCACGACACCTTCACGCCACAGTGCGCGCACCTCCCCTTCTGCAACACAAAACTTGCGATCGGGACCAACATTCGCGGAGTAAGCGTCTTCCCGCACGAAAGACACTTTGAACGCCCGTTCATTCCGGTACCGCTCCCCAAGCGATAGATCACCACATTCAAAAAGCTTCCAATAATAACGCCGAAGACAGCGGCAATGAGAACGACGATGAGATATTCCATAGCTCGAGTATAACACAAGACCACAAAGAATAAGGAACCCCGGACCCGACTCCCCGCACAAGCGAAGTCTTCGGGATTCTCACCTCTACAAAAAAAACCGAGCCCTCGAGGGCTCGGTTTTTTACAGAGAAGAGAGACTACGGCTGAATGTCGTAGCAACGCTCAGGTGCTGATGCGTCATCCAGACAAGTGGTAGTTCCTCCGTTCATGACCGTACCACCACTGGTCGTAATGTCGGCATCCGTGCGCAAGACCGCATTGTCTTCACGCTCAAGCGCGACCGAGACAACGTAGCTCAAACACGCGGCACCGGTACAATCCGCAAGACCTCCGGCCTGGGTGATACCGTGATAGATGTAGTTCGGGCTTCCACCGCTCGGAGGAATAGGAGTCTGGGGCATGAACTTCACAAACTCAAGAAGCTGGACCGCCGCATCGGTTCCTGTGTACCCATCCGGCGTGGTCGACGGATAGCTCTGCGACTGATCGAAGTAAAGTTCGAGCGCGAGCTGGATCTGTCCGACATCGGAGATACGCTTTGCGTCACGAGACTTCTGGCGCGCCGTCGAAAGCGAGGCGAGCACGACTGAGGAGAGGATACCGATGATCGCGATAACAACGAGGAGCTCGATCAAGGTGAAACCCTTTCTTGTGTTCTTGATTGTCTTGAACATATAAAGAGAGAACTAATAAATAATAAAACTTTTGCGGTGCGGACAGGGAGAATGGGTCCCACTCATTCCCTATTCACAGCAAACGCATGTGCAGAGCACGCTGCCCGCACTCGCAGGCAATACACTTATGGTACCACGTTAAGGAAACATTGGGGGTGCTCCCTGTGGATAAGTGGGGTGAATAAGAAAGGGTGGTCGCGGGAGAGCGGAAATACCCTGAAGGGACAAAGACTACTCTTCTCTTTCTTCTCCGTCAAGAGGTTGTTGAGAATAGGGAACACACTCTCCAAAAATCAAAGACCACTCTCGACGGAGTGGTCTTTGTACATTTTTGAACAGAAGAGCGCGTTGTCCACTTAGAAGGACGATGCGACATCGTACATCGGCATCAAGACGGAGGTAAGGAGTCCTCCGACACCAACACCGAGCATCACGATCATCGCAGGCTCGATCATGCCGATCAAGGTATCGACCGCGTTGTCGACCTCGCGTTTGTAGAACTTTGCAAGTGTCTCAAGGATGTTGCCCACCTCACCCGTCTCTTCACCAACCCTGATCATCTGCGTCATGATCCCGGGAATCTCGACGTGTCGCGCCATCGCATTGGAAAGAGAGACACCGGAGCGCACATCTTCCGCCACATCCAACATGACGTTCTTGTAGATATCGTTCCCCACGATCGCACCCGCGATCTCTACCGCATGCACCATCGAAATTCCCGAGGTAAGCATTGTGTTTAAGTTGTCGGCAATACGCGCGAGATAGAGCTTGTGGAACAAATCTCCGATATATGGAATAGACAACGAGATACGCGCCCAAAACTCTCTCCCTTTGTCGGTATGGAAAAATCGCCACACAAAGACCCCCAGTCCGGTCGCGAGCACAAGGAGAATGAGACCGTAGTCACGCAAGAAATTAGAAAGCGCGATCACAAACATCGTATAGAACGGAAGGTCTTGCCCTGTCTCAAGAATGATCGCGGAGAACTTCGGAATGACGAGCACCAACATGAGGATCAAGACCGCAACGAACACAACAATAACGAACGCGGGGTAAATGAGCGCGTTGCGCGTCTTTGAGATCAGTTCGTAGGTGCGATCGAGATAGTCGGCCAAGTAACCAAATGTGTTGGAAAGATTGCCGGACTCCTCTCCCGCACGCACCATGTTCACATAAAAATCCGAAAAGACATCGGGATGCTTTGCGAGCGCATTCGAAAGAGACATACCCCCCTGAATATCCTCAGAGACCTCATTCAGGCGGATCTTCAAGAGGTCGTTCTCCACCTCAGCGGAAAGGAGCTGAAACACGCGCAACGCCGAAACCTGGGCCTGGAACAACGTCGCCATCTGACGCGAAAGAATAACAACATCACGATAATTCACTTTCCTTCCTCCCGAGAATGCCTTCTCCCAGAATGGAATATCATCGGCACCGACGATCGACACAATAACAAACTTGCGTCGCTGAAGTGCGGCAATCGCCACGTCAATAGTCGCGGCTTCGATGGTGCCCGAGCGTTCGTCGTCGTTGGTCTGGTCGATCGCCTTGTATCGATAAAGCATAGGGAGAAACGATTAGGAGATTAGATCATGCGTTCGAGGGCACGAGGATTGAAGGAATGGAGATACGCATTCTCCGCGGTGATCTCCCCCGCGCGAACAAGTTCGGCAAGCGAGCGATTCATGTCGATCATACCGAGTTCGGAGCCGGTCTCAATGACCATCGGTACTTCGTGTGTGCGACGTTCGCGGATCAAGTTGGCGACCGCATTGTTGTTGATCAGAAGTTCATACGCAGGCACAAGTCCGCCCGAGATTCGCGGAATGAGACGCTGTGAGAAGATGCCCGCAAGCGAACCCGAAAGCTGCACACGGATCTGGTCTTGTTGTTCCGGCGGGAACGAGTCGATGATACGATCGATCGTCTGTGCGGCGTTGTTGGTGTGGAGTGTCGAGAAGACCATGTGTCCTGTTTCTGCCGCGGTCACCGCGGTCGAGATCGTATCAAGTCCGCGCATTTCACCGATCAGAATGATATCGACATCCTCACGGAAACACGCATGAAGGGCGACATGGAAGTCCGCCGTATCAAAACGCACTTCGCGCTGACTGATGATCGAGCGATCGGGAGTAAAGACATACTCGATCGGATCCTCGATCGTGATGATATTCTCGGCCCGTTCTTGGTTGACCATTTCGATCATTGCGGCGAGGGTGGTCGACTTTCCTTGTCCAACCGGACCCACAACAAGAAAGAACCCTTGCTTGCGCCGCGTGAACATCTCGAGGATCGGAGGAAGGGCAAGCTCCTTCAATGTTTTGATGTGCTTCGGAATGAGACGGAGCGCGATCGCGATGGTCCCCTTCTGAAAGAATGCGTTCCCACGGAAACGCGCCTCCTTTCCGAAAGAGAACGAGAAGTCCATCTCTTTTGTTTCCAAAAAATGTTTGAGGTTACCCTCGTCCAAAAGTTCTTTAACGATGCCGAGCGTGTCGTCCGACTCCAAGAGTGGTTTTTTGACGAGCGGAATGAGTTCTCCTGAAACACGGATCGTAGGATGACGCCCAACAACAAGATGTAGGTCGGAAGCACCTTCATGGATGACGGTCAAAACAAGTTCTTCGAGCTCTTTTCGAGATTCAGCTTGGGTCATAAATGAGATGCTAGTTCTTCGCTCGATTGTCGAGCACTTCTAATACCTTCTCGACAACCTCCGACGGTGTCGCCGATGCCTTGATGATGTATCCGGACGCGCCGAGCGCGAGCCCACGGTCGATATCTTCCTGTTGACCGAGATTCGAGAGGATAATGATCACCGCGTTCGGAGCAAGTTTCTCGCTGCGAACCACTTCAAGGAATTCAAACCCGTCCATTGCCGGCATTACAAGGTCAACCACGATCACATCGGGAGTGAGGCCTCCACGCAATTTCTCAAGCGCCTCAAGTGTTCCCGGCGCTGAAGTCACCTGAAACTCACGCTGCGTGAACTTCGTCGCGTACATATCGAGTAAGAACACGTCGTCATCGATCACAAACACATGATAGGAATGGGGGTCTTCTTTATGCATACGTTTCAATCATAACATAATTCCCAAAGAGAACACACGCCGACCTTTGCGTGCCTGTGCATAAAAGCGGGACCATCAGATATGAGCACTAGACGATATTGTTGATCTCATCAAAAGGAATGACACCGGAGAACGCCTTCATGAGCGCATCGTCTTTCATTGTGAGCATCCCCTTCGCGCGCGCGGCCTCGTAGACAGCTTGCTCAACAGGATTGGTCAAGATCACATGCTCAAGGTCACGGTCCATCTTCAAGAACTCAAAAACCGCGGTACGCCCCTTGGTGCCGGAAGGACAAGATGGAGAAGGAACAGCCTCATAGACATGATCAGGGATGGCGATCTGCGAGCGGATCGCGTCCGGAAGGTCGCTAAACTGGCGATCGATCATCATGCGCATGCTCTCCGACATCGGCATCTCTTTTTTGGACTCGGGACACATCGTACGAAGAAGTCGCTGTCCCAACGCCATGATCAAGGTTGGAGCAATGAGGTATGGGTCAACCTCCATATCAATAAGACGAGGGATCACCCCCGCGGCATTGTTGGTATGCAAGGTGGAAAAGACCAAGTGCCCAGTGAGCGCCGCTTGCACCGCAAGCTGTGCCGTCTCTTTGTCGCGGATCTCACCGACCATGATGATATCGGGGTCTTGACGCAAGATAGAGCGGAGCCCCGTCGCAAAGGTGTAGCCGATCTCGGGACGCACTTGAGACTGATTGACTCCGGGAATGTTGTATTCGACCGGATCTTCGAGTGAGATGACGTTGCGCTTCTCGCGATCCAATTCGTTCAACATGGCGTAGAGAGTCGTTGATTTTCCGGAACCGGTCGGACCGGTCACCAAAATGAGTCCGTATGGTGTATTGATTGCGTCACGCACAAGCGCAAGGTTCTTGGGAGAAAGCCCCATCATGTCGAGAGTCTTCACTCCCTTCCCCGAATCAAGAATACGCATCACAACCTTTTCTCCATAGTACGCGGGGAACGTGGAAACACGAAAATCAACCTTCTTTCCGTCCATGCGCGCGCTAAAACGACCGTCTTGCGGCTTGCGTTTTTCGTCGAGCTTCATCGAGGAAAGGATCTTGATGCGCGCGACGACCGCGTTGTGAATATTCGCGGGGAGAATGAGCGATGTATACATCACACCGTCAACACGAAAACGTACGCGCACCTTTTCGCCGGTGTGTTCAATGTGCACATCGGACGCATTGCCTTCGACCGCGTGTTTCAAGATAACCGCAACGATCTTGGTGACCGGTGCATCTTCAACGATCTTGGTCTCACCGTCGCGAGTTTCCTCATGTTCATGAGTATCTGTAGAAGAAACGTTATCCGAACTGACCTCCTCGATAACCGCCGCGTCGGCATCTTTGCTCAACTCGGAGAGCGCCCTGTTGACCTCTCCCGAAAGATTCTGATACTGATCGACGACTTGGGTGAAATCAACCGAAGAAATAACAAAAAGGCGGAACGGCATCCCGAGCTTCGACGCAATGAACTGCACCGCATCACGCGCTTGGGTATGATCAGGATCAACAATACCGATCTCGAGCACGCCGTCGACAATACCGAGGGGAACGATCTGATAGTGACGCACCGACTCCTCGGGAACAAGTTTCAGTACCTCCATCGGAACCTTGTGTCCTTCGAGCATTCGCGAATCGATACCGTAATATTCACTCTTGAGCGCAGCAAGCTGTTCGGAGGTCATTCCTCCACGCTCCAATATGGCGTCGATACCACCGGGGTTACGCTCTGCCTGCGACGAAAGCTCAGGAATATCATCTTCCCGAAAAAGACCTTTTTGCGATAGAAACAAAAGAAAGCTCATGAAGAGAAAGATGGTCGTTTGATACTTCCCATGATAACAGACACGGGTGAGGAAAGAAACCTCAAGAAGGGGGAAAAGTCAAAAAAGAGCCCGGCGTCCACGGGATTACCGAGCCCCAGAACCACGAAGAAGGTCGAGCTGCGAGGAGATAGACTCCACGCGTGCAGGAGGAGTACTCGACTGCGCAGTCGTCCCTCCCGCTCGCGTGCGACGCAACATATCACGTACCGTCTGCGGAGGAGTGAACGGATAATCTCGTGAAAGCTCTGCGGTAGGGATCTCAACAGTATAGACCTTGAGATTGAGGTAGGTCGGGCTCGTGAACAATGCGTCATTCAGTACAATGCGAGAAAGCGACTGGAGTGCGATCTTCGTCGTGTTTCCCGGCTCTTTTGCATCAGTGCGGAGCATCTCGCTCTTTGCCGAAAGAAGCGGGCCACTATCAACACGGAACCAAAGGAAGTACACGCCGACCGCAATCACCGGTATCAACACCACAACCGCAATATCCAAGAAGAGTTGTTTGATCATGATAGAAGGGTCATTTGGGGAGTGAGTAAGTCGTGACCTTGATCTCGTAATCGTAGGTGCGAAGCTCCGGACTAATGCCGGTCACCGTAACGACATCAGAAGATTCCATCGACGTGAAAGCCAACCCCGAGAGATCATGGAGTGCGAGGCTTGACTCAATATCGCGCAAGAACAAACGGAATATAGCATAGGGGGCACTCACCGTGAACGTGAAGGTATTCTTCTGTAGTGCGCCTGAAGAGCCGGGACGTCCTTCTGTTTCGGATGCAAAAAGAGGGTTTTTCACCTGCAACCCGCGCAATGCGGCGATTCCGTTGGTGTTGATCACAAGACGAAGAGGGTCCACGGACTCGGGGAGGATCGTATCAAGGGAGGCGCGATACCCCGTGGGGAAGGATTCTTCGGTCTTTTTGAGCTGAGTCAACTTTTCATTTGCGGTACGCGCGTCGGCGAGCAGCTTGTCATACTCCGCAATGCGCGCCTGCCCCGCCATGACCGCCGCGTAATAGGGGTCAATATACCGCACATAAAGTCCGATGGAGAGAAGCAAGAAAAAGACGGGGATGAGATAGCGATTCATTGCGGTAAAGGATTATTCTCAGGTGTCGCGGCTAATGCATCTGCGGCTTCCTTTGCCTTGCGTTCTTCCGCGACGAGCACTTTTGCATTATGAAGTGACGCAGGGTCGACCGAAAGCGTTGCGGTAAAATTGACGATCCCGGTGGTATCATCAAGCAAGAAGTCCTCGAGTTCGACCGCGGTAACAGTTTCCGTACTCTTCCATTGTTCGATCTGGAAATAGAGGGCAGCATATGTAGGAGCCTGACCCTTCAGCGTGACAAGCGTCCCCTTCTGTGGGTCCATGGCATATTGCAAACCTGTCAAGCCGATATTCTGGGCAACTCTTCGCTCAATGAGATCAAAGACCGTTGAAAATATCGTGTGCTCATCAACAAGTTTCTTTGCGGTATCAAGCGCAACTTGGAGCCGCTCATAATAACGGACCTGTTCGATGGAAAACTGACTCTCCGCATCTTGAAGCGCTAACTTCCTTTCTTCGACGGTATCAACAATAACACTCCTCCAATAATACATACCGCCCGTCACTGCGAGCGTAACAAAAAAGACAACAAGCGAAACAACCATCGCGGTATTGAGCGGTTCGCGACGCGCAGAAGTACCCTCCGCCTTAAGGAGGGGTTGTTGCGGGATAAAGGATGTCTCGAGTGGATTCGCCATTTCTCCATTCATTCTACAAACAAAACGATGCTCTGGCGAGCATCGCTATACACAGGGTAAGATATTTTTCAGAGATTGCGCAATGCGAGTCCGATCGCAACGGCAAATTCGGGTCCGGAATCCTTGAGTACCGGAGCAACAACCGCCGGCGCCTCTACCCTCGCGAAGGCCTCACCATACTTCACGCGCGTCTCAAAACAGCGCTCAGCGAGAGGCAGTGCTCCCTTGAGCAACGAACCTCCTCCGGTCAAAATGACCTGATTGATGATAATGCGCTTGTCCTGCTGGTAACGAGTCAGGAGTCGATTCGCCTCAAAGAAGACTCGCTCAACCGCAAGGCGCACGATCTCCGCGATCGTACCATCCGCGGGATCACCATCGAGACCGAACTCGCGCTTGATCTCTTCGGCCTCAAGCATCGAGACTCCGCGCGACCGAGAAAGCGCGAGTGAAATATCTTGAGATCCCACATTCGTCAAATGAGAACTGCGGACGATTCCCTCCTCCACCATAACGATCTTGGTGTTGGTCGCACCAATATCCACAATCATGGTCGGTCCGGAATCGCGAGAAAGCGAAGATCGGATGGTGCTAAAAACCTCGATCTCAAAAGTGACCTCAGTCGCGCCGATCTTTTTTGCAATGTCGTTGTACCGCGCGAGCACATCGTTGTGCACCGCAGCCAAAAGGACGTCAACCTTTGGGATCTCACCCTTGCGCCGCTCTTCCTCGTCAGGATCAACATAGGTACGATTCAGCTTGGGGACCTTCCAGAACGAAAGCGCGACCTCTGACACGGAGGTCGGGATATATTTGCGTGCTTCAATGGGAACCATTTCTTTCAGCTTCGCATCGCCAAGGTCGGGCATCTCAATGACGGTAAGCAACGTCGAAGTGAGCGGGAGTGACAAGACAATGTTACGCGAGGTGATCTTTGCCTCGGCAAAGAGATCATTGATCGCTTCGACGGTTTTGTCGACGGAAAGGTTGGTCGCCTGCCCTACTTCGAGCCCGGCGAGCGGACCGAGCGCGATCTCACCATACGTATCAAGCACTGCTTTGTTGCCTTTCTTTTGAAGTTGGACCGCCTTGATGAACGAACTCCCGATGTCGAGTCCAACAACGCCGTTCCCACCCTTTTTGGGAAGGATGTTTGCAATGATCTTTTCAAGGGGATTTTCCATCTCTCAATCATACTACAGAGTTTTTTTTATTTCCATGTGTACATTCCACAAGAAAGAGGTCGAGAAACGGAACGCGTGATTTACAAGAGCGGAAACATGAGTACACTTCATGGTAACAAGCCATGCTCGAAGATATCTTGAACACCCTCTTCCCCGAACACTGCATCGAATGCGGAAAACAAAGCTCCGCACTCTGCGCCATCTGCGAACGACGGATCACAACGCGGCCAGTCGCCCTCTCAGGAACGACAGCGACACTCTTTGACTACCAAAACCCCATCGTCAAAAAAGCGATCCGCGCGCTCAAATATGAACGCCGGCGCGCGCTCGGGAAATACTTCGGCACTGCGCTCTATCGCGAATTTTTCAAACAACTCGCTCATGGTCCGCATCGCAAAACAGAAGAAATACTCCTCGTCCCCATTCCGGCAAGCGCAAAAGGACTCGCGACCCGGGGATACAATCACGCGGCGATCATCGCCCGCACGATCGCCGAATTAGGAAAAAAGGACGGACTCACGATCCATGTCTGTGACGATGTCCTCTACAAAAAGAAGGAGGTCGCACCCCAAGCGCGCACAAAAAACCGCCGAGAACGCAAAGAAAATGTTGATCATATTTTTGAAGTGAAGAACGCCGAAACAGTGACTGGCAAGACCGTGATCTTGATCGACGATGTGATCACGACCGGGGCGACGATCGCGGACGCACGACGAGCACTCAAGACTCACGCCCCGAAACGCATCCTTGCGATCGCCGTTGCGCACTAAAAACACCGGTTACTCCCGGTGCTTTTAGAAAATTGACTTAGGGGAGCAAAGCTCCGCCTCCCGATGTCTGAGGAACTAGAGACTCCCCTCGACCTCACGAATGAGGTCCTCTTTCATGTGGAGTCCGACGATCTCCTTCACGACCGCTCCTCCCTTGAAGAGTTTCATGTTCGGAATGCTACGGATCTCATAACGCTGCGCGAGCTCCGCGTTCTCGGGTTCGTCGACGTTCACCTTCACGATGGTCAACTGCTCGTGCTTTTCAACAGAAACCTCGTCCAAGATCGGAGCCATCATCTGGCACGGGCGACACCACGGGGCCCAGAAATCAACAAGCACCGGCTTCTCCGACTCGAGTACGACCTTTCCAAAATCCGCGGCAGTGGCATTGATAACGTGTGACATAATATAAAGAAAAATAACTAATGATAATGAACAGAAGCGCGATCACGATGCGCTCATAAGCGCGTCATACTCCTCCGGCTTGAACCCGACAACGATCGTCCCCTTCCAATCGACGACCGGGACGGTCTTCTGCCCACTCTTCTCGATCATCTCGCGCGCGAACTCTTTGTCGTTCGCAAGGACATCGATCTCACGAAATGCTATCCCTTTTGTGTTGAGATAGTCCTTCGCCGCGGCGCAATACCGACAGTTCGGGATCGTATACATGAGTACTTCCGTCTGCATGGTCATAGTATATAGCGAATAATGCTCACGAGCGACAACGCGCGATGATGCGCGTGATCTCCCTTGTGAACGAGGACGGGACCAAGCGATAACACACGTGTTTTCCGTCGCGCACGGGAGCAAGGATATCAAGCGAGGCGAGCGCGCGCAGATGATGCGACGCGACCGCGACCGAGACCCCCGTCTCCTCCGCGATGCGAGAGACACAGACCGGATCAGGAGAAAGGAGTATTCGAAGGATCCGCATACGATGAGGATCACCGAGTACTTTGAGGCGCATGGCCAATTCTGTCTCCGAAAGTGGCGTGTCGAGCTTGTTCATAGCATACATTCATTCAAATGTATGTTTGAATGATAAACGAACACAAGAAATTCGTCAAGAAAAAACCGCTCACGTCATGTGAGCGGCAAAAGTACTTCATTACGATCACCACAAGAAGCCCGAGACGCCGCCGTAGCAGGGATACGCACGCTTCGAAGGAGTCGCACCCATCCTAAGCTCACCCTCCGGACGATGATCATCTTCGACTCGCCGATACACCGGCGTATCCGAAACGCATCCGTCCCCCGCGGGAGCATACTGCTCACCGAGAGCAAGGAGACCAAGCCCTTCTTTCGCAAAAAGATCGCGATGGATCCGCGCGAAGGAAAGAAGCGCATAGGAGGGAAGGCCGAACTCGTTCTCCGCGAACGTCTCGCGAGAAAAATCGGCGGATTCCCCCACTCGCCCGCCGATTTGAACCGGAAGAACGAGAACAGGGCTTTTTTGCGTCGCGCGCAATTCCGCGATCATGCGAAGCGAACGTTCATCGGGAACGATGAATCCCTCCTTGGTCTGCCGATAGTAATACAGACCGAGCAGAAGACCAAGAGTCCGGATCGCTTGCAAACAAACGCGATGCGGAAGCGCGGACTCGTCGATCGCTTCGGGGACGGGGAACGCCATCCAGTGCGTGGATAGGAGGAGTTTCTCGGGGACGATCTCTGCGAGATCCGGAAGATCGGCACACCGTGCGAGTAACTCGCGTGACGGCTTGACCTTGAAGGTCTTGGCAATCCTCCCAAACTGTTCCTCGAGCGGAACAACGGTAAAGTCCGGCGCGAGGGTGAAGTCCGATGCGACAAAGTCGCGAGCGGGTGGTCTCTTCGCCTTGGCGATCGCTTCTCCCGTCATCGCACAGACGCTAGTAAAGATGCTGTCCAGCGGCTGCTGCACAAAACGCGACTGTGCATCAAAGCACAGGTCTACCAACGAACCCCAAGGATTCGCAAACAGAGTGTTGGACATGATGTCCTCCTTCTAGAAAAAAAGTCCGAAATGGTCGGACCAACCCTAAAGTGAAAAGAACTTATACTTTTTTATTATACCATGATCTTATATTTTTTACAAGATATGCCACGCAAAAACGAGCATGAGGTTGACAGATATCCCAAACATGTTACGGTGTAACCGGAAACTCACCAACACTCAAAAGGAGTTCGTATGGCAAACCTGTTCCTTCCCCTTTTTCCGCACGAGGGCACGCATCCCGACGAGGAAGCAGCAAAACGGCTCGAGCGTTACGGTATACAGTTCTACTACGCTTCATTCCTTCCCAAAGGAGCGATCACCGCGGACGACTTTCTTCATGTCGGGCAACGCCTCGCCATGATCTGCGACCGCTTCTTCAAAGGAATCATGACCTCGCTCATGTGCGTGAAGCCCACCGTCGAAGCCCCGTTCAACACCGAAGGGATGAGCGAATCCTCCTTCTTGGAGTACTTTCAAAGGGCAGAAGAGCTGACACTTTTCGTCCATCCGATCGACGGAGACGGTCCGTACAAATTCTCATTCGCAAGACTCGAGAAGACCGCGGACGCACTCTTTGTCTATGCGCAAGAAGCGGGAGAAGAAGTTGGCGTCGTCTCACGCTCGCTTATTCCCCACTTACGGATCAATCACCTGCACGATCTCTACATCAGGGAACGTTTCCGGATCGAACTGGGCGTTGAACCATACAAATAAGGAAAATAAGTTGAAACACAACGGCACACCACACGGCGTGCCGTCCTTTTTTATTCCCCGGAAGGAGTAGGGCGCAAAAGACAATCCGCGAATGTGGTCGTTCCGTTCTCAGTCACAAATGCCGTGTCTCCCTTGTTCCAAAAGACGAACGATTCGTCATCCTTTGCGTATCGTGCGCCGGACCCGGAGATCGCGCGCGGAAGAGAAAGCGCGCGGTCGTCACTCAAAGAGAGGTCGACGTACTGATCGTCGTCGGGATAGAAGATCGCCATGATCTCCTTTCCTTCGGCACAAGAAAAGGTGACGGGCTTGGGAGCCGCGGATGTACAATACCGTTCCCACGAACGCTCGCACGCGCTACGGGCCTCGCACCACGAGTACCCCGCCGCAACCAAACATCCATGCGCATCTTTTGCTCCCCCGATGAGCGGAGCGGTCGCGCGCGGAGCGAAGAAGGCATACACACACGCAAGCACCGCAAAGAAGGCGAAGATGATGAATGCCATCTTTGACGACCTGCGCACACGAGGAAGAGGATCTTGTTCCATATAAATCAGTATAGCAAATGAACAAAAGAAGGGCACGGGCCTCTCCACATAACAAATCCTCGCGCATCAGGGAGAACAATTACGTCTTTTCAGGACTACTCACCGCAATATGAGTGAGTAATATTTCAAAATTAATTTGATAGATTATCCAAGCCGATGAGTTTCGCAAGCACGCTAGTCATTCTTGAAAAGAGATGATACAGAACAATAAAACTTAAGCAAACAAAATGTATAAACAGAACAACTCCCATCATGGCTACTATCCAGATTGTCTCTTGTTGGCCCCAAGACAAGAAAGCAAAAATTGCAACATCAACAAAAGCCAAAGCGAGGCAGAAAATTGTCCAAAATTTCAACCGCAATAAGCGTTGGGTTATGGCGGCGCCAATCTTTGGGTAAAAAGTAGTCAGTAACGCCAAGCCAACACTAAACAAGATCAAGGACCACGTCCCAATAGAAAGTATTTCTGGTAATTCAAAATTCATACGAGTGCTGCTGATTTGCATATTCTCCATACTGATACTTGTTCCGAGCCAATCTGTAGTTTTAAAAAAAAGAAAACTGAACGGCATTAGCGCAACAAAGACTAGCAAAGATGCGTCTATAAAAAATATGATGAGAGGAAAAATAAGTAATGAATTCTGAGGAATTTTAATAAGAAACGCAAAGAGAAAAATCAGGATTGAAACATAAGATCGGCCGGCAGTCAGGGGAACATTGGTCCGGTCCACATCTTTGTTAATAATATTCATGGTTGCATTATAACAAAAAACAGCACGAAACATCATGTGCCTCATATAAACTTCAAACGGTGGCAATTGGTGGGATTCGGTCACAAGTTACTAAGTTTTTTGTTTCGCCATGCTCACAAAAACCTAAGTACTTTCGACCCCGACTCGGCCACGCCGCTTGCGGACAAGCGACGGCTTCGCGGCCTCCGTCTTTCTCATCCCACCGTCTCGCGCAACGGCAGTTCACTTGAAAGCTCCGCTTTCGCGTGAGCCGTTTGCGGAGACGGTGGGATTCGAACCCACGGTCCTTTTTACAGGACGCCTCGTTAGCAGTGAGGTGCTTTCGACCACTCAGCCACGTCT
>JACCDV010417061.1_pt1 | contig 14540 bp, 16 predicted proteins | sample 7446131 | NCBI WGS metagenome assembly JACCDV01 (sample SAMN15323448, study PRJNA562643) | freshwater metagenome | isolation source: river surface water | place: USA:Blue River Watershed | collected 2017-08-17 | reverse complement strand
TGGTCAATTGGGTCGTGGTTCAACCCACGGGTCTGTAACCCCAAGATTCGAGTTCGAAAGAAAAGAGAGCAGGAGTCAGTATGAGTTCCACCGCACACGGCACAACGCCTTATTACTTTGTTCCCCACGAGTCACGCCACCCTGTGATGGCGGCCATTGGCTTGTTCTTTGTCATCCTCGGCGCAGGTCAGTGGATCAATGGTTCTGGTTGGGGCATGTACGCCCTGTTCTTTGGACTGGTCTGGTGGCTGACGGTTCTGTACCAGTGGTTCAAGGATTCGATCGCCGAAAGCGAAGGCGGTCAATACGGTCGCAAGATCGACTTGTCTTACCGCTGGAGCATGACCTGGTTCATTTTCTCTGAGGTCATGTTCTTCGGCGCTTTCTTTACAGCGTTGTGGTGGGCGCGCACCCACTCGGTGCCAGCACTGGGCAGCCTGGAGAACGCTCTGTTGTGGCCCGATTTCAAAGCGGTCTGGCCCACACTGGCTGCGGGTGCAACCGCTTCGCCAGCCGGCATCGTTGAACCCTTCCAGACCATGACACCGTTCTGGCTGCCCACCATCAACACGGCTTTGTTGTTGACCTCGGGCGTGACCTTGACCATTGCGCACCACGCTATTCAGCATGGTGACCGCAGCAAGACCATCAAGTTCATGTGGCTGACGGTGTTGTTGGGTATCGTCTTCTTGTTCGTGCAGGGCTACGAATACGCCCACGCATGGAGCGACATGAACCTGAAGATGTCTTCGGGCGTTTATGGTTCAACCTTTTACATGCTGACCGGTTTCCACGGTTTTCACGTGTTCGTCGGCATGTTGATGCTGTTGTTCATCACATTGCGTTTGCAAAAAGGCCACTTCACCGCCGAGCGCCACTTCGGCTTCGAAGGCGCAGCCTGGTACTGGCACTTTGTGGACGTCGTCTGGCTGGGTTTGTACATCCTGGTTTACTGGATGTGAGGCCGTCTCGCCATGAAAAAAAGCGCCCTCGGGCGCTTTTTTGTTGGGGTTTCAAACAGCGAGTGATTCAGGCGCCGGCCGGGATGCCCGTGGGTTGAATCCAGCCCATCTTCCAGGCGATCAGAACGCAGATGAAGAGCACAATGGACAAGCTGACACGCAAAGCCAAAGCCTTGACCATGCCACTCTTCGGCGCGGCTTGGCCATCCTGACTTGGCGAGCCACTGCGCATCATGTAGATCAAGGCCGAGACCAGGCTGGTCAGGATGGCGACAAAAGCAAGAGCAACCAGTATTTTCATGAGCGACATTATCCGATGAGTCCACCGAACCCTTTATGGCAGCGCCTGCTGATCCTGCTGACAGCAGTGCTGGGCGTGGCGGCCACATTCTCCCTGGGGATGTGGCAGCTGGGGCGAGGGGCTGAAAAGCTGGCGCTCCATGCCATTCAGCATGACCGTTCTGCCATGGCGGCGTTGGACGGTCGAATGCTGACCCCGCACATGGATGCCGCGGCCTTGAACGGCGTGTGGCACAGAAAGATCGTGCTCAAGGGCCAATGGCTGCCTGAGCACACGGTGTATCTGGACAACCGGCAAATGCAGGGCCGTTCTGGGTTTTTCGTCATGACGCCCATGAAACTGGTCGAAACAGGTGCCGTGGTTCTGGTACAGCGAGGCTGGGCACCACGATCATTCACCGACCGTCTGGCTTTGCCGCAGGTTGAAACGTCAAATCAGAGCATTGAAATCACCGGTCGATTGGCCCCATGGCCATCACGGCTGTATGACTTTGGAGGGATGGAGCGCGGCGTGATGCGGCAAAATCTCGATCTGACCTTGTTCAGGCAACAAACGGGACTGCCGCTTCAGGATTTCAGTGTGATTCAAGAGGGTGCAGCCTCAGAAGGTTTGTTGCGCGATTGGCCTGCAGTGGCCAGTGGTGTGGAAAAACACCATGGATATGCTTTTCAATGGTTTGGGCTCAGTGCCCTGATCGCTCTACTTTATGTCTGGTTCCAAATTGTCCAAGTCCGTCGAAAACAACGAACTGCCTGATGTGCCTTTGGGCATGACGGTCCACGCCTTGCCACAGCCAGGGGACGTGGTTCAAGCCGATGCGCAACGGACACAGCTCGGACGCTGGAAAATGATCGCGCTGATGCTGGTGTGCGCGGCACCGGTTATCGCGTCGTATTTCACCTATTACGTGGTGCGACCTGAAGGTCGCCGCCATTATGGTGAATTGATTTCACCGCAGGTCGAATTGCCCCAAGTGGAGGTGAAAAATCTGCAGGGTGAGCCCGTGTCTTTGCACGACCTCAAAGGACAATGGCTCTTGGTCACTGTGGGGTCAGGCCGCTGTGAGGCACGTTGTCAGGAAAATCTGTATTTCCAGCGTCAGTTGCGCGAGATGATGGGCAAGGAAAAAGACCGGTTGGACCGCGTGTGGTTGCTCAGCGATGACGCCCCCGTGGATGCTGGCTTGTTGCCTGCATTGAATCATGCCCATGTTCTGAGAGTGGATGGGGCCGTTCTTCAAGCCTGGTTGAAGCCAGCCGCTGGCCACGATGTGAGTGAGCATCTGTATGTGCTGGACCCCATGGGGCATCACATGATGCGCTTTCCTGCCCGGATGGATGTGGCCAGTGCGGCCAAAGCCAAGAAGGACCTGGAGCGTTTGCTGCGCGCTTCAGCGTCGTGGGACCAGCCTGGTCGTTGATGTCCATGAGCACGGTAGATCTGTACAACCTCAATCCGCTCTTGCAGGTGATGGGCGCAGGCCTGGCCTTGGCACTGCTGCCTTTGGGTTGGTGGGTATGGCGTCATCGCCATGATTCGACGGGGCGACGTTTGCAGGCCTTGACCTGGTTGACCCTGTTTCTCACATTTGATTTGATTTTGTTTGGCGCATTCACACGCCTGACCGATTCGGGTTTGGGATGCCCGGACTGGCCAGGCTGTTATGGCAGCGCGAGCCCTGTGGGCGCGCAAGTGCACATTGACGCCGCACAATCGGCCATGCCGACAGGCCCCGTGACGCACGGCAAGGCCTGGGTGGAAATGGTGCACCGTTACCTGGCCACCGGTGTGGGCGTGCTGATTTTGAGTCTGGCCGCTTTGACCTGGCGTCAACGCCGTGGGCAAGGGGCGGACACCGTCAACCCCTGGTGGCCCACCGTGACCTTGGTGTGGGTCTGTTTACAAGGTGCGTTTGGCGCATTGACCGTGACGATGAAGCTCTTTCCGGCGATCGTCACTTTGCACCTGTTGTTTGGCATTGGCCTGTTGGCTTTGCTCACAGCCCAGGCGGTGCGTTACGACGGCTGGCGAACGCGCGCCGTGCCCAAAGGCTTGCATCTGGGCATGTGGGTGGCATGGGGCCTGGTCTGGGTGCAAATTGCCCTGGGTGGTTGGGTCAGCACCAACTACGCTGTGCTCGCCTGCACGGGTTTTCCGACATGCCAGGGCAGTTGGCTGCCTGACATGAATTGGCAGGGCTTTGAGCTTTGGCGCGATTTGGGGCACACCGCGCAGGGGCAGGTTCTGCCGTTCGCCGCGCTGACCACCATCCACTTCATACACCGCAGCATGGCCTGGTTGGTCCTGGGCGTGTTGTGGTTTGTCGGGTGGCGTTTGCGTCGTGTGCCCGGGATGCAGCGGCTGGCGCATGCCGTGTTGGCCCTGGCGGCATTGCAATTGGCCACGGGCTTGAGCAATGTGGTGCTCGATTGGCCTTTGGTCGCTGCAGTGCTGCACACCGGTGGTGCCTCGGCTTTGGTGGGTGTGCTCACCTGGGCGCTGTGCATCAGCCGCCCAGCTCTTTTTGTGGATCCATGGCGCCACCGCGCCCGTGACCGTTCTTCTTTTGATTCAAGGCCTGCTGCATGACTGCTGCGACTGCTTCTCCTTCCGCCTGGCGCCAATACAACGCGCTGACCAAGCCCCGTGTCATCCAATTGATCGTGTTTTGTGCGCTGATTGGCATGGCGCTGGCCGTGCCCGGTGTGCCCCGTTGGCCAGAGGTGCTGTTGGGGTTTTGGGCTTGCCTGGGCATCTGGCTGGTGGCCGGTGCTGCCGCCGCTTTCAACTGTCTGATTGAAAAGACCATTGACGCCAAGATGAAGCGCACAGCCTGGCGTCCCACCGCCAAAGGCGAGTTGAGTGACCGCCAGGCCTTGTTGTTTTCTGCATCGTTGTGTGCGCTGGGGTCTTCTGTTTTGTACTTTCTGGTCAACCCCCTGACCATGTGGCTGACCTTTGCGACCTTTGTGGGTTACGCCATCATTTACACCGTGATCCTGAAGCCACTCACACCGCAAAACATCGTGATTGGTGGTGCCAGTGGGGCCATGCCGCCGGTGCTGGGCTGGGCGGCCATGACAGGCGATGTGGGACCCGAAGCGCTGATCTTGTTCCTCATCATCTTCTTGTGGACGCCACCGCATTTTTGGGCTTTGGCCTTGTACCGCGTGGAGGATTACCGCAAGTCAGGCCTGCCCATGTTGCCGGTGACCCATGGCAACGAATTCACCCGTCTGCAAATCCTGCTTTACACCGTGGTGTTGATGGCGGCTTGCCTGATGCCTTTCGTGTACGGCATGAGCTCCTGGCTGTACCTGAGCGTGGCCCTGGTGCTGAGCATGGGTTTCATTGGCTACGCCGTGGCCTTGTTTCGGGCCTATTCGGACGAGTTGGCTCGCAAGACCTTCCGTTTTTCCCTGATCCATCTGAGCGCATTGTTTGCCGCACTGCTGGTGGACCATTACCTTTTTTGAGCGCCCATGAACAAACGTCAATTACTTGGTGGCCTCGGTTTGGCGACGGTGCTGGCCCTGGCCGCATGTGGTCAGGACAAGCCGGCTTTTCACGGTGTCGACATCACCGGTGCGGACTACGCCCAGGGCTGGTCGCTGGCCGACCACAACGGGCAGGTGCGCACACTCAAGGACTTTGCGGGCAAAGCCGTGATCGTGTTCTTTGGCTATACCCAATGTCCCGATGTGTGCCCGACTTCCATGCAGGAGCTGGCCGAGGTCAAACGCTTGCTGGGCCAAGATGGCGAGCGTTTACAGGGCGTGTTCATCACGGTGGATCCAGAGCGCGATACCGCCGAACTGCTCAAGGCCTACATGGCCAACTTCGATCCAGGCTTTGTGGCTTTGCGACCCACACCCGAGCAATTGCCTCAGGTCACCAAAGATTTCAAGATTTACTACAAAAAGGTCGACGGCAAAACGCCCACCAGCTACACCATGGACCATTCAGCGGGCAGCTTCACCTTTGACCCACAAGGCCGGGTGCGCCTGTACAACCGCTATGGCAGCGGCGCAGCGGCCCTGGCGGAAGACGTCAAGATCTTGCTCAAGTGACGTCAGGTGAATGTCGGGGTGCAAGCACCCCGGCTCGGATCAATTGATCTGGATTTTCTGGCGAACGATGATGTCGCCCAGGGCCTTTGTGTCGGCCTGGATCCGGTTGCGCAAACCCTCGGGCGATGAGCCCACCACCTGCCAGCCTTGCTGGAACAAGCGCGAGCGCATGTCGGGCGAGCGCACGATCTCGCTCACGGTGGCCGACAGTTTGTTCAGCACGGCAGGCGGCATTGAGGCGGGGGCCGCCACGGCGTTCCAGATTTCCAGCTGGTAGTTTTTGACGCCAAGCTCGGCCAGGCTGGCCACATCGGGCGCCAGCGTGCTGCGGCCCGCGCTGGTGGTGCCGATCGCTCGCAGCTTGCCTGCACGGACCTGTGTCAAGGCCATGGCGGGCGGCAGCAGCGCCAGCTGGATTTGCCCGCCCATCATGGCGTTCATGATTTGCGGATTGCCGGGGTAGGGCACATGCACCGGGTCAATACCGGCTTGCGCCTTGAGCAGTTCCATGCCCAGATGGGCCACCGTGCCCACGCCGGGCGAGCCATAGCTGAGCTTGTTGCCACTTTGCCGGGCGTGGGCCAGCCATTGTGCGGGCGTGGCACCTGGCGCATCGGCGGGCGCTGCCAGCAGCAAAGGCGCAGTCCCGATCAGGCTCACCGGGGCCAGGTCCTTCAAGGGGTCATACGTCACCTTGGGGTTCAGGATGCGGGCGATCGTCATGTTGCCGTTGATCATCAGGCCCAGGGTGTGGCCATCGGTGGACTTGGCCACATGGTCGGCCGCGATGTTGCCACCTGCGCCCACCTTGTTTTCCACAATCACGGTCTGGCCCAGGGCCTTGCCCAAAGGCTCCGCCAGTGCGCGTGCCGTCAGGTCAGGGCTGGAGCCCGCTGGAAAGCCGACCACCAGCTTGAGGGTCTGGCTGGGCCACGCTGGCGCGGTTTGTGCCAGCGCCGAGCCCATGCACAAGGCCAGGCAGGTCGCGCCCAGCAGCCAGCGACGGGGACGGTTGGGGGTGGTGGTGTGCAAACGCATGCGGGTCTCTCCATCATTTCAGAACAAGCTGAACTTTAGCGCAGGCCGTTCGGGCAAAAAAAGACCCGGACAATGCCGGGTCGATGACTTCAGAAAACCGTTCAGTTTCAAGCGAACTCGGCGAGGGTCTTCTTCATCTTTTTCATGGCCGCCACTTCGATCTGGCGGATGCGCTCGGCGCTGACGCCGTATTCGGCCGCCAGGTCGTGCAGCGTCATGCCGCCCGAGCCGTTGTCGTTGACTTTGAGCCAGCGCTCTTGCACGATGCGGCGGCTGCGTTCGTCCAGCGCATTCAAGGCTGTGGCCAGGCCATCGCTGGCCATCACATCGCGCTGGTGCGCTTCGATCATGGCGGTGGGCTCATGGCTGGCATCGGCCAGATAGGCGATGGGTCCAAAGGCCTGTTCGCCATCGTCGGACGGCGCAGGGTCCAGCAGCACATCGCCGCCGGACATGCGCATCTCCATTTCCATGACCTCTTCGCGTTTGACGTTCAGATCGCGGGCCATGACATCGATTTGCTCGGACGTCAGTGTGTCGCGGTGCGTGTCCACGTCGGCTTCGGCCTTGAAACCTTGCTTCATCGAGCGCAGGTTGAAGAACAGTTTGCGCTGGGCCTTGGTCGTGGCGACCTTGACCATGCGCCAGTTTTTCAGGATGTACTCGTGGATCTCGGCCTTGATCCAGTGCAGCGCGTAGCTGACTAAGCGCACGCCTTGCTCGGGGTCAAAGCGCTTGACGGCCTTCATCAAACCCACATTGCCTTCTTGGATCAAGTCGCCGTGGGGCAGGCCATAGCCCAAGTATTGGCGCGAGACCGATACCACCAGGCGCAGGTGCGAGAGCACCAGCTTGCGGGCGGCTTCCAGGTCGTCGTTGGCCTTGAGTTGACGTGCGGCTTCTTGCTCTTCCTCGAGGGTGAGCATGGGCATGCGGTTGACCGCAGAAATGTAGGCGTCGAGGTGGCCGAGCGAGGGCACCATGGCCCATGGGCTGCTCAGGGCCATTGCAGTGGTGGGTGATCCAGTTTGAAGGTTCATACCAGAACTCCTTTCAGAATTCTCATGATGTTAGCACTCTTGAGGGGTGAGTGCTAAACCGGAAAAGGTGGTCACCATGCAGCGATCAGGGTTTTCCCTTGATTTAAATCAAGTGAATTTCTTTGGAGTCAAATTATTTAAATTATCAGCTCAAAAGTGCTTGAGAAAACTCTTGCGCATCGAAGGTTTCCAGGTCCTCCAGCTTCTCGCCCACACCGATGAAATACACCGGGATGGGCTTTTCGCGTGCAATGGCACACAGAACACCGCCCTTGGCGGTACCGTCGAGCTTGGTGACGATCAAGCCTGTCAAGCCCAGCGTGTCGTCAAAGGCTTTGACCTGCGCCAATGCGTTTTGACCGGTGTTGCCGTCGATCACCAGCAGCACTTCATGGGGGGCGCTGGCCTCGGCTTTTTGCACCACCCGTTTGATCTTCTTGAGCTCTTCCATCAGGTGCAGCTGTGTGGGCAGTCGTCCTGCGGTGTCCACCAGCACCACGTCGCGGCCCCGTGCGCGGCCTGCCGTGACGGCATCGAAACTCACCGCAGAGGGGTCGCCGCCTTCTTGGCTGACGATCTCCACCGTGTTGCGGTCGGCCCAGGCGGCCAGCTGTTCGCGTGCTGCCGCCCGGAAGGTGTCAGCTGCTGCCAGCAGCACGCTCAGACCACCGTCGGCCAGGTGTTTGGTGAGCTTGCCGATCGACGTGGTTTTGCCAGCACCGTTGACGCCTGCGACCATGATCACAGTGGGTTGGTGTGCCCCAACTTCGAGGGGCTTTTGCAGGGGCGCCAGCAAGTCGGCAATCGCCTCGGCCAGCAGGCCCTTGACCTGAGCCGGTTCGGTGGCCTTGGACTCTTTGACGCGGCGCTTGAGGTCTTGCAGCAGATGCTCGGTGGCCTTGACGCCGGTATCGGCCATCAACAAAGCGGTTTCGAGTTCTTCGTACAGTTCGTCGTCAATCCGTGTGCCCGTGAAGACCGTGGCAAGGCTGGAGCCGGTCTTGCGCAAGCCGTTTTTCAGGCGGTCGAGCCAGCCTTGTCGGGTCGAGGGCGCCACGGCAGAGGCGGGAGCAGCGGGGGCAAGGACGCCAACGGGCACGGTCGCCTCAGGATGGGCCGGGCTTGCCGCTGCCGCGGGGCTGCCGGTGGGCGCAGCAGTGGGCACGCTCGTGGGCGCAGGTTGGGCCTGCTCTGGTGGGGATTTTTTTCTGAAAAAACTGAACATGGTTTGGATTTCAAGGATCATGCATTCTATGAAACCCCACTTTCTTTTTGGAATTCCTCTGGTCACCGCCTTGTGGGCACAGCCCTGGGGCCTCTCGGCGCAGACGCTGGAGGGTCCGCCAGGCGGCTCTGGGCGGCCAGTGGCTGCGGCTGCGGCGGCATACACATACACCCTGGACAATGGCATGACTTTGTGGGTCAAACCCGATCGCCGCGCCCCCACCGCTGTCCACATGGTGTGGGTGCGTGTGGGCTCGATGGACGAGGTGGACGGCACCAGCGGCGTGGCCCATGTGCTGGAGCACATGCTGTTCAAGGGCACAAACACGTTGGCGGCCGGTGAGTTTTCAAGACGCGTGGCGGCGTTGGGCGGGCGCGAAAACGCTTTCACCTCCAAGGACTACACCGGTTACTACCAGCAAATTCCGGCGCACCAGCTGGAGGCGGTGATGCGGCTGGAGTCGGACCGTTTTGCCAACAACCAATGGCCCGATGCCGAATTCGCCAAAGAGCTGGAGGTGGTCAAGGAAGAGCGCCGCCTGCGCACCGAAGACAACCCGCGCGCACTGCTGCACGAAGCGTTGTCGGCCACCGCCTTGACGGCCTCACCCTACCGACGACCCATCGTGGGCTGGATGAGTGACCTGCAAGCCATGACCGCGCAAGATGCCCGTGATTTCTACCGCAAGTGGTACACCCCCAGCAACGCCGTCGTCGTGGTGGCAGGTGATGTCGAGCCCTTGCAGGTCAAGGCGTTGGCCGAAAAATACTATGGCACGATCCCGGCCCGCGCCGTGCCAGAACGCAAGCCCCAGCAAGAGCCTGCGCAGCAGGGGTTGCGCCGATTCGAGTTCAAGGCGCCGGCTGAGCAATCGTATGTGGCCCTCGCATTCAAGGTCCCACGCTTGGTCAGTTTGCAAGCCACGCCCGAGCATGACGATGCGCTGGCTTTGACGGTGCTGGCCGCAGTGCTCGATGGCTACAGCGGTGCCCGTTTGGAGCGTGCGCTGACGCAAGGCGATCAGCGCCTGGCAGACAGCGTGGGGGCGCACAACGGCTTGATGGGCCGGGGCCCGCAATTTTTTTACCTCGAGGGGGTCCCCGCCAAGGGCCAAACGCCCGAGGCGCTGGAGCAAGCCTTGCGCGCTCAGGTGCAACGCGTGGCCCAGGACGGGGTGACGGAGAGCGAGTTGCAGCGGGTCAAGACCCAGTGGGTGGCCAGCGAGGTCTACAAACTCGACTCGGTCTTCAACCAGGCCCGCGAATTGGGTGTGGCCTGGACTTTGGGCTTGCCACCCGACCACGGCACGCGGTTGATGGCGCGTTTGCGCCAAGTCACCGCTGCTCAAGTGCAAGCGGTGGCGCAAAAGTATTTTGGCGATGACAGCCTGACTGTGGCGATATTGCGCCCGCAAGCTTTGTCCGCTGCCGCACCACCTCGTCGTGCGGCAGCTGGTGCGCGGCACTGAAGCGAACCTGAACCATGAAAGTGAATCTCCTCATGTCTTTGATTTCCTTGGGGTCGGTGGCCGTCGGGCGCACGAGCCGATGGCTGTTGGGTGCGGCTTGTGCCTGCAGCGTGGTGGGGGTGCAAGCCGCATTGCCGATCCAGCACTGGACACAACCCAATGGTGCGCGTGTGTACCTGGTGGAAAGCCATGCCATCCCCATGGTGGATGTGCAGATCGATCTGGACGCGGGCAGCCGCCGCGACCCGGTGCTGCAAGCGGGCCTGGCGTCGGTGATGGCCGGCCAAATGGCCAGTGGTGTGCGCGCCTTGCCCCAAGGCAAAGGCCCGTACGCACAAACCCTGGATGAAAACCAACTGGGGCAAGCGTGGGCCGATCTGGGGGCCAGCTTTGGTGCTGTGGCCAGTGCGGATCGCCTGAGCTTTGCATTGCGCAGCTTGAGCTATCCGGACTTGTTGGACAAAGCCGTCGCCTTGGCCGCACGTCAGATGGCGCATCCGTCTTTCCCCGAAGCCATCTGGCAGCGCGATCGTGAGCGCATGTCGGCGGCGATCCGGGAGTCGTTGACGCAACCGGGCACGGTGGTGCAAAACAGTTTCGCCAGTGCGGTGTATGGCGCGCACCCTTATGGGTTCAGAACCACGCCCGAGTCCTTGATGCGCATCAGAACCCAAGATTTGCAGGTTTTGCACGCGCAGGCCCTGCGCACATGCCGTGCCACGGTCAGCGTGGTGGGTGATCTGACACGTGCGCAAACCGATGCCTTGGTCAAGCGGTTGCTGGCACTGTGGCCTGCCGACACCGGCTGCGCACCTTTGCCTGCCGTGCCAGAGGTCGCTGCCTTGACCGAGGCCCAGGACCTGATGCTGCCGTTTGATTCGGCACAAGCACATGTGTTGGTGGGCCAGCCTGGTTACAAGCGCGATGATCCGGACTTCTTTGCCTTGCTGGTCGGTAACCACATTTTGGGGGGCGGCGGGTTTGTCTCGCGCCTGACCGAGCAGGTGCGTGAAAAGCGGGGACTGAGCTACAGCGTTTACAGCTACTTTTCACCGGGCCTGCATGCGGGGGCTTTCACCGTGGGTTTGCAGACACGCCCCGACCAAGCCGCGCAAGCGGTCGCGGTGGTGAAGGAGGTGGTGCAGGCTTTTGTGAACGATGGGCCGACCGAAGCCGAATTGCAGGCCGCCAAATCCAACCTGATCGGCGGCTTCGCCTTGCGCATCGACAGCAACCGCAAATTGCTCGACAACGTGGCCAACATCGCATGGAACCGTTTGCCCTTGAACTATCTGGACACTTGGACCCAGCAAGTCGAGCGGATCGGTCTGGACGATGTGCGCCGTGCCATGGCGCGGGTGCTCAAGCCGCAGCGCATGGTCACGGTGGTGTTGGGCGCACGGCCCTGAAGTCCAGGCGTTTTTCAGGCGTTTAAATGTGCGCCGCAAAAGCGGGCACATGCCGCATGTGCAAGGTCAGGCCCAATGCGGCCATGTGGTTGTCGTTGCGTCCCAGAATTTCTTGGGCCAGTGGCAGGAATTCGCGTTCCTCCAGACTGGCGTGGCTTTGGTAGCGTTGCACCAGGGCTTCAAGCGCGGCCACGTCCAGTGTCGTGTCCTGCCCTTTGGACACCTTGCGCAAAGCGGGCTCCAGCGACTCCCACAGTTTTTCCAGGCTGCGGTGGTCGTGCGTGAGCTGTTCGATCAGGGTTTCCACCTTCAGGCGCTCCGCACCGGCTTGGGCGCTGGCACGCACAGCGGGGAACAGGTCTTTTTCTTCTTCGGTGTGGTGGGTGTACATACCGCTGCTGAAAAATGCGAGGGATTGGTCAGCGATCTTGCGGGCTTGCGCGGCAGGGCCCAGCAAGGCGGGCAAGTCGCCCATGCGGGACAACTGGGCAAAGATGCCCACATGGCAATTTGAAAAATGCGTGATCGGGGCTTGTGTGTCGTTGTCGCTCATAGCGTTCTCCATTCATGAAATGCACTGTTTCCCACTCTATGGATTCCCCTTCATCGCGCCAAGCCCAATCTGGCGATTTCTTGATGCAGGTCATGCGGGGTGGGGCTTGAGGCCCCCGTGAGGCGCAGCAGACAACGTACACATGCCGTTACAACTGGGGTGATCCGTTCGTCATCAAGCACAAGAGGGGCCGCGTTGTAGTGGCAGGTTCAACAAGGTGTTGAACTGAAAACTGAAAGAAGGACTCTTCTCATGAACAAGCTGCTCGCCACCCTGATCGCCGGTTTCTTCGCTGCCGGTGCGTTTGCCCAAGCTCCCGCCGCGTCTGCGACAGCTGCTGTTGCCGCAGCACCTGCTGCCGTCGCCACTGCCAAAGTGGAAGCCAAAGACGCCAAGGCTGATGCCAAAGCCGATGCGAAAGCGGATGCCAAAGCCCAGGCCAAGGCCCTGAAAGCCGAGAAAAAGGCTGCCGCCAAAGCCAAAGCTGCCCAAGCACCCGCTGAAGCCAAGGCCGCACCTGCTGCCGAGAAAATGGCCGACAAGGCCGCTGCCAAAGTGGATGCCAAATTGCCCCAAGGCAAGTGATGCCCGGCTGCCGGACCTTGTGTCCGGCCAGCGGTTCACCCACAAGAAGCCAGCCCTGCGCTGGCTTCTTTGTCATGTGCGTCAGCCGCATGCCTGCGTGGCCAAGGCTGAGTGGCCGCGGGCGGGCCTTTACACTTGGTTCATGCGTTCATCCAAAGTTTCTGCTTCTGCGCGCCAGAGCGCGCGTGCATCGGCTGCCCTTTCGGGCAAGCCCCAAGGCCATGCCGCACACGAAGTGCGCATCATCGGTGGTCAGTGGCGTCGTACGCGCCTGAAAGTGATCGACAAACCCGGCCTGCGCCCCACGCCCGACCGTGTGCGTGAAACCCTCTTCAACTGGTTGGGCCAGGATCTGGCCGGTTGGCGCTGTGTCGACGCTTTTGCTGGGACCGGTGCCTTGGGGCTGGAGGCGGCTTCTCGTGGCGCGGCAAGCGTCCTGATGCTTGAACAAGATCCGGCCTTGGTGAGTGCTTTGCAGGCCCATGTTGTGCGTTTGCAGGCGGGCATGGTGCAGGTGCAGCGCACCGATGCCATTGCAGCATTGCAACGCCTGCCCGCAGGCAGTGTGGATCTGGTGTTCATCGATCCGCCGTTTGACGGCCCCTGGTTCGAGTCTGCGCTCAAGGCGGCCGCTGCCGCGGTGCCGCTGGGCGGCTGGGTGTATCTGGAGGCCCCCGTGGCCTGGACCGACGAGGCGCTCGGTGTTTGGGGTCTGAAGGTGGAGCGCCATTTGAAGGCCGGTGCCGTGCATGCCCATTTGCTGCAGCGCACTGCATAAACGCACTGCATAATTTGCGCAGACTGAACCGAGGACTCCACCATGAAACACCCCGTGATCGCTGTTTACTCTGGCACCTTCGATCCGCTCACACTCGGTCACGAAGACGTGGTGCGCCGTGCGGCCCAATTGTTCGATCAGGTCATCATCGCGGTCGCGACCGCACACCACAAGAAAACCCTGTTCAGCCTGGATGAGCGCCTGCACCTGGCGCAGTCGGCCTTGCACGATTGCGGCAATGTGAAGGCCTTGCCCTTTGATGGTCTGATCGTGGACTTTGTGCGTGCACAAGGTGCACAGGTGATCGTGCGCGGCTTGCGCTCGGTGACCGACTACGACTACGAGACGCAAATGTCGGGCATGAACCGCCACTTGGCACCCGCTGTGGACACCGTGTTTTTGCACACCAGCGCGAACGTGCAACACATCAGCAGCACCTTGGTGCGCGAGATCGCCAAGCTCGGCGGTGATGTGTCGGGCCTGGTGTCTGCGCCTGTGCTCAACGCACTGGAGTTCAAGCTCTCCAGCGCGGACTGATTTCAGACCTCGGCGCCTTCCACCAAAAACCGCACCCGCTTTTGCCCTTGCCACTCATCGGCATCGAGCCGGTAGGCCAGCTTCACCTTGGCGGGCAAAGGCTCGGTGCGGCCAAACCAGATGCCGTCGACTGGCTGGCCTTGGTGCTTCATCTTGAGCGACAGGTGTTTTTCGCCCACCAGCCGCTGCGACACCACCTCGATCTCTTCGCAAAAAACGGGCGGCGCAAAGCCTTGGCCCCAGACCTCGTGGTGCAGCATGTCCACCAGATCCACACGGCGGTATTCGGCGGGTAATGGCCCATCGGTTTCCAGACGGCGTTGCAGCGTGGCGGCGTCCAGCCATTCCATGGCCACCTGGTTCAGCGTTTCTTCGAACACATCGAGGTGTTCTTCGGCCACGGTGCAGCCCGCCGCCATGGCGTGGCCGCCAAAGCGCAGCAAGACGCCCGGGGCGCGTTTGGCCACCAGATCGAGCGCGTCGCGCAAATTAAAGCCCGCAATCGAGCGGCCCGAGCCTTTCAGTTCGTGCTCTTTGCCCGGCGCGCTGCTGGCCGCGAACACAAAGGTGGGGC
>JACCDV011121466.1_pt1 | contig 14543 bp, 14 predicted proteins | sample 7446131 | NCBI WGS metagenome assembly JACCDV01 (sample SAMN15323448, study PRJNA562643) | freshwater metagenome | isolation source: river surface water | place: USA:Blue River Watershed | collected 2017-08-17 | reverse complement strand
GCCATGGCGCAGCCGGCCGACCGGCCCGCGATGTAGATGCGCTGCGGGTCGGCGCCTTGCTGCGCGGCGACCTGGCGCGTGAGCGCCGCGCTCATGGCCGGCTCGCCCGCATGCCCCTGGTGCGCCTTGTCAAACCAGTTCCAGCAGCGCATGCGGTTGGCCTTGGCGGTTTGCTCGGGGTAGAGCACCAGGCAGCCGCGCGCTTGCGCCAGCCGGTTCATGCCGGTGCCCCGGGCAAAGTCGGCGGCGTCCTGCTTGCAGCCGTGCAGCATCACCACCAGCGGCGGCCGGTGGCTGGGCGAGGTGGGCACGAAAAGCCGGTAGAAGTGGCTGCGGCCCTCCCAGGCAAAGCGGTGCCGGGCAAAGCCGGTCGCCGGCCCTGCGTGGGCCGGCCGCAGGGCCGACGGCGTGGAGGCAGCTTGTGCGATGGGCATGGCAAGTGGGGGCTCGGCAGGCGCTTGCGCCGGCGCGTGGCCGGGCAGGGGGGTGGGTGCGGCGGCTGCCGGGCCCTTGCGGGCGAGCCGCTGAACAGCCCGCCAGCCCCGCGTGAGCCAAGATGCCAAGCGTCCTCCTTGTTGCGCGTGGCCGGGCCCGGCCGCAGCGCCTGTGCGGTGGCCAAGCATACGCCTGCGCGGCGGCCCGTGGCCTGAAAGCCGGGGCGTCGCACCCGCGTGCGCCGGCCTCGGGTGTGCCGCCCCGGCTTCCTACATGCGCACTTGATGGGCGCCGACATCGGCCGCCGCCGGGCCGGCCCCAGAGTCAGGCCATGCCGGACCCGGCCCGGGCCCGCCACCACCGGGAGTTGCCATGCCCACACAAATTACCGAATGGAGCGCCGCCTTGATGACCTCGCTGGCCGGGGCCATGGCGCTCTTTTTCAGCGCCATTCCCAAGGTGCTGGGCTTCCTGGTCATCCTGATCCTGGGCTGGTTGATCGCCTCCCTGGTTGAAAAAGGAGTGGCCGCGTTGCTGCGCACCATCCGGTTCAACGAACTGTCGCAGCGCGCGGGACTGGCCGACTTCGTCAACAAGATGGGCACGCGCACCGACACGGCCGGGCTGCTGGCGGCGGTGGTCAAGTGGTTCATCCGGCTCATCGCCCTGGTGGTGGCCTTCGATGCGCTGGGCCTGCCGGCGGTCTCGGAGGTGCTGCGCCAGCTGCTCCTGTGGCTGCCCAACGTGGTGGTGGCGCTGGTGGTGCTGGTCATCGGCGGCCTGCTGGCGCGGGCGCTGTCCAACGTCGTGCGAGGCGCAGCCGCCAAGAGCAGCCTGGGCGACCCGGAGCTGCTGGCCAAGGTGGCGAGCAGCCTGGTCTGGGCCTTTGCCATCGTGGTGGCGGTCAACCAGATCGGCATTGCCACGACGCTGGTCAACACCTTGTTCATGGCCGTGGTCGGCGCCATTGCGCTGGCCCTGGGCCTGTCCTTCGGGCTGGGCGGGCGCGAGACGGCGGCCGAGATCGTGCGCCGCTGGGCCCAGCGCGGTCGCGAGAACCAGGGCCGCATGGCCGAAGCCGCCGGCTACGCGGCCGACAGTGCCCGCACCGCCACCAGTGCCGGCCTGGGCGGCGATGGGCGCGGCCCGGGGCCGGAGCCGGGCGGATCGGCAGGCGGCACGACCGGCGGCGGCCTGCGCTGACGGCCCGCGCGCCTCCGGTTTTTCATCAATCCCGAGGCGGTCCCTGGGTCGCTCTGGCGCGGCGACAATGCGGCCATGCTCTCGTCCTGCGCTCCGGTTGCCGTCCGCCCGCCTGGGCCGGTGCCGCTTGCGCGGGCGGGCCACGCGCCAGAGGTGGACGAGGAGGTGCGGCTGTTTCCCGCCACCGTGGCCCATGAGCTGCGCACGCCCCTGAGCGCCATGGACGGCTTGTGCGCCCTGCTGCAGCAAAGCCTGGCCGAGCTGCCGGCCGACCCGGCGCGCCAGCGCGCCGAAAGCTATGCCGACCGTTTGCGCGCGGGCCTGCGCCACGCCGATGCGCTGGTGCAGGCGCTGCAGGCGCTCTCGCAGGCTTCGGCGGCGGCGCTGCGGCCCGAGCCCGTGGACCTCAGCGCCCTGGCCGGCGAGCTCTTCGATGGCTTCGTCACGCGCCACCCCGACGCGGCCCACGCGCTGCGCGTGCAGCCGGGCCTGCAGGCCTGGGGCGATCGGGTGTTGCTGCGCCAGCTGCTGGACAACCTGCTGGGCAACGCATGGAAGTTCAGCGCCGGCGCGCCGATGGTGCGCATCGAGTTCGGCCGCGACAGCGGCGGCGCCTTTTTCGTGCGCGACCACGGCGCGGGTTTTGACATGGCCGAGGCGGCGCGCCTGTTCCAGCCGTTCGAGCGCCTGCATCCGGCCGAGCGCTTTGCCGGCACGGGCCTGGGGCTGGCCACGGTGCGGCGCATCGCGGCGCGCCACGGCGGGCGGGTGTGGGCGCAATCGCGCCCCGGCGCGGGCGCCACTTTTTTCTTCACCCTGGGCGAGGCCCCCGGCGCCGGTTCGCCCTGACCGGCCCGCCTGTCGAATCCGCATGATGCAGGACAGCCCCTCCCTCCCCGTCGATTCCGGCCCGCGCCGCTCTTCGTTCAAGGCGCAGATGCTGCAGGCCCGCGAGGACGCCATCATCCAGGCGGTCAACCGGTTGCTGGCCGAAAAAGGCTGCGACCTGATGACGGTCGACGAGGTGGCCGCCGAGGTGGGCATTGCCAAGGCCAGCCTCTACAAGCACTTTCCCAGCAAGGAAGACCTGGCCGCCGCCGCCATGGTGCGGGTGCTGGGCAAGGCCCAGGAATTTCTGGACGCACTGCCGCCGCAGTCCACGCCGTTGGCCAGCCTGCGCGCCGTGGTCAGCTGGATGATGGAGCTGCAGCTGGCCGGCCAGATGCCCTCGCTGCCCAGCCAGAACTCCAGCCTGCGCGCCAAGCTCATGGCCAATGCCGCCTACATGGACTTGCTCATGGCCGTCAGCGACCGCATGGGCGCGTGGATCGAGGCGGCCCAGGCCGACGGCAGCCTCAACCCGCAGCTGCCGCCCATCCTGGTGCTCTACACGCTGTACTCGCGCGCCTGCGACCCGGTGCTCGAGTTCATGAAGGCCGGCGGCCAGTTCAGCGACGCCGAAATCGTCGACTGGGTCATGGTGACCTGCTTCGAGGGCCTGCGCGCGCGCTGACGCGCGCGCAGGCTCAGCCGGCCCCGTCCACCTCGATCAGCAGCTGGGGCCGAAAGCCCTGCTGTTCGTTCTTGTGGGCATAGCCCAGCGGATTGGCCACGATGCGGCAGCCGGCCTGCACCTGGTCGACCGGGCAGTGCAGGTGGCCGTGCAGCCACAGCCGCACCCCCGGCAGCAGCGCGTCCAGCCCATTGCAAAAGCCCGCCGTGCCCGCCGTCAGGCCGTAGCGCGGGTCGGCGCTGGCCAGCGTGGGCGCAAAGTGCGTGACCACCACGGTCGGTCCATCAAAGGGCTCGGCCAGGGCCGCGCGCAGCCAGGCCTGCGCCTGCAGCGCCAGCTCGCGCACCTGCGCAGCCAGCAGCGGCTGGCCCCGCCAGACGGTGCCGGTTTTTTGCAGGTAGAAGTTGGCCGCGCGAAAGGCCTTGTCCATGAGCTTGGCGCGCTGCGCCGGCGTGTCGGCCTTCATGCCCGGCATCTGCCACAGCGATTCGAAATCGGTCCACAAGGTGGTGCCCAGCAGGCGCACGCCCTGCATCACCACCGCTTCGCGCTCGAGCCACACGATGCCCAGCCGCTCGCAGGTCTGGCGCAGCCGCGCATGCGCCGCTTCGAAGTCCTGGCCGTCGTATTCATGGTTGCCCGGCACGAACACCACGGGCGTGGGCCAGCCGGCGCCGCCTTCGGCCTGCGGCCGCGGCGAAAAGCGCGCCAGCCCGAAGTCGGGCTCGCCGCGCGCCAGCAGCTGCGAGCCCGTCTGGTAGGAGCCGATGTCGCCGGCCAGCACCAGCAAGTCGGCCCCCGGCACGGGCTGCGCCTGGAAGTGCGGATGCCTTTCCAGGTGCAGGTCTGACAGCAGCTGGATCTTCATGCGCCGTCCGCCGCCGGCGGCGCGGGCGCCAGCGAGCGCCGCGAGGCGCGCAGCACGGCCTCGCGCAGCCACTGGTGGCTGCCGCGCAGGTGGGTGCGCCGGTGCCAGACCATGTCCACGTGCACCGGCGACATCTCGAAGGGCAGCGGCTGCAGCGCCAGCTGGTCGGCGATGCCGGTGACGCTGATGAAGTGGCGCGGCAGCACGGTCAGCAGGTTCGAATGCGCCACCACGCGCCCGGCCGTGAAGAACTGGTTGACCGTGAGCACCACCTGCCGGCGCCGGCCCAGCGAGGCCAGGGCCTCATCGACGAAGCCATAGGCCCGGCCCGAGAAGCTCACCAGCATGTGGCGGGCCGCGCAAAAGGCCTCCAATGTCAGCGGCTGCTGCGCCAGGGGGTGGCCCTTGCGCATGACGCACACGTACTGGCCGTCGTAGATGCGCTGGTGCGCAAACGGCAGCGGCTCCTCGCTCTGGCTGCGCGCCGTGATGTCGGCCAGCACCGAGGGAAAGTAGCCCACGGCCAGGTCGCACTGGTCGTCGTCGAGCAGGCGGCGCGGGTCGCGCGTGGTCAGCGGCACCACGCGCAGCGTCACGCCGGGGGCCTCGGCCTCCAGGATCTCGACCAGCCCGGGCATCAGCTCGGCGGCGGTGGCATCCGCCATGGACAGCACAAACGGCGTGAGCGCCTGCGCCGGCACGAAGGCGTTGGGAATCAGCGAGCGCTGCAGCTGCTCGAGCGCCTCGCGCACCGCCGGCCAGATGGCCTGGGCGCGCGGCGTGGGCGCCATGCCCTGGCCGCTGCGCTGCACCAGCTCGTCGCCCAGGGCCTCGCGCAGGCGGCGCAGGGCGTTGCTCACCGCCGGCTGCGTCAGGTGCAGGTTGCGGGCGGCCCGCGTGAGGCTGCGCTCGGCCATCACCTCGTCGAAGACGCGCAGCAGGTTCAGGTCCAGGGTGCGGAAGTTGGGCGGCATGGCCGGCTGATGATATCAGCGCCATGAATGAATCGGATCATGAAGATAAAGTGGAGTCGCACCAGGGATTACCCTAGGATTCACCCCATCGCAGGCCTCACCGTGCCTGCCGGATCCCCCAGGAGCTTGACCATGACCCGCTTTGTCGCCCCGTCTTTTCCCACTGTCCACCCCGGCGTGGCCCGCCTGGAGGCGGCCGCCGAAGGCGCCCAGCTGCTGCGCCGCCGCCTGGCCGGCGGCCCTGGCCTGGCCACCTTGCTGCTGTCGGCCATGGCCGCCGCCGTGCTGGTGGCTGCCTATCAGGTGATGGACACCGTGGCCGAGGGGCATCTGCTGGTGATCTGGACGGGCGGCTGGCTCGCTGCCTTTGCCGCGCTGGCCCTGCTGGCCGGGGCCTCGCGCCGCATGGCTGCCGGCCTGCGGGCGCGGCTCGACGCCTGGTCGGCCGGCCGCGCGCGGGCCCGCGCCGAGCGGCGCCTGTGGGCCATCGCCCAGGAAGACCCCCGCGTCATGGCCGACCTGCAGGTTGCCCTGCAGCGCGCCGAAGGCGGCCGCTGAAGCGGTTTGCTGGCTGAAGCAGCTGGTTCTGATTCAGCCACCCGGTGGTTTTCTTCCAGCGCGTGTGATCAGCCCACGCGCTCAGCGCGCGTGTCGATGCATCCATGCGGCGCTGTCATCACCGTGCCCGCCGTCATTCGCGCAGACAGTCACCCCCTTCGCCGCCGAGACGTCCATCGCTTCTTGGCCCGCTCTGTCACGGCATTGACATCTTGCTCATCCACAGTGCACGGATGGGAGCGCTTGTGCACGCCTGTGGCGCGTCCCCGTCACCGTGGCACGTGCGCTGAAGGTTTGACGGGTCCGAACGCCTGCAGGTGCACGGGTGCTGCCCTTTCATTGAGGAGAGCGGTCCATGCGTGCCATCCATAAAGCCAAAAGAATCATCGAGTCCGCGCCAGCTTCCGAAGAGGGGGTGGTGCTGGCCCAGCTGGTGCTGGCCCTGGAGACCGGTGAGGCCTTTCCGATCGGCAAGATCTACGAGCTCGATTACAAGCACTTCGAGTTGTGCCTGGCTGTGATGGCAGGTTGGCGCCTGGACCGCCACTACGCCAGCAAGTTCGGTGCGCTCAGCGCGGCCGTGCATCTGCGTGACCTGCAAACCCCTTGAACCGCGCGTCGGTGCCTACGCTGCGTGGCTGCGCGTGATCGATCCCTTCGCGTTCCCCGCTCTTTGACCACCGGCGCTGCCATGTCGCCGGGTTCGGAGTCCGTGTGGGGCTCGGATGCGACCGGACTGATTGCGGGCTTTGAGTTCGCGCCGGACGCGCCAGCGCAGCCCCTGGATTCGCCCACTGCGGCCGCTCGGCTCGCGCAGTGGCACGCCAGCGGTTCGGCGGGCCGCTTCATGTGGCTTCACTTTGACCTCGCCCATTCCAACGCCCTGCGGTGGCTGGAGCGCCATGCCACGCTGCCGGACATTTACTTCGAGGCCCTGGACAGTGCTGCGCGCTCTACACGCGTTGAGCGTGCCGGCGAAGCGCTGGTTGCAGTGGTCAACGACGTGGTCTTTGATTTCGCTTTCGACCCGGACGATCTCACCACGCTGTGGGTCTGTCTGGACGCCCGGCTGATCGTGACCGGGCGGCAGCGCAGACTGCGATCGATTGACGCCATGCGCCAGGCCATTCGCGATGGCGAGCCGATGCACTCGCCCATGGATTTGCTGGAGCACCTGCTGCGTGCGCAGTGCGATGTGCTCACCGACATTGTCCGAGAGGTCACCCAGCGCACCGACACCATTGAAGACCGCCTGCTGGCCGGCCGCAACGCGACGCAGCGCACCAAGCTCGGCGAGATGCGCCGCCTGTTGGTGCGCCTGCGCCGCCTGATGGCCCCTGAGCCTGCGTCCTTGTTCCGCCTGCTGCAGCATCCGCCGGGCTGGGTCTCGGCGCGCAGCATCCAGGGGCTGCGCGAGGTCAACGAGGAGTTTCTGGTGGTGCTCAGCGACATGGCCTCCCTGCAAGAGCGCATCAAGCTGCTGCAGGAGGAGGTGGCGGCACAGGTCAATGAGGCCACCGGGCGCAGCCTGTTCATGCTCACCGTCATGACCGTGCTGGCGTTGCCCATCAACATCCTGGCGGGTCTCTTCGGCATGAATGTGGGCGGCATCCCGCTGGCCGACAACCCCCAGGGGTTCTGGGTGATCGCCATCCTGATCCTGGTTTTTGCCTTGGCTGCCACTGCCTGGGTGGTTCGCCGCGGGCGGGACTGATCGGGCCCGCAGGCGCTCGCCTCAGCGGCCCACCGAGAGGTAACGCCAGCCTTCGGCCTGCAGACGGGCCGGGGCGTAGAGGTTGCGGCCATCGACGATGAGCCGGCGCGCCAATCGACTGCCCATTTCATCGAAGTCAGGCGCGCGAAACTGCTGCCACTCCGTGCAGATGACCAGGGCCTGTGCCCCTTGCAGCGCGGCGTATTTGTCGCTCGCCAAAATCAGGTCAGGCCGCTCGCCATAGAGGCGCCGGGCCTCGTTCATGGCCACCGGATCGAATGCCTGTACCCGTGCGCCCACTTGCCACAGCGCCTCCAGCAGCACGCGGCTGGGCGCTTCCCGCATGTCGTCGGTATTGGGTTTGAAGGCCAGGCCCCACACGGCCACGGCCTGTCCGCGCAGGCTGTCGGCTCCGCCCAGTTCAGCGGCCAGCTTGGCGAACAGGCGGGTCTTTTGTCGCGCATTGACCGCCTCGACCGCCTGCAGCAGTTGCGCTTCGTAGCCAACCTGCGCGGCCGTGCGGGCCAGCGCCTGAACGTCCTTGGGAAAGCAGCTGCCGCCATAGCCGCAGCCCGCATAAATGAAGTGGTAACCGATGCGCGGGTCTGCGCCCATGCCCTCGCGAACCTGCTCGATGTCGGCGCCCAGCCGCTCGGACAGGTTGGCCACTTCGTTCATGAAGCTGATGCGGGCAGCCAGCATGGCGTTGGATGCGTACTTGGTCAGCTCGGCGCTGCGCACATCCATCACCAGGGTGCGCTCATGGTTGCGGTTGAAGGGCTCGTAAAGCTCACGCATGAGCGCGGTGGCCCGATCGCTGGCGCTGCCCACGATGATGCGATCGGGCTTGAGAAAGTCCGCGACCGCCGAACCTTCCTTGAGGAACTCCGGGTTTGAAACCACGTCGAAGTCAGCCGCCGCGTCGCGCGCAGCCAGGCGCTGCGCGATGCGATCGCGCACCCGGTCGGCCGTGCCCACCGGAACAGTGGATTTGTTGACGATCACGCGCCAGCCGTCCATGTGCTGGGCGATGCTGTCGGCCACGGCCAGCACATGTCGAAGATCGGCCGATCCGTCCTCGTCCGGGGGCGTGCCCACGGCGATGAACTGCAGCGTGCCGAAGGCCACGGCCTCCTGCGCTGACGTCGTGAAGTGCAGCCGGCCTTCGTCCAGATTGCGACGAACGATCAGTTCGAGCCCAGGCTCCCAGATGGGGATCCGTCCTTCGCGCAGGGCGGCGATTTTCGCCTCGTCGACGTCCATGCACAGGACCTCGTAGCCCGCCTCGGCGAAGCAGGCACCGGTGACGAGGCCGACGTAGCCGACCCCGAAGATGGACAGTTTGAGCATGGCGCGGCAAGTCTTGGGGAAGCGGCCATTGTGGGGTGGTCGCGTGAACAAGTTGTGACACCTGCGAGTTCTGGCGCGCAGGGGTTGCGGCCATGGCGGTCGTCGCAGGCTCGCGTGGGGGTCACACGCGTGTCAAAACCCGCATCTACAGTGACACGATGCCCTCGTACCCACCGTGAGCGGATGCCTGCAGGCTTTTATCGGCTGATTGCGGCGCAGTTTTTTTCGGCCCTGGCCGACAACGCCCTGCTCATCGTCACCATTGCGCTGCTGCACTCGCAAGGCTTCGCTGGATGGTGGGCGCCCCTGCTCAAATTTGGTTTCACGCTGGCCTATGTGCTGCTGGCGCCAGTGGTGGGCGATCTGGCTGATGCCTTTCCGAAAGCCAGGCTCATGGCGTGGATGAATGGGGTCAAGTTCCTGGGCGCGGCGGCTTTGCTGGGGCCGGTGCATCCTGTCCTTGCGTTTGCCGTGGTCGGGCTCGGTGCTGCAGCGTATGCGCCGTGCAAGTATGGGTTGGTGACCGAATTGGTGGCGCCAACCCGACTGGTGGTCGCCAACGGCTGGATCGAGGTGTCTGTGGTGGCGGCCGCCTTGCTGGGCACCGCCCTTGGCGGTGCCATGGTCAGCACGATGTGGCTGGAATCGGCTGCGGTGGCCTGGGCGCAGGCGCCGCTGGGCTTCCTGGGCGGTTCGGATGCCGGCCCTTTGGCCGTGTCGCTGGCGGCCTTGCTGCTGGTGTACCTGGTGGCCGGCATTTTGAACCTGGGCATTCCCGCCAGTGGCGCCGTGTATCCACCTGCCAGCGTTCATCCCTTGAAGTTGCTGCGTGCGTTTCACCAGGCCAACCTCATCTTGTGGCGCGATCGTGAAGGCGGTTTGTCGATGGCTGTGACCACCGTGTTCTGGGGCACGGGCGCGACGCTGCAGTTCATGGTCTTGCGGTGGGCCGAGGCGAGTTTGGGCTTGAACCTGAGCCAGGCGGCCTATCTGCAGGCGGCGGTGGCAGTCGGGGTGGTGTTGGGCGCCATGCTGGCTGGTCGGCTGGTGCCGCTGCACGCGGCCCGCGGCGTGATGAGCGCCGGACTCGGTCTGGGCCTGCTGCTGCCCGTCGTCGCCAGCGTGGAGACCTTGCCGGTGGCATTGGCCCTGTTGCTGCTGGCCGGTGCGTTGGGAGGTTTCATGGTGGTGCCTCTCAATGCCTTGCTGCAGCACCGTGGCTGCCTGTTGCTCAGTGCCGGCCGCTCCATCGCGGTCCAGGGCTTCAATGAGAATCTGAGCATCCTGGTGATGCTCGCGATCTATGCGGCTTTGCTTGCCGCCGAGGTGCCTATCGTTCCCCTGATGTGGGGCTGGGGCCTGGTGATCGCAGGGCTGATCGGCCTGCTTGTCTGGCGCTTTCGCTCTACTGCGCCACCTGTCTGAGGATGGCCTCGAAGCGATCGATCACCGGCTCCCAGCCTTGCGCCTGCGCGGTCATCCGAGCTTGCGCGCCCATGGCCAGACGCTGGGCATCATGGCGTGCCACCTCGGTGGCTGCGCTCACGAAAGCCTGGGCGTCACCCGGTGCAGCCAGGCGGCCCGTGAGCCCCTGCACCACCAGCTGCCCGGCGGCGGCATAGTCGAAAGCCACCACGGGCAGGCCGCTGGCCATGGCCTCGACGGTGACGTTGCCGAAGGTCTCGGTCAGGCTGGGGAAGATGAACATGTCGGCGCTTGCGTAGTGTGCCGCCAGGTCTTCGCCGCCGCGCTGCCCTGCAAAGACGGCATCGGGGCATTGCGCCTGCAACTCGGCGCGCAGGGGGCCATCGCCCACCAGCACCAAGCGCGCATCGGGCCGTACCGCGCGGATCGCGCGGTAGCTTTGCGCCAGCAGCGTCAGATTCTTCTCTGCCGCCAGCCGCCCCACGCAGGTCACCACCAGGTCGGTGGGGCTTGCGCCCCAGGCCTGCCGCAATGCCTGGCTGCGCCGCTGCGGGTGAAAGAGATCGGTGTCCACGCCCCGTGCCACCACCTCGAGCCGCTGGCATCCGCAGGCCTGCAGCTCCTGGCGCAAGCCATCTGTCGGCACCATGGTGCACAGCGCCCGGTTATGAAACTTGCGCAAGTAGGCCGTCATCGGCCGTTGCAGCCAGCCCAGGCCGTAGTGGCGGGTGTAGGCGTGGAAATTGGTGCGGAAGTCAGAACTGACGGGGAGATGCAGAAACCGCGCCGCATTGAGCGCCGACCAGCCCAGAGGCCCTTCGGTGGCAATGTGCACCACATCGGGCCGGTGCGCCGACCACAGGCGCACCAGAGCGCGCTTGGAGGGCATGCCCATGCGCAGCTGCGGGTAGCGCGGAATCGGCATGCCGCGCACCATGACTTCTTCGAAATGCTGTCGCGGCGTTCCCGCCAGGGCGTCCTTTTGCCGGGGACGTATGAGCTGAAGGTCATGATCGCGGGCATGCAGGCCTTCGACCATGCGGGCCACGGTGCGGGCCACCCCATTGACTTCGGGTGGATAGGTTTCGCTGACCACTGCCACGCGCAAGCGATGCCGGGTCGCGGGAATCACGTCAACCTGCAGGTCGACCAGCGGATCTTTGTACATGCCACCACTGTCGCAGCCCAACTCAACAATTTGATGACAGCGTGTTGACGTGTGGCGAAGTCACCGTGGCGTCATGAATTCGTCACGGGGGTTTCACGCAAAAGCACCAGCATCTGCGGGCTGTGCATCGTGATGCCCATCGATTGATTTGAGGAGACCGATCTTGACCCACTTCCGTGACCAGCTCAGTGTCCAGCGCTGGGACGACCACCGCTATTACCACCAAAGCCGCATCAATCAGAGCCTGCATCTGGTCAGTGCGATCTGCTTTGTCATTTCCTATGGTTTGCTCTTCGTGGATCCCGCATGGGCGGCTCTCCTGGCCTGGGGGGTGTCGATGACCACGCGCCAGGCGGGTCACTTTTTTTTCGAGCCGCGCGGCTTCGACACGCTCAACAACGTCACTGACGACTACAAAGAGGCCGTCAAGGTGGGCTACAACATTCAGCGAAAGATCGTCCTGCTCACGGTGTGGGCTCTGCTGCCCTTGGTGCTCTGGCTGGAGCCGTCGCTGTTTGGGCAGATCGAGCCCGCGCTGACTTGGACTGAGTACCTTCATGACGTGGGCATGGCCTGGCTGGCTTTGGGTGTGGCCGGTGTCGTGCTCCGGGTGGTCCAGCTGTGGCTGCGCGAGAGCCTGATGACCGGCATTGTTTGGGCCATCAAGATCATCACCGACCCCTTCCATGACATTGCCCTGTATTGGCGCGCGCCGCTGCACCTGATGCGTGGCGAGCGCCTCGATCCCATGCACCACGTCCGCCGCGACTGAGACCATGCAAGTCGCACTCGGATGGGTGGGACTGGCTGTCGCTGCCTTGCTGTGGCCCCGCTTGCGCGCCCGCTGGGCTTTGTCGCGGGCCAAGCACCGGTCTTTGGCGGGTCATTCCCGTCTGGCCAAAAGGCTGGCGCGATGGCTTCCGGGCTATGCCTACGACGAAGCCCGATTCTTTGACAGCGACGGCGCTTCGGCTGCGGTGGCCCAGCAGCGGCGCGACGGTTTCGAGCGCCTGGCTGCGCTATACCGCCAGCGCTTTGCGCGCAGTGTGGAGGCCACGGTGCAGGCCCGGGAGTTCATCTCCGACCTTCAGTTCACAGGCCGCTATCGTGTGCCCTTTCAATACAGCCCCTTGGTGCGTCAGCGTCTTCCCGTTGGCGCCTTCCTGCAAGCCAGCCGGGGGGTGCAGGTGCAGGACCTCGATGGCAACTGGCTGTACGACCTGACGGGCTCTTACGGCGTCAACCTGCTGGGCTACGACTTTTACAAGCAGACCATGGCCGTAGGCCAGGCCAGCGTGGCCCCGCTCGGCCCCGTGCTGGGTGCCTACCATCCCTGCGTGCTCGACGTCGTGCGACGTCTGCGCGAGATCTCGGGCCTGGATGAAGTGTCTTTCCACATGTCGGGCACCGAAGCGGTGATGCAAGCCGTCCGGCTGGCGCGCTATCACACGGGCCGGCGCCACCTGGTGCGCTTTGCCGGTGCCTACAACGGCTGGTGGGAGGACGTACAGCCTGGCCCGGGCAATCCGCTGCCCCCGCGCGACACCTACACCCTGGCCGAGATGTCCGAGCGCAGCCTGCATGTGCTGCGCACCCGGCGCGACATCGCCTGCGTCATCGTCAATCCCTTGCAGGCCCTGCACCCCAACCGGCCCGCCCCCGGCGACTCTCAGCTGGTCGACGGCAGCCGCACCGCCGCCTACGACCGCGCCGCCTACACCCGCTGGTTGCAGGCGCTGCGCCACGTGTGCACCGCGCGCGGCATCGTGCTGATTCTTGATGAAGTGTTCCTCGGCTTTCGACTGGCCCCAGGCGGCGCCCAGGAATATTTCGGTGTCCGGGCCGACATGGTCACCTATGGCAAGACGCTGGGTGGGGGCTTGCCGGTGGGGGTGGTCTGCGGGCGCGCCGACCTGATGAAACGCTTTCGCGAAAACCGGCCGGCCGACCTGTGCTTCGCCCGGGGCACCTTCAACGCCCACCCCAGCGTCATGGGTGCCATGAAGGCATTTCTGGACCAACTGGCCAGACCCGAAGTGCGGGCGCTTTACGAGGGGCTCGATGAGCGTTGGCAAGCGCGCATTGCCCGATTGAACCGCATGCTGCGCGAGGCCGATGTCCCTGTTGAGCTGGCGCACATGTCGACCGTTTGCACGGTGCTCTACACGCGAGCCGGCCGCTACCACTGGATGCTGCAGTACTACCTTCGGGCCGAAGGCCTGGCGCTGTCCTGGGTCGGGACCGGGCGGCTGATTTTCAGCTTGAATTACGGGGACAGCGAGTTCGACGAAGTCGCCCGCCGCTTTGTGGCGGCCGCCCGTGCCATGCAAGCCGATGGCTGGTGGCACGCTCCCCCGGGGTTGACGCACCAGCACATCCGGCGCGGCCTGCTGAGGGAGATGCTGCGGGGCGCCGCATGAGCCTGGCATCCCTGCGTGCGGGCCTGCGCCGGCTGCTGAGCCAGGAAGACTTGAACTTCCTGCTCACCAACCGGGTGCCACGCCAGGCGTTGACCCATTTCATGGGCTGGTACAGCCAGATCCGAAACCCCTGGCTGGCGCGCGCGTCCATCGCCGTGTGGCGGCTGTTCACTGACTTGGACCTGAGCGACGCCCGACAGCAACGCTTTGACAGCCTCCATGCATGCTTTACCCGCGAACTGCGCGAAGGCGCGCGCCCCTTGGATCTGGACCCGCAGGTGCTGGTCAGCCCCAGCGACGGCATCGTCGGCGCCTGTGGGCGGGTGCAGGACGGTCAACTCTTCCAAGCCAAGGGTTTGAGTTACCGCATCGAAGAACTCTTCGGCCCTGGCCAGGACGTCTCACCTTTTCGCGATGGCGTTTGGGTGACGCTGCGTCTGACCTCCAGCATGTATCACCGCTTTCATGCGCCGGCCGATGGCCGGATCGAGCACGTGCGCTACATCAGCGGCGATACCTGGAACGTCAACCCTGTTGCGCTCAAGCGGGTCGAGCGTCTGTTCTGTCGCAATGAGCGGGCTGTGCTGCGTGCGCGTCTGTCGCGTGGCGACCATCCCATCGCCCTGGTGCCGGTCGCCGCCATTTTGGTGGCCAGTATCCGACTTCATGTCATCGACGTGCTCTTGCATCTGCGCTGGCGGGGGCCCAACGACATGCCCTGTCAGGCCTCCATCACCAAGGGCCAGGAGCTGGGCTGGTTCCAGCACGGATCGACCATCTTGGTGTTTGCGCCTCCAGGCTTTGATCTGGCCGAAGGCGTAGCGAGCGGCGCCCGCATTCGCATGGGACAAGCCCTGATGCGCCATTCGCCCTGAGCCGATCTTGTCGATATGCATGCATATGAAATGCATGTGT
>JACCDV010723476.1_pt1 | contig 14546 bp, 9 predicted proteins | sample 7446131 | NCBI WGS metagenome assembly JACCDV01 (sample SAMN15323448, study PRJNA562643) | freshwater metagenome | isolation source: river surface water | place: USA:Blue River Watershed | collected 2017-08-17 | reverse complement strand
CTTGAGCAAGCGAATGTCCTCCTTGTCCAAGTTCTGGTTGGCCAGGATAAACGATAGGAATGGCTTTTGATCCTACTCTGTCTGCACTTCCTTCTCCTCGTGAAGTTTCTATAGGCACTCCCCGAAATTTTATTGTAAGCCTGAATCTGCCTGCTTACTGTCTTTCTTATCAATGGTCAATAAATAGTTGTTTTCATAGAGAGAATCTGCCCCCATTTCCTTTTCGTTTTATTACTCTTCCTCATCCTTCTGGAGGGCGTACTTGAGCTTGTCGGCGATCTAGCTAATAGCCTCTGAGATGGGTTCTTGAGTTCGATTGCTTGGAGGATGGGTTTACCTTTGTTGCTGGCTTAGTCTTTAGATATCTCTCTGTAGAGATTCAAGAGTGCGTTTGTAGTTTCGTTTTCTCCTCATTGATTCTTGGTGGTATATCTCAATGGAGTTATGGAGGTAGTTAATTTCCTTAAGGAGCTCCTCTCTTGTGGCCTTGTGGAATTCAGCTAGACTTTCATTACTTCTGCCTGATTGTTCTTGGGAAGTGGCAAGCTGGTCCCTCAGTCTTGAAACCTCATTCAAGTGTTGGTCGTGCTCCCTCAGTATTTGATTTTCAAGTTGTGTTAAGTATTATTAGATTTTGTTTTTGTTGATTTGAGGGAGTTATTTGACTTCTGTGAGTTCTCTAAGGAGGTCGAAGAGTTAGTGATCTGACTTCTGCTGATGCTCCCTGATGTTCTGTGCATTTTTGATGAGTTTATCCTCGAGCTATTGGAGTTTGTCTTGAAGTGTATTTTCTTCACTTGCCCTTCCTTCCTCCACCCTGGACCCACTCCTCTGGCTGCTGTCGAGAGCTACTTGCTAGATTTCCCTCTCCACTTCCTTCACCTCGCGCTACAAGTCCACCACCTTATCCAGGCAGGTCTTCAGGAACTCCATATAGAAGACGTCCTTGGTGTTGATAGAAGAGCTGCTATCTACCTTCAACTGCTGCATCAATCTCTAAGACGACTATAGCTTTTTTCGTAGCTCAATGTTCTATCTCGAGAGATCGTGTTCTGGTGGGGAAACACTCGAGTTCTCCAGCACACTGATCTGCTCCTCGTATCCGTCAATTCTCTTTATTTGATCCTGGAATTTATCAGTAATTTATGTCAGCTTCTACTCGAGTTACTTGTTCAGGGCCTAGTAGTATACCAACTCGTCTATCAGCTCATCGTATCTTTATTTATCGACGCCTGGCTGGCTTTTGGCTTATTAGAGCTACTTTATTTGGCCTCTCAGGAACTCGTTGGCTGCTTTGTAGTCTTTTCCCTCGAGTGCTTACCTTTGGGCTTGCTGGAGCTACTCGGTCAGCTGCTTGATCTTGATCGATTTTTAGAGTTCGAGGGCAGTTGAGAGCCTGAGTCTGTAAAGAATGGAGTTGATGAACTAGTTGAGGTAAGGGTAGTCTTAAAGGTGTTGGGTAATATCTTAAGGCTATACTTCTTGATTGAAGTTGTTCGTCAGGTCAAGGATCTTCTTCAGGTTTTCGCCCAGAATGTTGGAGTTTTGAGGAACGTGTTGTTACTCCAGTTAAATTATCCTCTGCTTTGCCTCCTATAAATTCTATGTCAATTCTTACTTCTCCTTCAAAATCTACTCCTCCTCAAGCTTCAACTTGCTCTAAGTATGCAGGAGACGAGCGATTGCATCCTCTGCGTCTTTGAGCTTTGCCAGTAACCTTTATCTTTCTAACTATGCATCTTCAAGTTTGCCCTACAACTGCTTCTTGATCAATCTCAGTGATTCATTCTCAACTTCAGACTCAAGCAACAGTTCATTCTTGTATTTTTACTCAGCCAACTCCTCCTTCAAGGCTTCTATTTATGAGTTTAGCCTATTTTACTTGCTTTATGACTCTGGCTCGGCCTATTGAATAGTTTTGATGGGGGATTTGGGCTCCTAAACTGACTAGAGATTGCTGTTTTGTGGAGAGACACTCTTGAGTTATTCTTCAAGCTGTGTCTTATCCTTAGTTAAGTTCTAAATCTGCAGCAGTAAGTGTTTGTGAATCTATTAGAGCTATAGGTTAGTCCTATCTGCCTAGACCAAATGCTGTCTCAACTATTCGTATGTGTCCTAATGCTACTTATTGTCCAACTTTGAACGAAGCTCACTATTCTATTCTTGAAGGGAGTCTTTGAGTTGTTCAAGCTTTGTCTTTTCCGAGTTTGCCCTTTAGAGCTCATGGGTCAATGCTTTGACCTGCTACTGAAGGTGCCTAAGCTGGTCTTACTCTTACCTTTCAAGTACATTTGCATTTTTATCCTCCTCAGGCTTATCTCTATGAAGATCCTTGGAGAATTCTTGGAGTTAGGCAATCTAATGCTCCTTGCTCTCTATGGCAGACTCTAGGGAACTAAGTTTGGAATGTAATCTTTCATGGTCTGATTGCATTATTTCCATCTCAATATTCAACTAATTTATCTCATTCATAAGCTTTTGTTTCTCTTAGGATGTCTTTCTCAATTGATTTCTTAAGTCCTCCACCTCCTGTCTCAATGTGGGAGCTTACACCTAAAGATCTTTGAGTGTGCTTGTAATAGTGTCGTTTTCAATCTATAGTTCTGAGATGAAATCTTCAGCTTCTCTTAGTTTGTCCAGAATAGCAGGCAAAGATTAGGCTTTTGCTTGCAAGTCTTCAACTTTGATCAGGAGCTCCTATTTTTACTGCTTGAGGGGGTGAATAAGCTGTATGAGTTCATTGTTTTAGATGGTTTTGTGCTTTAGTCTCTATTCAAGGTTGCCTATCTGCTATTGTGTGCGTCGATTGGCTTAGTATTTTTATCCTTATTTTATATTTAACTTTGACTCAAGTTATATGATAGTCTTTTATGCTTATTGCTTCTTTAAAGCGACTTACTGAAGTTGGGCAATGAGTTATTTGCATTCTTCATTTTCCTTTGATAAATCCATGAATTTGCTTACCTATTCTTCAAGCAATTCAATTCTCTGCCATCTTAGTTCCTCTTCTCTCTTGAATCCTTGAGCCAAAGCTTATAATTGATCAAACCTTTCTCTTTGCCGCTCATTCTCGACTTCTTGCTCTTTGTTCTTTTTTTCAAGACTAATTAGCTCTTCTTCTTTCTTCTAAAGTTTGATTGACAGCTCCTGTATCAAGTCTTGGTTTTCTTATTGAAGCCTTCTATTCTCTACTTCGAGTAATTGACGACTGTTACTGAGTTCCTTTATTTCTTCGTCCAAGCGTTACTCTTCTTACTTCTTAGTGGTCAATAAGTCATCGTCTATTTATTTGTTAACCTGATATTGGATGATATCTTCAGTGAGCTTTGCAATTTCATTTTGTTGTTGTAGGATTAGTTCTTGCGCTTGGCCTAGTTTTTCCTGGAGGAACTGTGTTTCGATCTATTTGTTGCTGTCGTCGAGCTGATTTATCTTGTATTAAAGTTCCTTTACGGTGTCCACATATTCTTTTTCTGCAATTTCTTTGAGAGAGCTAATTTGTTCCTTTTATTCTTCAAGCTACTATAGCTTATCCTTTAGTTTGTTGTGCTATCTAAATATTTGGGTGAAGTTTCTATTTTGCTATTCCAAAGACATTAAGAGAGTCATTTTTTACTCTTTCTCTTCTTGTAGTCGCTTTGTAAGCTCATTAATCTGCTCTTATAAATGCTGATAGTCTTACTTTCTTTCTTGCGGATCATTTCCCTGCAAATTTGCGTTCTGATCCTGTAGTTTCAATAAACTGTCACATAGATCCATGTTTTCATTATGCAGTCTGTCGATCTATATTTGGAGCTGGGCGAGAACCTTGTCCTTTCCCCCATTTGCTATAGTCAAGTCTAGCACTTTCTGCTAGGATTATCTGAGCTATGATCTGAGCTTATCTATCCTTTCCTATTGTTATGCTGACGGCCTGCTAATACTGTCTAAGACATTCAGAGTCTATTGCAAAGTGTTACTCAATTCTTAGTATTTTCTAGCACGATCCTCAGCTGCTGCCTTTTCTTCTTCCATTTGCACTAAGGCACTTGCTTGTTTCTGCAACTGTTGATTTGCCTATTGATTTTTTTCCTCAGATACTTCAAGATCCTTATTGAGATTCTGAATGAGTTGGTTATTGCTTTATTGTTCTCTCACAAGCTCGCCATCTAAAATTTCAATCTTCTTCGTGAGTGGTTCAAGCTTTTGTTATAGTTATGCGTTCTTTAGCTTTAGGGTTTCTTTTTAGGACTCATGCTCAACCAGTTACTCAATCAGCGACTGTATTCTCTCTTATCTTTCCAGCAAAATTTGGTTTCTTTACTCATTTTCCTCTTTTAAAGCTTACAGCTGTGATTTAAGCGTCGCGATTCCTGTTTCGAATTTCCCGTTTTCCTCTTAGAGCTCTCGGATATAGCTCTAGGCTTAGAGCAGCTTTTCTTTAAAGAATTAGGAATCATTCGGCTGAGAGATGTTATCCGAGGACTTCTGGCTTTGGCGGGATTTATTCTGAGCCTAGGATTAAATGAGTCTTGAATTGAGTTGGACAAGACTATCCTATAGTTTCTTGATTTAGTCTGCGTGCTTTTGCCCCAGTTGATCGTGAAGTTCATTGATTTGATTCAAAAGTTATTGGTTCATCAAGGCCAGATCTTTGTTCCTATTCTCGTAATCGCTTGACTTCGTCTTGTATGTATTGGCGTTGATAAGAGCTTAGTTGAGGGCGTCCTTCAGCTCGTCAATATTGTCTTCATCCGGCATTTCCTATTAGAGATGTTTAATGTATGTCTCCGCCTATAATAATTTCTTCTTGAAGAATTCGGCCTCACTTGTAATCTAGAGGTTACTTTTCTCAAGGCTTTCCATCTTATTCGTCTTTATTTGGTTCTAGATTTTGAGGTTCTAGTTTTCTTTCTTTAGAGTGTTGGTTTGCTCTTGCAGGAGGGTAAGTTCCTTTATGGAATTGGCCAGATCAGGACTATCGGATTCCTCGAGTTCAGTGATATAACTCTACGCGGCAAACAGTTTTTCCTTGAAGAAGGTTACCTCATTTGCCTTCATTTCTTTTTCTCTCTTCAAACTGTCTATTTCTTGAGCTTGCTCATTATATTTTCTTTTGAGCTCTTCAGTGGCGGCTTGTAGCTTCTAATTTTCTCTTATCTGGCTCTTGATTTTCTATTAGAGGCCTTTGCAGCGGGATTAGAGGTCAAAGAACTACTGTGGGGAAATTTGATTGTTCACTGATTCGTTAAGTTTTTGGTTGAGCTCTCTTATCCTTTCGAGCTCGTTCTCTAGATTTTCTTTGGCCTTGGAGGTGGAAGCAAGTATTGCTTAGATTTAGGCCAGTTTGCTGGCTAGGTGTTTGAGTTCGTCATTTTGGCTATTGAGAGTTTGTTAGTTGTTGTAGTTGAGATGTTCAATCTATTCTATGTACTTTTCTGCTTAGAGAAGTTTGCTTCTGAAGAAGGATGCGTCCTAAGCAGGCTTTGTCTCAGCTTTAGGTTGGTTGGTCAGTCTGTTCAAGGCTTCATGCAGGATCTTTATCTCTGCTTCTTTGGATTATAGCCTTTCATCGTTAATCTCTTTGATTTTGGTTAATCTCTCAACCTCGTCCTCCAAAGATTTGTTGATATCCCGCAGGTCCTCCCTTTCTTTCTATAGGTCACTTTGCCTTTGGATTGTGTTTGGAGTATTGATTTGAGCAGATAGAGTGTTTAGTTATTGCTATTTGTTGGCTAAAAGAGACTAATACTATCTAGCTTATTATGAAGTTTGTTGCAATAAATTTTCAGCTCTCTCAGCCCTTTCCTATGCTTACTGATTCTTTTTACTAAGGATTTGTAGTTTGGCCTATGAGTGTTAGCTTTATTCTCTTAGTCTTTCATTCTCATTTTATGATTGAATGATTTGCGATTATAGATTTTCAAGTCTTCTTACCAATTAATCTCTTTACTGCTACAGCTATAATATCTTTCCTTAGGCTGTATTAGCCTAAACTCTATCGTTTTCCGCCTTATCGATGGGCTGCTGTGCTATTTTAGACTGCAGTTATTCAATCTGATTGATTTTGGCTACGAGCAATGCCTATGAAGTATTAGCCTTTTACAAAACTAGCTTATTCTCTCCTTATAATTCATCCAACTTCTCATTAAGATATCTGTTCTCATTTTCCAATGCTTGAAGTTTGGATTTGCATGCTTAGAACTCATGCAATTGTGGCCTTAGCGTTTCTAGCTCTTTAGCAAGTGGCCTGAGCACTTCTAACTGATCAACGGCTTATTTGTAACGAATAATTTACTTTTAAAGTTGCCTTATGCTATTTTCTGCATTATCCAGTTGCTGCCTGTCCACAAGATCTTTCTCCTCTTTCTATTCCTAAAGGTTCTCCAGGTAGTCTTCAGTTTCAATCAATCCTTTCTTTTATTATTAAAGCTCTTTTATCTTGTTGAAGAACAGTTTCTATGACTCCTTCGATTTTTAAGCTGCTGCGTTGTTCTATTCTTACAATTGCTCCAGTCTTTGTAAAATGACCTGGTTCTCATGGGATAGAATTTAGTTCTAAGCTTTTATTTTGTCTGCCTGGTCCAGCTCGTATTGGAGCCTGGCAACTCTCTCTCTTTATTCATTGAGCTATTTCTTTGTTTACTCTAAAGCCTTTTGGATTTGGGACAGCCCCTCTATCTCCTCTGTTGGGGCAGGATATTACAACCTTTGTTTATTGAGAGCTGCCTGCATTTCTGCAAGCTCTTACTTCAGTTGCTGGAGTTGATTGTCTTGATTTAAGATGATATTTGATGCATTATTGATTTGTTGTTTTGCCAATTCTTGGTCTTTCTCAAGAGTGGAAAGCTGTTATGCTGCAATGTTCCTTTCCTGTAATATTTTTTCTCTTTCTTTTGCTAGTTTCTAATTCTCAACAGCCAGAGGTTGGAGTTAATTTAGCTGCGATTGCAAAGCTGTCAGTTCGTTTGTAAGCTGATCGATTTAAGCAGCAGCATGCTGGAGTAGCTTCTTAGGAACGACATCACTGTTGACAGCAGGCTGGGCTTTGTTCTTCTCGCTCTCTAGATAAAAGATGTACTGCTCAGCCTCGTCAAGCTTGTTCCTAAAGAATAGTGAGTCCTGGGTGACCAGCTTGAGCTCCTCCTCCACTGACCGCACGTGCTACTCTGCATTCTTCTTATCTAAGACCAGTTGTGATTTCTGCCTTTAAGTTTCTCTCAGCTGTGCTTGCAGATCTCCTTGCACTCTCTTCAAATTCTCCACTAAGGATGTACTCTACTTCACACTACTACTTAAGTGTTCCTTATCTAAGTTTGCCTTTCTTATTTCGGCTTATTTCTGTTGGTTTAGTTGGGTCAGTTCTGCTAGCTCGTGCCTCAAGGCTTACACCTCAGGCGAGGATGCATTTTGCTCATTTGAGGGGCTGTCAATGTGTTGAGCGATATAAGATTAGGCTTCTTCTAGTTTGTTCCTGAAAAATATGGCCTCTGCTGTGATATTTCTGAGTTCTTGGTCCATCGATCCAACTTTTTCTTCTGCTGCTTTTTTGTCCGCATTCAGCTGCACAATCTGGTTTTAAAGGTCTTTCACCTTCTTTCTAAGTGCCTCAAGCTCTTTGTCTAGATTAGAAAGGACTAATGTTTTGGACTAAAGGGTGGCCTTGGCCTTGGAGTTATCTTATTCGTTTGATTTATTTCTTTGGTTGAGCCTTTCGATCTATTGGTTAAGATTGATTATTTGTTGTTGGCTTGCTATTAATGGTATCTTTTCCTTTTACAGTTGGGAGATATGTTGCTCAGCTTTTGCAAGTCTATCCTTCAAGAACTATGCGTCTCTTAATATCTCATCCTTTATTTTGTTTGCCATTTGTGCATTCTTCAGAGCTACTTCCTTCTCACCCTGCTCTTAGAAAAGCCTTTCTTATGCGGAGTGGATTTTACTTTGAACGATTGCCAGCTGTTACTTGAGCTTCTAAGCTTACTCATCTGTGTCTTTTTTCTATTGACTTGCCTGACTTCTCATTTCTTTTTGGACCTATTCAATCTTATTGGAGTAGGCTTGCACGTTGGCTTGCAGGCTTGCTAAAAGGGTGGACTGCTCTTGTATCTTGGCAAGTAGAGTGTTCCTCTATGACTGTAGTGAGCCAATTTAGTCGTCCTTTTCAGAGAATAATGACTTGAGATGCGCGTATTACTGTTCGAATGTCCTCAAGGTTTCCTCTAGATTCTTAACCCTTTACTGGTTGAGCAATATGTCATCATGAGGCTGTATTTCTTGGCTGCTTATCACTGACAATGAATCTTGTATTGTCTTTTTCCTCAGCTCAATGTCTCTGGCTGCGATTATTTCAGCTTGATAGGTGATAAAATCCTCAGCCTCTGTGAGTTTATTCTTGAAAAATTGTGTTTAGCTTGCTGCCTTCTAGAGCTATTTCTCTACAAGCCTGAGGTGCTCGTCAAGTTTCAGCAGCTGCTCTTCTCTTTCTCTCTTCAAAGCAATAGTCTCATTCACTGAATTTTAGTATCTAGACTTTATATCTTACAGCTCCCTCGCTAGCTTCCTGATCTAGTTGTGAGCTTTTTAAGATACATCGTTCGCATTTTTCCTTGAAGTCTACAACTCACTCTGTAGCTCATTTACTTCCTTTTGCAATCTTTGACAGACAAGCTCAGCTTATTTATAATTATTTTCTGCATTTTGATTGGTGAGTTAGATTTGGTTAAGGTTGGTGTTGGCTTGTTGTAGCTGTGCAATGAGAGAGGTGACTGTGAATTATAGATGGGGGATTTCTTGCTACTTGAGCTATCTGATGTAGGATTAGTCATTCTGATGGGTCAATTGCAGAGTTTTTATGGCTTACAGAGCTTTCTTTAGCTATTATTTAGTGTTACTATCTCCTTCCAACGATTCCATCTTTTGATCCTTTGCATTAACCTATTGTTCAAGTTAGTTACAATGGACACTTAATTATTATAATTGTTGTTGCAAGTTTTCGATTTCCCTCTCTGCCTTAAATAGGCTTTGCTGCTGATTATTGAGCTATCTTTTAACTGCCTATAACTCATTCTTGTTATTTTGGGGTTAGATCACATTTGCATTGCCTTCTTATTTCTTTTTCTTTTCTAACATAAACTACTCTCGAATTCTCTCAATCTATCTTCTTAAATTTTAAATAACACTATCTTTGTGATGTAAATCCTGTTAAAGGGATTCTAATAGTCTATCCTTTTCGGGCAGGATGTTGGCTTGGATAGATTCAATATATCTTTCGGCTTCAATCAGGTTATTCTATAAGACTTGTTGCTCAGATCCTAACTGCTTATTTTGGCTCTAAAGCAGCTCAATTCTTTATTTCTGCTGAGAAACAGAGTCAATAAGCTTTCTGTTTTGTTGAGATAGATGTGAATTGTTGGTGGATTAAAGAGCCAATTTTTATGTAAGAGTTTTGATCTATTGAGCAAGTTAATTGTTGACGTTTTAGCTGAGTTTAGAATGATGAGTTTACATGGAGTGAATGTAGTCTTCGGCTTATATCAGCTTATTCCTGAAAAACTATTTCTATTCAATGAGTTTTGTCCTCTCTTCCTAGCTATTTGAAGCACTGCTTTTGTTCTTATTGAGTTACTCTTGAATTCGATTTTTCAATCCCGTGTTGTCTTGAGTGAGCTCCTTTATTTCCCTTTCTTTGTCGGCTTTGTACTTATTGTGTTTGGTCCTTTATTCTTGGAGCTGGAGCTATAGCTTTGAGAGTTTGGCTTAGCATTGATCTACTATTACTCCAATTTTGCTATTTAAATCTTCAAAATGAGTGTTTTTATTCTATAGTTATGATTTTAGAAGCTGCTTTTCCTTTTCGCCAGTAATGGTCTTTTGCTCAAGGGAAATAAGCCTGTTGGTGAGCTCATTAATATGTGAAAGCTTTTACTAGTTAGATTTAATGAGAGATTATAGGCTTTTGTCATTAAATTTGGGGTTGCTAGGCTTTAGCGATTGAAGTTGTGAGGTCAACTGCTGCACATTTATCTTAAGACTTGTGTTTTACTATTATAGATTGAGCAACTGTCTGTTAAGGGCTTGGAATTAAACCTAGCGATTGTCTTTCATTGGTTTTTCAATGTATTATATTCTTTACCTTGGAGGTTGGTTGTAAAGATTCACTAATTAGGCCTATTTGTTTCCTAGCTCATCAAGTAGTTGCTAATGGACCCCAGATAATCTGCCTATTTACTGCTCAGCATTCTCAAGCTGTCCTCGAAGCCATAAGTTCTCTTACTTCAAACGGTTTATTTACTAGAGTCCTCCCTCATTTCCTGTTATTGTTTATCTATGAAGTTGTTAGTTTTATTATTGGAGCCTCAACCTTTCGTTTTATGAGTTGGCAAAGTGAATATTGAGGTCATTGATCTGAACTAGTAAAATACTTTAGTGGTTTCGAAGCTCGTTAAGGTCTTTTGTTGCCTTCTCGGCAATAATTGATTGGTTTTTGGCCTACTCAAGCACTTTGTTGAAGGTTTCCAAGGGGACAACCTACTATTATGGGGCCTTTTGCTCAAGATTTTATCTCAGCCGTTCGATGTCTCTTTGAGCCAAACCAAGCAAACTTTTCAAGTTTTAATTTTATTGAGCGAGAGATTGTTGACTAAATGTACCTTTGCTGATTCCTTATTATCTCTATTTTTTCTATTTCTAACTTTCCTGCATGAGTTTTATAATCTTTTGGTTAGCTTGTTCATTCTAAGAAATCAAGATCCTCCTACTAGCTTCAAGTTCTTTAATTTCCACTTCTTTTTCCTCTATTATATGTAAATGCTGCTGCAATCTTTCTATTTCATCTTCGGCCAAGCGAAGTAAATTTAGGACTTCTTCATTTGATTCCCGTAGTTGTAATTTTTACTGATTCAGGGAGTGTATCTTGTTTTGAGATTGTGCATTTGACTTTTGGAGTTCCTCGACTATACTTTAGGACTGTTTTGAAGGACCCATTTAATAGTTTTGAATAGTATTGCTGAGAACTAAAATCTAGTGTTCTTTAGCTTGAAGGTATTGCGAAAGTTCTGAAATGCGATGTCTTAATTGTTAATTTTCTTCGAAAAATTCTCTCATTCGCTACTATTGCGCGCTTACATTTTCTCTTTCACTGAAATCTACACTCTATCGCTCATACGTGGTCAAATCCTTGTTTCTATCTCCAACATTAAACTACAGTTACTGACTTATTCGCGCGTTCTCTGCGCTCAATCTTTGGAACTATCGACTTACTCTTTCATACTCTCCACTCAGTCTCTCGCATTCTCCACTCAACCTTTGAATTTCTCGTTGTTTGGCATTGAGTTATTATTGGGATTGGCGTAGAATGGAATCTCTGTCAGTGCTTGCCCTTGTAAGTTAGGAGCTTAGTCTTTTTATTTATATTTGGAGAGTGAGATTGAGTTGCTGGCTCTTTTATCTTTATTGCTTTTATTGGGTGAGCATCTCTTGGAATTTATTGGCTCCTGTCTCCTAAGATTGATTAATTTTGCTAATTAATCCCTAGAGTCTATTGATCTATTCTATTAATCCATTTTATGAGCTTTCTCTTTTTAACTTTTATTGCTACAAAGCTTACCTTAATTGTTTCTACTCTGATTGTTTATTCAAAAGCTGATATTCAATTGTTTCCCTGATTGTCCTTTCTTGGGCAAGGACTTTTTTCAGATCATTAGATTATCGTGCCATTTCATCAAGTAGAGTGATGGTTTCTTTTTACTTGGTTATTTGGGTATTAAGTCTTTTGATTTCAGCCTATTGGGCAAGTATGTTATTCTTCAAATTTTATATTGTATTTTACTCATTTCTTGGCTGGCTTTTGGCAGCTTGTAAGGAAAGCAATTGTTGGTTCAATTGTTGGAGTTCGGACTATTTAGAAAGGAGTGACCTTTAAATTTTTTCTTTCTTTTCAATCTACGATGACAGTAAGTTTCTTAGTGTTTACTGCTCTTGCGAAGTTTGTTGTATCCTCTACTATAGGGCTACTATGTAATTTTAAGCGTTGGTGAGATGAGAAAACAGTTCTTCGTTCTTGACAACAAGGTTGTTAAGCTCTACATTGCTCTGAGGTGCCTGAGGTTAAAAGAGTTTGTTATTCTGCGCTTAGATAAGTTTCTTCTGGGCCTCAAGAAGCCTGCCTTAAAGCTAGGCCTTATGAGTGTGATGTGTCTGTTGCAGTCTGCTTATCGAGGTATTGGCTTCCTCCAATAGTATTTAATACTATGTGGCCTTTCTACCTACATAATCCAGTTCTTCCTTTAGTTCCTTGGCCTGAGTTTCCAATGCTCTTTTCGATCTTAATTCTTCCTCGAGAATATTCTCAATTTATTTGTTCTCAATAATTTTCTGCTCAACCATTTACTTAAGTGTTGTATTATCAAGCTGGGCAATCTGCTCAGTGAGGTTTGCAATGTGACTCTCAGCCTCTCCGAGATGGTTGTAATACTCTTTGTTTTGTATTTTCAAAGATTAATTTTATTTGGTCAACCTTCTATTGTTCTATTCGTACTGCCTTAGTTCTATTTGTATATTTTGGATGAGTGTGTTTTGTTGGGATAAGGTTTGTTGATGGAGGGAAGATTTGCTTTCCTCCAGAAGAATCTATTGTCTTAAACGATCGTTTTATCGCTGCACTGAGAGAAGACTATACTCTATATTTTATTTTTATTGTTAGACACTGTTTATTAGTCCTTTAAGTCTCTAGATCTCTGTTTGGAGGGCAGCGACATCAGATTACAGTTCACTATTCTGCTTGTACTCATTCAAATTCTTATTGGCTGTCTTTTCTCTTTGTTCTAGCTCCTCAACCCTGTTCCTAATATACTATTTCTAGTCTACTAGTTGCTGTATTTAGCGTTAGGCAGTAAATCTATAGGTCTTGAGCTAGGTTAATTGATGGTTTACATCCGATAGTTGCATTTAGACCTATCGGCTTTTGGAAGATATTGCTATGTTTTGATCCTGCAGAGTGAGGATTTGTTAGCGAAGTTTTCTTATATTTCTTTAGGATTAGTCAGAGATTTGCTTAGTGTAACCATTTGAATCCTATAGTCGATCAGCTAATATCGAGATTTAATATTCTTTTCTGTATATTTCTTAGAGGAGTCCACTATTTTTGAGCTGCTACTCATGGAAAGCTTGCTATAGTTGCTGGTTTCTTATTAGCAGCTCATTTCTTTCTATGTTGGTTGGGGATTAGATTGAGCGGGTTCGATCTAGCTATGACTGCAGTTCCTCCTGGCGCTGCCTGTAGTAGCTGGCTGCCTCCTCAGCCTGCTAAAGCTTCTCCAGAGTCTAAGAGTACTCTTCACTGATGCGCTTCAGATAGGCGTCTTTCTCATTTATCCTTTGCTCATACTCCCGATTCTCACCTATCTTCTACTCTAATCTGTACTTGAGATCTCCCAATCTCTCCTCGAGCTCGCCCAGGTTGGCTCCCAAGTCCTATGACTTTCCCCTTCGCTCTGAGCCTGAAATATCAGCATTTATGGCTTATATCTTGTTAGTGAAATAGTCCATTTGATGAATGGCATAGTTGTGTCTCTGTTCGATGGATTCTGCCTCCGTTTTGAGGAACTAATTTTATTTCTTGAGTTGTTGTATGCTCAAAGCCATCTTTTCCTTTTAGTCTAATGTGTTGATTAGCTATTGATTTAGGCTTTCGGTTTGTTCTTGCATGAAGAATTCCTTCTGTTGCTGCTATGACACTCTCCTACTAAGTTCATGTATAGTTGACTCATATTTAAGCACCTGCTCGTTGCTTCGCAGGAATTTCTCTTCCATGTTCCTTAGTCTCTAGCTGAGTTCAGTTCTAAACAAAGAATTGGATTGACTCATCTCAGTCCTTTTGCTTTGTTATCTGTCCAGTTGCTGGTTGAGCTCGGCTATCTGCGCCTCTAGATCTTTTATTCTGTTTTGGTGTCTCGGGCATTTGGAGCATGATTGGTCGCCCTGGTTGGGACTTCTATAGTTCATCTCATCGTGCACTTGCTTGGAGAGTAATTCGTAGTTGGATTTTATGCGTTAGTTTTATGACTTGACTGTGTCGAGGGCAATTTATAGCTGTTTTATGGCGAAACGGGCTGATGCATCGTTTTGTGCAATGACTTGCTTCAAACCTTCATTTTATTTACGAGTGTCAGTGAGCTACCTGCGGATTTTGACTGTCTGCTCTGAGTCCTCCTCTGGCACTTCGGGCCCGTTCTTTCTGATGAGTTGGGACTGGGAAATATTGGGTGTTGGTTGGTTGGGGTAGAAGTGGTTGGAGCGGTTGGGACGCTGTTGGACGTTGACCAGGTTGCGGTTGTTTTCGGTGGGATTGAAGAGGGAGTTATTGCGGAAGATGGCGGTGCTGGAGCTGTTATTGAGCTTCCTCTTGGCGGACTCGATCTGCTCTATCATCCGGGGGTTGGCCTGCGAGGGGTAGACCAGATTATTCCCTACATATCTACACGCTTACGGACGAGTTGTTCCTGCTGGGCCAGATGCACAAAGCTTATCTGCGGAGTGCGTTATTCTTGCAATCTCATATATAAGAT
>JACCDV010679081.1_pt1 | contig 14550 bp, 14 predicted proteins | sample 7446131 | NCBI WGS metagenome assembly JACCDV01 (sample SAMN15323448, study PRJNA562643) | freshwater metagenome | isolation source: river surface water | place: USA:Blue River Watershed | collected 2017-08-17 | reverse complement strand
CTACATCGAGGAAGAAAAGCGCCAGCTCGAAGCGGCCGGCGGTGATGTGAAGAGCAAGGGCAAGATCGTGATCGCCACGGTCAAGGGCGATGTGCACGACATCGGCAAGAACATCGTCACCGTGGTCCTGCAGTGCAACAACTTCGACGTGGTCAACATGGGCGTGATGGTGCCCTGCCACGAGATCCTGGCCAAGGCCAAGGAAGAAAACGCCGACATCATCGGCCTGTCGGGCCTGATCACGCCCAGCCTCGAAGAGATGCAGTACGTGGCCGCCGAAATGGAAAAGGACCCGTACTTCCGCGAGCGCCAGACGCCGCTGCTGATTGGCGGTGCCACCTGCAGCCGCGTGCACACCGCCGTCAAGATCGCGCCCAACTACAGCGGCCCGGTGGTCTATGTGCCCGACGCCTCGCGCAGCGTGGGCGTGGCCCAGGGCCTGCTGGGCGAGGGCCGCGACGCGTATGTGGTCGAGCTCGATGCCGACTACGACAAGGTGCGCGCGCTGCACGCCGGCAAAAAGCAGACGCCGCTGTGGCCGCTGGCCCAGGCGCGCGCGAACGCCACGCCGATCGACTGGGCTCTCTACGCGCCCAAGGCGCCCAAATTCATCGGTCGCCGTGTGTTCAGGAACTTCGACCTGGCCGAGCTGGCGAATTACATCGACTGGAGCCCCTTCTTCCAGACCTGGGACCTGGCCGGGCCCTACCCCGCCATCCTGCAGGACGAGGTGGTGGGCGAGCAGGCACGCAAGGTGTTTGCCGACGCCAAGGTCCTGCTGCCAAAGATCATCGACGGCCGCTGGCCCACGGCCAATGCGGCGGCGGGGCTGTACCCGGCCAACGCGCAGGGCGACGACATTGCTTTCTATGCCGACGCGTCGCGCACGCAAGCCGCCATGACCTGGCACGGCCTGCGTCAGCAAACCGAGAAACAGACGGTGGAAGGTGTGACCCGCCCCAGCCGTTGCCTGTCCGACTTTGTCGGCCCGCACGGTGTGAAGGACTACGCCGGCATGTTCGCCGTCACGGCGGGCATTGGCGCCGACAAGCGCGCCCAAGCCTTTGAGGCCGCGCACGACGACTACAGCGCCATCATGCTCAAGGCCCTGGCCGACCGCCTGGCCGAGGCCTTTGCCGAATACCTTCACCAGCGCGTGCGCACCGACCTCTGGGGCTATGCCGAAGGCGAGGCGCTGTCCAACGAAGACCTGATCGCCGAAAAGTACCAGGGCATCCGCCCCGCGCCCGGCTACCCTGCCTGCCCCGACCACAGCGCCAAGCGCGAGCTGTTCAAGGTGCTGCAGTGCGATGAGATCGGCATGGGCCTGACCGAGAGCCTGGCCATGACGCCGGCCGCCAGCGTGAGCGGTTTCTACATCGCCCACCCCGAGGCGCAGTACTTCAATGTGGGCAAGATCGGCGACGACCAGGTGCAGGACCTGGCCGCGCGCAGCGGCGTGCAGGTGCAGGACCTGCAGCGCCTGCTGGCGCCCAATCTGTAAAGGCCATGACACCCTTCTGGACCGGCTGCGGCCACCAGCACCTGAGACGCAACGCGCGCGGCTGGCTGCGTCCCACGCCCGACTACTGGCGGCTGTGGCTGCAGCGCCCCGAGCTGGCGCTGGTGCCCGAGTCCTGCGCCGCCGAGCAGCGTCTGCACCAGGCGCTGATGGAGGCGCCCGACCGGACGGTGACACCTGCTGAGCTGAACGCCATCGCCGACGAAGATGTGCGCGAGAACCACGCCCTGTTCCTGCGCTTTCGGGACGAGGTCGAGAGCGCGGGCTCGCTGGAGTCCGCCTACATGGCCTGGATGCACAGCGGCCAGATCCGGCTGCCGCCCCTGTTCATCGACCTGGTGGTGCAGGCCATCGTCTGCAATGTGCTCGATGGCATCGAAGACGCCTGGACCTGGCGCGCGGCCGAGTTGCTGTTCCGACGCCAGCGCATCACCGTGCAGAACGGCCGCGTGCTCGCGGGTGACAGCGAGACGCTGGACCGTCTGCAGGCCAACGGTGGCCTGGGCGAGATGGGCCGCCTGCTGATGGAGGCGGGCGCTTCGCTCAAGGCGGTCGATGTGCGGGTGCTGCACCCTGACAACGCCGAGCAGTATTTTGTGCAGCGCGAGGGCCTGGGCCGCTACGCCTTCCTGCTCGACATGACGCACGAGATCCAGAACAAGCTGCCGCACGGCCTCATCCTGAACATGGTCAACGCCCGCTCGGGCCTCAAGGCCCTGTCGCAGGTGCTGGCCCGCTGGGTCCAGCACTTTCTGGGTGTGGCGGTGCAGATCGAGCCGGTGCAGAAAGTCGACGACCCGGCCTGGCGCTGGCATGTGGGTCTGGACGCGACGGCCACCGCCTTGCTCAATGACCTGTACCAGGGCCAGGTGCTCGATGCTCCGCGCCAGCAGCAGCTCATCAGCCTGTTCACGCTGCACTTTGAAGACCCGCAGGAGATGCGCGCCGATGTGCGCGGCAAGCCGGTCTACCTGGGCCTGGCCATGGACGCACAGGGCCTGCTCAAGCTCAAGCCGCAGAACCTGTTGCTGAACCTGCCGTTGGCCAGGGCCTGATCGCCGGGCACTCGGCCCAGTGACAGTCTCAGCCAGAGGCTGGCGGTTTACGCATGGCCCGCTCGAACAGCGGGTGCACGAGCCACCCGCTCAGCCAGGCCTGCACCGAAGGCAGCGGTTGCGCCGCCCACCAGGCCGGGTCGATCGCAGCGAACTGCCGCACAAACGGGAAGATGCCGATATCGGTCGCGCAGGGCAACTCGCCACCGAGCTGGGGCGCGGCCGCCAGGCGCTCTTCCAGCGCACGCAGCAAGACCTCGACCGCTTGCGCACGGTGGTAATCGCGGCCCTGCGCATCGGCAAAGCGCTCAGGGTATTTGGTGCGGTCCAGGTGGTGCTTGAAGGGCCCGTCGCAGGCCGCCTGCAGGTCTTGCAGTGCTGGCGCTTGCGCGCGCGCCCACCAGCCCTGGGCATCGCCCGTGCAGGCAAACGCCCAGCGCACGATGTCCAGGCTTTGTTCGAGCACCGTACCGTCCGGCAGCACCAGCACCGGCACCGTGCCCTTGGGCGAGACGGCGAGCATCTGCGCCGGCTTGTCGCGCAGCACGATCTCGAAAGGTGTGTAGTCCACGCCCGCCTGCAGCAGGGCCATGCGGGCGCGCATGGCATAGGGGCAGCGGCGGTAGGTGTAGAGCAGGGGCGCCATGCCGGCACTCACAGGCACGACAGCACGGCGTTCAGATCCCGGCCGATGTGATGGGGTGCGGGGCCGATCGTCTCCTGGGGCCAGCCTTGCCGGTTGACCCACAGCGTGCGAAAGCCGAACCAGCTCGCGCCCATCACGTCCCAGCCATTGCTTGAGACGAACAGCACCTCTGCGGCTGCATGTCCGAAATGGTCGAGCACCAGCTGGTAGCTCGCCGGCAGGGTTTTGAACTGACGCACACGGTCGACCGAGAGCACGACATCGAGAAGAGCGTGCAGGCCTGCGCTGTGCACAGCCGACTGCAGCATCCCGGGACTGCCGTTGGAGAGGATGGCGGTGGCCAGCCCGCGCTGGCGCAACGTCTGCAGTACGCCGCGGGTTTCCGCAAAGGCCGTGAGCTCGGCGTACTGGGCCATCAGCGCGTCTTCGCTGGCCTGTGTGTGCGTCAGCGCCAGCCGGGCCATGGCGTAGCGCAACGCAGCAAGCGTGATGTCCCAGAACGACTGGTAGTGCCGACTGCCGCCAGGACTAGGGTCGCTCAGCGAAATCAGGCGGGTGTACTCGATCTGCTTGTCACGCCAGAGTACCGACAGCGCTGCGCCTTGCCCGGGGAACAGGCGCTCGGCCAAGGCGCCGACCGAATACACATCGAACAGGGTGCCGTAGGCGTCGAACACAACGGTCTGAATCTTCATGTTTCTCCACTCCTGTATCTGCCCCCGGGTATGCCCGGATCAGTTCACCTTGTAGGCTGCAAAGCGCTCATCGACTTCGGTGCCGAATGCGTGGTTGGAAAAGTTGCTGAGTACTTTGACGGCGATGGCCAGGACGATGTAGAGCAGATCGGTTTCCTTGTAGCCTGCTGCCAGAAAGGCTTTCACGGCATCGGCTCCGGGCTGCCCGTTGGTCTTGACCAGGGTCTGGGTGGTGGCATACAGCACCGCGAGTCTGGGGTCGGCAATCGCCTGGCCCGATCGTATCGCCTGGAGGACGTCGGGGGCCAGCTTCGAGACCTTGTCGGCAATCATGCTGTGTGCCGCGGTGCAGTAGGTGCAGCCATTGGCCTGGCTGATGGCCAGGAACACCACTTCCTGTTCGGCGGGACTCAGGCCGGATTCCTTGCGAAACAGGGCGTAGCCATGCAAGTAGGTGCTCAGCACCGCGGGCGCATTGGCCATGTTGGCGTACATGTTGGGGATGAACCCCACTTGCGTCAGGGCGGTATCGAGAATGGCCTTGGGAGCGCCTTGTGCGCTGGCATGGTCAATGGATGACAGGTTTTGAAGGTAGCCGTTGCTCATGAAAATGTCCTCTTCAGATCGTCTGGATATACCCACCGCATGCGCTGGGAACGGACACACATCCTAAAAGCGAGGGCTGCACCGGCGTTGACCATTCGTCTCATGTGCTTGACCGCAACCGCAAGCAAGGCCTTCAGTCCCTGCCTTGCGCCCGGGTGTCCTGGAGCGACGCCAGCCATGCGCCTGGCGTCTGACCCATGGCGCGCACAAAGGCGCGTGTGAAGGCGCTGGCGCTGCCGTAACCCACCGCGTGAGCCGCTTGCTGGATGCTTTGGCCCTGGCGCATCAGGTGTTGCGCCGAAACCATGCGCCACTGGGCCAGGTAGTGGGCTGGACTCTGTCCCAGAACCGTCCGGAAGTGATGGGCAAAGCGTGCACGCGACATGCCCGCCACTTCCGCCAGACCTGGCACATCCCAGGCGTGTGCAGGGTGGTCATGCATGGCCCGCATGGCCTTGCCCAGTCTGGGGTCGGCCAGACCCGCCAGCAGACCCCCTGACGTGAGGCCTTCGCGGATGCAGTGCCGCAGCAGTTGCAGGATCAGCACCTCACACAGCCGGTCCAGCACCGCCTGGCGACCGGCCTGGTCTGCAAAGGCCTCCTGACGCATCAGATCGAGCAACGCCGATGTGCCTGGCAGTGCCGACAGGGGCACCAGCACCACATCGGGCAGGCAGGCACTGACCGGGTTGTGCACACCACCGCCCAGCGCAATGGTGCCGCACAGCACATCGGCCCCCGCCTTTTCATCGGCCAGCAGCCGGTGCCATGGCGGCCGTGGCAGGAACAGCACAGCCGGCTCGTTCAGCTGCAGATCGGCTTGCCCGGACAGTTGCAGGGTGATGGGTCCGCGTTCAATCAGGTGCAGGTGCCCCCTGGACAGGTCATGCTCGAAATCGTGCAGGCCGCAGATGTTGCCGCGGTAGAACACGCCCGCGCGAAAAGCCATGCGCGACAGGACCGAACTCAGTGCATCCATGCCTGAAGCGCTTTCCGGGTGTTCACACCAGATGGCCGGTTTTCACCAGAATCAGGCAGCCCTCGCGGCTGAAGGGCTGGTGCTGGCTCAGGTGCGGGCTGCGCAGCCAGCTGCCTGCCGGGTAGTCGCCGTGTTCGTCCGAGAACACACCCTCCATCACGAAGATTTCTTCGCCGCCCCAGTGCCGGTGCGGGTTGAAGAAGGTCTGCGGCGCCCAGCGCACCAGGGCGGTGTGCTGCGTTTCGAACGCGTGCAGCGGCAGCACCTGCAGGCCTTCGACCAGGCCCTGGCGCCAGGTGGCGCTGTGTGCATCCACCACCACCCGTTCGCTGTCGCGCGGGTCCAGGTGCCGCAGTTTCACGAAAAGGGTGCAGCCGTCCACCGTGAAAGGCGCATGTGCGCTGCCTACCGGGTTGTGGATGTAGGTGCCGGGGCCGTAGCAGCCGTGCTCGTCTTCGAGCGTGCCTTCGAGCACCAGGATTTCTTCGCCACCGCCGTGCGTGTGGGCGTCAAAGCGCGCGCCGGCCCCGTAGCGCACCACCGAGGTGGCCCGCGCCACTTCCCCGCCCTCGCGTTCGAGCAGGCGGCGCCAGACACCGGGCGCGGGCGAAGGCACCCAGTCGAGCGAAGGAGTGTGGACCACGCAGCGCTGGCTGCGGTCGGTGTTCAAGGCGGTGTTCATTTCTTTGAGTGGGCGGTCAATCCAGGGCAGGAATTTCCGCGATGGGCGCTTTATACAGGAGCCCAACGAATCCGGCGGGTCCGGCTCAGGGTCTTCCCGCGGGCCGTCGCGTGCATGACAGACAGCCGGTACCGCTGACGCGAGGCTGTCCACTCCACCTCAAGAGGAGACTTTCATGGCTTTTTGCTTGTCCCGTGTCCGTATCCTGCGTCACACTGCCCTCGCCCTGCTGGCCGGTAGTCTGGCCCTTGCACTGGGCGTTTCTGCCAGCGCGCAGACCTACCCCAACAAACCCATTCGTCTGGTCGTCACTTTCCCTTCGGGCGGTGCCCCCGACATCCTGGCGCGGCTGTTCAGTGAAAAATCCCAGCTCGGCCAGCCGGTGGTGGTGGACAACAAGCCCGGGGCGGGTGGCAACATCGGCGCCGACTTCGTGGCCAAGTCGGCGGGCGATGGTTACACCCTGGTGCTGGGCACCGTGGGCACGCACTCGATCAACGGCTCGCTCTACGAGAAGATGCCTTATGACATGGTCAAGAGCTTCTCGCCCGTGTCGCTGATTGCTTCGGCACCGAACCTGCTGGTGGTCAACAACAATGTGCCGGTCAAGACCGTCCCCGAGTTTGTGGCCTACCTCAAGGCCAATCCCAACAAGCTCTCCTTTGGCTCGCCGGGTGTGGGCACTTCGGTGCATGTATCGGGCGAACTGTTCAAGTCCATGACCGGTACACAAATGACCCATGTCCCTTACAAGGGCCGCCAGTTCGCCATTCCCGACCTCGTGGGTGGCAGCATCCAGCTCATGTTCGACAACATGCCTTCGGCCTTGCCCATGGCGCGCGAAGGCAAGATCCGGGCGATCGCGGTGACCACGGCCAAACGCTCGTCGGCCGCGCCCGACATCCCCACCATTGCCGAAAGCATTCCGGGCTTCGAGGCCACCACCTGGTTCGCGATGTTTGCGCCTGCAGGCACACCCAAGCCCGTGGTCGATAGACTCAATGCCGAAGTGCAGCGTGTCTTCCGCCTGCCTGAGGTGGCTGAACGCCTCAAGACCCTCGGCCTCGAAGCGGTGCTCTCCAGCCCCGAAGAGCTGGCCACGTACCAGGCCAGTGAAATCGTCAAGTGGACCAAGGTGGTCAAGGACTCCGGCGCCAAGGCCGAATGACGTCGGTCTGCCTGGGTCAGGCGCGCAGGGCACCGACCCAGGCTGACAGCGCCTGCTGTTCGGTCGCCGGGTCGAACAGGGGGGCGCGATGCCCGCATTGGCGTTGCCAGTCCGCAAGCACACCCTGGGTGCCTTGCAGCTGCTCCTTGCGGCATTGCAGCCATCGACGCGCCAGTGCCTGGTCATCGTCGGGCCCGATCAGACCGGTGTAATCAGCCCCCAGCAGGCCCACATTGCCCGCAATGCGTGTGGCCAGCACCGGGGTGCCGCTGCGGATCGCTTCGCTGATCACCAGTGCCCCGCCCTCGCTGCGGCTGGTGTGTACCAGCAGATGCGCACGCTGGATACGCTGCAAGGTGGCTGCATGCGAGAGGCCCTGCAGCCAGCGGTAGTGCGTGCAGGCGCGTGCGGTCTCTTCGGCTTCCAGGCCCAGTGCGGGCGTGATCGCATCGCCGATGTGGTCCACCCGAATGCCTGCATCGGGCGCGATCTGACGCACCGCCCGCCACAGCATGGCGGGGTTTTTTTCTTCGCGCAGATGGCCCACCATGACCACCCGCAAATGCCGACGGGTTTTGGCCAATGGCTGGCGTTCACCGCAGGACTGAAATATCACCCGCGCTTTATGGCGATGGACTGTCGGCAGGGCCAGGAGGGCTTCTTCCTGGAGCACCACCAGGCCGGATGCCTTGTCCATCGAGTCCAGGGCTGCAGCATCACCACTGATGTCCGGATAAATGTCGGTCCCGGTGAGCACCACACCCAAGCCGGGTGCGCCATGCCTTGCATGCCAGGCTGCAATGGAAGGTGCCGACTTGCGCGCGTGCAGCGCCAGCATCACCTTGTCTTGTGTCGCCTGCTCATCAGGCCACTGTTGCACGATGCGCACGCGCGCTGTGGCCCGCAACAGGGTTTGCCAGCGTAGCGCCGTGCGCCAGTTCCCATTGTTGGATTGCGGTGTCGCGGGGCAGACGATGACGATCTGGGGGCGAGGCATGCGCCGGGTTATACCCGAGACTGGCCTGCCGATAGATGTGGCCTTACTTGGCCATCGAGCAATGCCCGCCGCTGGTCGCCTGCCCCGAGCCGGCCGCGATAAGCGGCGGTTCGTTGCGCAGATCCACCGGGGCGGAGGCTGAAAAGTCCCAGGCCAGAAAGGTGGCCAGTACCAGCCAGAACAGCCCTTGCAGTTTGTGTGTTGTGCTCATGGGGCCTCCTCAGAATCCGAAACGACGGCGCACGCGCACGCCGACCATCGTGCCGGCAAAGGCCAGTGGCACCCAGATCCAGCCGTGCAGGCTGCCGGTGGAAATGCCGCTGAGCATGGCGCCCACATTGCAGCCAAAGGCCAGGCGCGAGCTGTAGCCCATGACGAAGCCGGCCACCAGACCGATGGCCCATTGCTGCGCGGTCAGCGGCTTGCTGGCCGAAGGGGACTTGGCCGACACCCAGAGTGCCCCGGCCAGGATGCCGATGCTGGTGATGGTGGTCACGTCCATCAGCACGGTTTGCGTCAGGCGCTGCGCGTTGCCGGCCTGGCTCCAGAAGGCGTTGGCGGCGGGGTCGAAGGCACCGAGCGCCACCGACACCTTGGCGGCCCACAGGCCAAAACCGTAGACCACGCCCCAGGGCTGGCCGGCCAGCAGCATGTTCAGCGTGGCCAGCACGGCCAGGGCCACGGCGCCCCAGACCCAGCGTTTGTCGACCCATTGTTTACCCGCCCCCACCCAGGCGCGCACGCCCAGCAGGGCCAGCGCCAGGAGCACCAGCGTCAGCGCCAGCGCACCACCCGTGCCCAACTGCGCTGACAGGCTCACCGGTTCGGTCTGGCCCAACGACAGCCATTGGTCCAGATGCACCGAACCCAGAAAACTGCCCAGCGCAAAGAGCGGCAGGATGCCCATGTTCAGCGGCACGCCCAGGCCCGCCTTGTACAGCGTGCCCGAGCCGCAGCCGTCGGCGATCTGCATCGTCAGGCCGAAGACAAAGGCGCCGATCAGCAGACTCACACTGGGCGGGCCGAGGGCGGCGTTGAGTTCGGAAAACTGCCCCATGAGCGGCAGTGCGGCCAGACTCGCCAGCGCCAGCAGCAGGGCCTGGCCGGTCACGCCGCGCGGGTCACGCTGTTCGATCAGCTGGCGCCAGCCGGTGGTGAAACCAAAACGCGCGCCGGCCAGGGCCGCGCCCATGCCCATGCCGACCAGCAGCAGCACCGCCTGCCGCACCGATACCGAGAACACCAGGAAGAGGAAAAAGGCGGCCACCAGGGCCGCCAGCGGGAGTCGCTTCATAGGATCACTTGAAGGTCTTGTCGGCCCAGATTTTCGCGTCGATCAACAACTGCTTGGCGCGGTTGGGAACGTTGGCCATCGGCAGGCCGTTGGGGTTCTGCGACCACTCGGTCATGGAGCCGGCGTAAAGCTTGACGTTCTTCTGGCCCAGCACTTCGGACAGGGCGAACCAGTTGGTGGCAGCCCAGTGGCCGGTGTTGCAGAAGGACACGGTGTCCTTGCTCAGATCGACCGGGCTGGAGGCGGCAATCTGCCTGGCCTGCTCGGCGTTCACAAAGGTGCTGCTGCCAGGCGCGAACCATTTGTCGTGCGCCACGTTGACGGCTTCGGGCAGGGTGCCGGGCACCTTGGCGGCCGGGGCGCGCGTCTCGCCCTGGAAGAAGGCAGCCGGGCGGGCGTCGAGCAGCACCGCGTCCTTGGCCTTCACATGGCCCAGCACCTCGTCGGTGGTGGCGATCAGGCCCTGGTCGAGCTGGGGCTTGAAGCTGCTGGCGGCGATCCTGACCGCCTCGTTGTTCTGCGGCAGGCCGGCGGCGGTCCAGGCCTTGAGGCCGCCGTTGAGCACCGACAACTCCTTGAGGCCCAGCACCTTGAGCGTCCAATAGACGCGGGCGCTGGCGCCAAAGTCGGTCGCGTCCGCGCCGCTGGAGACCACCACCGCGTGGGTGCTGGGCGTGAGGCCCAGGCTTTGCACCAGCGTGGTCAGCTTGGGCAGACCCGGCAGTTCGCCTGGGTTGGTGGCCGGGCCGCGCCACTGGCCGTAGGGGGCGTTGACAGCGCCCGGGATGTGGTTGGCCGCGTAGCTCTTGGGGTCGCGGATGTCGATCACGCGCACGTTGGCGTCGCTCAGCTTGGCCTGCAGTTCCTGCGGGCTGAGCAGGGGTTGGGCAGCGAAGGTGCTGGTCGCACCGATGGCCAGCAAAAGACCGGTGATCAGGGTGTTCAGGCGTTTCATGTTCGCTCCTTGAAGACAGTGGCCGCGATTCTGAACAGCCGCTTCAGACAAGGGAACGATTTTTTCGTCAGTTATATATGTCTGATTCCATATAAGCGGATCGGGATTCAGGCCCGCCGCAGGGCCCGCGCCTGCGCCGCCCACAGCGCCAGCAGCCCGGCCAGGCTGGCAGAAAGCATCCACCACAGGCCCCAGCGGTAGCCGACGCTGGGCGACCAGAGCAGGCCCACGATCCAGGGCGCCGCCGCGCGGGCCAGCGCGATTGGGACGCCCAAGAGGCCATTGAGCTGGCCCACATGCGCGGCGCTCACGTACTGCGCCATGGCCGTGCCTTTGACGATGGTGATCATGCCGTTGCCCATGCCATAGAGCAGCACAAACACCAGGGCCACCGCAGGATGCCAGCCGCCCAGCACCAGCACCAGCAGGCTGGCTGGCAGCAATGCCGGAATCCAGCGGTTGGCCGCGTGCACGTCCCAGTGCCGCTCGAAGACAAACAGCAGCAGGCGGCCCAGGACCTGCAGCACGCCGATGGTCGCCGGGATCAGCACCACCCAGTGCGGCGCCAGACCCGCCTCGCCCAGCAGGTTGATCATGTGCACCGGCAGCGCCGAGGTCAGGGCCATGGTCAGCACCATGAACAGGCCCAGCAGCCAGAAGGTGGGCTGCTGCAGGTAGCGGCGTACCGAGGGGAGCCTGGCCGTGTCTTCGTGAGGGGCGTGCGTCAGCATGCGCGGCGCGCCTTGCAGCAGCCAGGCATGCAGCGGCAGGCACAGCCCCAGCTGCAGTGCGGCCAGCAGCATCAGGCTGGTGCGCCAGCCCCACAGCGCCATCCACCAGGACACCAGCGGAATGAACACCGTGCTGGCCAGCCCGCCCAGAAAGGTGATGGTGATGACCGCACGCCGGAAGTCGGCGCCAAAGCGCCGCGTGACGATGGCAAAGGCCGGGTTGTAGAGCGTGGCCGCCATGCCCAGCCCCAGCCAGACCCAAACCGCATAAAACCCCGCGACCGAGTCGATGAAGCTGTGCGCCAGCAGGCCCAGGCCGACCCACAGCGAGCCCAGCGCCATCACGGCGCGTTCGTGCCCGGCATCGATCCAGCGTCCCACGGCAAAGGCGGCGGCGCCTTCGGCCAGCAGGGCCAGGCTGTAGGCCAGCGAGGACTGCGCACGCGTCATGCCCAGCTCGGCTTCGAGCGGGGCCATCAGCAGCGAGAAGGTGTAGAACAGCGCGCCCCAGCTGATGAGCTGGGGCAGCGAAAGCCAGAGGCTGAATGCGTTCAGGGATCGGGGCGGGGCGAAGCGGGCCGGCGGCATGCGGTCATTATCCGGCCCGGGTTGTCAGGCTTCTTTCAACGCCCGTCGGTACTGGATCGCTTCGGCGACATGGCTGGCCTGTACCGCTTCACAGCTGGCCAGGTCCGCAATCGTGCGGGCCAGCCTGAGTGTGCGGTGGGTGCCTCGCCCGCTCCAGCCCAGACGGGTGGCGGCCTTGTGCAGCAGGGCCTGTGCACTGGCGTCGAGCTCGATGTGCGTGTCGATCGCCTGGCCCTGCAACTGCGCATTGGGGCAGCCCTGCCGCGCCATGGCCCGTTGGCGTGCGGCCAGACTGCGTGCGGCGATGCTGGCACTGTCTTCACCGGGCGGGGCGGTGAGCAGTTCTTCTGCGCCCAGGCTGGCCACCTCGATGTGCAGGTCGATGCGGTCGAGCAGCGGGCCGCTGAGCTTGCCCTGGTAGCGGGCGACCTGGTCGGGGGTGCAGCGGCAGGTGCGCACCGTGCTGCCAAGGTAGCCGCAGGGGCAGGGGTTCATCGCTGCGATCAGTTGAAAGCGTGCCGGAAACTCGGCCCGTCGCGCCGCGCGCACGATGGTGATGGTGCCGGTTTCCAGCGGCTCGCGCAGCGCCTCGAGTGCGCTGCGGGTGAACTCCGGAAATTCATCGAGGAACAGCACGCCGTGGTGCGCCAGCGAAATTTCACCCGGTCGTGGTGGCGAGCCGCCGCCCACCAGCGCGACGGCGCTGGCGGTGTGGTGTGGCTGCGCGGTCGGTCGCTGGCCCCAGCGGGCCATGTCAAAGCGCCCGGCCAGGCTGGCCACGGCGGCGGCCTCCAGCGCCTCGTCGACCGACATGGGGGGCAGCAGCCCGGCAAAGCGTTGCGCCAGCATCGATTTGCCCGAGCCGGGCGGGCCGACCATCAACACCGAATGGCCACCGGCCGCGGCGATCTCGAGTGCGCGTTTGGCTGTGCCCTGACCTTTGACTTCCGACAGGTCGGGATGCTGCACGGGCGTTTCCGGTGCCTGGCCTTGCAGACGCACCCAGCCCTCGCCAGGTTCCGGTGCAGGTTCATTGGGCGGCGGCAGGAACTGCTGCACCACATCGAGCAGGTGCCGCGCACGAAACACCTCGGCACCGGGCACGAGTGCGGCCTCTTCGGCGCTCTCGGGAGGCAGCACCAGCCGGGCGCGGCTGGACAGCCGGCGCAGCGCCAGGCTCATGGCCAGCGCCCCGCGCACCGGGCGCAATTGGCCCGAGAGCGACAGCTCCCCTGCAAACTCGAAGCCATCGAGCCGGCTGCCGTCGATCTGTGCGCTCGCCGCCAGGATGCCCAGCGCAATGGGCAAGTCCAGCCGGCCCGAGTCCTTGGGCAGGTCGGCCGGTGCCAGGTTCACCGTGATGCGCTGGTTGTGCGGAAAGTCCAGTCCGCTGTTGAGGATGGCCGAGCGCACGCGCTCGCGCGCTTCCTTGACCTCCACATCGGCCAGACCGACCAGTGTGAAGCTGGGCAGGCCGTTGGCCATGTGCACTTCGACCGTGACGGCGGGCGCGTGCAATCCCGCCAGCGCGCGTCCGTGCACCAAAGCAAGTCCCATTTGTCCTCCCTGCCCCAGGTTGGTGCGCGCACTGTGCGTGATCGCGCACTTCATGGCCTAGTTTTTTGTTGTGATGCGGATTTCAACACGCTCTGGCTGCATCCGGTCCCCGTGTTTGTGCGGGGGACATTCAGGCGGGGTTGGCACGGACCCTGCTAGAGAAGCCTGTCTTCCATCCCTTCCAAGGAGTTATCCATGAAAAAGATCCTCGTTCCGACCCTGATTGCCACTGCTGTCGCGACCCTGGCCCCTGTGGTCCAGGCTCAGGAAAGCAGCCTTTCCTACAACGTGGGCGTGGTCTCCGACTACCGTTACCGCGGCATTTCCCAGTCGCGCCTGGAGCCCGCACTCCAGGGCGGCATTGATTACGCCGACAAAAGTGGTTTTTATGTCGGCGCCTGGGGCTCGACCATCAAGTGGATCAAGGACAACACTGCCACCAAAGGCAATCTCGAAGTAGACCTGTATGCTGGCTACAAGGGCACAGCTGGCGGACTTTCGTATGACGTCGGTTTCCTTCGTTATGAATACGTCAACAACACACTGGGCAATGTGCCTCTCTATGTCAATGCCAATACCAATGAGGTTTATGGTGCGCTGACCTACGGTGTGTTCACTGCCAAGTACTCCCACGCCATTTCCAACCTGTTTGGCACCCCTAACAGTAAGAACAGCTACTACGTTGATCTGAGCGCTAACTTTGACTTGGGCAGCGGTTACACCCTGACGCCTCATGTTGGCTACCAGTCAATCAAGAACAGTGCTGCGTATTCCTATACTGACTATGCAGTTACCTTAGCAAAAGACCTGGGTAATGGTCTTTCTGCCACTGCCGCTGTTATTGGTACAGATGCAGACAAATCTTTGTATCGCACGCCTGCAGGCAAATTCACCGGCCGCACTGGTGCAGTTGTCGGCCTCAAGTACGCCTTCTGAGCGATTTCATTCAACCCCAAGGAGCCATCATGAAACTGGTGACCGCCATCATCAAGCCCTTCAAGCTGGACGAAGTGCGTGAAGCACTTTCGGGCATCGGCGTGCAGGGCATCACCGTGACCGAAGTCAAGGGCTTCGG
>JACCDV010096164.1_pt1 | contig 14553 bp, 15 predicted proteins | sample 7446131 | NCBI WGS metagenome assembly JACCDV01 (sample SAMN15323448, study PRJNA562643) | freshwater metagenome | isolation source: river surface water | place: USA:Blue River Watershed | collected 2017-08-17 | reverse complement strand
GGGGCATAATCCCCGCCCATCACGTCGATTGCTATGTTCATTCAATAGGTGTTTAAATACTAAATCGAAAGACAAAAATAGCATTAATTTTAGTCAAAAAATAGTATTTTAACGGGATTTTTTCGCAAAGCTCAAAAAAAATCAAAAATTTGGCCTGCCAGGGTTAATTAACGTGTAGAATATCCTTCTACAATCATTTTACCCTTGTAATACAAGTTTCCTTCATGCACGTGTGCACGGTGGAATAAATGTGTTTCGCCTGTTTGACTATCTACTGCCAATTGCTTTGGTGTTCCGAAATCATGTGCTCTACGAGTATCACGACGTGTTGTAGAATGTCTTCGTTTAGGATGTGCCATGGTATTTGTTAATTAATTTTATTTTAAATCTTTAAGTTTTTGAAGTGCTGCCCATCTCGGGTCAATCGCCTCTTCATTCGTTGAGGCAGGTTTTTCATCTGCCCGATCCGTCGTGTAGATGAAAACATCTTCCGCCTCGGGATCTTCATCTGCCAAAAAGCGTGGATGTAACTTTTTCATCGGGACCTCTAGGGCAATGAAATCGAATATATCCTGCGACAGATCTAATTTTGGTTCCTTTCTATCCAACAAGAACAGATTGTCACCCAAATCCTCCGAATGGTCTGAATACTTATAAATAAGCTTTTCGTTGACATTCAAGGGGTAATCAAATGTTTCCAACGAGCGATCGCAAACTAATTCAATCGAACCCGTAATCTGCATTTGTACCTGTATCATGAGGGCTGACTTCGTTAAGTCAACCTTTACATCAAATTTGCCTTTTTCTACCCAATCCTGCTCGAAAGCGGCGAAAAACGAATCATCTCCCGCGAAGGTATATGCGTACGTTTTGTCCTCTAGTGCGATAATAGGTATCTGAAATGCTTCTAATACTTTCATGACGACCTTGGTTAAAAAAAGGAATGCAAAATTAGGTAATTTTTTGGAAACAACAAGTTATGCGTTTACCTTTTTCGTAAAATCTTCCGACCTTTGGTTTCATGAAACGACTGAATGGGGCATGGCTTGCCTATTGGATACTATTTCTTGTGTTTGAAGTTAGCATCATAGCATACATCCAACGATACGACCGCTTTGATCAAATGCGAATTATTAATAATTGGCATGTTTTGCCGGTGGATAATCTTTTCCGAGGGCTAACGTTTTTGGGGGAATTGCTTGTTCCGATCGCGCTACTCATTTATTTTATATTCAAAAAGAAGGCATGGATTAAGCCCTTTCTTTTTTCCTATGCGGCTTCAACGCTGATTGTTCAGGGCTTAAAGCACCTCGTTTTCCCGAATGCCTTGCGTCCGTATTCGTACTTTAAGGCGCTGGATATTCCTTGGTATTTGGTGAAAGGAGTCGAGATGAATGAATACAATAGTTTTCCCTCCGGCCACACGGCTGCCGCTTGGTTCTGCTTTATTTGGGTTGCTTTGGTGCTAAAGAAGCCTTGGGTAGGCGTTATCGCTGCGATACTGGCCGCTGGCGTTGCGCTCTCGCGTGTCTATTTGTTCCAACATTTTCCGGTTGATGTGGCGTTTGGGGCTTTGATCGGAATTACTTGTTCGTCGATTTTTTACTACTTATATCATGAAACTCTTACAAAATAGGCCTTATTTGTTTTGGGTGCTGATCGGATGTATTGTCTACATTCCTTTCTTGGGATCGTCTCAATTATTTGATTGGGATGAAATCAATTTTGCCGAAGCTGCTCGTGAGATGATGGTGACTGGGGATTACTTGACGGTACAAATTAATTTTCAGCCGTTTTGGGAGAAGCCACCCATTTTTATGTGGTTGCAGGTATTGAGTTTTCAGTTTTTCGGCACCTTTACCCCTGACGCTTGGACTTCGATGGAATTTGCTGCTCGCTTTCCGAATGCCCTGGTTGGGATCACAACCTTGCTCTTGATCTTTCGAATCGGGAAAAAGCATGTGTCGGATAGCTTCGGTCATTTGTGGGCATTTTCTTATTTGGCGGCATTTACGCCGCATGTTTATGCGAGTTCGGGTATTATCGACCCACTTTTTAATTTGTTTATCTTTCTCGGTATTTATTCTTATTCACAATTTTATTCCAATCCCCAATCGCTGCGATGGATCGTATGGTCCGGATTGAGCATCGGTTTAGGGATGTTGACCAAAGGTCCTGTCGCTCTTTTACTTTGGGGGGCTAGTTTATTGGTATTCGGAATACTGCAAAAATCATGGAAGCTTCCTGTGATTGCCCGATTATTGGTTGGGGCATCATTTTCCGCGTTGCTTTCAATTCTCCTTTTTGCCTCGTGGTACGCCGTAATTATCGTGAAATTGGGTTGGGGAATTTGGGATGATTTTGTGGCGTATCAATTACGCTTGTTGACCACCGGGGATGCGGGACATGGCCAACCGGTTTATTACCATGTATTGGTTTTACTCTTGGGTTGTTTGCCGATTTCCGTTTGGGCCGGTGCGCGGTTGTTGCGGCGTGGGCATGTGGAGGTGCCGACTGACTTGACGCGCTGGATGCAAGTTTTGTTTTGGGTGGTATTGGTTGTATTTAGTTTGGTAAAAACGAAGATTATTCATTATTCGTCGATGTGTTGGTTGCCATTAACTTATTTTTCTGCCCAAGTATTGTTTGAATTCCAGTCGGGGAAATGGACTTGGAAGCGTTCCTATTCCTTTGTTTTGGGTATCGTGGGTTTGATTTTTGGAATCGTAATGATGTTGGTTCCCTTGATTGGCTTGTATGCATTTGAGGTTTCCTCCTTGGTGAAAGATTCTTTTGTTCGAGGAAATTTGCAGGCACCGGTGTATTGGGCCGGTTGGGAATGGATGATTGGCTTTCTCTTTATCTTGTTGGTGGGATGGACGGTGATTCGGAAGGAAGTAAACTATTCCGCGCTTATTCGATTAATGCAGGGAAGCGTGTTGGTGATGATGGCCTTTATGGCAATCGTTTTGCCGAAGATTGCGGGATATACGCAAGCAACGCCGATTGATTTTTATGTTTCGCATGTGGGCCAAAGGGTATACATTGAAACCGTTGGTTTTAAATCCTTTGCTCACTTATTGTACTTTGAAAAGCAGGGTCCGGGTCCGGATGTGGAAAGTTTAATGAAAAAATCCTCGACAGACCGTCCCACCTATTTTGTGATGAAGTCGGATGCCGAGGATCGATTTAAATACCATCCCAATTTGCAATTAATCAAAGAGGAGAATGGTTTCTTGTTTTATAAACACGTCAATTAGTTTCCTTCTGGAAAGAAGAAATGACCTTCGATGGCAGCGTTTTCGTCTGAATCAGAACCGTGGATGGCATTGGAACTTAAGGAACGTGCGAAACGCTTACGGATTGTTCCTTCCTCTGCTTTAGCGGGATCGGTTGCTCCAATTAATTTTCTGAAATCTTCTACAGCATTTTCTTTCTCCAGGATCATTGGGATGATGGGATTCGAAGACATGTATTCGCATAATTCGCCATAGAAAGGACGTTCTTTATGCACTTCATAGAATTTACCCGCCTGCTCGGGAGATAAATGTACCTTTTTAATCGCTACGATGCGGAAACCCGCTTCTTCAATTTGTTGGATGATTGGCCCTGTAAACCCGTCAATAACTGCATCGGGCTTAATCATGGTAAATGTTCTATTTGTTGGCATTACGTTTTTTTTGCAAATTTATCTCTAACTTTGCGAATGCCCAAATTTGTCGGGCCATATGTATTTTTATGTCTTCGATTTCCGGTCTTCGCGACCTATTAATTCCTGGTCAGCACGTAGTCATCACGACCCATTTTAATCCTGATTCTGATGCGATTGGTTCAAGTTTAGCTTGGCAGCAATATTTGCAAAAGAAAGGTTTACAGGTTGATGTGGTTATTCCGTCCGGTTTGTCGCGCAATTTGTTGTGGATGAAAGGCACGGATTCGGTGTTAGATTTTGAAAATGTATTGCATAAGTCGGCGATAGAGGAGAAAATTCAACGGGCCGACTGGCTTTTTTGTCTCGATTTTTCGGGCTTGCAGCGGTTGCATGGATTGGCGGGTATGGTGCGGGCGGCAAGGTGTCCGAAAGTGGTGATTGATCATCATTTGGATCCGGAAGATTTTGCGGATTACTATTATCATCGAACAATTGCGGCGTCTACTTGTGAATTAATTTTTGATTTAATTCAAGAGTGGGGGGATGATTCGTTGATTGATTCGGAGATGGGATCTTGTTTGTATTCGGGAATTATGACGGATACGGGATCTTTTCGCCATCCCAATACGACGGCCCATGTGCATGAGGTAGTTGCGGAGTTGATTAAGAAGGGGGTAGATACGAATTCGGTGCATCGTAAGGTATTTGATTCGGCGAGTTTACATCGTTTGCGTTTTTTGGGACATGTCTTAGCAAACCGCTTGGAGTATTTGTCGGAATATCACTTGGCACTCATGTGGATAACCGAGGAAGATCAGAAGCAATTTAATTCGCAAGCAGGAGATACGGAGGGTATGGTGAATTATGGCTTGCAATTGGAGGGAGCAGTTTGGGCAATCTGCATGATTCAGCGTCCGGATGGAGTTAAGTTGTCCTTTCGATCGATCGAGCCTTTTGCGGTGAATCAATTTGCGGCGACTTATTTTGAGGGGGGCGGGCACAAAAATGCGTCGGGAGGAAGATTTTCGGGAGGGGGAATTGAACAAGCGAAGGAAAAATTACAGGAAGTGTTACCTTTGTATCTTTCTGAAATAAAACGAGTTAAAAATTTATAAATATAAACTAAAAATCATGCGTAAATCAATTGGATTATTGGCTGTGGCTGCTGCGATGCTAGTGGGATGTGGCAAAGACAAAGTGGAAGTTATTGATGGGGTGAAAATACAATTTCACGCTCACGATGATAAGGCACAAAAATTAAAGGATGGCGACATTATCACTTTTGATTTAGTCATTAAAAATGGAGCAGATTCAGTTTTGCAAGATTCGCGCAAGGATGGTCAGCCGAGCAAAGGGATGATCCAGGCTCCACAAGGTGCTCCGGGTACCTTTAAAGGTACGTTTGAAAATGGTTTACGTTTACTTTCTTTGGGTGATTCAGCAACGATTTTAGTGCCGATTGATAGCTTAATTAAGACGGTTCAGGCACCTTTGCCTCCATTCTTGAAGCCGGGAACGGATTTGAAATACACGGTAAAAGTGATTAAGGTTCAATCCAAGGCTGAGTTTGAAAAAGAAATGGAAGCGGAAGCTGTAGAGGCGAAGAAAAAAGCTGCAGTTGAAATCGCAAAGGAGCCAGCTTTAATTGCTGCATTCATCGCGAAGACAGGCAAGACATTTCAAAAAACAGCCTCAGGATTATATTATTCAACTGAGAAGCCTGGCTCAGGTCCATCGCCTCAAATGGGTGAAACATGGGTAGTTAATTACCGTGGAACGTTCTTGAATGGTAAGGAATTTGACAAAGGAAGTGCAGCAGAAATGCCATTGGGGCAAATGATCCCAGGTTTTAACGAAGCTTTAACGTTGATGAAAGCTGGCGGAAAAGCGACATTCGTGATTCCTTCATCGATTGCTTACGGAGATCAGCCACGTGGCCCGATTCCTGCTAATTCGGTTTTGGTTTTTGAATTGGAAGTTATTTCGAAGAAATAGTTTAAATCTGTATTACTCACGTACGAAATGCTAGCTTAAATCGTTAGCATTTTGTGTGTGAATAAATTCAATTAAATCTCAAGTAGTTTGAAGAAATTAATCATTTTCATGGGTATCCTTTTCGGTATGACGTCCTGTTTGACGGAGGTTGAATTAGCTGATGAGGCAAAAGCAAAAGAGAGTAAAGCCCAGATTTTGGAATATTACGCAAAATTGAACCAAGTTCCGGTTCAGATGGCGGATGGATCTTATTACTATGTGACCAAGGCGAATCCGAATGGGGAATTGGCTTCGAAGGGGGATACCTTGAGTATGCGTTATATCCTTTCCAATTTAGTTACGGGAGAGGTTTTGGATAGCACCAAGGTGCCTTTGGTCTATCAATATGGATATTTAAATCCTGTTTATGCTAAATTGATGGCCTATTTAAAGGAAGGTGAGCAAGCTGTGATGGCGATTCCGGGAACTTCGCAAAGCTTTCCAGGTTTACCTGCGTTTACCCCTTTGAAGGTTACCGTTAAGGACTATGTTGTTCGTAGTCAAAATGATCAGATCGAAGATTTTATTGCCCGCAAGAAACTAACAGTAACGGAGAAGGATGCGAATGGTTTGCGTTTTATTCGTTTATCTCCTGGCACGGGAGAAATTCCGACGAACGGAAAGATTGTTAAATTAAAATACACGGGTCGTTTTTTAAATGGTTTTGCTTTCGATGGGAATATGGCCCGTACGGATAGTTTTTCGGTAACGGTTGGTGGAACCTCGACCGTTATTGGTTTTCAAACGGGTATCGAAAAGATGCGTTTAGGGGAGCGTGCCATCTTGGTTTTCCCATCTTCCATTGGTTATGGAGAAAAGGGGTCAGGAGCAACGATCCCTGGCTTTACTCCTTTATCTTTCGAGATTTATGTTGCCAAAATTCAATAGGGCTATGAAATATATTTATGGAATTTTGTTTCTAATTGCAGTTACTTTAAGTAGCTGTAACTTGGATTCCGTTGAAGAGCAAACAAATAATAATGAGCTTGATATTCAAAATTATATCAAGCAAAGAAATCTGACCATGCAGAAATCTGCAGAAGGATTATATTACCAATTGAACACGACAGGTAGCACAGGAAAGTTGAAAAATTTAGGTGATTTGGTCACCTTTCATTATAAATTGACTTTGTTGGATGGTACGCTTGTCGATTCTACCTCTCGGGCCAGAGACATTAGTCGTTCTTCGGTTTGGGGTTTATCGGAAACGGTTTTCACACTTCCGCTTTCCTTGTTGAAGGAAGGAGAGAGTGGCGTCTTTTTGTTGCCATCTGCTTTAGCTTTTGGAGGGTCCTCTTACGGCAATGTTCCTCCCTATTCAGTGCTTAGATTGGATCTGTCTTTGGATGCGGTACGCAATGAGTCAGAGCAGATTGCTTTAATTCAAAAAACGTACGGAATTGTTAATCCAGAGAAAACAACTAGCGGTCTGTTGTTTAAGAAAATTGTCGATAATCCGAGCGGAGCTCTCGTTTCTGCGGATACGCCCGTTCTCGTTAATTACACGGGTCGCTTGGCATTTAGTTACCTGAAGAAGGATGCTACTACGGGTGCCGTTGTATACAATCCTATTTTTGATTCGGGTACGCTAGGCACGCCTACCTTGCCATTCGTATTGAGTCAAAGAAATTTGATTCCTGGATTTACGGAGGCATTAAAGAAAATGCGCGTGGGTGAAAAAGCCGCAGTAATTATTCCCTATAGTTTGGGATATGGTACGGCTGGAGTGAGTGCTATTCCTGGGTATTCGCCTTTATATTTCGAAATTACGATCATTGCACCGTAAGGATTGATGAAGCCTCTTATCTATTTAGCTACTCAAAATTCACATAAAGTGGATGAAATTAAAGATCTCCTCGGGGATCTTTTTGACATTCGTACGGTATATGAATTAGGACTCGTAGAAGACATCCCGGAGACGGGTCAGACCTTGCATGAAAACTCTTTTCAGAAAGCTTCCTATATCGCTGAGCGTTTTCAGGTTACTTGTTTGGCAGACGATTCAGGCTTGGAGGTAGCGGCTTTAGGCGGTGCGCCAGGCGTTTATTCCGCACGTTATGCCGGGGAACCGAAGAATGATCCTGCCAATTTGCAAAAGTTATTGAGGGAAATGGAGGGGCAAGCTAATCGTTCAGCACGTTTTGTGACCGTCTTGACATTTCACCATCAAGGTCAGTTCGAGCAATTCGAAGGAGAGGTTCTTGGCGAAATCACGAAGGAGCCAAGGGGGGATCAGGGATTTGGCTATGATCCTGTGTTTCAGCCCCAGGGCCATACACGTACTTTTGCCGAAATGTCCATGGCGGAGAAAAATCAATTAGCCCATCGTGCACGCGCACTCCAAAAATTCAAAGCCTTCCTTTCGAATACAAGAATTTTTCCGGATAGTTAGCGGATTGAATTCGCTAATTCGTATTTTTGATTGATTTATTATCCCTTTTTCATGTTGAAGTGTGGTGGCCTTTGTGGGCTTCTTTTTATTCTTAGTCTATGCATGCAAACGGCCTATGCGCAGGTCGTGATTAAAGGGCGTGTTACCGATGCTTCCACTGGCGACCCCATTCCTTTCGCATCTGTAGGTGTGATTGGGTTAAATTACGGGACAAGCACAAATTTTCAGGGCGAGTTTACCTTAAATACCAAGTCGGTCAGCGACTCGCTTATTGCCTCCGTGGTGGGCTATAAAAAGCGGATTAAGTGGATTGATCGTAAATCAAAGTTGATTGAAATTGATTTTCAATTAGAATCCGCCACCAAAGAAATGGCTGAAGTTGTCGTCTTTTCTGGCGAAAATCCTGCCTTTAAGATTCTACGAAATGTTGTCAAGTATCGTTCGAACAACGATCGAAGTAAGCTGGAGTCCTATGAATATTCCTCCTATACCAAAATGGAATTGGATGTTGATAACATTTCCGATAAATTCAAGGATCGGAGAATCATGCGGGATATTTCGGATGCTGTCAAGAAATTTGAGAAGTTGGCCGGAGATGATGGTAAACTTGTCATACCCACCTACATTTCAGAATCCATCAGTAAATTCTATTACCGAGAATCTCCCCAGCGTAAGCGGGAGCATATTTTAAAGACCAACATCAAAGGTGTTGGGGTGAAGGAGGGGAGTGTCATTTCGCAATTGGTTGGCGGTAATTTAGTGGCCAATTATAATTTTTATCAATCCTATGTTTCCTTTTTTGGCAAAGATTTTGCTAGCCCGATTGGTGATCATTGGAAAGGTAATTATTCCTTTTTCTTAAGGGATACGGTCAACGTGGACGGTCATACATGTTATCAATTGGATTTTGATCCTAGGAATCCTGCGGATTTGGTATTTACAGGTCAAATGTGGATTGATACGACTTCATTCGCTTTGGTACAAATTGATGCCTCTGTGGGCAAGTCGGCCAACATCAATTTCATCGATAAAATTAAGATTTCTCAAGAACTTGAGAAGACGGAAACGGGGGCTTGGTTGCCTGCCAAGACACGGTTTTTGATCGACATTGATGAAATTACCAAGAATTCAGCGGGGATGTTGTTGAAGATGTATATCTCCAATAAAGATTTTGTGGTGAATAAACCGCATCCACTTCCTTTTTATGATCTCGCTTCGGAAGTGGCGGAAGATGCCAAGGAACCCGATCCTGAGTTCTGGAAATATGCACGGCATGAACCCCTGAGCCGCCAAGATTTAATCGCTTCTTCTTTGATTGATTCGGTTAAAAATTTACCCGTTGTAAGATCTTACATAGAGGTGGCAGAGATTGTGGTGAGTGGTCATAAAAAATTCAATGACATTGAGGTGGGACCCTATCTTTCGGGTTTTGCCATCAATAAGATTGAGGGCGCACGTTTTCGTTTGGGATTCCGTACGAATGCGAATTTTGATAAGAACTGGATCTTACGGGGAAACGTGGGTTTTGGTACCAAAGATTTAGTGCCGAAATATTCGGCAGAGGTAGATTATTTGTTTTCGAAGAAGAAGTGGACGATTGCAGGAATCCGACATAGCTATGACATCGAACGAGTTGGTTTAACCCCCGAATTGATTGGGGATAATAAATTATTTTACGCCTTTACCCGTTGGGGGGCATTTTCGGGTGCATTTTTCAGGCGGGAGAGTGAAGCTTTTTTCAGCACCGAATTGATCAAGGGATTGAGTGTGACGACTTCGCTCAATGCGCGTTCATTTGACCCTTTGTTCCGTTTTCAGTTTAGGTTAAATCCGGAATTAGGGGCTAATTCGCCGGTTCAAGATTATTACCAAGAATCCTTTGTAACCTTGGAGGCTCGTTTCGCTTGTAATGAAACTTACATCATGAATGGGAACGAGAAAGTCACCTTGGCCACCAAACGTATTCCCGTCATAACCTTTAAATACCAGCGAGGTATCAAAGGATTTTTAGGTGGGGATTTTGATTACGAACGATTTACGCTCAAAGCCCATCAGACTTTCCGATTAGGCAAAATGGGCCGTTCCGATTATACGCTCACCGCAGGGTATACACCTTCCAATTTACCCGCTCCCTTATTGTTTCCACACCTGGGGAATGAAACGTTTTTCTTCGTTCGAAGTGCCTTTTCTACCATGAATTATTTTGAATTCGTGAGTGATCAATATGTCTCTTTACAATACAATCATAATTTTGAGGGCTTGTTTTTCAATCGATTGCCTCTGATCAAAAAAATGAAATGGCGATTTATTGCGAGTACGAATATGGTGATGGGTAGTCAGCGGAGTGCCAACAAAGAAATCATGAAGGATGTAAATAATCCTTTGAAGTCTAAATTCTTAGACCAATACGCCTTTGATTCATTAGATCCACATAAGCCTTTTGTTGAGGTAGGATATGGGATTGATAACATATTTAAAATTTTCCGGCTACAAGCATTTCATCGGTTAAACTATTTAGACCATGGAAATCCGCAACGTTTTCGCTTGATGGCATCCATCAATTTCTCGTTCTAATCGGGCTTTTTGGTATATTATAAAGACGAAAATTTAAACATTTCAAGAACTTTTTTAATCTTCTTGATTTTAGGTGTATTGGGGCCTATATTTGAAAAACGGCAATAAAATGCCTACAAACGAAATATGATTTTTATTATTGCAGGGCTTTCTATTTTAAGTTATCTATTGGGATCGATCCCAACTGCAATTTGGTACGGTACCACCTATCATGGTGTCGATATCCGCACACAAGGAAGTGGGAATGCGGGCGCCACCAACACGTTTCGTGTTTTGGGTAAGAAGGCGGGAAGTATAGTTCTCTTTGTGGATGCATTGAAAGGGTTTTTGGCAACGGGTTTAGCGGCTGTCATGTATTATTTCCACCTCATCGATTGGCAGACGTGTGTGACCTTGAAAATTTTCTTCGGGTTCTTGGCTATTATAGGACATTTGCTCCCGATTTTTTGTGATTTTAAAGGAGGTAAGGGTGTCGCTACCACCTTGGGTATGGTTTTGGCTTTGCATCCCATGGCTGCGCTCGTGAGTATCCTCGTTTTTCTCGTTGTATTTAGTATTTCTCATTATGTTTCGCTGGGTTCGATGATCGCATCCTTGGTCTTTCCTTTGCTGTTGACCTATGGCGTATTTGGTGAGGAAATTCCTACCCTCATTTACTTTGGTTATTTTATTGCCTTCTTGGTAATTTTTACCCACCGAATGAACATTGTACGTATTTTTCAAGGCAAGGAAAATCGCATGTATCTGATCCCTTCAAAGAAGTAAAGCCTCAGTTTATTTTTTTATATTTGTTTGTGGAATGAAAAATACGTCCGCCAATAAATATCATGACAAAGACTCAACAATACATTGACGCAAATCGCGATCGTTTTTTAGCTGAATTACTTGATTTCTTACGTATTCCGTCCATTTCGGCGGATCCTGCCTATGCGGATTCGGTTCGCCAAACGGCCGCTTGGGTAGCCGAGCAGTTGCGAAAAGCTGGTGCTGATGAAGTTCGTTTAGAAGAGACGGCTGGCTTCCCGATTGTCTATGGAGAGAAGATGGTTGACCCGAATGCGCCAACTGTTTTGGTGTATGGGCATTATGACGTTCAGCCAGCCGATCCTTTAGAGCTTTGGGATAATCCTCCCTTTGAGCCGGTGATCAAGGATGGCTTGATATTTGCTCGTGGAGCCTGTGATGATAAAGGTCAGGTGTTTATGCATGTGAAGGCTTTCGAGGCGATGTTGGCCAGTGGCGAATTAGCTTGCAACGTGAAGTTTATGATTGAGGGAGAGGAGGAAGTCGGTTCCGATAATTTGGGCTTATTCGTCGAATCACATAAGGATTTATTGAAGGCCGATGTGATCTTGATTTCGGATACAGCGATTATTGCCAATGATATTCCATCAATTGATGTAGGCTTGAGAGGATTGAGCTACATGGAGGTAGCTGTTCAGGGGCCAAATCGGGATCTACATTCAGGTGTATATGGGGGAGCTGTGGCAAACCCAATCAATATCTTATGTCAAATGATTGCGTCCTTGCATGACGAGTTTAATCACATTACGATTCCTGGCTTTTACGACGGCGTGTTGGAGGTGAGTCCCTCGGATCGTGCGGCGATGGCGCAGACACCTTTTGATTTGGACGCTTATCAAAAGGATTTGGGTATTCAAGCGGTGCATGGCGAGAAAGGATATTCAACCCTTGAACGAGCTTCGATTCGTCCTACCTTGGATGTGAATGGAATTTGGGGTGGTTATACGGGGGAAGGCGCTAAAACGGTTTTGCCATCGATGGCTTATGCGAAGATTTCGATGCGTTTGGTACCCAATCAAAAATCGGATGAGATTACCAAATTATTTACGGAGCATTTTTTATCGATTGCGCCGAAAGGTGTGAAAGTTACCGTAAAGGCCCATCATGGTGGGGAGGCATATTTGATGCCGACCGACAGCATTGCTTTTCAGGCAGCATCGGATGCTTTAGCGACGACATTTGGAAAACAACCCGTCCCAACGAGAGGAGGAGGAAGTATTCCGATTGTCGCTTTGTTTGAAAAGGAATTGGGCGTTAAGTCGATCTTGATGGGATTTGGTTTGGATACGGATGCGATCCATTCCCCGAATGAGCATTATGGCTTATTCAATTTTTACAAGGGCATCGAAACGATTCCCCATTTCTTTGCGAATTACAAGGAATTATCAAAATAAGATGACAGAGAATTTAACATCGCTAGCAACAGAATCTAGCTCGAAATACGAGGATCTCGATAAACAGTCGGTCGATACCCTTTTGCGCCAAATCAATGCGGAGGACCAAACGGTTCCTTTGGCAGTGGAAAAGGTGATTCCTAATATCGAAGCATTGGTCAATCAAATCGTTCCGCGCATGGAGCAAGGAGGTCGACTGTTTTACATCGGAGCGGGGACATCGGGACGTTTGGGTGTCGTGGATGCATCCGAGTGTCCGCCAACTTACGGGGTTCCCTTTGATATGGTGATCGGAATCATTGCTGGCGGGGATGGCGCAATTCGGAAAGCGGTTGAGAATGCGGAAGATGATCCGGAACAGGCTTGGAAGGATATGGAGGCTTATGATATTGGCGCGTTGGATACGGTGATTGGGATTGCGGCGTCGGGTCGGACGCCTTACGTGATTGGAGGATTGAAGTCGGCAAATGCCAACGGGATTTTAACGGGATGCATCGTTTGCAACGGCGGTAGTCCGATTGCGGCGGAGGCACAATATCCGGTGGAGGTTATTGTAGGGCCTGAATATGTCACGGGAAGTACGCGAATGAAGTCGGGAACTGCCCAAAAGTTGGTCTTAAATATGATCTCAACAGCGGTGATGATTCGCTTGGGTCGTGTGCGGGGAAACAAGATGGTGGATATGCAATTGAGCAATCATAAATTGGTTTTACGCGCGATTCGGATGGTTTGTGAGGCGACGGGAGTGGGGGGAGAAGAGGCAGCTGCTTTATTGGAAAAGCACGGAAGTGTTAGAAATGCAGTGGATTCTGTGAAAAAGGGATAGATTTTTCCCAAAAAATGCTTTAATTTGGTGCTTTAAAGGTTTAACCTGAATACAAAATTTATATATGAAAACGATCTCGAAATTAATTATGACAGTGGCTTTGGGAGTTGCTGCATTTGGATTTGAAGCGAAGGCGGAGGATTTCCCAGCTGACATTAAGCCATTGATGCAAAAGTATACTTGCTTTGCATGTCACAAGGTGGATGCCCGTTTAGTGGGTCCGGCTTACAAGGATGTAGCGAAGAAAAAATATTCAGTTGATAAGATTGTTGCGCTGATTGCGAAGCCACAACCATCTAATTGGCCAGGTTATCCGCCAATGGCACCTATGACAAATGTTCCGAAGGATGATGCGGTTAAGATTGCAAAATATATTAACTCATTGAAATAAATAAAAAGGCCTCGAATGAATCGAGGCCTTTTTTTATAGATTTTTAATCATCCAAATATCGCATCCGTCATGTCCGCTATTTCCGAGTGGATGGGAGAGTTTTTCAAATCCTAACTTTTCGTAGATGGATACGGCTTTTGCCAGTTCCGGCATGGATTCCAGGTAGACTTGGTGGTAGCCATTTTCTTTTGCCCATTCCAAGGATTTTTCCAGCAATCGTTTTCCTGTTCCCGTTCCGCGGGCGGATTTTTTCACATAGAGTTTAACGAGTTCGCAGGTGCCTTCAGGCAAGTTTGCTGTGGGGAAAATTCCACATCCACCTAAAAGTTTCTCCTCTGAATCTGTCGCGACGAAATAAGAGGAACCGGTCGTGCGAAATAGTTCGAAGAGCGCATCGGTTGTCGGGTCAAAGTATACGGTCCCTGGTTTATTGGCCCCAAACTCGGCTAATGCCGTACGAATGATTTCGGCAATGGCTTGATTGTC
>JACCDV010893144.1_pt1 | contig 14557 bp, 10 predicted proteins | sample 7446131 | NCBI WGS metagenome assembly JACCDV01 (sample SAMN15323448, study PRJNA562643) | freshwater metagenome | isolation source: river surface water | place: USA:Blue River Watershed | collected 2017-08-17 | reverse complement strand
GTTTGGCCCGAAAAAGGTTTGAGGGTCAATGTGTTCGAGGGTGTAAATTTTTTCTGACAAGCGATTTTATTTTGAACACAAACGTAAATGAAATCAGTGGGTCTTTTTCACCATATTTTCCACCAAAGAGAACAATGATTTCCGGATTGATTTCAATGATTTCTCACTGATTTGTTTCAGATTTTGTTTGAATGATTGTTTAAATGTCTTTGAATAGTTATTTATATGTCAAAATTCAATACCCCCCAAAATATTAAGGGCAATACGGCGTTTAAAAATTATATTATCACCCAGCATTCATGAAAAAAATTACCTCAGTCACTTTTGTTCTTACCGGATTACTTTTTACTGCCTGTCAACAAACCATCGATCCAAATGAAGATCCGCGATTTGAAGGAAATCGCAAAATGGTGCACGTTCTTGATAGTTTGAACAGTATCGCCGACCCAAACACCAATTATTTTCTCAGTGGAAGAAAAGCAGCGAAAATGCTGCAAGAATCGCATAGCTATACCAACCCTGTAGACATTATCAATTGGGAAACGAAATATTGTTTTGAGTTATTGAATGCGGGCAGTGTGGATGAATGCATTAAAACACTGTCAGCCATGATCAACAAATATCCGGGTGGAGGCGAAGCGGCACTGTCCGACCCAAATTTCAAAAAGGTTTTCGACCTTCTCGCTGTGGCTTATTTGCGGATGGGTGAAAATGATAACTGCATCGCCAACCACAATTCTGCAAGTTGCATTGTTCCATTGCAGCCAAAGGCATTTCACAAAAACACCAAGGGCTCTCTAACAGCCATTGAGTTTTACACCCAAATCCTAAGAAAATACCCCACTGACTACCAAAGTAAATGGCTGATGAACATCGCCTATATGACTTTAGGGAAATACCCTTCTGAAGTTCCAAAAGAACACTACATCGACTTTGCAGCACTGGATGAAAAAGTTACTGGGTTTGTCCCACTGGAAAATTTGGCCATTGAATTGGGCGTGGATGTGGACGGACTTGCCGGTGCGGCTATCATTGAAGACTTCAACAATGATGGGTTTATGGACATCTTTTGCTCTTCTTATGGGCTTTTCGACAACCCCAATTTATTCATTTCAGACACCAAAGGTGGGTATACCGATGAAACCGCTAAGGCGATGTTAACCGGACTCACTGGCGGATTGAATGCCAAACAAGCAGATTTCAATAACGACGGATTTGTTGATATCCTGGTCCTGAGAGGCGCTTGGCTCGACAAAGGCGGTGAATGGCCCAACAGTTTATTGAGGAATAACGGCGATGGCACATTTAGCGACATCACCTTCGCTGCGGGCATGGGAAATGCCTACCCCACTGAAACTGCGGCCTGGGCCGATGTCAATAATGACGGATTGCTCGATGTATTTATCGCCAATGAAAACAATGATCAAAACCAATTCCCATGTGAGTTGTACATCAACAAGGGCAATGAAACTTTTGATAACGTAGCAAAAGATTGGGGCATGGATGGCAATTTCGGCTATGCCAAAGCAGCCGTATTTGCTGATTTCAACAATGATGGATGGCAAGATTTGTATGTGGCCTGCCTAAACCAAGACAACAAGTTGTTCATGAATCGCGGCAAACAAAAAAATGGCAAAGTGAAATTTGAGAATATCGCTGCGAAAGCAGGTGTTACAAAGCCCTTTAGAACTTTTCCCGCATTGACATTCGATTATAACAACGATGGATTTGAAGACATTTTTTGCACTTCGTTCCCCACAGAAAAACTATCAGTTGTTGGCGAAGAAGCGGCCATGGAAATGCTGGGCAAACGCAGCGGTACCGAACGCGCCAAACTTTATCGAAATAATGGCAACGAGACCTTTACCGATGTTTCGGCGGAGGCTGGACTCGATAAAATGATTTTTGCCATGGGATTGAATTTTGGCGATTTGGACAATGACGGTTGGTTGGATATTTATACCGGTACAGGTGCATTTGAGTTTAATTCATTGGTGCCGAATCGCGTATTTAAAAATATGGCGGGACAGCGATTTGCTGAAATCACCCATGGTTCTGGTATTGGACATTTGCAGAAAGGACATGGCATTGCCTTTGGCGACCTAGACAATGATGGAGACCAAGATATCTATACCACTTTGGGAGGTGCGGTGGAGGGAGACAACGCACACAATGCATTGTTTGCAAACCCCAACCATGGGAACCATTGGGTCACCTTGATGTTAGAGGGCAAATCAGTATCCAAAGATGCGCAAGGAAGCCGTGTTTTTATTCATTGTAAGGATGGCGATAAAAAGCAGACTTTTCATTTAACTGTTGGCAGTGGCGGATCTTTTGGAGCGAGTAGTTTACAAGTTGAAGCTGGCTTGGGCCATTTTAACCAAATTGACCACATTGAAATTTGGTGGGCTGGCAATCCCAAAAAACAAGAAATCATCAAAGGAATTGCGGTAGACAAGCATGTCAAAATTGTTGAAGGAAGCAAAGTTGGCGTTGTGATAGAAAGACAAAAAACGCCGCTCAAGGGCGATAAAGTTGGCGGGGGCTGCTGCAAGAAATAGTCGACGTTGACTTTGCTTGAAATTTATCCCTGCAATCGAATCTACATATAATATATTTGTAGGGTATCCTATGGATTGGGATTACGCCCAAAGGATACACTGCAAAACATGACCCATCAACCCGATACATATACACCGCTCATCCATTTGATTTGCGATTTTCGGGTGGAATCTCCGGATTACACGGTTGCCATGGCCAAAATGGCTACTGAGTTTCCGCAATCTAGGACATTAATCACGCCGCAGCCATTCAAAAAAGGTCATATTTTGGGACAAAGTGTTTTCCTCAAATTAGTCCTAAATGAGTTCCCAGAGGGCACTGTGCATATTTGTCGGTTCGGAACAATGAGTCGACTCCCCAATCGCTTTGTTGTTGCGAAGCACCAAGGCAAGTTTTTCATGGGACCGGACTCGGGCTTGTTTCCTTTGTACTTTGACGATGACAGTATTCAGTACTTTAACATCACCCCAACTGAGAACATCCATATTTTCGATCCACTCAAGGAAGTTTATATACCCGCGCTAAAGCAATTAATCGAGGCGAAAATGGATCTGTCAACCGCGGGTTTTGCTGCAAAAGAGATGATGATTCGCTCCTCTCCTCCCCAGCCCACCCTCTCCAATGGGATGATGAGACTTACGGTCATCTACAACGATTATTACGGCAACGCCTATTTGAACATCAATAAGCAGACTTTTGATGAGGTAGGACAAGGACGTCCTTTCCGATTACTACTCAACAGCACCATGGAAATCAATCGATTGAGTCGTTCATACAACGATGTTCCCGAAGGCATGGAATTGTGTATGTTCGGCCATGGCGATATCATGCAAATAGCAGTCAATGCAGGTTCCGCAGCACAATATTTGTCCTTAAACGAAGACAAACCAGTCGTTTTACAATTCAAAGAATGATCAATCGCATCGTCATTATGACTTTTGAAGTGGAACAAGTTTCCACGTTTTTGGAGGTTTTTGATGCTTCCAAAGATCAAATTAGGAATTTCCCAGGCTGTCATGGGCTCAAATTATTACAAACCGAGGGCAAGCCCAACCAATTGTCTACCTATTCCTTGTGGGAAAATGAGGATTGCTTGAATGCATATCGACATTCGCCTTTGTTTGAGGCTACCTGGGCAAAAACCAAAGTGTTGTTTTGTGACAAACCGGTGGCGTTTTCTACCACGGTGGTTCGAGATCTCAACAACCTTTAATCAAGCCATTTACCGGGATTCAACAATCCTTTGGGATCAAATGTGGCTTTTATACCCCTAAACAATTGGTAGTGTGACTCTCCCATCACAATGGACAAATACGGCGCTTGTACGAGTCCGATGCCATGTTCTCCGCTGATCGTCCCACCGACGGACTTACAATATTCAAAAATTTCTACGATGGCTTTGGGGATTTCTACTGTCCATTGGGAATCGGACAAGTTATTTCTAAGAATATTCACGTGAAGGTTTCCGTCGCCCGCATGTCCGTAACACACGGATTGAAAACCATATTTTCCACCAATTTCTTTCACTTTCAATAAAAGTCCAGGCATAGCTGATCGTGGCACTACGGTGTCTTCTTCTTTATAGGGCGATACTTGTTTCACGGTCTCACCGATTGCACGTCGGACCTTCCACCAAGCATTGGCAGTATCGGCATTGGGCGATGGTAAAATATCCAGGGCATTGTAGGTGTCCAATATGCCAAAAATTCCTTCTGCTTGTAGAAACAAATCATCCCCATCGAATCCATCAAAAGCAAAAAGTAAGTATGCCTCTGCTTCAGGATTGGTTGGAAAGGTTGATTGGGTAGCCACCATGGAAATTTCAACGCCGGATTTCTCCATGAGTTCAATGGCGCAGGGTTTATATTTCGAGAGCAGCACCGCATTTACGGCACTTGCACAATCATGCAAGTTGGCAAAGGAGGCCACCAACAAAAGTTCTTGGGTTGGTTTTGGAATCAACTTCAAAACAGCTTGGGTAATTATTCCCAACATCCCTTCAGAACCAACCATTAGATGGGACAAAGAGAATCCTGTAGAATTCTTCAAGGTATTGGCCCCTGTCCAAATAACATCGCCGTTGGGCAGCACAACTTCTAAGTTGAGCACATAATCACGGGTGATGCCATATTTAACAGCTCGCGGTCCACCGGCACCATGTGCGAGATTTCCACCGATGCTACAGCTACCCTGTGAAGCGGGATCCGGCGGATAATACAGACCCACAGCTTCTACCCGGCTTTCAAAACTCCATTAACCACCCCGGTTTCGGTGGTTACCGTGAGATTCTTTACGTCTATATCTAATATGCGATTCAGCTTCTTGGTGCTCAGGACCAATCCAGCAGAAACGGGTAAACAAGCGCCAGACAATCCTGTGCCTGCACCTCTGGTAAAAACCGGCACATTGTGTTCATAGCATCGCTGCATGATGGCTGAAACCTCTTGGGTACTTGCAGGAAAACAAACTGCTGTTGGTGGAAAAAACAGATCTTCGGTGTAATCAGAGCCATAATCAGATAATTGAGACGCTGAAAAAAGAAACTCAATATTCGCCAAATCACTGGCTATCTGTTGAATAGATTGAAGAATTGAACTGTTCGACATACAAAGTATTTGTAAGCAAGATATTATGTTCAACGGAATATTGCGACCTTTGGGCTACGCAAACGGTAATTTTCTGTAAAACCATGAAACAACGACACATTCTCACAGCAATAGCCATCTTCATAGCTGTTTATATGACCGCTGCTTTGGGCTGGTGGACCTATTCCTTGTTGAAATATAGCGTTGTAGAATCGGAACTGCAGATGGAAATTTTGGAGAGCAAAAAACAGCTGTGCTACAGCGAATTTAGATCTGAAATACGCTTAAAAACAAGCACAAATACAATAGAAAAATTTAGCACAAAAATAAATACTAAAGATTTTAATTACATACTTAAAAAAGCGAATGATTGTGCTAAAAATTACAAGTTAATTTCAACTGTTCAGAAATCGGCCATCAGTAACGATTCAATAAATATCACAATAACATTCAATGCTCCCACGGAGGAAATTGAAAAAATCAAAACCCGACTAGACAGCAAGCAGAATGCCTGGCTGGGAGAAGGGATCACTGTAGGGTTGTTAACCCTTATTATCATTGGGTTGATGTATTACTTTCTAGATCGCATGATCCGTTTCAACCAACAAAAGGCTAACTTCATGATGGCTGTAACGCACGAGTTAAAAACACCCATCGCCGCAGCAAAATTGGCCATTCAGACGGTTATCCGCAACAAAAACCAGGCGAACCAAGAACGTGTATTAGAAATCTCAAAGCAGAGTATGGACCGCCTCTCTGGCTTAATGGAAAGGGTGTTGTTGGCCACGCAATTTGAAAACAGACTTCCCAGTAAAAATGAAAAATGGATACATATACATGAGATTATTTCACAAGCCATTGAAGAGGGTCAGTTCAGCATCGGCGAAACACTAAAAAATAATTTAGTTGAATCTAAAGATTTTTTAATTTATTGTGATGCACAGATGTTAAAAATCGTTTTTATAAATTTATTTACTAATTCCATAAAATATAGCGAGGAAAACTGCGTTAATGTTAGCGTGAATTCATTCGTACGCGACGGCGTGTTTGGTGTTACGGTTACCGACCAGGGTATCGGCATTCCTTCGGAGGAACGAAATCGCATTTTTGAGAAGTTCTATCGCGTTGGCGATGAAAGAACAAGGAGTAGGCAAGGTTCTGGACTTGGGTTGTATTTGGTTAAGCAAATATTAAATCTTCACAAGGCCAACATCGAAGTTACTGCAAACGTCCCCAATGGCTCAAAATTCAACATTGTATTTAACGCTAACGATTGTAGAATGGAATGATTAACTACCGAATCCTGGTTGTTGAGGACGAACAAGACCTCGCCGAACTGTTAAAAATCAATCTTGAATCTGAAGGGTACAAAGTTACCCTTGCTCCGCATGGCGCTGTTGCCATCAACAAATTGAAGACAGAGAGCTTCGACCTTATCATCATGGACATTATGATGCCCAGCATGGACGGGTTAACTGCTACGCATCACATTCGACTCTCAAGTAACAACGTACCTATCCTCATTCTATCAGCTGGTAATACTGCACAGGATCGCATCAATGGATTGAAATCTGGTGCTGATGACTACATGAGCAAGCCTTTTGAATTGGAGGAACTCTTGTTGCGCGTTCAAAAGATCCTCATGCGTGCTCACCGCGAAGATCCAGCGATCAACTTTATGGAATTTCGTTTTGGTGGCAACTTTGTGGATTTCAACAGTTACAAGGCACATGGAATCAATGGCGAATTCAAGCTCACTAAAAAAGAAGCACAGTTACTCAGGTTATTGATAGAAAGAAAAAACCAAGTAGTGACTAGGGAAGAAATTTTGAAAACGGTATGGGGTTACACAGTATTCCCTAGCACACGTACCATCGACAATTTTATTCTTGCTTTCCGTAAGTACTTTGAAGTTGACATAAAAAACCCAAAGTACTTTTTAAGTCACCGTGGTTTAGGGTACAAATTCAACGATAAAGATTAATTCGCCAAGGCATTGGCTGCCGTAGCTGCTGTCGCCCAAGCGGCTTGGAAATTAAATCCGCCTGTTACTCCGTCAATATCAAGCACTTCTCCGGTGGCATAAAGTCCTGGAACTTGTTTGATTTCCATGGTTTTAGGATTCACTTGTTCCAAGTCAATACCTCCAGCGGTAACAAACTCTTCCTTAAACATCGTTCTTCCATCGGTATCAAATGGCATCCGGCAAAGGTTTTCAATGAGTTTATTGAATTCAAACTTGCTTAAATCCGCAGCCATCTTAGTTAGAGGGGTTTCAGTTCTTTTCAAAATATAATCCCAAAGACGCCTTGGAATGCCTTCCAACGTCAAATTATCTATCCGCTTTTTGGGATTTGCAGCCAACACATCGCGAAGCATTTCTCGCATACCGTCCTCACTCAAATTTAGCCAGGAAACCAATGCCGTAGTACAATAGGCCTTTTCATTCATCCATCGCGCTGCCCAAGCACTGGTTTTCAATACTGCCGGACCGCTCAATCCCCAATGGGTAACCAACAAGGGACCTGTATACGACTCTGGATAGCCAACCAATTTCACTTTGGCATCTTGCACTGAAACGCCATGAAGCGCATGCAAAGTGGCATCAGGAATGTTAAAGGTAAACAATGACGGCACTGGGGGCACGATTGCAACACCCAAATGTGAGATAATATTGTATTGAGATTCTTTAGAAAATCCTCCCACGGCCAGTACTACATCGGTAGCCATTTCGCTACTACCCGTATTGAAGTTGATTTGCCAACGATAGGCACCCTCTGATGGGAGTTTTACAATGGTAACAACAGACGCATTGGTTCGCAATCCCACGCCCAACTTCTTGGCTTTCCATTCTAGCAATTGTGCTATGGTTTCTGAAGAGTCCGATTCTGGAAACATTCTACCGTCGCCTTCTGTTTTCAAAGGAACGCCATTCGATTCAAACCAATCAACGGTATGCTGAACCGACCAATCGTGAAAGATCTTTTTCAAAAACGACTTGCCTCTTGGATAATGCAATAGTAGGTCAGAAACCTTTTTACAATCGTGGGTCACATTGCAACGTCCACCACCGCTAATCCGCACTTTCGCCAGCGTTTTACCCGTTTTTTCTACGATTAAAACATCCACTTGTGGATTCAATTCTTTGAGCCGAATGGCTGTAAAGTATCCGGCAGCACCGGCACCTATGATCACTACACGTTTGTCTTTCATCGTATTTTTTTGTAATTCTTGTACTCTCCTACTCTCCATCCTACACGTTTCTCAATCCAATGCAACAGCCAAGCTTTAAATCCAAAATTCTTTTTGGTTGGATCCACTTGAAATTGCCAATCCATCGCAGCGATTCTGGGTTTCATGACTTCAGGGTGGGTACCTTGGAAATGCTTCAATGAATCTATGTTGCTGTAATCAAACTCTTCATTCACCAAAACCTTGCGCTGCATATAGTCATCGTCATGCCACAAACGATGAAACTGTGCTTGCTTTTGCTGCTGAAACTTGGGGTGTTTCACCCAGCCATAATGGTAAATGCAAGCATCTATTTTTGCCACTTTTAACTTTTTCCCATCGGCCGTCCGAAATCCTTGCGCATCTTTCCAACTGCGAAAATTTCGGTTGTTTTTGATGATTCTAATTTCTTGTCGATACCATCGTCTTGAATCGCCAACCATGGAGTAATTGCCATAAAAATGCAGATAATCGAACAGCAATCCATCTACTTCCGTATCGTTCAAATACTGCTCCATCGCCTTTCTCACCACAGGAAGATACTGCTCGTGTAAGCATTCATCGGCTTGAATATAAATCAACCAATCCGCATCATGTGGAACTTCAGACAACGCTTTGTTTGTTTCATCAGCGAGCACAGCCCCACCTACCCTTTTTGTATCATCCCACTGGGTATCAAAAAGTCGAATCTTAGGGTTGTTCATGGACTCTAAATACGCTTTGGTTGAATCTTCAGAATTACCCACGGCAATGACCATTTCATCGCACAGCGGCAACACAGAAAGCAAAGCCTCTTTCAGCGGATAATCGGCCTGAACAATGTTCCTAGCTATTGTAAAACCTACGACTTTCATCTTTTCGCTCAACCAACCATCGATCGTCTAAACGCAGCGAATAGACGACTTCCATTTCATTTAACATTTCCCTCACCTCTGTGGTGAAATTCAACCCCGCGCGTGAAACCATACGAACGGTCATATTTTCATCTGCATCATAAAAATTGAAGTATAATGGACATTTTCCGGGGAATTGCGCCAATACTTCACTTACAATTTGCTCTTTCCCTTGCTCCAAATCGGCGGGTGTCATATCGATTTGAATAGAGCGATATATGGTCAGTGGATCCACATCCGACACCAACTGAATGTGATGAATGTTCATCCGCATTTCGTCTTTGGATTTGGAATAATCGGTCTGTCCTTGAATCAACAAAATATAATCCTTATCGATCAGCGGTTTGAATTTTAAGTACTTTTCTTTGAATAACGCCAATTCAATGGTCCCTGAATAATCCATAAAATTGAATCTCACGTAGGGGTTACCCATTTGACTCATGAATTCCTTGGCACTGGTAATAATTCCCATCATCTGAAAAACAATGGGGGTCTTATTTTCCATGGCTTCGCGATATTCTTTTACACTGGTGTTGACGATGCTGTCATAGATAAATTTGAAATCATCTAGGGGGTGCTTACTCAAGAATACCCCCACCAGTTCTTCTTCTTCTTTGAGTTCTTCTAGCAGGGTAAGTTTCTCTACTTGCGGCAGCTTGGGTTCTTCGTTTGTCAAATTCGCCCCTCCACCGAACAAGCCCATTTGTCCGCTAAATTTCTCTTGCTGAATACGTTGACCATATCGAATGGCCAATTCAATACCATTGGTACCGTTGGCATCCTCTTTCACGTATTGCGCTCGGTGATAGCGCGGATCAAAGTCAAACACACCTGCCTTGGCCATGTTCTCGATGTTCCGTTTATTTACCGCTCGCAGATTCACTCGGGTGGTAAGGTCAAACAAACTTTTGAACGGACCATTTTTATCGCGATCCAACAAAATTTCTTCCACGGCATTATCACCCACCCCTTTCACTGCACTCAAACCAAAGCGAATTTGTCCGCTAGGCGTTACCGTAAACACATTCCTACTTTCATTCAAATCCGGCCCAAGCACTTTGATCCCTTGGCGATGACACTCTTCCATATAGAAGGTGATTTTCTTGATATCGCCCATATTACTCTTCAGCACAGCCGCCATGAATTGGGCAGGGTAATTTGCTTTGAGATACGCCGTTTGAAAGGCGATGACTGCGTAACAGGTTGAGTGTGATTTGTTAAACGCATACTGGGCAAATTCTTCCCAGTCTGAATAGATTTTCTCCAAAACCTTTTCTGGAAACCCTTTTTCCAAGGCACCAGCCATAAAATCACCTTTGAGTTGATCAATGATGTTCTTATTTTTCTTACCCATGGCTTTGCGGAGCTCATCGGCTTTTCCTTTGGAGAATCCGGCCAGCTTCTGACTGAGTAACATTACCTGCTCCTGGTAAACGGTAATCCCATAGGTTTCCCTGAGATAATCTTCCATTTCCGGCAAATCAAACACCACCGGTTTACGTCCATGCTTTCGGTCAATAAAATCAGGAATGTATTTCAACGGGCCCGGACGGTATAGGGCGTTCATGGCGATCAAATCCCCAAATTGGGTAGGTTTGAGTTCGCGCATGTATTTCTGCATGCCGGGACTTTCAAACTGAAAAACACCATTGGTTTCGCCTCGTTGAAACAATTCATACGTTTTCACATCATCGAGTGGAATGGTATCCAAATCAATGATATCCCCCGTGGTTTCCTTGATCAATTTGATGGCGTCCTTCATGATGGTGAGGGTGCTCAATCCCAAAAAGTCCATCTTCAGCAATCCTGCCTTTTCAATTTGGGTTACATCATATTGTACCTGAATCCATTGAGATTCTTTGGACAGGGCCACAGGAACAAGTTCATCGATGTCTTGCGGGGCGATAATTATCCCACAAGCATGCACTCCCGTATTCCTAACACTACCCTCAAGCTTTTCGGCATCTTTCAACACCTTGGCAGCATCATCGTTGCCATTATATACCTTTTGGATTTCGCGAACGCAATCGATTTCCTCGGGTTTTAAGTTTTTAGAATCGTCTTTGGCCAATTCGTCGGGATCCACATGCAGCAACGTCTGCAAGTTCAAGTTCCCCACAACCATTTTTGCTAATCGATCGGTATTGGGCAACGGATATTGAAGCACCCTACCCACATCTCGAATGGCGCTTTTTGCAGCCATCGTTCCATAGGTAATGATCTGCGCGATCCTCCTTTCGCCGTACTTCTGGGCCACATATTGAATTACCTTATCTCGTCCAACATCATCGAAATCAATATCGACGTCGGGCATACTTACCCGCTCTGGATTCAAGAAACGCTCAAACAGCAAATCATATTTCACAGGGTCCACATTGGTAATCCCCAAACAATAAGCCACCAAACTTCCAGCGGCAGAACCCCTGCCGGGACCCACCCACACATCCATTTCTCTGGCCGCTGTGGTAAAATCTTGTACAATTAAAAAGTACCCTGCAAAGCCCGAATGTGTGATGGTATTGAGCTCAAAATCCAGTCGCTCTTGCACTGGGGTTGGAATGGTGCCGCCATATCGCTTCCTACATCCTTCGTATGCCAGGTATTTGAGAAAGACGTTTTGATCATCAAACCCTGTTGGCAATGCATAGTTTGGCAACACAATGTCCCTGGATAATTTGGGCGGATCTATCGATGCAATCAACCGATTTGTATTGTCCAATGCCTCCGGTATATCTGCGAACAACACCTCCATCTCCGCCTGAGTTTTGAAGAAAAACTCATCGTTAGGAAACGCAAACCGATATCCTTTTCCGCCTTCTTCGTTGTTGGCCTTCGGTGTACTTTGAAATTCCCCCGTATTGATGCACAACAAAATATCATGGGCATTGGCATCTTTTTTATCGGTGTAATGGGAATCGTTCGTTGCAATAATGGGCACATTGTATTTCTTGCCCCATTTGATCAGTGTTTGGTTGATATCCTCTTGCGATATTCCCGTCCCATCGAGGTTTTCCAGCCCATGTCGCTGCAATTCGATGTAATAATCTTCGCCGAAAATCTTATGCCACTCACAAAAAATTCGTTCAGCTTCTTCTTCCCCTTTCCATAAAATGGCCTGAGGCACTTGGGCACCAATGCAACAGGTGGTTGCAATCAACCCTTCGCTATATTGCTCAATGAGTGCGCGATCGACCCTGGGATACTTACTATACAACCCTTCAAGGTACCCCAACGAGCACAACTTACTCAAATTCGCATACCCCTGTTGATTTTTCGCCAGCAACAATTGATGGAAGCGCTTGTCTTTGGCCCCTTGGGTGAACGATTTCTGAAATCGATCTTCCACGACATAAAACTCACAACCAATGACCGGCATGAGTCCCTCTTTTGTCACTGCTTGATAAAATTCAAAGGCCCCAAACATGTTGCCATGATCTGTAATGGCAAGGGCTGGCATACCATCGGCTTTGGCTTTTTTAACCAAACTTTTGATGCTTGCCGCCCCATCGAGCAGAGAATATTGGGTATGGACGTGCAAGTGCGAAAAAACGGGCATAATTCGAAGCTAACGAAGATAAATCAATCCCAAAAAACTCAAGTTCAATGTGGACAATTTGGAATAACTCGATGCGTGTTTTTAATCCACAACACCGGACCAATTGATTTACTTTGCACTGTGTATTTGCAGCGACTTCAATTGTATCACTTTAAGAACCACAGCGAGCGGTCGTTGGAGTTTTGCAATGGCATCAATACAATCACAGGGTCTAATGGAATTGGCAAGACCAACCTACTGGATGCAGTGCATTATTTGGCAAATGCGAAGAGTTATTTCAATGGAATCGACAGTCAAATTATTGAACACAACGCCCCATTTTTCACCATCAAAGGTCATTTCCAGGGAGAGGCCCCTGCGGATATCTTAATTCAATTTGAAGGTGGCAAAAAATCGATCAAAAAGAACGACAAACCCTATCCCAGACTACTTGACCATATCGGGTTGATTCAAACGGTTTTTATTACACCATACGACATCGATTTGGTGTTGGGTAACAGCGATGACCGCAGGAAATTCATGGACTTGAGCATTTGTCAGATCGACAAGGCCTACCTCCAAAACTTAAGCACCTATAAAAAGACATTGGAGCAGCGCAATGCTTTGCTTAAATCGATGCAAGGGCGATACATCGACCCGGATTTACTTTCAAGTTTTGACGCCAAACTCATCCCTGCTGGCTTGTTGATTCATGAGAGCAGAAAAGCATTCGTAGCAGACCTATTGGGCTTTTTTGTAGGTATTTACCAAACACTCAGTCAAGGCAGTGAAACGCCGGCAATTGTCTACGAGAGTCCGTTGAACGAAGGCGATTTTCAGTCATTGTTGCAATCATCGTATCGCCAAGACATGGCAGCTCAGCGAACTACTGTGGGTGTGCACAAAGATGATTTACAATTCAATTTGGGCGAATTCCCGTTAAAAAAATTCGGATCTCAAGGACAGATTAAAAGCTTTATCATCGCCCTAAAACTTGCCCAATATAATTACTTTCAACGGGTAACAAACAACCATCCCATTCTGCTACTCGATGATATTTTTGAAAAAATTGATGAGCAACGTGCACAGCGGCTCATTGAAATGGTTGGAAGTTCGGGCTATGGACAAATTATCATCACAGATACGCATGTAAGTCGGGTAGAAACCCACTTCCAGCACCTCGAAACCACCAAGGTACACCATCATTTGTAGGATTTACATGTAAAGTCCCACCATCAGATCGATGTCGTGGTATTTGATGGCGAATTTATCGGCCAAATTTTTATTGGTTAGGCTGCCCCGGTACAAATAGGTCCCTTTACGAACACCCGCTTTCGAGCGCAAAAACTCACCAAATCCACCCATTTGTGCCATTTCATCGAGCATCGGTGCGAAAACATTGCTCAATGTATAACTGGCGGTTCTGCTCACCCTCGATGCAATGTTGGGCACACAGTAATGGATCACATCATGCTTATGAAAAATGGGTTTTTCGTGATTGGTAACTTCCGAAGTTTCAAAATTTCCTCCGCGATCGATGGCTACATCAATGAGGACGGAGTGAGGACGCATCGACATGACCATTTCTTCTGTAACTACGATGGGACTTCTGGCGGTACAACCCGCGAGTGCACCAATGACAACATCTGCACTTGCAACAGCGCTTTTGATCACTTGTGGCTGCAAGGTGGACGTATAGAGATGGAATCCAAACGATTTTTGAATTCTCCGCAGTCGGTACATGTTATTGT
>JACCDV011000245.1_pt1 | contig 14562 bp, 17 predicted proteins | sample 7446131 | NCBI WGS metagenome assembly JACCDV01 (sample SAMN15323448, study PRJNA562643) | freshwater metagenome | isolation source: river surface water | place: USA:Blue River Watershed | collected 2017-08-17 | reverse complement strand
GGCTTGGCCTTCGTGAGGGGCGTCGTAGAGGCCCACAAGGGTCGTGCATGGGCCGAGAGTGCCGGAGTAGGCAAGGGCTCCACCTTCTACATTGAGTTGCCTTTGGCATAGGGGTATAATAAATATCCAGAACACTACTCAAGAGGTCTTTGAATGATTATCACTAATATCGTGTACCCAGTGGAGATGGGGTTCCTTTGGTTACTTCGCCAAAACGGACTCTGGGGAGGGTGGCGAGATGGACCCTTCATGGTCCAAGGAGGCAGGCTCGTGAGGATACACTCCGTACTTCGACATGAGGATGAGAGGTGTGTGGAGTACAGGATGTTCTTCTGCATCCTACCTCATCGACAGAACGGGTCTCGCTGGGCTCCAACTATCCTCGGTCCAGAAGCGGGTCACTTCGACCTGTGGGGACTGCCCATGGACTACATGCTTCCCTTCGACAGAGAGTACCTGCCGAAGGTGCTCAAGATCGGTCTACATTTAAACATCGGAGCCGACGAGCCACTGACCATACAGGTCTAGTGGCTTTTTTCTCCTCTCATTTCCTGCTAAAATAGGGAATATATGAAGAAAATCCTAGTCTCAGGGGTACAACCCTCTGGCCGACTCCACATAGGCAACTACTTTGGTGCATTGAAGCAGTTTGTCGACCTACAAGACGAGTATGAGACACGTATCTTCATCGCTAACCTCCACGCTCTCACTACACTTCAGAATCCTGAAGAGCTCAAGAAGATCTCTCGCGAGCTAGTACTCGACTTCCTCGCTATTGGGCTCGACCCAAAGAAGGCTACTCTCTACTACCAAAGCGATGTGCCCCACGTAACAGAGCTTGCATGGATCTTCTCCTGTCTGACCACTATGCCAGAGCTTATGCGTGCACACGCCTTCAAGGATAAGGAGGCCAAGAACGCAGATATAAACGTTGGGACCTTCAACTACCCAGTGCTTATGGCGGCAGATATACTCGTGCACGACGCTGACGCAGTACCTGTAGGTAAGGACCAGAAGCAACACATTGAGATAGCTCGCGAAGTCGCACGAGACTTCAACAATGTTTTTGGAGAGCTATTTAAAGAGCCGAAAGAACTAATTTTAGAAGCGGTAGAGACGGTCCCCGGTACAGATGGACAGAAGATGAGCAAGAGCTACGGTAACACCATACCTCTCTTCGCCACAGACGAGGAAGTAGACAAGGCAGTCATGTCTATCGTCACCGACTCCTCAGGCGAATATCCAGAGAACGTCTTCAAGATCCACCAGCTCTTCAGAACTAATGACGAACTAGATAAAATTTATACCGAGAACAAGGGTCAGTACAAGAAGTTGAAGGAGCTCCTAGCTGAAGATATCAAGAACTTCATAAGACCTATGCGAGAGAGGAGAGAGGAGTGGGCAGGGAAGATGGATGAAGTAGACAAGATAGTGGCTGAAGGAGGCAAGAAGATGCGCGAGGTGGTACACAAGAAGATGGTAGAGGTAAGAGAGAGGGTAGGACTAATACACAACGACTAATGCGAACATTCATCAAAGACTTAAGCGGGAAGAAGGGAGAGGAAGTATCTATTTCGGGCTGGGTGGATGTGAGACGCGACCAAGGCAAGATGATCTTCCTAGACATACGCGATATGACGGGTAAGACACAGAGTGTTGTACTACCCAACCACACAGAAGCTCTCGAGGTTGCCAAAGTACTGCGCCCAGAGTGGGTGGTAGAGATAATGGGCAAGGTCAATGAGCGCCCAGAGAAGAATAAGACAGAAGGAGAGAACGGTGACATAGAACTTGAGGTCTTGGGTATAAAAGTTTTGAACAAGGCCGAGACACCAACCTTTGATATTGGAAGTGATGGCAAGGAGATAGGGGAGGAGGTGCGACTCCGTGACAGATACATAGACATCCGCAGACCTCGACTACAGAAGAACTTGAGAATGCGCCACAAGGTAATGAAGCTCATTCGAGACGAGTTGGACAAGCAGAGCTTCGCCGAGATAGAGACCCCCATACTTACCAAGTCGACTCCAGAGGGAGCACGCGACTACATCGTGCCTGCTAGGCTTTACCCTGGGAAGTTCTACGCTCTCCCACAGTCGCCACAGCAGTACAAGCAACTACTGATGGTTGGAGGTCTTGAGCGCTACTTCCAGATAGCTAGATGCATGAGAGACGAGGACACTCGAGGCGACAGGCAACCAGAGTTTACCCAGCTTGATATGGAGATGTCCTTCGTTACTGAGGAAGACGTAATGAACGTGACAGAGAAGCTCTTGATAGAGATAGTTACAAAACTCTACCCAGAGAAGAAGATACAAAAGACCCCCTTCCCACGCATAGACTATAAGGAGGCTATGGAGAAGTACGGCTCCGATCGACCAGACATACGAGAGAACAAGGAGGACCCGAACGTCTTGGCCTTCTGTTGGGTGGTGAACTTCCCCTTCTTTGAGAAGACAGATGAGGGCACATGGACCTTCACCCACAATCCCTTCTCCGCACCTAAGCCCGAACACAAAGAAGCTCTGATGGAGAAGAAAAATATCGGAGAGATACTCACGGCACAATACGATATAGTGCTAAACGGCTTTGAGATAGGCGGGGGAAGTATAAGGAACCATGAGCCAGAGGCCTTGAGGAAGGTCTTCGAAGTCCTTGGATACGAGGACGAGAGGATAGAGAGTAACTTCGGTCATATGCTTAAGGCACTCGCTTCTGGTGCACCACCACACGGAGGTATAGCTTGGGGCTTCGATAGACTGATGATGCTACTCCAAGGCGAGCCAAACATCCGTGAGGTTATCGCCTTCCCAAAGACAGGTGAGGGTAAGGACTTAATGATGGACTCCCCAGCTGAAGTCTCCGACAAACAACTCAAAGAGCTTGGTATATCCATTAAGCATAAGTAAAAAGCATGATAGATATTCATGTGCTTAATAAGAGCAAGAGATTAAACCCTCTTCTAGATCTAATAAATGAGTCTCTAAAAACTGGATTAGAAAAAATTCAAAAAGTTTTACCTGTAGACACTATAGATATAGTCGTAGAAGATAACCCCAATGCAGCTATCCCAGAGACTGGAGTGGGTGGTTATGCTCCAACCGCACACATAGTAAATATATGTATAAATCCCAACTTTGCGGGACTAAAAGAAAAAATTAAATACGAAATCGAAAGCACCCTAGCTCACGAATTGCATCACTGTGCCAGAGAATCAGCTTTAGGTGACCCGAGAAGAAATTTATTAGAAGCACTGGTAACCGACGGTCTTGCAGACCATTTTGATATTGAGATTTGTGGTGGGGAACCTAGACCATGGAGTATTGCTGTTAAAGATGAGATCCTTGGTAAACTCTTAGAGAAAGCTAGGAAAGAATTCAATAACAATAATTACAACCATAAAGTATGGTTTTTCGGATCAGAGGATGAGGAAATTCCTCGTTGGGCAGGATACTCACTTGGATTTCATATAGTGCAAGAATATCTAAAAAAGCATCCATATGAATCTGCAGGATCTCTATACAAAACTCCAGCTGAAGAGTTTATAGCAGACTAAATAGGTATTGACAATATAGATATAATGTGCTAGGATGGTGAGTGGAAGTACCGTTTGAAAACCCACCCCTCGCAAGGAGTAGCTGTGAAGCTCTACCGCATGATGTTCACCATCATCGTCGCTCTCATGGTGATGGCCATCGGCGCTTGCGCCGACAGCCCGACCGCTCCCAGGGAGCGTGCCGCTGTGGCACTCTGGTCGGACACGAGAGTGCTCTACATGGACATGAACACGTACACCCACATCTCCGTCCGAAGCACCGTGATCGGGCGCAACTCGGTGAATGATGCCGACTCGATCATCGTGAGGATGGACAACAAGTCCCTGACGAGTCTGGTGGAGCACCAGGGTCAGTATCTCGAGAAGATCCTCGTGGGCGGCACCTCCAAGGAAACGGTGGTCCACTATCAGTTCATCCGGATCACCGCCAAGGAGACCCCTGGCGATAGTTGGATCTACTATCGGTCGCGAATCGATCCGACACAAAAGGACAGCATCCGAGTCGTCGTGAGCACATTCGACGGCGGGAAGGGCTGAAGAAGCCCTAGGCGCCAAACATGGACCCCATTACAGAAATGTAGTGGGGTCCTTTCGTTTTAATATTTTAGTTTTGACAAAAATTTTATCTAGGATATAGTCATTATATGCAAGCCAATTGCAACAATCACATAATGAATCCAATTACCTCAAGGAGAGGGTCGTCTTTCCTCGTATCTAATTGGTTTGAGGGAGATATTTCATACTTGTGTTTAGCTTTGGCTGTCTAACTAATTTCTAAGAAAAAATTTGGAAAACTAAAGCTAAACAAAAGCTTTAGTTTTTTTGTTTAGCAATGTTCTTTCATCCACCACATAAGGAGAGTCAGGATGTCTACCAAAGCGGTGTTCCTCTCTGGACGCAGTGTTAACCTTCGTCCTGTAGAGAAGTCAGATGTGCCCAGCATCACAAGATGGGTCAACGATCCAAAGATCAGAGATATGGTCAAGCTGTATCTCCCGACGACTGAAGCCGAGGAAGAAAAATGGCTTGAGAGTCTGGAAAAAGGAAAGCCCAACAATATCGTGATGGCTATCGAGACCAAAGATGGGAAACTCATTGGTGTTATGGGCATCCACAAGATCAGCTGGAGAAGTAGGACCGCCACAACAGGGGCGATCATTGGCGAAAAGGAGTACTGGGGTAGGGGGTACGGCACCGAAGCCAAGATTCTCCTTCTCCACTATGCCTTCTACTCATTGAATCTGAGAAAGATCAGTTCAAGTGTAATCGCCTTCAACAAGCGGAGTGAAGCATACAGCCTGAAGTGCGGGTACAAGCATGAAGGGCGCTTCAAGAAGCAGATCTTCCGTCGTGGTAAGTATTGGGACATGATCCATCTTGCCATCTTCGAACCCAACTTCAGGATTGTTTGGAAGAAGTACATTCGCCGAGAAATCGGTAACACTCGCCCGTAACTGGCGGGTTTTTCTTTTAAAACTGGGTTCAAAAAGCTATAATTGGCCACAAATGGATAGCCTTAACTACCACGTCAAGACACCCGTCTTCACCGGCCCACTCGACCTCTTGCTTGACCTCATAGAGAAGAGGAAGCTCTTCGTCTCTGACGTCTCACTAGCACAGGTGACAGACGACTTCGTGAAGTATATAGAGGAACACGACGAGTTCCCCATAAGTGAGAGTGCTGAGTTCATCCTTATTGCTTCAACTCTGATGCTGGTAAAGTCGCGCTCGCTCTTACCATCCCTACCTCTTACAGAGGAAGAGACTGCTTCTATAGAGGACCTAGAAGAGCGCTTAAAGCTCTACCAGAAGGTTAAGGAGCTATCCCTTGAGCTGAAGAAGCTCTACGGTAAGAATGTGATATTCGAGAAGGGAGAGAGGAAGAGCTACATGACAATCTTCTCCCCCGACAAGAAGACGAATGTGGAGGAGCTCTCGCAGGCCCTCATGCGAGTTTTGGACACCCTACCTAAGAAGGAGGCTCTACCCAAGACCATGGTGAGGAAAATTATTACTCTAGAGGAGATGATAGAGAAGTTGGCCGAGAGGATATCTAAGGGTATGCGAATGAAGTTTAGCGAGGTGTATAAGAAGGAGGATAAGGTAAATGCTATTATTGGGTTCCTAGCAGTGCTTGAACTTGTGAAGCGTGGAGTACTCAAGGTAAGCCAAGAGGCAGACAAGGGTGAGATAGAGATGGAAGGGGAGGAGATAGGGGTACCAAGCTTTAGATAAAAATTATGAACCTAGAACACAAGATAGAAGCAATACTACTCTTCAAGAACGAGCCGGTAACAATGACCGAGCTGTCTAAGACTCTCTCTGTCTCTCAAGGAGAAGTAGCAGAAGCTGTGAAGAACTTGCAAAACTTCTATGCCAACCGTGGAATGTCTATCATCACCGACGGAGACAAGATTACTCTTGGTACAAACCCAAATTTAAGTGAGCTTATAGAAGGCATACAGAAGGAAGAGATCTCCAAAGAGATAGGCCGAGCTGGTCTTGAGACTCTCTCCATCATCCTATACAAAGGCCCCGTCTCAAGGCGTGAGATAGACCACATACGAGGAGTGAACTCCGGCTTCATCCTAAGAAATTTGCTTATCCGAGGTCTTATAGAGAGGACAGAGGGTAGTGAGCGTAGCTATAGCTACAAGCCGACACTCGAACTCCTAAGACACTTAGGACTAACGAAGATAGAGGACCTGCCAGAGTATGCTACAGCTCTTAGGAAGATTGAGGAATTTGTCAGGAGTGAGCCTACCGACAACAACGACTAATGCTAACCAACAGACAAGAGATAGCCTTCTTCTCCTTCCTTGGGCTTATCCTGCTTACCTTCGTCGTGCTTATCTACCTCATTGGCAACAGGGTGGGCAACATCAAGAACACTCCTCAAGTCCCCAACACTCCACTCCCTCTAGGCAACATAGAGATAGAGGCCAAGTCAGCCCTAGTCTACGACACTATCTCGGGCAAGACCTTGTTTGCCAAGGACCCTGACACCCGTCTACCATTAGCCTCACTTACCAAGGTGATGACTGCTCTCATCGCTAGAGACATCGCGTCTCAAGATAGTGAGGTTGTAGTCACTGCCGAGGCTATCAGAGAGGACGGAGATGCTGGTCTTATAGTGGGGGAGAGGTGGCGCCTAGAGGACCTCTTGGACTTCTCGCTCGTTACCTCTGCTAACGACGGGATGAAGGCGGTCTCACTCTCACACAAAGACTTCATTAGTCTTATGAACACGCGTGCAAGCCAAATAGGGATGAAGAACACCTACTACATGAACGACACAGGACTAGATGAGTCAGAGGTGCAAGGCGGAGCATACGGCTCCGCACGCGACCAAGCCCTACTTCTTGAGCACATCTTGAGGAACTACCCAGACCTCCTTAACGCCACCAAGGTCCCCACTCTCTCTCTGAGATCTCTAGATGGAGTCTTACATGTCGCGAGGAACACTAACCTCATAGTAGGGGACATCCCTGGACTCATCGCCTCCAAGACCGGCTTCACCGACCTTGCGGGTGGGAACTTGCTTATAGCCTTCGACCCTGAGGTGGGTAGACCCATCATCATCTCTCTCCTTGGCTCCTCGGAGGAAGGACGCTTCGAAGATATGAAGAAGCTCGTGCAAGCCTCTTTGGAGAGCGTGGAGAATAGTGTAATATCTATTGAATGATAGATGTTGTAAAAATCTTCGTACCCTCTCTCTTCGCCTTCGTCTTTGGTCTACTCATAACCCCTGCTGTCTCACGCTTCCTCAACTCTCATAAATTTTGGAAGAAGAAGAGCGTCATAGTGACCACAGACGGTGGAGTCGCCAGCATCACCCAGTCTCTCCACGGAGACGAGGAGAGGAAGACGCCAAGGATGGGAGGTATCATCATCTGGGTGAGTGCACTCCTCACCATCTTCCTCTTTTGGCTCGGAGCCAGGGTGGATGGAGAACTTTTGAACAAACTCAGCTTCCTCTCGAGGAACCAGACATGGCTACCACTCTTCACTCTTATTGGTGGAGCACTAATAGGACTCATAGACGATTACTGGACAGTGAGTGAGATATACGACCAGAAGGCAGGAGGATTGTCGTTCAAAAAGAGGATAGTCATGGTCACCATAGTAGCCCTAATGGGAGCTTGGTGGTTCTTCTTCAAGCTTGATATGACAAGTATCTACGTACCCTTCGCTGGACACTTCGATATTGGATGGCTCTTCATACCGTTCTTCGTCCTTGTGATGCTTGGGACCTACTCTGGGGGAGTCATAGACGGACTTGATGGACTCTCAGGAGGAGTCTTCGCTATCATTTTCTCTACATATGGAATTATCTCCTTCTTGGGCAATCAGATAGACCTCTCTGCCTTCTGCTTCGTGCTTGTCGGTGGACTCTTGGCCTTCCTCTGGCACAACATCCCACCTGCGCGCTTCTTTATGTCGGAGACCGGCATCATGGCCCTCACCATGACCCTAGCTGTCGTAGCCTTCCTCACACAGCAGGTTCTGCTTCTACCTATCATTGCATTCCCACTCGTCGTCTCTAGTGCCTCAAGCTCTATACAACTCTTGTCTAAGAGGTACAGGGGAGGGAAGAAGGTCTTCAAAGTGGCCCCACTTCATCATCACTTCCAGGCTCTTGGTTGGCCTGCCTCCACTGTAGTAATGCGTTACTGGATAGTCGGAGTTATCACAAGTATTCTTGGTATTGTTCTCTTCCTTTTGGGCTAAAACGGCTCTGTATCTGCTATAATTCCATAAATGCCCAAAGCTAAAGCGTCCTTTGATAAACCATTTCTTTTCTCTGTCATAGTTCTCACTATCGTGGGATTTATTGTCTTCTACTCTGCCTCACTTGGTATCTTGGCGGAGAATAGCGAGAAGTACTCATCCATAACCTTCTCCCAAGCTGTGTTAGGGCTCTTGCTTGGTTCTCTGGCAATGTACGGTATGAGCAAGATGGACTATAAGGTCTTGAGGAAGTACGCCTTCTGGCTCCTCTTGGGTGGTGTTATCTTAAACATCTTAGTCCTCTTCCCAGAGATAGGGGTGAAGCACAATGGTGCTAGGCGCTGGATATATATATTTGGACTCTCCTTCCAGACATCAGAGTTCTTGAAGCTCGGCTTCATCATCTACTTTGCAGCTTGGGCTTCCAAGATGAAGGGTAGGATGCAGACCTTCAAGTTTGGGCTCTTACCTCTCTTGGTTCTGCTCGGTATCTCAGGAGCACTACTCTTGAAGCAGCCAGATACAGACACCTTCCTCATGCTTGTCGCTTCTGGTCTTGCCATCTTCCTCGTAGCTGGGGGGAGGTGGAAGCACATACTCATCATGCTTCTTATTGGAGTTATCGGCATGGGGTTCCTCGTGATGACTCGACCTTATGTGAGAGACCGCATCAATACATATCTACACCCCGAGAGAGAGGCGCTCGGCTCTGGCTACCAGATACAGCAGTCTCTTATCGCCATAGGCTCTGGAGGCTTCTTGGGAAGAGGGTTCGGGCAGAGCGTGCAGAAGTTTGACTTCTTGCCAGAACCAATGGGTGACTCTATCTTTGCTGTCCAAGCAGAGGAGTTCGGCTTCCTTGGAGCTACGGCCTTGATACTACTCTTTGTCTTCTTCTTGACTCGAGGGCTCAAAATAGCCTCAAATACGGAAGATACCTTCGGTAGACTCATTGTTGTAGGGCTTGTTATAATGATAACTGCTCAAGCATTTGTAAACATTGGGGCCATGCTAAACGTCCTGCCCCTCTCTGGTATTACATTGCCGTTCGTGAGCCATGGAGGCACCTCACTCTTTATCACGCTTCTTGAGGTGGGCATCATACTCTCTGTTTCTAAATCGGTTTCTAAATCAGCAAAGATAGCTAAATGAGAATACTCTTCACAGGTGGGGGCACAGGAGGGCACTTCTACCCCATAATTGCAGTAGCAGAGGCTATTAAGGCTCTAGCTAAAGAAAAGAGGCTCTTGGAGCCAGAGCTCTTCTACATGGCGCCAACTCCATACAACGAGAGTATCCTCTTCGAGCAAAGCATCGTATACAAGAAGGTCCAAGCAGGGAAGATGCGCAGATACTTCTCAATACTCAACTTCTTCGACCTTTGGAGGACTGCATGGGGAGTAGTGAGTGCGATATACAAAGTCTACAGACTTTACCCCGACGTCATCTTCGGCAAGGGCGGGTACGCCAGCTTCCCAGTGCTCATGGCTGGACGAATCTTGGGCATACCTGTGGTAATACATGAGTCCGACTCAGTCCCCGGCAGAGCCAACCTATGGGCAGGGAAGTTCGCCAAGAGAGTTGCTGTGTCTTGGGCCGATGCAGCCAAGTACTTTGACCCGAGCAAGGTAGCTCACACAGGCAACCCTGTGAGGAAGGACATCCGAGAGAGGAAGACCGATGGAGCTAGAGAGTTCCTCAAGATTGAGGAGGGTACTCCGGTTGTGCTCGTGCTCGGTGGCTCACAAGGAGCAGAGGCAATAAACGAGGTAGTGGTAGAAGCACTGCCTGACCTTATAAAGGACTTTGCAGTCGTACACCAAACAGGCAAGAAGAACCTAACCTCCTCTAAGACAACTGCTGACGTTATCTTGCAAAACTCGCCAAACAAAAACCGCTACATACCAAAGGATTATTTGAACGCTATTGAGATGAGGATGGCAGCCGGTGCCGCTGACGTAGTAGTCTCTCGCGCTGGCTCAACCATATTTGAAATCGCTTCTTGGGGGGTACCATCTATCATCGTCCCTATCAGAGAGTCTAATGGAGACCACCAGAGAGCAAACGCCTTCTCCTACGCTCGAGCTGGAGCTTGCGAGGTTGTAGAGGAGCAGAACCTAACTGCAAATATCCTCACGACGGAAGTAAGGCGCATCCTAGGCAACCCAGAGATAAGAGAGAAGCTAAGTCAGTCAGCAAAGAACTTCGACAAGCCAGATGCTGCTAAGAAGGTGGCAGAGGAGATACTTAAGATTGCCCTAAGCCATGAAATCGCAAACTGACAGCAAAATAGTGGTTAGGATGGCACCTTCTCCTACAGGGAGCCTACACATAGGTACTGCACGTACCACGCTCTTCAACTATCTCTTTGCTAAGAAGATGGGGGGTAAGTTCATCATGCGTATTGAGGACACAGACAAGGAGAGAAGTACACAAGAATTTGAAAACAATATTCTAGAAGGGCTCAAGTGGCTTGGCTTCTCTTGGGATGAGTTCTATCGACAATCAGAGAGGACGGATGTGTACGTATCTTATGTGAAGAAGATGATAGAAGAGGGGAGCGCCTATATATCCAAAGAGGAGCCAAAGGAACCGGGTGACAGAACGGAGGTAGTCCGATTTAAAAATCCAAATAAGAAGATAAAGTTCGACGATATCGTGCGAGGAGAGGTGGAGTTTGATACAACAGAACTCGGCGACTTCGTCATTGCTAAGAGTCCAGAAGAGCCTCTATACCACCTAGCTGTAGTGGTAGACGACCATGAGATGGGAGTGACGCATGTGATACGAGGTGAGGACCACATCCCCAACACCCCAAGGCAAATCCTTATACAGGAGGCCATAGGAGCCAAGAGACCATCGTATACACACCTGCCTCTTATCTTGGGTCCTGACCGCTCCAAGATGAGCAAACGCCACGGTGCTGTGACCATAGACGAGTACAAGAGCCGTGGCTTCTTACCAGAGGCGATACTCAACTACCTAGCCCTCCTCGGATGGAACCCGGGTACCGAACAAGAAATCTTCAGTCTCAAAGAGCTTATCGACACCTTTGAGCTAGAGAAAATACAGAAAGGTGGAGCAATCTTTGACGAGAAGAAGCTCGATTGGGTAAACAAGGAACACATCAAACTCTTGCCAGAAGATGAGCAGTTCAAACTTGTGGTGAAGTCTATTGAGAACGAAGATTACGTACAGAGTGCCCCAACCTTAGACCTATCCAAAATAAATTGGAAGAGTGTAGAGCCCACGAAGACAAAAGAGCACTTGGAGAAGCTTTTGGAAATACTAGATGACAAAGACAAGATAATGGCCTATGCAGACGAAGCGGGTAGGGGTGACGTGCTCTGGCCTCTACGCTTCTCCCTCTCCGGTAGAGAGAAGTCTCCAGACCCCTTCACCCTTATAAAGGTTTTGGGTGTAGACGAAGCAAGGAATAGAGTCACCAAGGCGATAGAACTTTTGTAATGAAGAATCATATTTTTACAATTTTGTTTTTTAGTATTCTTCTTATACCTAACCTTTCCTATGCACAGACAAACTCAGATATCTTACAAAAGATAGAAGATGTGAAGAAGGAGCGCGAGAAGCTCCTTGAGCAGGAAGAGAAGCTCCAAACCGCCTTAAATGAGCTATCCAAGGAAGGCAAAACTCTGCAGACAAACGTAAAGACTTTAGATACCACTAGAGCCAAACTAGCCAATGACTTGAAGATCACACAAACCAACATCAACTCCTCAAACCTCACAATCCAAAAACTTGAGAACGATATAGGCCAAAACGAATCTGAGATAGACGTACACAAGCAAGCTATCAGGAAGTCTCTGCAGAAGATTGCTAACTACGACAACAACAGCCTTGTCTTAAACATCCTAGGTAACAAAAATCTAGAGGAAGTCTGGTCGGATACCGTAAACATCTGGGACCTGCAAGACAAGCTCGGTGAGAGGATATCGGTACTCGAGCAGACACAAATCAAACTCCTAGAGAACAAAGTTGCAAAGGAGTCACAAAAGAAAAAGCTCGTAAGCCTCTCAACGGAGTTAAACGGGCAAAAGAAAGTGGCCGACGAAACCCGAAGAAGCCAAGCTCTCCTCCTCGCCGCTACGAAGAACAAGGAAGCCGAATACCAGAAGATGCTCGCCGAGAACAAGGAGAGGCAAGAGGAGTTCGAGCGCTTGCTCTTCCAGTTCGAGTCAGCTCTTACCGCCTCTGATGTGTCTCTAAGGCCCACAGCGGGTAGAGGGGCTCTTGGCTGGCCACTCGATAACATCTACATAACTCAGATGTTCGGTCGTACTAGTTCGTCCAAAAGACTCTATGTATCAGGAACTCACAGTGGTATGGACTTCAGAGCTACTGTGGGTACCAAGGTTAAAGCAGCTCGTGGAGGAGTCGTCTCGGGCCTTGGTAACACCGATGAACAAAAGGGGTGTTACTCCTACGGCCGTTGGATACTCATAAAGCACGACAACGGTCTCTCCACCCTCTACACCCACCTATCGGGCTCCATCGTCTCACTAGGGGAGAGTGTGGTAGAGGGCCAGACAATAGGCTACGCCGGCGGGCAACCAGGACAATTCGGCTCTGGCTTCTCCACGGGGCCACACCTACACTTCTCTGTCTTTGTTACAGCGGGAGTGAAGGTGATGCCTTACACCACCAGCAAGAACTGCCAAAAGATATCCATCCCTATGGCGAATCCCCAAGACTACCTAGACCCTATGGCATACCTGCCCAACCTCTAGTAGCATTAAGTATATGAAGAACCAAGATACAGGAGGAGGCTTTATAAACATTATTATCCTTGCTCTTGTAGCTCTTATGGCACTCAAGTTCTTCCTCAATTGGGATGTCTTCGACGCAGCTGAGACAGAACAAGGCAAGAGCACCATCCTCTATATTAGAGATATCTTTAACCTTGTTTGGAGCTACATCTCGGCACCACTTACTTTCATCTGGGGCAAAATAGTCTGGCCACTCCTAAGCTTGGCTTGGGGCAACTTACAGAAGTTTATAGAATGGGGTCAGAACACCTACACACCACTTACATAAATGAAAAAAGTTTTATTCTTCGTATTATTGCCATTATACGTGCCTCTTATCTTCTTTCTTAATACCACGATGAAGTGGTGGGAGAGCTTGATGGACTAACCGATATGAGCACAAGCACACTGAAGTTTATCCAAATAGTGCTAGCCCTCCTTATCGGCATAGGACTGCTCTTACTTATAGGTCAGAAGCTATGGGTCCCAAAGGTGGTGAAGTTTAAACTCGAGCAAGAAGGGATTTATCATTATTATGTCCAAGCTACAGATAGCTTAGATAACTTCGATTCCAAACCTTTTTGAGTGCTTTTTCTTATCCACTGGTTTAGAACAATCGTTCTAAGAGGGTGATATACTAGTGGTATGGAATTAGAGGTAGCCAAGATTGCAGACTTTTATAGAGAGGAGAAGAGGATGCCGAGTTACTCGGAACTTCAAAGACTCTTGGGCTACAAGAGCAAGTCTGCAGTGCACTACTTTGCAGATAAGCTTATCAAGAAGGGCTTCATTGGTAAGGATGACACAGGGAGACTCCTACCAAAAAACCTGGGGGAGATCCGTGTACTTGGAGTGGTGGAGGCCGGGTTCCCCACATCGGCGTCCGAGGAACTCCTCGACACCATGAGCTTGGACGAATGGCTTGTAGAGAGGAAGGAGGCAACCTATATGCTTACAGTGAAGGGAGAGAGTATGCTCAACGCTGGGATACTCCCAGGAGACACAGTACTAGTCGAGCGAGGCGTTACACCAAAAGTTGGCGATATTGTGATTGCTGAGGTAGATGGCGAATACACCATGAAGTACTACCGAATGAAGAACAAGAGAGTCTATCTCGAGGCTGCAAATGACAAGTTCGATGACATATACCCAGAAGAGTCTCTCTCCATCCCTGCGGTGGTCAGGGCTGTGATAAGGAAGTACAAATGAGCAGAGCCATACTACATATAGATGGAGACTCCTTCTTCGCCTCATGCGAGGTAGCTCTCAACCCCAAGCTCAAGGGTAAGCCTGTAGTGACAGGGCATGAGCGGGGGATAGCCACCGCTATGAGCAAAGAGGCGAAGGCTCTGGGTATACACCGTGGTATGCCTGTATTTATGATTAGGAAGCTCTATCCAACAGCCGTTGTAGTCGGGTCGCAATACCACGTCTATGGCATGTTTGCTCAAAGGATGTACGATATTGTGCGACGTTATACCGATATAGTCGAAGAGTACTCCATAGATG
>JACCDV010140492.1_pt1 | contig 14563 bp, 16 predicted proteins | sample 7446131 | NCBI WGS metagenome assembly JACCDV01 (sample SAMN15323448, study PRJNA562643) | freshwater metagenome | isolation source: river surface water | place: USA:Blue River Watershed | collected 2017-08-17 | reverse complement strand
TCCTGCTGGCAGCGTCGCTGTGCGGCGTGGTGCTGGCGGTGGTGTTCAACACGATACGGCTGCAGATCGTGACCCAGCATGAGGAAATCGGCGTCGCACGCCTGCTGGGTGCGACCGATGCGTTCGTCGCGCGCCCGTTCTACTACATGGGCGGCCTGCTCGGGCTGGCGGCCGGCGCACTGGCGCTGCTGGCGGTACTGGGCGCGCTGGCACTGCTGAATACTTCGGTCGGCCAGCTGGCCAGCCTGTATGGCTCGGCCTTCCTGCTGCAGCCGCTGAATGCGCAGACCGTCGCCGGCCTGCTGGCCGCCAGCGCCGCGCTGGGCGTGCTGGGCGCCGCGCTGTCGGTGCGGCGCGCGCTGCGAATCGCCGGCTGAGCGCCGGCTGAGCGCCTCCTGATCGCTTTTGTCCCGTCGCTTTTGTCCCGCCGCTGTTGTCCCGCCGCTTGATCCCTGTTTGAGCGCCGGCCGGGGCCGTGCTGCCCGCAGCGGCGTGGCCCCGGCTGGCCCGGTTCGCGGCACCTTTGCGCGCCTTGCCGGTCTGATAAATCCTGACACCCCGACTGCGGCACCGCCGGCACGCCGAAGCGGCCCGATTGCGCGTCGGGGGGATTAGCACTCGACGCGCGAGAGTGCTAATATTGACCTGTCGGGACTGCCATGGATGGTGTCCCCCATGTCCAATGAAGGAGAAACAATGACAGCTATGTCCGCATCGTCTGCCCTCGTGCCGGCCGGTCGCTCGGCACTGGCTCTCGGTTTTTCGGGCAACCTGGGCAACCTGGATGCTTACATTTCTTCCGTCAACCGCCTGCCGATGCTGTCGCAGGAGGAAGAGACCTCGCTGGCGCGCAAGCTGCGCGATGACGGCGATCTCGCCGCTGCGCAACAGCTGATCATGTCGCACCTGCGGCTGGTGGTGTCGATCGCACGCGGCTATCTCGGCTATGGCCTGCCGCATGCCGACCTGATCCAGGAAGGCAATGTCGGCCTGATGAAGGCGGTCAAACGCTTCGACCCGGAGCAGGGTGTGCGTCTGGTGTCGTATGCAATGCACTGGATCAAGGCCGAGATCCACGAATACATCCTGCGCAACTGGCGCATGGTGAAGCTGGCCACCACCAAGGCGCAGCGCAAGCTGTTCTTCAACCTGCGCAGCCACAAGACCGGCCTCGATGCAATGTCGCCGGAACAGGTTGACCAGCTGGCGCAGACGCTGAACGTGAAGCGCGAGGAAGTGATCGAGATGGAGACCCGCATGTCGGGTCGCGATCTGGCGCTGGAAGCGCCGACGGATGACGAGGACGACAAGTTCTCGCCGATCGCTTATCTGTCGTCCGAGCACTCGGAACCGCTGAAGGTGCTGGAAGCGCGTCAGTACGACCGGCTGCAGTCGGAAGGGCTGGAACAGGCACTGGCACAACTGGATGCGCGCTCGCGTCGCATCGTCGAGGCACGCTGGCTCGCCAATGACGATGGCTCGGGCGCCACGCTGCATGAGCTGGCGGCCGAGTTCGGCGTATCGGCCGAGCGCATCCGCCAGATCGAAGCGGCTGCGATGAAGAAGATGAAGGGCGCGCTGGCGGCTTACCAGTAAGCCGCGCAGCCGGCCACGCGAAGGTCTGGTGCACAAAAAAACAAAGCGCCCTGCGGGGCGCTTTGTTTTTGGGCGGACGTGTTTGAGATCCGGGAGTTGCGAACTGATCTTGCGAACTGGTCCTGCGAACTGGTTTTACGAACTGGTCTTGCGAGCTGGTCTCAAGAACGCACCGAGGTCAAGAGGCGCATCATGCGCATCACGCACCCGCAAGGATCAGCTTCAGGTCCTGCAATACGGTTTGCACGCCCTGGCCGCTGCGCACGAACAGGCGAATGCGTCCCTGCGGGTCATACACATAGCTGCCTGCGGTGTGATCGACGTTGTAGCCGGCACCATCCTTGTTCGGCACTTTCTGCACGAACAGCTTGTAGTCCTTGGTCAGCTTTTCCATTTGCGCGACACTGCCATACAGGCCGACAAAGCTCGGGTCGAAGGCCGGCACGAAATCGGCCAGTGCCTGCTGCGTATCGCGCTCCGGATCGACGGTCACGAACAGTACCTGCAGCTTGTCACCGCTGGTACCGAGTTCCTTCTTCACCGCAGCCATGTCGGCCAGCGTGGTCGGGCATACATCAGGGCAGTGCGTGAAGCCGAAGAACACGACCACCAGCTTGCCTTGGTAATCGGCCAGCGTGCGCGGCTGCCCGGTGTGGTCGGTCAGCTCGAAGCCTTGCGCATAGTCGATCCCGGTGATGTCGGTGCTGGTGAACGCGACCTTGGGTGCCGGGTGCTTGGTGTTGTCACAGGCAGCCAGCGCGAAGGCCAGCAGGCAGGTACAGAGCATCAGCAGCTTGCGCATGCCGTTCTCCTTGCATCAAGAATGATCAGTAGGGAATGTAGTGATCGATCAGCAATGCCGCGAACAGCAGCGACAGGTAGATGATCGAATACGCAAAGGTCTTGCGCGCAACGAGGTCGTCGTAATGCTTCCACAGCCGCCACGCGTACCACAGGAAGATGGCGCCCAGCACCACCGCCGACACCAGGTACAGCAAGCCGCTCATGCGCACCGCGAACGGCAGCAGGGTGGTCGCGAACAACACGATCGTATACAGCCAGATGTGGAAGCGCGTAAATTCCATGCCATGCGTGATCGGCAGCATCGGCAAGCCGGATTTCGCGTAATCATCGCGGCGGTACAGCGCCAGCGCCCAGAAATGCGGCGGCGTCCACACGAAAATGATCAGCACCAGGATCCATGCCTGCATCGGCACATCATTCGCAATCGCTGCCCAGCCGAGTGCCGGCGGCATCGCGCCGGACAGGCCGCCGATCACGATGTTCTGCGGGGTCGCCGGCTTCAGGATGATGGTGTAGATGACGGCATAACCGACGAAGGTGGCGAAGGTCAGCCACATGGTGAGCGGATTGACCAGCGTGTACAGCACCCACATCCCGAGCCCGCCGATCACGCCGGAGAATGCCAGCGTTTGCGGCACCGTGATTTCGCCACGCGCGAGCGGACGGCGCGCGGTGCGCGCCATGCGCGCATCGATCTCGCGTTCGACCAGGCAATTGACCGCGAAGGCGGCACCGGCCAGCAGCCAGATACCGATGGTGGCGGCGATCAGCACGCGCCAGTCGGGCAGGCCGGGCACGGCCAGGAACATGCCGATCACGGCGCAGAACACGGCCAGCTGCGTCACGCGCGGCTTGGTCAGCGCCCAGTATTGGGCGATGCGGTTCGGTTGGGCAGTGAGGGTTGTCATGACTGGAAACGGGCGCGGTGAATCGGCATGTACCTGGAATGTTCCGGAAATAAGGCGTTGGGCCCGGGGTGCGTGAGACGCTGCCTCAGGCGGCCGACAAGGTCGTCCGGGAGGTGGCGCCGCTGCCTGCCGGATGCAAAGAGAGGCGGTAGTTTAGCATGACGAGCAACAGCACCGAGAGCGCCGCGCCGGCGTTGTGCAGCACCGCCAGCGACAGCGGCCAGTCGAACACGACGGTGGCAATGCCGGAGCAGAACTGCAGCAGGATCAGCGCCAGCAACGCGCGGCCGAGCTGTTGTGCGCCCTCGATGCGGGTTGCACGCCACGCGGTCCAGGCGACGACCGCCAGCACCACGAACGCGAAGTTGCGATGCACCCAATGCACGGCCACCAGCGCCTCGAACGGCAGGTAGTCACCGCTGGCCGTCATGCCGAGGTCACGCCAGAGCGTGAAGCCATGCGTGAAATCCATCGCCGGCATCAGCTCGCCCCGGCACAAGGGAAAGCTGCCGCAGGCCAGCGCCGCGTAATTGGTGCTGACCCAGCCGCCGAGCGCAATCTGCATAAAGACCACGGCCAGCGCGATGGCTGCCGGCGTGCGCAGCCGCGCCGCAGCCGCGCCGACGAAAGGCTGTTCGTTTTGCCGCATTGCATGCCAGACCAGCATGGCCAGCAAGGACATGCCGAGCAGCAAGTGAATGGTGACGATCACGGGCTGCAGCTTCAGCGTAACCGTCCAGGCGCCGAAGGCGCCCTGCACGCAGACGAATACCAGCAGCAGCGCCGGCAGTGCCGGTGCGTGGCGCGGCAGACGTTCGCGCCGCCACAGGCGCCATGCAGCGACCAGCGTGATGATGATCAACAGGCCGACGCCCATCGCCAGATAGCGATGGATCATTTCTATCCATGCCTTGAACACGGTGACCGGGCCGGTCGGCATCGCGGCTTCAGCGGCGCTGATGTCGGCATGCGCCAGGAAGGGATTGGCTTCGCCATAGCAGCCGGGCCAGTCGGGACAGCCGAGGCCGGAATCGGTCAGCCGCGTGAATGCACCGAACACGATCAGGTCGAAGGTGAAGAACACCATCACCCACGCCAGTTTGCGGAAGCGGTCCGTGCCGCGCGACAGGTAGACCAGGCTCAGCGGCACAGCCGCCACCACCAGCGCCTTGATCGCGAGGATGAACAACATCAGCAGATGATCGGAGGACATCACGACAGCACTCAACCGATGCCGGAGGCTTTCAGCAACTTGATCACGTCTTTCTTGATGCGGTTTGCATCCGGGTCTTTCGGCCAGCGCATCATCAGGTTGCCCAACGGGTCGATCATGTAGATATGGTCGGCGACGTTGCCACCTTCCGGCACCGGCAGCCAGGCGGCCAGCTTTTTCGGATCGACGCGCAGGATGCGGGTGCCATCGTATTGCTTGATCAATGCGGTATCGATCGGTGCGGTATCGAGCACCAGCCAGATACGCTCGACACGCTCCATTTCCTTGCCCTGCGCGAGGCGGAGCTGGCGCTGCCAGTACAGCTTGTCGGTGCAGGGCTTTGCGCACTCGGCCACATCGGCCTGCAGCATCAGCCACTTGCCGGCGTAGTCAGTCAATGACGCGGGCTGACCATCGAGCGTGGTCGAACCGAGGTCGGGAATGGGGTACAGCCGCGGGTCGATCAGTTCGCCGTAGTTGTTGCGGGTCTGCGGCTTGATCACGTAGTAAGTGAAGTAGGACAGGATCACCGGCGCGGCGCAGACCGCCATCACCAGGAACAGGGTCCAGTTGGTACGGCGCTTCACTTCGGCCGGCACCGGATTGGCCGGGTCAGGCTGGTTCATTTCGCTTGCTTGCACTTCGGATTCCCGAGATCAGATAAAACAGGAAAGCAGCCGCGGCCAGTGCATACCACTGGAACGCATAGCCGCGATGTTTGTCGACGCCGGCCGACGGTGCCGGCCAGTCGCGCACGAGGCCGTCGTGCGTGTCATTGCGCTGCTCGATTATAAAAGCGTGCACCGGTAGTCCGCTGGCGGTCGCAAATTCGGCGCTGTCGATATTCTGCAGAAAGGCCCCGGGCCTGACCGGCACCGGTTCGCCCAGTTGCATCACGCGGCTGGCGCTGCTGCGCACTGTGCCCTCGATGCGCTGCCGCCCTGCAGGCACCGGCACGGCCGGCACGCGCGTGCGATCCATCGGATCGCGCGCAAACCAGCCGCGCGCCACCAGCACCACATCGCCACTGCCGGCCAGACGCAAGGGCATCAACAGATGAAAGCCGGACTGCCCGCCATGCGGACGGTTTTCAAGGTACAGCGGCCAGTCGGCGATGAATTCACCGTCGGCCGCGATCGTGCTGAATTCTTGCGGCTGCTGGCCGGGTCGCAGTTGCGCCGCATCGATCGCGGCTTGTTGACTACGCGCAGCGATTGCCTGCTCGATCGCCCGCTTCTCGTCGGCACGACGGCTCTGCCAGTTGCCCAGCGAGAGGCCGATCACGACCACGATCGCGGTGGCAATCAGCGGGATCCAGCGAATTCGAAGGGCGAGTCGCATCTGAAGCATTACAATCGTGGCTGTTCAATCCGCTGCACGCACGAATGCAGCTTTGCCGGCGTGGCCGGCCATGGAATTCCTGATGAAAATCATCGTTGCCATCGCCTTCATCCTGATCATCGCCAGCCTCGGCTCGGCCCTCGTGTTCCTGATGCGGGACAAGGGCCGCAGCAACCGTACCGTGCAGGCATTGGCATTGCGGGTCGGCTTTTCGGTGGCGCTGTTCATCCTGTTGCTGGTGATGCACCGCATGGGACTGATACAACCGACCGGGATTATCTATTAAATCCGCGAGCCCGGTGCACGCCGGGCCGGTGGTCCTTGGTGATGGTCATTGGCCATGATCATTGTTCATGGGAACAAGATCATTGCACCATGAAAAAAGCCGCACCGAGGTGCGGCTTTCTTGTTTGCGGCGACGTATTACAGCCAGTACACAACAACGTACAGGCCGAGCCAGACCACGTCAACGAAGTGCCAGTACCAGGCAGCGCCTTCGAATGCGAAGTGGTGATCCGGCGTGAAGTGGCCCTTCATCAGGCGATACAGCACGACCGACAGCATGATGCCGCCCATGGTCACGTGGAAGCCATGGAAGCCGGTCAGCATGAAGAAGGTCGAGCCGTAGATGCCCGAGCTCAGCTTCAGGTTCAGCTCGCTGTAGGCGTGCATGTACTCATACGCCTGGAAGCCCATGAAGACTGCGCCCAGCACGATGGTGAAGAACAGCCACAGCGCGGCCTTGCTGCGCTCGTTCGCGCGCAGCGCGTGGTGCGAGATGGTCAGCGTCACGCCCGAGGTCAGCAGCAGTGCGGTGTTGATGGTCGGGATCGGGAACGGACCCATGGTCTCGAACTTGTCGATCACGCCAGCCGGACCGGTGTTGCCCCAGACGCCAGCGAAATCAGGCCACAGCAGCTTGTGGTCGAGGTCGGCCAGCCACGGCATCGTGATCGCACGAGCATAGAACAGCGCGCCGAAGAAGGCACCGAAGAACATCACCTCGGAGAAGATGAACCAGCTCATGCTCCAGCGATACGAGGTATCGATGCGCGCGTTGTACAGGCCGCCTTCGGACTCGGCGATCGCATCGCCGAACCAGTAATACAGAATGACCAGCGCAGAGATGATGCCGACGATGTTCAGCGGCTTGCCCCAGCCGAGGCCATTGACCCACGCCGATGCACCGATCATCGTGGCCAGCATGGCCGTGCCCATCAGGACCGGCCACTTCGACGGGCCGGGTACGAAATAATAGGGCGCGTGGCCTTGTTGAGTACTCATCTACTTCCCCTGATTAAAGATTATCCAGCTACTACCAACTTCACTACCATCAGCAGGCCAATCACGAACAGCGCGGCGGCGATGATGCCGGCGATGATCACATGCAGCGGGTTCAGCTTCTGCGTGTCTTCTTCGTACGCGCTGTTCTTGCGCACACCGAAGAAGGACCACAGCACTGCCTTCACCGTCTGGCCAAACGACATCTGCCGCCTGACTGCCTGTTTCAGATCTTCCATGGCGCGCCCTCAGTGACCGTCCTCAGTTGCCCTGCTTCTCGCTGACCTTCTTCGCACCGACCTCAAAGAATGTGTACGACAGCGTGATCGTCTGCACATTCTTCGGCAGTGCCGGGTCGATGTAGAAGCTGACCGGCATTTGCCGCGCCTCGTTCGACCCGAGGGTCTGCTGCTTGAAGCAGAAGCATTCCAGTTTCCTGAAGTACTGCGCCGCCTCTTGCGGGGCATAGCTCGGGATCGCTTGTGCTTCCATCTCCCTGCCCTGCGTGTTCACCACCTCGTAGATCACTTGCGCCATTTCACCCGGGTGCACCTGCAGGCTTGCGACTGCCGGCTTGAAGCGCCAGGGACCGGTGGTGTTCGCATCGAACTCCACCGTAATGGTCCGGCTGGTGTCCACCTGAGTGTTGGTCGTCTTGTTGTTCAGGGTTTCCTGAACCGCCAACACGTTGATGCCCGTGATCTCACAAATTTTCTTGTACAGCGGTACCAGCGAATAACCAAAACCGAACATCAGCACGGCGATCAGCAGCAGTTTGCCGAGCATGCGGGCGTTCTTCCGCCCGCGACGCCCTTGTTGCTGGCGCACGTCTTCTGCGTCGCTCATCCGTACCTCAGCGCAACAGCGAGTGCTTGAGTATCACGCCGAGGAAGAACACCACCGCGACGGACAACAGAATCAGCGCAGTGCGCAGGTTCCCGGGTTTTTTCTGGTCAGACATTGGTACTTTGCTTCGCCGGCGACCGTGGCCGCCGGCTTGGGTTTACATCAGCTTTCCGGATTACTTCACGACCGGCGGGGTCTCGAAGGTGTGGAACGGCGCCGGGCTCGGCACGGTCCACTCGAGGCCTTCTGCGCCATCCCACGGCTTGGCCGATGCCTTCTCGCCGCCGCGGATTGCCGGCAGCACGACGAAGAACAGGAAGTACACCTGCGACAGGCCGAAACCGAACGCGCCGATGGTCGCGATCATGTTGAAGTCGGTGAACTGAGCCGCATAGTCAGCGTAACGACGCGGCATGCCAGCCAGACCCACGAAGTGCATCGGGAAGAAGGTCACGTTGAAGGTGATCATCGATGCCCAGAAGTGGATCTTGCCGCGGGTTTCGTTGTACATGAAACCGGTCCACTTCGGACCCCAGTAGTAGAAGCCGGCGAACAGCGCGAACAGCGAGCCGGCGACCAGCACGTAGTGGAAGTGCGCGACGACGTAGTAGGTATCCTGCAGCTGGATGTCGATCGGGGTGATCGCGCAGATCAGGCCGGTGAAGCCGCCCATCGTGAACACGAAGATGAAGCCCACTGCCCACAGCATCGGCGACTCGAAGGTCATCGAGCCTTTCCACATGGTGGCGATCCAGTTGAACACCTTCACGCCGGTCGGCACTGCGATCAGCATGGTCGCGTACATGAAGAACAGCTGCGACGTCACCGGCATGCCGGTGGCGAACATGTGGTGTGCCCACACGATGAACGACAGGATCGCGATCGATGCGGTCGCGTACACCATCGATGCATAACCGAACAGCGGCTTGCGTGCGAAGGCCGGGATGATCTGCGACACGATACCGAAGGCCGGCAGAATCATGATGTAGACCTCGGGGTGGCCGAAGAACCAGAAGATATGCTGGTACATCACCGGGTCACCACCGCCAGCGGCGTTGAAGAACGAGGTGCCGAAGTGACGGTCGGTCAGGGTCATCGTGATCGCGCCAGCGAGCACCGGCATCACGGCGATCAGCAGGTAGGCGGTGATCAGCCAGGTCCAGCAGAACATCGGCATCTTCATCAGGGTCATGCCCGGAGCGCGCATGTTCAGGATGGTGGTGACGATGTTGATCGAGCCCATGATCGACGATGCGCCCATGATGTGCATCGCGAAGATCGCCATGTCCATGCCGATGCCCATCTGGGTGGTCAGCGGTGCGTACAGGGTCCAGCCTGCCGCAGTCGCGCCGCCCGGCACCAGGAAGGAGGCGGCGAGCAGGATCGCTGCCGGCGGCAGCAGCCAGAACGAGAAGTTGTTCATGCGCGCGAACGCCATGTCGGACGCGCCCACTTGCAGCGGGATCATCCAGTTCGCGAAACCGACGAAGGCCGGCATGATCGCGCCGAACACCATGATCAGGCCGTGCATCGTGGTCAGCTGGTTGAAGAACTCCGGCTGGAACAGTTGCAGGCCCGGCTTGAACAGCTCGGAACGGATGCCGAGGGCCAGTACACCACCGACCAGCAGCATGACGAACGAGAACCACAGGTACAGCGTACCGATGTCCTTGTGGTTGGTCGCAAACAACCAGCGCTGCCAGCCGTGCGGATGATGGTCGTCGTGCGCGTGGTCGGCGCCGTGACCGTGTGCGTGATCAAGTGTTGTGCTCATGTGTTTCTCCTGATTTCTCGATTACTTGCGCGCAGCCAGGACTTCGGCAGGTTGAACGATGTTGTCTTCCGGCTTGTTGCCGAACGAATTGCGGGTGTAAGTGATGACGGCCGCGATTTCGGTGTCGGACAGCGTGGCCTTCCATGCCGGCATGCCGTTCTTGCCGTTCAACAGGATTGCGATCTGGCCTTCTTGCGGACCGTTCACGCTGGCTGCACCCGCCAGCGCCGGGAATGCGCCCGGAACGCCACCGCCATTGGCCTGGTGGCAAGCCACGCAGTTCGCTGCATACACTTTCTCGCCACGGGCAGCCAGCTCGGTGGCCGTCCAGGTCTTGTTCGGATCATCGGCGTTGGCCGCCATGTTCTTCTTCTGCTCGCCGACCCACTTTGCGTAGTCCTGCTCGGACACGACGTTGACGACGATCGGCATGAACGCGTGTTCCTTGCCGCACAGTTCGTAGCAGTTGCCGCGATAGACGCCGACTTTTTCTGCCTTGAACCAGGTGTCGCGCACGAAGCCCGGGATCGCATCCTGCTTCACGCCGAAGGCCGGCACGCCCCACGCGTGGATCACGTCATTGGCGGTGGTAACGATACGGATCTTCTTGTTGACCGGAACGACCAGAGCGTTGTCGACTTCGAGCAGGTAGTTGTCGCCTCGCGGTGCGTTGGCTTCGATCTGCTCGCGCGGGGTCGACAGCGCCGACAGGAAGGCAATGCCTTCGCCTTCGCCCTTGATATAGTCGTAGCCCCACTTCCACTGCATGCCGGTCGCCTTGATGGTGATGTCGGCATTCGAGGTGTCCTTCATCGCGACCACGGTCTTGGTGGCCGGCAGCGCCATCAGCACGACGATCAGGAACGGGACGACGGTCCACGCGATCTCGACGGTGGTGCTCTCATGGAAGGACGCAGCCTTGTAGCCGAGCGACTTGCGGTGCTTGAGGATGGAATAGAACATCACGCCGAAGACGGCGATGAAGATCGCGACGCAGATGGCGATCATCCAGATGTGCAGCTGATAGATGTCGGCAGCGATGGCGGTGACAGGTGCCTGGAAGTTCAGCTGGTGGACAGCCGGACCGCCGACCATGTCATTGACTGCAAACGACGAACCGGCAACCAGCAGGCCGGCGGCAGCCATCAACGAGTGGAAGAGGCGCTTCGCGTAGTTCATATTTTCCTCAAATGCCTGATTGAAATCTGTTTATTGGGTCCTGCTTACTGCCGGCACGGTAGCCGATCAGTTCATTCTTGAGTTCATGCGCAAATTCCCGCCGTTTTTTTTCGGTCAGGTATCTGCCCACTTCCACCCGGTCACCATCGGCTTCGAGTCCGATCAGGCGATGCCTGATATCCGGAAACTCGACACGCGTCGCTCCCGGGTTCATGCAGTACTGGCTGATTTGTTCGGCCTGCACCAACTGCACCACGAGACCGTCGTCGCCGAGGGCGATCAACTCCCGATCGGTCGCATGGCGAGCAAAGTACATGAACGCAGCGGCGACTGCCGCCATTTCAAGGACTGAGAACACCATCACGAGCCAGGCACCGTGCACCACGAAGTAGCCGGCTACGAGGAACGAAGCCACGCACAACGCCATGTATGCCTTGGCCAGTTGTCGAGGCGTGATCGAGCAATTTTTTTTCAAAATCCACTCACGCGTCGCCATCACACAACAGTCTTTCTGAAGATTGTTCAGCAAGTCATGGGCACAAAGCCCCGGGAGTATAAGCGAAAAGCATCAGGCAAGCCAAGCACGCGCCCTGATAAATCAAGGCGCAGCGCGCGTTGCGCATACGACCCGGTCACTTTTTTTCTGTGACGGTCAGTTTCGTTTCAAATCGAGACGGATGATCGATTCGCCGCTGGCGGTGGTGCGTGGTGCGGGCTTGAATGCATGGCCGTAGATCACTTCGATCGTGATCGCCAAGCTGCCGTCAGGATGTCGTGTTGCCATTAAGGCATCGATCATGCGCTGCCATCGGGCGCGACCCTGCAAGCTTTTCCGCTGATGAATCAAGGGGTTACCCCCCAGAGCCCGCACATCGGCCAGCAAACGATCCACATTCGCGTAGGTCAGCGTCAGCTTTTCCATGTCCATCACCGGCGTCGCGAAACCGGCTGCAACGAGCATATCGCCGTAATCATGCAAGTCGACGAAGGGCAGCACTTGCGTGACGTCGATGTCACCCGCCGCTGCAAACGCGTCGCGCAGTTCTCGCAAGGTATCGGGGCCGAAGCAGCAGAACATCAGCAAGCCATCGGTACGCAACACACGCGCCCATTCACGTATCACGGCATGCGGTTGTGGATGCCAGTGCAGCGCAAGGTTGGACCACAACAAGTCGGTGCTGAGCGGTGCCAACGGCAAACGCCCAAAGTCAGCACACGCAAGTGATGCTGCCTGTGCTGCCGCGGCGCGCGACGCAAACACGCGTGACAACAAACGCTGCATGCCGGACGCAGAACGCACACCATTGCGCCGCGCCTGCGTCAGCATCGCCACGGACGCATCGATGCCCAGCAATGACGCCTGGGGATACGCCTGGTGCAGGCCGAGCAAGTCATCGCCTTCGCCGCAGCCGGCATCGACGATGCGCGCCGGCTGTGTCCGGATCAGCGCGAGCCGCTCGAACATGCGGCCGGCGATTTCGCGGCGCAGGAATTGTGACTCGGCTACCCGCGATGGCCGCGCAAACAATTGACGCACGCGAGCCAGCGAGATGGGCGCGATCTGTTGCGAGGAATCGTTTTCGTTGGGCGGCACAGACAGGCGGGCGCACAGGCGCCGGGACGATGGAAGAATCAGGAAGTAGCGTCAAATCATCGAACTACCGCACGCAGTGTACCGCAGCACTGCGCATGCGGCGGGAGCCCTTCATGCGACTGATGCACCTGATGCACCTGATGAACCTGATGCACCGGATACCCTCGCTGCCGGTATTGACCCGGCCGCGCTGGCGGTACCTGTTGCGCACATGCGCCGACCGGCTGCTGCCCGGCGAATGTGCACTGTGTGGCGGCGATGCGCCGACGCCGGTATGCGACCGCTGCAGCAGCTCACTGCGGCAGTTCGCGGGCGCGCGCTGCATGCGCTGTGCGATCCGCTTGCCGGATCACGCGGTAGCCGGTCGCTGCTGCACGCGTTGCCTGCGTGAGCAACCGTCATATGACCGTACGATCACGCTGACCGACTATGCACCGCCGCTGGACAGGCTATTGCTGGACCTGAAGTTCCGCGCACAGTTGCCGCTGGCTGCCGTGCTAGGCGAGATGCTGGGCAGTGCCGCAGCCGCCATCACAGCAGACATCACAGCAGACATCGCGCCGGACATCAGCCACCGACCGACAGGGCTGGTACTGATGGCGGTACCGCTGTCGCAAGCGCGGCTGACCGAACGCGGATTCAATCAGGCGCATGAAATCGCGCGCGCCGTTGCACGCGTACTGCAAATGCCGCTCACCCGCGACGCCTGCGCGCGTGTGCGGGATACGGAAGCGCAAGCGTCCCTGACGATGCATGAGCGGCAGGTTAATATGCGCGGCGCATTCGCCGTGTTGCAGCGGCAGGCCGTCGCCGGCAACGCGGTATTGGTGGTCGATGACGTGATGACCACCGGCCACACGCTGGAAGCCTTCGCCGCCTGCCTGAAGCGCTACGGTGCCGTGCATGTCACCAACCTTGTTGTCGCCCGCACGCCGGCGCGCTGATGCGCATGCGTGTTGCGGGCCGGAGTCTGTCGTGTTTCATGTCGTCCTGGTCGAACCCGAAATCCCGCCCAATACCGGCAACGTGATCCGGCTGTGCGCCAATACCGGCGCGCAATTGCATCTGGTCGAGCCTTTGGGCTTTCCGCTGGACGATGCACGGATGCGGCGCGCCGGCCTCGATTACCATGAGTTCGCACCGATGCGCGTGCACCAGGACTGGCAGGCGTTCATCGCCGATGCGCAGCCTGACCCGCAGCGCATCTTCATCTTCACCACGCATGCGTCCGGCTTGTTCTCCAACCTGCAGTTCCGGCCCGGCGATGTGTTCGTGTTCGGCTCGGAGACGCGCGGGCTGGCACCCGCGTTCCGCGACAGCTTCCCACCCGAGCAGCGGATACGCTTGCCCATGCAGCCGGGCAATCGCAGCCTGAATTTGTCGAATGCGGTGGCGGTGACCGTGTTCGAGGCGTGGCGGCAGCAGGGCTATGCGGGCGGCAGTTGAGCGCCTGCGGTCTGCTGATGATGGTTGGGCGGCGATGCTTGAACGCTGGCCCTCGAAAGCGGCGCACTGTGCGTCGGGTGCCGCATGCCCGGCGCTGCCATGCGCGCTCTGTATTGCGATCAGCCGCGCTTTATAATCTTGCCATTGGAGTCGCATGCGCCACGATGTGCGTGGCGCGCATGCGGGCACCACGTCGCCCCCCCTTTCGGAGTCATCATGAAACTACGCCTCGCTCTCACCTCGGCCCTCTCGCTGGTTCTCATTTTCGCAGCCGGCATGACACATGCACAGGCGACGGTCGATGGCGCCTATGCACGTGCGACGGTCGGCAAGCAAGCGAATGGCGCCGCGTATCTGCAACTGTCGGCGAAGAGCGATGACACGCTGCTGTCAGCCAGCGCGCCGGTCGCCAACCGGGTCGAGATTCACACGATGCGCATGGATGGCGATGTGATGAAGATGCGCGCACTCGACAAGCTGGACATCAAGAGCGGCGAAAAGCTGCAGATGCAGCCGGGCGCTGGCGCGCACCTCATGCTGATGGGTTTGAAGCAGCCGCTGAAGGCAGGCGACAGCTTTCC
>JACCDV010621997.1_pt1 | contig 14569 bp, 9 predicted proteins | sample 7446131 | NCBI WGS metagenome assembly JACCDV01 (sample SAMN15323448, study PRJNA562643) | freshwater metagenome | isolation source: river surface water | place: USA:Blue River Watershed | collected 2017-08-17 | reverse complement strand
TGTCATATAAGCATCCGCAAACACTATAAAATGTTTTTCTGCTCTCTTCAATTTACACTACCGTGTATTTTTTGTCTTGAGTCTTATAGAAGATTTTGGAAAGAGGACGATATTGATAAGTTTCTAAACTCTCGAATGGATTTATTAAAATGGCTATATCTATTGAAAGACAAGGTAAATAAGAAACTTATATTCCAAGAGAAGTCCAAATTTAATAGCGAAAAGAAAGATTTAATGGATAAGTATAAAGACAAATACGGCAGTGCTAAGTCGTGGAAAAAGGCTGTCGTGTTGGATTTCAATACGAAATTAGGACGTTTAGAGAGGCGTATATTGAAGACCAAGCCCAGTCCTCCCTTTAAGACCGTATTGGAGGAATTAGACAGTATTCGGTCCATTTAAAATTGAATTTTTATATATACTATATAAATTGAGAAGGGCTCTTATCATGAACGCCAGCGTTAACGAATATGAATTACAATTTATGATTAATAAGAAATATTTAAACATTAATAAGCCTGAGGATAAGAAAACTAATGTAAAGAAGACCATTAAGAAGTTTCTTCCCACATTAGAAGTGTCCGTATTGGATAAAAAAATTAATGTAAAGAAGCCTTTAAAAAAGAATATGAAAAAAAAGAAGTCATCTCCACCCGTAGAAGAACACCAACAACTGCCTAATTTGTCTTTAGACGAAATAGAAACAAGTGCTTGCCTTTTAACCGGAGATTTATTTACAGAGGTCCAAATTAAAGACATGGATGACTGGGATGTCGAAGAATATTTTACTAAAGTAAGTGGAGATCAATTTGCTTACAGCCAGCTTACCCCTACATTTGAAGATGGCGATTGGGAGCCAGAATATCTTGACACAACTCAGCAGAAAGAAGAATTATCTGATTTTGAAATAGAAAAAATTATGGATGCCATTAGCGAGGACCAGTTTAAAGAATCTCAGATTGATTTATTTGAAGACTTTCAACCAATTAGTAAAGAAGTAGAAGTAATCTTTTGGGATTCTGATGATGACTAAACGCCATGCACGTTTATAATTTTATTTTTTTTAAATAGAAAATAACTACGATTTATTTTTTTAAGATAATATGTTTATATATTTATATTAGTTAGAATAATAAGATATGGTTTTAATTAAAAATCTAACTCAGTCTCAAATCGCCAATGCCGAAAATTTTCGCGGAGAAGTGATTACCAATGCAGACACCAATAAGTTGATGTTCAACACAGGTACCAATTTTACCTACTTAGTTTATTCTGATTTAAACAACGTAATTACAGGATTATCCGGGATTTCTGCTACTAACATTACCGGTACGCTTCAAACCCCGGATCAGCCTAATATTACAAGTCTTGGAACTCTTGAAGGTTTAACGGTTAATAACAATCTTGTAGTTGCTGAACACAATGGCGTAGACACTGGACTCACTCTTGGCGGGGATTTGGTCACCTCATCTGCCAATCAATTAAATTATGTAAATACCACTCCTGGCACTGCGGAGCCTGGTAAAGCTCTTATTACGGATTCTAACAATTCTATCGTCGGCCTAACTAATCTTGAAACCGATAATCTTACTGTAAATGGCACCCTCGTAACCTCTTCTGCTATTGAATTAAACTATGTCGATGTCGACACTCTTGGCCAGGCTTATCCTAATAAAGCCCTTGTGTTAGATGAGAATAAAGACATTGTCGGTATTAATACTCTTGAGGCTGACTATATTAAAGTAAATGGAACTCTCGTAACTTCTTCTGCTATTGAATTAAATTATGTTGATGTGAATACTCTTGGTACCGCCGAGGCGAGTAAAGCACTCGTAGTAGACGCTAACCGTGATATTGGAAATATTAGAAATCTAACGGCTGACAACTTAACTGGCACTCTTCAAACCGCGGCCCAGCCTAATGTGACGAGTCTTGGTGATTTAACTGGTCTTAAAGTGACCGGACACACCGATCTTGCGAGTCTCTCCGTAAACGGTGTTCCTTTAGATGCTTTTAATCTTGGAGGCCTAAAGATGAGAGTGTATTCCAACACAGATTTCACTGGTCGCGTTATCAAAGCCGATATCATTGATGAAATAAATTTTACTGATTACGAGCCCGCTACTGGCGTCACTGAAAACTATTCTATGGAAATTTGGGGCTATATTAAACCCCTTTACACTGAAAATTACATTTTTACTGTATCTTCTAACGACAAATTTAGACTTTGGATTAATAATGAATTAGTAAAAGTAGCTTGGACCGAGGGAGATAATAACAATCTCCAAACTACAGCAATTCCTCTTGTAGCCGACAGCTGGTATCCTATTTACGTCCAACACGCTCAAATTGCTGGAACTGAAAAACTATCTATTAATTGGTCCTCCACTACTCAAGTTAGCGAATTATTACCTGCCTCTTCTATGGCTTATGATGATAAGATGCTTAATATCACCTCTAAGAAATCATACACACAGGATTCTCTTAACCTATATGACGGGGTTAACAGCAACATTTCTACCATCTCTACTAACCCGTCTGGCGACCTTAACATTTCTGCGTTTTCTAATCTTGTGAATATACCTAACCACAACGGTTCGACCACCGGATTAAAACTTAACGGTACACTAATTACTTCCACTGCTGAGGAGTTAAACTATGTAGATACCACCGTAGGTTCCGCTGAGGCTTTAAAGGCTGTTGTCTTAGATTTGAATAAAGATACAAGTGGAATTCGTAACGTGTCCACTGTCGGTACCATTGGTGTAAATACCAGCGCGCCTTCTAAACAGTTAGAGATTAACTCCGCCACTGGTGATGTACTTCGTCTAACCCGCGACAACAACACCGGCACTGCTACTGAATACGCCGATATGACTATTGACGAGGATGGCAAACTAACAATTAACTCAAGTGGCAATGAAACTATTATTCACAGTAGTGATAATTTCAACATCGCTGGCCATAATGGATCCACTGTTGGTCTAAAGCTAAACGATGTTCTTGTGACTTCTACCGCTGTGGAATTGAACTATGTGGACACGACTCCCGGCACTGCGGAAGCGAGTAAAGCTCTTGTATTGAATGCTGATAGAAATATTAGCAATGTTAATGTTCTTTCGACTTCTACTCTAACATCCGTCTCCACCGATGATTCCACCAGCGTAAGCACTGGTGCGATTACTACGGCTGGCGGGGTTGGCATTGCTAAGAATTTAAATGTAGGCGGTGCCACTGAACTATTAAACACTACTAATGCGACCAATGCCGACAGTGGCGCTCTTGTAGTTGCCGGCGGTGCTGGTATCAAGAAAGCTCTATATGTCGGTGAGGAAGGAGAGGAGACGACCACTACCACTACTACAGGAGGCACGCCTTTAGGTAGTAGTTGGACTGACATAACACCTTCAAATATTTCTAAAGTAGACAACGCATGGCTTGGCATGACTTGGTCTGAAACTGATGGTAAATTCGTTGTGGTCGGTTCTTCTTCTGAAGGGAAAAATATCATACACAGTGCGGACGGTAGTAGTTGGTCGAGTACCAGCGTGGGTGAATACTCAGATTCGTCTTTAACTTCGGTAATGTCCGCATCTGCTGACGATACCAGCTCATGGCGTAATATTTGCTGGAGTCCTGAGTTAGGAATTTATGTAGCAGTTTCTAACGGAGGTGGTATTAGTCAAATAATGACCAGTGCCGATGGCACTTCGTGGACTTCCAGAAATCCTCCTAGTGATAATCAATGGTATGATGTGTGCTGGAGTCCTGAGCTATCCCTCTTCGTATCAGTTGCTATGACAGGGACAAACAGAGTAATGACAAGTCCTGATGGTATTACATGGACAGCCAGAACGTCTGCTGATGAACTAATGCAATGGTATACTGTATGTTGGAGTCCTCAGCTTTCTTTGTTTGTTTCTTTATCAATAGATGCTGGAGCCAACTCCATTATGACAAGTTCTAATGGTATTACATGGACATCCAGAACAAATCCTCTTACTTCTAACACTCAGTGGTTAGATGTGTGCTGGAGTCCGGAGTTATCTTTATTTGTAGCTGTTAACGGACAAGGCCTTGGTTCTAACCACATAATTACCAGTCCTAATGGTATTGACTGGACTGCCAGAAATGCTGTAGGCGATGGTAATTCTCAATGGTGTTCTATATGTTGGAGTCCTCTATTAAGTAAATTCGTAGTGGTATCAAGTGGGTCAAACTCTGGAAGTGCATTTGATGTTATGTATAGTTCAGATGGTATTAACTGGACTGGTGTCGTTCTTCCAACTTCCAATAGTTGGGTTAGTGTTGTATGGTCGCCCGAATATTCAATGTTTGTAGCGGTTGCTAAATCAGGCACTGATAGATTAATAATTAGTAAAGATGGTATATCTTGGAGCTATTACGCGACCCCTAACACTACCACATTTTTCTCAGCTATTGCATGGAGCCCGCAACTAAATAAATTTACAGCCATAGCCTATTACAGCACAAATGCACCTAATTATAGAATAATGAATGTCTCTGTTACAGAAGTTTTAGATACCAATAATACAGAATTATTTGACGTAGTATATGCCTCGGGGTTAACTAAATACGTAGCTGTCGGTAAATATTTTAATCCAAATACTTCCAGCTCTAAATTTATAACAGCTACCAGTGCTAATGGTTCTTTATGGACATATAATTCAACCCCGACGACTGTGGATGCTGGCACTAACGCTGTATATTCTAATTCTGGCGACTTAAAATTAGCATACTCTTCTACTCTAAACAGATTAGTCGCTGTCGGAAAAAATGTAATATTAACCAGCACAGATGGCAACTCGTGGACAGAAACAAGATTGACCGGAAAAGAGTACACTCAAGTTATATGGGCGGCCGGGACTATAAATAAATTCGTCCTAGTTGGAGATTTTGGAGCATACGCTACTTCTTCTAACGGCACTACATGGACTCATCAAGCGCATTCTTCTGAAGACAATTTCGAAAACGTAGCATACTCCCCAACATTAAATAAATTTATAATAAAGGGTATGTACGGTTCTTACAGTTCTACAGACGGTTTAACATGGAACCTAATGCTTACCATTGACGAAACTCCTATACCTGAGTTAGATAGCTACAGATGGAAAGATATGCAGTGGGTTTCTGCTATTAATCAATTCGTCGCCGTTGGGTATCACGAAGCTAAAACATTAATTACAAGTTCCGATGGTATAACATGGACGTCCTACACAGGCATACCCAACGTAGATTACCAAGAGTTTGCTTATTCTCCAAGCCTAAATAAAATAGTAGTTGTCTCCAGAAATGATGAGAATGTTAGAATAGTTCAATCAACATACGTTGCCGGGGTGACCACGACTACCACAATAACCACACCGGCCGATGGATACTTCAATCTTAAGGGTAATGCTGATATTCTTGGTGGTATTGATGTTGAAGGCGTTGTTAACATGAACAACACAACCCAATCTACCAGCACAACAACTGGTGCTCTTGTTGTTGATGGCGGTGTTGGAATTGGTATGAATTTGACCGTCGGCGGTAATATTACGGTTGCTGGTGATACCTACTACAGTGGAAACCTTACGGTAGAAGGCCCTTCTCTACGCATACCAGTAGGCGACACAAGCGAGCGACCTGTTGGAGTTCTTGGTCAAATCCGGTATAACAACGAAACGTCTCAATTTGAAGGATTTGGCGCAGGAAACAGCTGGGGTAGTCTTGGTGGTGTCACTGATGTAGATCAGGATACCCGTATTTTAGCAGAGACGTCAGCAGGCGATGATAACGACGAACTGCGTTTCTACAACGCTGGCGCTGAAACGATGCGTCTTACTAATGTTGGTCTGCTTGGTCTCGGCACTACTACTCCCTCTAAGAAGTTAGAAATTAATAGTTCTACTGGTGATGTTCTTCGTATGACATATAATGATGCGGATGGCAACGCTGTCAATTACGCGGATATGACTATTAGTTCTGACGGCAAACTAACAATTAATTCCAGTGGTGAGGAGACTATCATTCATAGCAGTGATAGTTTGAACATTGACGGTCATAATGGAAGCACAACGGGTCTCAAATTAGCCGGAACGCTCGTCACTTCCACGGCTACGGAATTAAACTATGTAGATACGACCCCTGGAGCCGTAGAAGCCAGCAAAGCTGTTGTTGTAAATGCCGATAGAAATATTAGTAATGTTAATGATTTATCCCTCACTGGAGATATCGTTGCCGTCGGTACTACCACCACAAGCGGTGTTGTTCTTTCTAGCGCAGACGTAAATGATTATTCATTTATTTCTATGGACACAAACTATACTTCTATGAAGACTTCTACAGGATTCCAGTGGAATACAGGCGCGGAAGACGGAGTGCCCGGTGTTAAAATCATGGAGTTAGATAGCGAGCTAAGTATGACTGTCCCTCAAAATATAGAAAATACAACCGATTCTACCAATCCTACCACTGGTGCTCTTAAAGTTGCTGGTGGTGTCGGTATCGCTAAGAGTTTGAATGTTGGACAGAACTTAAATGTTGATGGTAATGTAGATATTGATGGTCCTTCTCTTCGTATTCCAGTTGGAGATACCGATGCTCGACCTGTTGGCGAATTAGGTCAGATTAGATACAACTCCGAGACCTCTCAGTTTGAAGGCTTTGGAGCTGGCAACTCTTGGGGTAGTCTCGGCGGGGTAAGTGATGTTGACCAGGACACAAAGATTCTTGCCGAAACCGCGGCCGGCGATGACAATGATGAACTTCGTTTCTACAATGCCGGCCTGGAGAGCATGCGACTAACAAGCTCTGGCTTGCTGGGCCTTGGAACTACTAATCCTAATAAGAAGTTAGAAATTAATAGTGCCACTGGCGACGCTCTTCGTCTTACCCATAACGACACCGATGGGAGCGCTGTTAATTATGTTGATTTGAATATTGATGAAAGTGGTAATCTAATTTTAGATTCTAGTGGTAATGAGACTACTATTCACAGTAGCGACAGTCTGAATGTTGCCGGTCACAATGGAAGCACAATGGGTCTTAAATTAGCTGGCGTTCTTGTGACCTCTACCGCTACGGAATTAAACTACGTAGATACGACCCCAGGGACTGCGGAGGCGAGCAAAGCTCTTGTTGTGGATGCCGATAGAAATATTAGTAATATTATTGGTCTTTCGACTTCCACTCTAACATCCATCTCCACAACGGAGTCTACAAGTGTATCTACGGGTGCGATTACTACTGCTGGCGGTGTTGGAATCGCTAAGAATCTAAATGTTGGAGGTATTCAAAAAATCACAAACCTAACTAATGCTACAAATTCTGATAGCGGTGCTCTTGTAGTTAATGGCGGTGTCGGTATTAAAAAGGCCCTATATATTGGAGAAGAAGTAGTTGAAGGAGTTTCCGATGGCTACCTTAACCTCAGAGGCAATGCAGATATTATTGGCGATTTGACAGTCGAAGGGACATTCAATATGAACAGCACGGCCCAGTCTACCAGCACTACCACCGGCGCGCTTGTAGTTGACGGAGGTGTAGGCATAGCTAAGAATGTTAATATCGGAGAAAATCTTACAGTTGGCGGAGACACTACTCTTTCATCTAACGTTGTAATTGACGGCCCCTCTCTTCGTATACCAGTTGGCAACACCAGTGAGAGACCTGTCGGCATCCTTGGTCAGATTCGCTACAACAATGAAACGTTGCAGTTTGAAGGGTTTGGAGCTGGCAACTCTTGGGGTAGTCTTGGCGGCGTCACTGATGTTGACCAAGATACTAAAATTACTGCCGAAACCGCTGCTGGCGATGATAATGACGAGCTTCGTTTCTACAACGCGGGTGCTGAAACCATGCGTCTTACAAATGTAGGCCTGATGGGTCTCGGCACGTCTGCTCCTTCTAAGAAGTTAGAAATTAATAGTTCTACTGGCGACGTGCTTCGTCTTACTTACGATGACAGCAATGGCAGTGCGGTTAATTACGCGGATATGACTATTAGTTCTGACGGCAAACTAACAATTAATTCCAGTGGTGAGGAGACCATTATCCATAGCAGTGATAGTTTCAATATCGCCGGACATGATGGCACTGCTATTGGTCTTAAATTAGCTGGCGTTCTTGTCACCTCCACAGCCACGGAGCTTAACTACTTGGACACCACCCCCGGGGCGGTAGAGGCCAGCAAAGCTATGGTAATGGATGCTAACCGCGATATCAACAATATTAATGTTCTTTCGGCTGATACTATTAACGTGTCTACTTTCTCTGCTGACGATTTGACTGCCGAAAATATTAACACCACTGGTAATGTAGGAATTAACACTACTTCTCTATTATTTGGTCTACAGATAAATGAGGCTACTGGTAATGTCTTAAGACTAACATACAATGATAACACCACTGACGCCCCTACCAGCAAGGCTGACTTTACTATGGATGACAGCAACAATCTTTCTATCGCGGCTTCTAACAGCGTTAACATCGCTGTCCACAATGGAACTGATAAAGGTCTTAAACTGAATGGGACTCTAATAACTTCCACCGCTGTTGAATTGAACTATGTGGATACGACTCCTGGAACCGCGGAGGCCAGTAAAGCTCTTGTATTGAATTCGTCTAAAGATATTAGTGGGATTAATTCTATTTCTATGAACAGTCTAAATCTAACTTATGATAGCGCTGTCGTTGACACGCAAGGTAATCCGTTAGCTATCACACGTACGACGTCTGGAACTCCGGCTAACGGACTTGGAGTTGGAATGTCTTTTAAGATTGAAAATTCCATAAATTCTAATATAGAATACGGAAATGTTGGAGTTGTCGCTACTGATATTACCTCAGCCTCGGAAGATGCTAATTTTGTAGTTAATTTGATGACTAACGGGGTAATGACTGAATGTATGAGACTGAGTAAGGAAACCCTATATGTAGAACAATTGTTCGAAACATCCGATCGTAGAGTAAAAGAAAACTTTGAAGAAGTTTCTTTAAAGGAGACTTATGATAATATTATGAATCTCAAACTAACTAAGTATAATTACATAGGTCAGAAAATCACACATACGGGTCTTATAGCTCAAGAAGTTGAAGAAGTCATACCGGTAGCCGTGAACACTGAAGAACGTAATGGAATTGAAGATTTTAAATCTGTCAGCAATAGAGAAATAACTAACACTTTATTAGGAGCCGTTCAATACCTATCTAAGAAATTAGAAGAACTATCGGCCGAATTTAAAGCTTACAAAGATAGCCACACATAAATCAAAAAAAATGTCTATAGACTAATTAGCAAGTGCTTGTTTTTAGCACATAATCTCATAAAAAAGTTGATTTTTTTTACATTAATATTACAATTAAATACACTTAAATATGTGCTTCAGTATTCTATTTAACGCCAATGACTATATAAATTTATTTTATATTAATAATATTCTTGAATTGGGCAACTTAACATCTTCTAAGTTTCAAACAAAATCATGGAGAAAAAAGCAAGATTGGTATTCTTCCGGAAAACATAATGAATGCGAAAAGTACCAAGAAAGTATAATTATAAAATTTGGACTTCAGATAAATAAATTAGCTGGAAATAATTTTAGACTTGATTTGCATATGAATGTGTTAGTGAGCACAGATAAACTAAAAAAAGAAATATCAAATTGGAATGACATTTCATTTGAATACTCTGAAAACTTTGATTATTTATTAGAAACAAAAAACTATATATATCTTTTTAATTTAAAATTTATATGTGATGACGGAGGGTTTCAAATTAGAAGCTTAAAAGAAGTATATCATTTTATAAATTCTCAATATAAATGTAAATGTTTAATAAAAAATAAGAAAGTATTTTTCATAAACATCTTAGATGGGAATTTTTGTTTTAGAAATATGAATAAATTAAATTATCTCAAAGATAAGCATCAAAAAAAACATAACGTGTATATTGGAGACATGTATGACTTTATTAGAAATTATAAAGTAGTCACATCTTAGTATATAATATATGTTTTACCAAATTATATACTAACGAAAAGCTAATCCTTTTTCTCGAGATATCCGAACTTTCTCTATAATTTGCTAAAAACAATGAGTTATACTCTTTGCGATATTTATTTAACATCTCATTGAATAACTCTGCTAATTGCCTTTGTTCGTATTCGTCTATAGGACTATCGTTTTTTCGTATAATTAATGTCATAAAACTACGAGCTGATAAATTTTCCGTATCGTCTATGTATATTTTGTCATCTTCTTCTAAATACTTCATGTGTATAATTTTTTTAGAATTATCATCTATACACTTAACTAATAATCTCGTAATTCCCAATTCTTTACAATTATTTTTAGTTAATCTATTAACATACATGTCTTTAGAAATAATAAATTTGTCCGTGTCGTATATATCTCCGCCAATTAAACAATTATTTTTTTTATTAAAAACTTGTTCATTTTTAAAATTAAACATAAATTCCGATTTCTGTTTTCTATTTTGAAATATAAGTATCTTACTTTCATTTATTTCAGCCTCTTGGAAGTTTTCGTTTGAAATAAATTGTATAGCACACACAGAATATTTTGTATCTGAAAACACTTGTTCTTCAAATATATTAATACGAGTAATGTAAAAATTAGAAAAGAATTCTGACCTTAATTCTACATCAGATTTTCTAATAGAAGATAAGAAATTTACCGGAATAATTATAACTCCGGCTGATGGTTTATTTATTATAATACTTTTCATAAAACATTTGTATAAATCGTCTTGTTTATATTTACTACACACTTCCTTAACTATTTTATTTTCTTTAGACTTGTTTAGAGCTAAGTATGGCGGGTTTGTTAGAATAAACTTATTTTCATAATCTGGCGGATCTAAGAGAGTGTCTCTACAAATAACTGGCAAGCTTTGTTCGGTTTCTTCTTGGATTTCTATATCATATAATTCTTTATTCTGAAAAAATCCATAATTTTCTGTAAAATGATTGGCCCACTTTAAAAGGTCGCAACCGCCTGCGAATGGTTCAACTAAGTCTAAATTTTTGTATAAAGAAGAATTAATAATTTCTTCTTTAAATCCTGTTAGTATATAATCGTAATTAGTGGTAAAAAACTGGCCTAGCATTTTCTTCTTTGACATATTTGCGTCCTGGTAATAATATTAAGCATTAATATTCAATTTTAAAAAAAAATGAACTAATTTGTCTATAGACTAATTAGCAGGAGTCTATTTTTTTCTCCATCTTTCCTACGTATAATTTAACATTGTCTACAATAATGTCAATTTTAGAAGTCGTCACAATGTCTGCAGAGTATGTCTCTTTTAAATTTTCCAGCCCTGCTAACGATTTTCTTAAATACATTAGCAGAGTTTTCATTCCCATTTCTTTATCTCTATACACCGCGTGGTCAAACTGATTTTTACCTACCGAGTCAAATGGGTTTTCTTTTACATTCCCTTTATTGTCTTTATTCTTTACATTTATACTTGGCAGTAAGTTATCTATATAACTAAAAACATTGTTATATATAGTGTTTAAGTTATTAATCGTCTTGTCTCTATTGTTTCTAAATATAAAGCGTGTAATTCCTTGTAGTATAGTATTATTATCTATGGTCACATATCCTTCACTATTTAGATATATTTTATTGTCTAAAGATATTTTAGATATGATACTTAAATTAATAAGTATGTTGTCTGTCATTGATTATATCGTATCTATATTAAATATGTTTTTTTTAAAGCATAATTTGTCTACACATAGGACATGTAATTTCAATATTATTACTTGATAATAATCTATGTATGTGAGAACATATACATTCAACGTGAAAAGAATGTCCGCAACTTGTTTTGACATATCTTTTGTCTTCTTCTAAACAGATAGGACATATTTCTTCTATTTTATTATTTTCAAATATTTCTTTATATTCTTCGTTTATTATTTTAATGGCGGATTCATATGAAGACTTAGCGTAGGCGTGTTTTCTACTAAGTATTTTGATTTCAATATCCCAATAAGTATTTTTATTAATATCTCTACGCGCATTTAATTTTAGATACTCTTCTGATTTGAATGTTGATATTTCTAACTTTCTAATTTTTTCTATTTTTTTATTTAAAATATGATTTTTGTCCCTAATTCTGTTTTCGGCAATTCTAATTTCTTTTTTTTCCTTTACGACAATTTTGTCTAATTTATTATTTTTGAAATCATGCCATTTAGTCCAAAATTTGAGAAATATTTTATTTGTTTCAGTCTTTAGAAAAATAATGTCATTGTCTATTTTGTCTTCATTGTAATGTTTTAATACTTGTTTTGTCGGTTTTGTGTATTTGATATTCTTTTTAACTCTAAACATTTTACTACCATACGCGACCGTATTTATAGATTGATTTTTAGCAGTGTATATTTTCAAATTGCTTACAATTACTTTACTTGCGAGATTTTTAATTGTGTCTATTAATTGTTCTCTACTGTTTATCAAATCTGCCATTTGTATTTTTTTATTCTTGAGGCTTTCATTAAGTTTTATTTCTTGAATAATGTTTTTTACCCTCTGTCTATGACATTTTTCGTATATAAATTCTAATTCTTTTTCCATGGTCTCTATTTGAGAATACATGTTCATTGCTCTGGCCCTGTTAAAATCATAATAATCCATAACCCTAATTAATTGAAATCGGACCGTAATCTGTATTATATAATATAGAATAAGTTTAACTCTAATATTAAATGGACAATCAAACAGCGATAATAACCTTAATTTTCCTATTCATTATCTATAAATTGATTGTTGAATATTATTATTATAATGACACAGACCACTTATTCATAACAAGCGATGGCGATTTTCATAAGTATGAATCAGAGGGCCGTTATAACAACTCTCCTCTATACCATGAATATAAAAATTCTCTATGTGAAGATGATAGACTTTTTATACGTGATTTGATGTGCCATGAGATTTTAAATTATAAATCTAACAGACCGTCCTTTAAAAAAAAATACAAGTCTATGACTAAGAATATTATACTAACCTCTCTTGGCGGATATTTGATTTTAAATAATTCTATAGGCAAATCTTTTAAACAAAATACATTAGGATATTTTATGACAAGTATGATATAGATATGAACTTCTTATTATCTAACGCTTTTACATTTATACTTGTATTTATTGCATTAGTGATTTTACTATCTTTCTATTTTGAAGAAGAGTTATTAACGGACTGCGCTCGTAAAATAATAGTAATAAATGAAGACCATGAAGATATTAGCTCTCTAAAATGTATAAATAATAATATAATAGTCCAAAGAAGAATGCGTAGAGAATTAGAAGATGGTAAACGGGAGAAGGATGTATTAATGCGTAAAATGTTAAATAGAAGTAAAATAAACCATGAAAATCGGATTGAAGAGATTGAAAATGAAAAAAATATAGAATCTAATGAAGTTGCGAAAAAAGGGTTATTGGATATCAGATTTAAATTAAAGACCGGATATAAGTCTAAAGATAATAATAGTGAGGCTTTATACGCAAGGGGGGTTTTCAACGCAATGCACGCTAATAAACATAATTTTACTTCTAACGACTTTCAAACTATTATAGATTATTTAAGATATCTTCTTAATTAGTTATCTTATCTACAAGAATTCTACTTTCCAAACCGGCGATAGCGTCTGCAATAATTAACCCGCCAGATACGGTAGCTATTTTAGACATTAAGTCTGAGCAATTATTATTTTTTTTAATACATGAATATAATGCGTATGAATTTAACACTGATATTGTTGAATAGCTTATTATCGGTTTCCAGTAAGACTTCCAGCTGGATTGTCCTTTCTTTCTAAGAATACCCTGAAATATATACACTATCATAATCGCAAGTATTAATATTGTTCTATTCCCTATAATCCCAAGAATTACACAAATACCTAATATAACTCTTAAAGAAACACAAAACCCATAAGCCTTCCACACATTTTCTTCTTTTGTATATATAGAGTTGTCGTATAATTTGTTATTTTTATTTAACATTGTTTGTATATATAATATATTATATTATTAGAAGTATGATGAAATCGCCGAGTGGTGTATTGGATAAAATCGTGTCGAGAGATAATTTAAATAAACTTGTAGATGAGTGCCAAGGAGTTTTAAATAAAAAATTCTCAGTTTTGGAAATTGAAAGCTTAGTGCGCTATGTCCGAAAAATGAATAAAGCGAATTTAGAGAATATTAGTTCTTTAGACGACATTAATAAATATATAGCTAATAGCTATTCTACTTACATAAATGAACCTAAGGCCTATGATATTAAAGAGATGCTTAAAGAACAGATGGATACTAAAATCGTAAATTCCACCAAGCACGCCACTTCTTATTTTCAAGGTGGCAAATCAAGTTTTTCAAACTTAAGCGATATTTTAGGTGATGATGTCGGCCTAAAGAATCTAACAAAGGTTTTAAACCGAGAGTCGCTTATGCGAGATGTTAATATTCTGATCGATTCAAGATATCAGAATCTTTCAAACCAAGACCAGTCTAAGTTCTCCTTT
>JACCDV010217905.1_pt1 | contig 14573 bp, 12 predicted proteins | sample 7446131 | NCBI WGS metagenome assembly JACCDV01 (sample SAMN15323448, study PRJNA562643) | freshwater metagenome | isolation source: river surface water | place: USA:Blue River Watershed | collected 2017-08-17 | reverse complement strand
CGGTTGCGTCTGCACGACAGTCCACCAGCTTGGTTGGCAATGAAGAGGATTCAAGCGCATTCTTGCGACGCTGGGTGTCCTTGAGCGTTCTGGCGCTGACTCGCGCCTTGGCTTCGTTGACAATCTTTTCTAGGAGATTGTCAACCTCCTGCTTGGTGCCGCGAATGGATCCGGAAAGATAGCTGTCTAGCCATGCGCCAAGGCCATTAGCGACAATTCCCTTTACTGCAGGAGTGCCAAGGGTCTCCTTGGTTTGACCCTCGAATTGCGGCTCTGGAAGGCTCACGGTCACCACCGCAGTGATTCCGGCGAGCAAGTCCTCGCGTTCGATCTTGAGCCCAGTTGCCTTGAGCTTTCTGGCGTTGGCATCGATTACCGAGCGGAAAGACTTAATCAAGGCCTGTTCGAAACCGGCCTGATGACTGCCGCCCTTGGGGGTGGAGATGATGTTCACAAATGATCGAAGTTCGGTGTCAAAACCATTTCCCCACCTAAGGGCAATATCGACCGAACACTCGCGCTCGACCTCCTTGGAAACCATTGCGCCGTTTGCTTCGTCAAGCACTGGAACAGTCTCCAAAAACGTTGATTTGAATTGAATTCGCTTGGTCGGCATGACGGCCACATCTTTCGCAAGATGCTCTGCGTATTCTGCAATGCCACCCTCGAACCGGTAATCCAAGTTCGCTCCGGTAGCGTGCTCAAGGGCTTTCAGGCGCAAACCCGGTACCAGGAAGGCGGTTTGACGAAGCCTATTTGCCAAATCCTCTAGCGAAAAGGCGGCTGATGCTTCAAAAATCTGACGGTCTGGCCAGTAGCGCACCCGAGTTCCAGTGACACCCTTGGCGACTTTTCCGACTTTGGTTAGCTCACTACCGTCGACAAATGGCTCAAATTTCGCATCTGGTCCCTCGCCAAAGAACCGCCCTGGTTCGCCACGCTTGAATGACATGGCATGGGTCACCCCATCGCGATCGACCTGAACATCCAACCTTGATGACAGCGCGTTTACAACAGACGCACCGACACCGTGAAGGCCACCCGAAGCAGCGTAGGAGCCACCACCAAACTTTCCACCGGCGTGCAATTTGGTGTAAACGACCTCTACACCGCTTAGGCCAGTTCTTGGCTCGATGTCCACCGGGACACCGCGTCCCTTATCGCGGACCTCGATTGAACCATCTTCAAAAATTTCGACTTCAATAAGATCACCATGGCCGGCCAGTGCTTCATCGACAGAGTTATCGATGATCTCCCAGAGACAGTGCATCAAACCGCGAGCATCGGTTGAGCCGATGTACATTCCAGGGCGTTTGCGAACTGCCTCTAAACCCTCAAGGACAGAGAGGTGTCTAGCTGAATAGGTTTCCACTGGGGAAATCTAACCGTTGATTGAAGTATTTATGGCTTGCCACTTCGCAGTTAGCGAAACTGGAGGAAACAGGGACTGAATTGCCTGCCCTTGGTGGTTGAATGTAAGCAAATGGAAGATCTAAAAGAAACCTCTCGTCTAGTAGCTGCCGACCGCTGTGATGTCTGCGGCGCTCAGGCTTATATTCGTGTCGAACTTGAAACCGGTGAGCTGCTGTTCTGCGCCCACCACGGCAACGCCAACAAGAGCAAGCTAGAACCGATCACCATCTCTTGGCATGATCAGTCAGAGGATCTTTCTAAAAGGTAGTGGTCTCGCGAACTAAATTTGCGAGCCTTTCACTTTCCTCGAAGAACTCCCCAGAGAGTTCAACTCCGAGCGCCTGAGCCAGCTGCTTTAAAATGCTTGGGTTTTTTGCCAGCAGTGGCCCAAATAGCGTCGTTCCAACAAACGCCCCGGACATAAAGAATCTAGGATCGACCAACGTCGAATTGTGGTAACCAATCACTTCGTGACCTAAGGCGCTGAGCTTTAAGAACTTAGAGATCCGATCGCCATGCAGAGTCGGAATTCCCAACAAAGGCGCTAGGTACTCCCAGCTTCGCCCGACCAATAGTGTTGGTTTTCCGGCTTGGAGCCTAGATTTCAGCTCTGGCACAAGCCCCAAAAGTTCGGTTTCGAAGTGAGCGTGAGCTGCAATCGAACTATCCCCGATGAGAAGGAAATCTGAATTCTGACAATCGGTCGATACCTCGACCTTCTTACCCATGGCCTCTAGGTGAGAGCCGAGTACTGCGATGTTTGCCTGATCGCCATTATTGTCAAAATACTCTGGTCTAAAACTCGCTAGTTTGATCATTTCGCCAGCCCCAGGTACCTTCTCGTGCGGCGCATAGCATCCGCCGAAAACACGATTGTTGGTTCCTCCCCCGCGAGATTCGCGAAGTGCTCATTAGCCTCATCGATTTTAGGCTCCACCAGCCTCACCTTGACGCCCGCGTAATGGAGCCTGAGAGCCAGCTCATGCGCATTGAATCCAGAGACCACGTCCACATAATCCAAGTTCCGGAAATCGACAGTCCAAAGCCAGCTTGGATCATGAATGTCTCTTCCCGCCATCAACATAATTGGGTGGGGTGTGGTTTTCAATTTGTCGAGATTGAGTTGAAAGCTGGTTGGGTTTTGGACCAACATCAGGCGCACAGATCGATCTCTGATCACCGCCATCTCATCACGGGCAAAAACTGGAGGCAAAGCCTCAATGGTGTTGGCTACCAGCTCACGATCTATATCAATCAAGCAGTCGATAGCTAGCAGAGCGGCCGCCGTGTTCATGGCTTGCGAGAGGTTCTCGAAGTTGCCAGCGATCTCGAGGTCAAGACCCTTGAGCATAACCAGCAATCGCTCGGCGGTAGCAGCTCGAATCAGTGCCGATGCTGATAGTTCCGGGTGCTCACCAAAGTTAATGGCGTAGTTCGGGCCCGATTCGACCAAGTCCGCAGCCAGGCCAAAGCCGTAGCAGTCGGGATGCGAAGCTGCAATCTGCGCGACATTCTTATCGTCTCGATTAGCTATAACTAGCTGGGAATTGTTGATTATCTCGGAGAGCTTTTCTTGCACGTAGACGGGATCGACAAATCGATCCAACTGGTCTGACAAAACATTCGTGATGATGCTCAATCTGGGTTTGAGGTCCTTGGCCAATGCTGCACCGTGACCCTCATCCCATTCCAGCACAACTATGTCGGCATCGATTTGACCACGAAGATTGCCAAATTGCAGTACCGATGCGTAGTAACCCTGTCGAATATTTGCGGTGGATGGGTTTGTGAATACCTTTAGTCCGTGGGCGCGAAGCAAAGAGACCACGAGGTTAGTGGTGCTCGATTTACCGGCGGTGCCGCTCACCACGACCAAACCCATTGGGGCGGATTGGATGGCTCGTTCTAGCAGTTTGGGTTGAATAGCTGCCGCAATCGTGCCTGGCAGCGCAGAACCTCCGCCACGTCTAACTAGACGCAGAAGAAAACGAGTCGTTTTCCCCAGCGCCATCGCCAGGAAAGTGCGCATTAGCTATCTAGATAGTCTCGAAGAAGCTGTGAGCGCGAAGGGTGACGCAACTTTGACATCGTCTTGGATTCAATCTGACGAATACGCTCGCGAGTAACGCCGAACTTCTCACCGATTTGATCCAGCGTCATTTGCACGCCGTCACCCAATCCAAACCTGGAGCGAATAACTCCGGCCTCTCTTGGGTGAAGTGAGTCAAGCACGCGCTCGAGCTCCTGTTGCAACATCGTGAAACCAACGGCATCTGCTGGGACAACGGCCTCGGTGTCTTCGATTAGGTCACCGAACTCGCTGTCACCATCTTCGCCAAGCGGAGTAGAAAGCGAGATCGGCTCGCGACCATACTTCTGGACCTCTACGACCTTCTCCGGGGTCATGTCCAACTCGGCAGCCAATTCCTCAGGGGTCGGTTCGCGACCCAGGTCTTGCAGCAACTGGCGCTGAACACGAGCCAACTTGTTGATCACTTCCACCATGTGGACCGGGATACGAATGGTTCTGGCCTGATCTGCCATGGCACGTGTGATTGCCTGGCGAATCCACCAGGTTGCATATGTGGAGAACTTGTATCCCTTGGTGTAATCAAACTTTTCTACCGCACGGATTAGACCCAGGTTTCCCTCTTGAATCAAGTCCAAGAACTGCATGCCGCGGCCGGTGTAGCGCTTCGCAAGGGAAACCACCAAACGAAGGTTCGCCTCCAGCAAGTGACTCTTGGCGCGGGCACCGTCTTTGACAACCCAGGTCAAATCGCGGCGCTCGGCTGGGGCAAGGTTCTTTGAGGTTGCAAGCTTCTCTTCGGCAAACAAGCCGGCCTCAATGCGCTTTGCTAGCTCTACCTCGAGCTCGGCGTTTAGCAGCGCAACCTTACCGATCTGCTTTAGGTAGTCCTTCACCGGGTCCGCAGTAGCGCCGGAAATAGTTAGGTTCTGGGCCGGGATATCATCATCGTCATCACTGAGAACCAGGACGTCGGAAGGTAAAGCCGCCAGGTCAACGGCCGGCTCGGCCTCATCGTCCTTGTGATCCTCGGCTGCCGAGTCACCAGTTTCCTGCACCTCAGCGACGATTAGATCGACTGACTCCAGTTCAATCTCGTCGTCGATGTCCTCTTCTTCATCATCGGCGACAACGGACTTGGCCTTGCTTGCTTTGCCGGCAGGCTTGGTTGCTTTGGCCTTGGCCTTGGATACGGTTGCGATGATGGACCTCTTTTTTAGGCAGACTTTAAACCCTTGTCAAGTCGGATGACCTGAAAGGGTTTAGGTGGTAATTATGCCACTAAATCTGGCGTGATGGTGTAGATAACGAAGAAATACCTGAGTTTATTCCGCAGTCGGTTCGTCTTTTGACATGTTTGCAAGATACTTCTCGAGCTCTTCGGCGATCTCGTCCGCACTTGGTGGTGCGGTCTGCGGTTTACCGATTGGAGACCTTGATGGGCCCGAACCCGAGCTGTAGCTCTGCTCTAAGGTTGCCACCAGCTTCGCCAGTTCGGCATTCTCTTCGAGCTGAGCATTGACCTTCAGTGCAAACTTCGCGGCGCGCTCACGAATCTCATCGGTAGGAAAAACTAGGCCGGTGGCAGCGGTAATGAGCTCTAGGCCACTCAAAGCGGCAGCTGGAACCTCGTTGTCAGCTAAGTAATGAGGTACGAGGAGAACAAAGCCCGTGGTGGTCAATCCGGTCTTGCCAAGCCGGTACTCCAGCAGGTGAATGACATTGCCAGGAACTTGAGTCTGAGGCTTCCACTCGGAATAACGCTCGACGAGGTCGGCACGGTTTCCTGACACCGTTATGCCCACTGGACGAGTGTGTGGAATTGGGAACGGAATTGAGTGCACCCAAGTCATCGAAGAAACCTCGAACCGATCGACCAAGTCCCCAACCGCCTCTGCAAAGGCATCCCACTTGAAATCTGGTTCGTAGCCTTCAAGCAGCAGAAACGGACTTCCTGCCTCGTCGTAAACCAAATAAAGACCGAGCACCGGAGGCTCATAGGAATCTATGTGGTCTTTCTCAAAGTAGAGCAGAGGTCGCCGAGACCGGTAATCAAGCAGTTCGTCGTTGCTGAATCGAACCAGTAGCTCGTTGTCTAAGTATGCAAATAAATGCTCCGACAACTGAGAAATAGTTTGCCCAGAATCCGTGAAGCCAGAGAGCATGGCAAGCATCGGAAGACCCTTGATTTCGGTCTCAGATTCGAAAACTCGATACAGCTCTGCCATGGCCCGATACTAACTCACCTAAGCTTGAAGAATGATTAAAGTCGCTTCTGCAACCTCTTCTCCAACCACTCCGCACCAGTTTGCTATTCCGCTATCGGACTCTGGACTGCTGACGTATGAACACGGAATTACCCAGCAACTTCTTGACCTGCACAAGGCGGATAAGAAGCCAGGAACTGCGGCAAGAATCCTGGTTGGGCAAAACGTCGCACTCGTTATAGGCGTCGGTTCAATTTACAAACCATCCGACTTTGCTGCGGCAGCGGTGAGGGCAGCGAGCGACAAAGCTCAACTAGTTCTGTTTGCGAAGGATGCACAAGAGGCGAAAGCCTTCGCAGAAGGTGCAGTGCTGGGGCAGAAGACCCCATCCCAATTCAAAAAGGATTCTGCTTCGAATTTAGAAGTTTTGATTGTCTGCCCGGAACAGGTTGACCTAGCACTCGAGATAAAGGTTGCCGAGACCATCGTCGCGATTCGACAACTGATCAATCTCCCGGCCAATGAGCTCTGGCCAGACAAGCTAGCCCAAGAGGCAAAAGCGCTCGCCAAGGGGCTTCCGATCGAGGTTGAGATTTGGGATGAGAAGAAGTTAGAAAAAGAACGCTGCGGCGGCATTCTGGGCGTGGGCAAGGGTTCGGTGCGCCCACCGCGCCTGGTCAAGCTGACTTACCGCGGTGGCGGTAAGCACTTTGCGCTGGTGGGTAAGGGTATTACTTTCGACACTGGAGGCTTATCGCTAAAGCCTGCCGAGTCAATGGTCGGCATGAAGTACGACATGGCTGGTGCGGCCTCCGTGCTTGGAGCCGTGGTTGCAGCGGCTCAGCTTGGGGTGAAGGCTGACATCACAGGCTTTATGTGCTTGGCCGAAAACATGCCAAGTGGCGAGGCAACGCGTCCAGGCGATGTCCTAACGCTTCGCAATGGCAAGACCGTGGAGGTGCTGAACACCGACGCCGAAGGTCGCCTAGTACTTGGCGATGGTCTAGCCCTCGCATCCGAGCTGTCCCCCGACCACATCATCGACATCGCAACTCTGACCGGCGCGGCCACCATCGCACTGGGCCACCGTTACGCGGGTTTGATGGGTAGCGGTGCGGCCGTTGAACTTGCTAAGCATGCGGCAGAAAAGACCGGAGAGCTGTTGTGGCACATGCCAATGCCGAGCGAGTTGCGCGAGCTTTTGAACTCTGAACTGGCGGATATGACAAACGTCAAGATTGGAAACCGAGCCGGTGGCATGCTGATCGGTGGAATATTCCTATCTGAATTCGTTCCCAAAGATGCCAGCTGGGCACACCTGGATATTGCATCGAGTGGCAACAATGACTTTGCTCCGTACTCGGTTTATCCGTCTGGAGCAACCGGTGTGATGATTCGCACCGTGATTGAAATGACTAGGCATTCCTAAACCGCAAAGGTATTAGGATTGGTCTGTTTGGCGAGAATTTGGAGCAATCACTATGGCCGACCACAACTTTGACTTGGTAATCCTTGGCAGCGGTAGCGGCGGATACGCTGCGGCCCTCAGAGGAGCGCAACTCGGCATGAGCGTTGCGCTAATTGAACGTGACAAGCTAGGTGGTACCTGCCTGCACCGTGGTTGCATTCCAACCAAAGCACTGTTGCACTCCGCCGAGGTTGCAGACGTGACCCGCGAGGCTGGTGCCTACGGAGTAAACGCCACCTTCCAGTCGATTGACATGACTGCGGTCAACAAATACCGCGATTCAATCATCGAAAAGCTTTACAAGGGTCTCACTGGACTCGTCTCCAGCAAGAACATCACCTTTGTAACCGGTGAGGGTCGCATGACAGGCCCAAAGACCATGACCGTAAACGGTGAGAACTACACCGGAAAGAACGTGATTCTGGCCACCGGTTCCAACACCCGAACCCTGGGAATTGAAATCACCGGACGCGTTATCACCAGCGATCAAGCTCTGCAGATGGATTTTGTACCAAACAAGGTGGCAATTCTCGGCGGTGGCGTAATCGGTGTTGAGTTCGCTTCAATCTGGCGCTCTTTCGGAGCTGAAGTGGTAATCATCGAGGGTCTGGACCGCTTGGTTCCAAATGAGGATCCCGCTATGAGCAAGGTGCTTGAGCGCGCCTACCGTAAGCGCGGTATTGACTTCAAGCTTGGAAACCGCTTCAAGTCTGTTTCGAAGGACGCCAGCGGTGTGACTGTTGAGCTTGAAAACGGCGAGCAAATCTCTGCTGAACTGCTTTTGGTCGCCGTTGGTCGCGGGCCAAATGCGACCGGCTTTGGCTTCGAGGAGCAGGGCGTCGTGATGGACCGCGGCTTCGTGCTCACCAACGATCGCCTTCAGACCAACCTGCCAGGCGTCTATGCCGTGGGTGACATCGTGCCAGGTCTGCAGCTAGCCCACCGCGGCTTCATGCAGGGCATCTTTGTCGCCGAGGAGATTGCCGGCCTGAAGCCGGTAAAGGTTGACGAGTGGGGCATCCCTCGCGTGACCTACTGCGAGCCAGAGATTGCATCGGTGGGACTCACCGAAGCCCAGGCTAGGGAGAAGTTTGGTACCGACAACGTTTCAACCTATGAATACAACCTCGCCGGAAACGGCAAGAGCAACATTCTTGGCACCGCCGGAATTGTGAAGCTAGTTCGCCAGAACAATGGACCTGTGGTCGGCTTCCACATGATCGGCTCGAGAGCCGGTGAGCAGGTTGGCGAGGCTCAGCTAATCGTGAACTGGGAAGCATACCCAGAGGATGTTGCTCCGCACATCCACGCACACCCAACCATGAACGAAGCGATCGGTGAAGCCCACTTGGCTCTTGCCGGCAAGCCACTACACGCACACGCCTAAAAGTAAAGGGACTAAGTCATGAGCGAAGTTGTTCTTCCAGCGCTTGGAGAATCTGTAACCGAAGGAACCATCACCCGATGGTTGAAGAAAGTCGGCGACACCGTCGCTGTTGACGAGCCACTAGTTGAGGTATCCACAGACAAGGTCGACACCGAAATTCCTTCCCCTGTTGCCGGCGTAGTTCAGCAAATCATGGTTCAGGAAGATGAGACCGTTGCTGTTGGAGCAGTTCTTGCAGTCATCGGTGACGGTGCTGCTACCGCACCTGCTGCCCCTGCGCCTGCTGCGGTCGAGACTCCAGCGCCTGCCCCTGCGGTTGAAGTACCTGCTCCCATCGCCGCACCAGTTGCAGCGCCTGTGGCCACCACCCCAGCTGCTCCAGTAATTCCGGCACCAATCCCAGCTGTCGCCACCCCAGTTGTGGCAGCACCGGTCGCTGCGCCGGTAGCAGCGCCTGTCGCTTCTACGTCGACTGACAACGAATCTGATCCGAACTACATCACCCCGATCGTTCGCAAGCTTGCCCACGACATGGGTGTTGACCTGACCAAGGTTAGAGGCACCGGTGTGGGTGGCCGCATTCGTAAGGAAGACGTGCTCGCCTTTGGCTCAAGCGCTCCAGTGGCCTCGGTCCCTGCTGTTGCTGCAGCACCGGTAGTTGCTTCACCTCTTCGTGGAACCACCGAGCCGATGTCTCGCCTTCGCAAGGTTTTAGCAGAGCGCGCGGTGGCTTCGATGCAGTCGAGCGCGCAGTTGACCACCGTGGTTGAGGTGGATGTCACCAAGATTGCAAACCTTCGCAAAGCTGTTCAGGGAAACTTCGTAGCTAAGACCGGTGTCAAGTTGAACTTCATGCCGTTCTTCACCCTGGCAGCCGCTGAGGCGCTACAGGCGCACCCAAAGATCAACAGCTCGGTTGACGGTGAAAACATCGTCTACCACGGCACCGAGAACATCAGCTTTGCGGTTGACACTGAGCGCGGTCTACTTACCCCGGTAATCCGCAATGCAGCCTCGCTCAACATCGCGCAAACTGCTCAGCAGATCGCCGAGCTTGCCGATCGCACCCGCAACAACAAGCTGACCCCAGACGAGCTCAGTGGTGGCACCTTCACCCTGACCAACACTGGTTCACGCGGTGCACTGTTCGACACTCCAGTGGTATTCCTGCCGCAGAGCGCAATCCTTGGTACCGGTGTGGTTACTAAGCGCCCTGTTGTGGTTACAGATGCAGAGGGCAACGAATCAATCGCGATTCGATCGATGGTCTACCTAGCGCTCAGCTATGACCACCGTCACATCGACGGTGCAGATGCCTCCCGCTACCTGACCGATGTGAAGGCCCGCCTAGAGGCTGGTGCCTTCGAAGCTAACCTCGGTATTTAGTTAGCAAAAACTCTCGGGAATCTAAACCCGGGAGTTTTTGCTTTATCCGATAAGAATTAGCAAGGAGATTTGAGTGCCCGAGTTTATTGACCTGGCATTCGCTCCGGATTACATCAGCTACGCCGATGCATACCAAAAACAGCTCGAGATTCACGTGGATGTAGTGGCTGGCCGGAGACCTAACACGGTGCTGCTTTTAGAGCACAGCTCGGTTTACACGGCTGGCAAGCGCACCGAAGCTGCTGAACTCCCAATGGATGGAAGCGAGTTCGTCGAAACCAATCGCGGCGGCAAAATCACTTGGCACGGACCGGGTCAATTGGTTGGCTATGCGATTATGCGACTCCCCCAGCCAATCGATGTCGTGAACTACGTCCGTTGGATGGAGCAGGTGCTAATTGATGTACTTGCGAGGCTTGGCGTCAAGGGTGAGCGGGTTGATGGCAGAACCGGCGTTTGGTTTCAGACTGAATCGGGCTATGAGAAGGTCGCTGCAATCGGCATCAGGGTCTCTGAGAAGGTAACCATGCATGGTTTTGCGCTGAACTGCAATAACTCACTCGAACCCTACGAGCACATCATTGCCTGCGGCATAACCGATGCCAAAACCACCACGTTGAGCAACATTCTGGGCCGTGATGTGAGCGTGAAAGAAGCAGCTAACCTTGTAAGAGAACTGATGGGAGAAATACCAAGTGCCAGAATCTAAGCCTGAGCGCAAGCTACTTCGCCTTGAAATACGCAATAGCGAGACTCCTATCGAGCGCAAGCCGTCCTGGATCAAGACCACGGCGAAGATGGGACCGGAATATCAGCAACTGCACTCGCTGGTGAAGGATCAGGGTCTACACACGGTTTGCCAAGAAGCCGGCTGCCCAAACATCTTTGAATGCTGGGAAGATCGCGAGGCAACTTTCCTTATCGGAGGATCCCAGTGCACCAGAAGGTGCGATTTCTGCCAGATCGACACCGGTAAGCCAGCAGATTTTGATGCGGACGAACCACGACGCGTTGGCGAATCAGTCAAAACCATGAATTTGCGTTACGCCACGGTAACCGGAGTTGCCAGAGACGACCTTGAGGATGAGGGTGCATGGCTATACGCGGAGACCATCAGGCAGATCCATCAGCAATCCCCCGGCACCGGCGTGGAGATCTTGATTCCAGACTTCTCAGGCCGACCAGAACTATTGCAGCAGGTCTTCGACGCTAAGCCAGAAGTATTCGCGCACAACGTTGAAACCGTTCCAAGGATTTTCAAGCGCATCAGACCTGCGTTCAACTATGAGCGCTCCCTCGATGTCATCACCCAGGGTCGTAAGGCCGGCATGGTCACCAAATCAAACCTGATTCTGGGAATGGGTGAAGATCGTTCCGAGATTTCGCAGGCCCTCAGGGACCTGCACGATGCCGGAACCGATATCATCACCATCACTCAGTACCTCAGGCCATCGCCGCGGCATCACCCGGTCGAACGCTGGGTGAAACCGGAAGAATTCATCGAGATGGCAAAGGAAGCCGAAGAGATTGGTTTCCTCGGAGTGCTATCTGGGCCATTGGTTCGATCCAGCTACCGAGCGGGAAGACTGTGGGCGAAAAGCATGCTGGCCAAGGGTCGACCGATTCCAGCTGATTTGCAACATTTGGCCGACAAGCTCGAGTTCGCGCAAGCTAGCGCCATAGCCTGACTAAACTACTGACGTGGCTAAGAAGAACCCTAAATCCCCTGGCAGAATGCGCCAGTTACTGCGTGTATACAAAATCACCGCAAAGAATGACCCGACCGCGCTCTGGCTTGCGATTTTGGGCTTCCTGCTGGTGTTTGCAGCGAGCTTCCTGATTGGCTATTTGGTCAACGGACTTGGCAGCTTGGGCTTCTGGCTCTGGGTTCTCACTGGCACGCTATCCGCAGTTTTGACCTTCATGATCGTGATGTCACGCCGTGCCGAGCGGAACGCCTACATTCAGATCGAGGGCCAGGCTGGTGCAGTGGGTGCTGTTTTGGATTCCCAGATCCGCAGAAGCTGGCGTGCCTCTTCAATGCCAATCGCGGTCAATGCAAAAAGCCGTGAGGCCGTCTACCGCATGATTGGTCCAGCTGGTGTTGTTCTAATCGGCGAGGGCTCTTCCGCGCGAGTGCAGCAAATGCTGGACGATGAAGCTCGTCGCATCTCAAGAAGCGCACCTGGAGTCACTATTCACAAGATTCGAGTAGCGGTTGATGGCGGAGTTCGTCTTTACGCGCTTCTAAAGACCGTATACAAGCTCAAGAAGTCCCTAACTCGATCAGAGGTTAGCGCTGTTGCTAACCGCCTGGATGCACTTGCCTCTTCATCAGCTATGCCAATTCCAAAGGGAATTGACCCGATGAAGGTAAGACCACCCAAGCGCAAGGCTTAACATTCCCGAAACATTTGGGCGGTAGATTTAGCGCATTCCGACCGGAATGTCGCTATAAGCACAACCTATGAGAGGGAACAGCTATGTTCAAAACTGCCTCTGAGGTGATTGCTTACATCAAGGAAAACGATGTTAAGTTCCTAGATGTTCGCTTCACCGACCTACCAGGCGTTCAGCAGCACTTCAACCTGCCAGTGTCTCAGATCGACGAGGACTTCTTTGCCAACGGGCAGCTCTTCGACGCATCCTCGATTCGCGGTTTTGCTTCGATTCACGAATCGGACATGCAGTTGATTCCAGATGTCACCACCGCGTACATCGACCCATTCCGTATCGAGAAGACTCTGATCATCTCCTTCGACATTTACAACCCACGCAACGGTGAGCTTTACCACCGCGACCCACGTCAGGTTGCACACAAGGCAGAGCGCTACCTGGCATCCACCGGCATCGCTGACACTGCATTTTTCGCGCCAGAGGCAGAATTCTTTATCTTCGATGAGGTTCGCTACGAGACCAAGGCAAACACCGCATTCCACATCGTGGACTCGGTTGAGGGTGCTTGGAACTCAGCTCGCCACGAAGAGGGCGGAAACCTTGGAAACAAGACCCCATTCAAGGGCGGTTACTTCCCAGTTTCTCCAGTTGACCACCTAGCTGACATTCGCGACACTATCGTGTTGGAGCTAGAGGCAGCCGGCCTTGACGTTGAGCGCAGCCACCACGAGGTTGGAACCGCTGGCCAGTGCGAGATCAACTACCGCTTTGACACATTGGTCAAGTCAGCAGACGACGTGCTGAAGTTCAAGTACATCGTGAAGAACGTTGCCCACCAGTACGGCAAGACTGCAACATTCATGCCAAAGCCACTATTCGGTGACAACGGTTCCGGTATGCACGTGCACCAGTCGCTCTGGAAAGACGGCAAGCCACTGTTCTATGACGAGTCCGGCTACGGTGGTCTTTCCGACCTAGCACGCTGGTACATCGGTGGACTTCTAAAGCACGCACCAAGCTTGCTCGCCTTCACCAACCCAACCGTCAACTCCTACCACCGTCTAGTTCCAGGCTTCGAGGCACCAGTGAACCTGGTTTACTCGGCAGGTAACCGCTCGGCAGCAATCCGCATCCCAATGACCGGATCAAACCCGAAGGCAAAGCGTATTGAGTTCCGTGCTCCAGACGCCTCCGGTAACCCATACCTAGCCTTCGCAGCAATGCTGATGGCCGGTCTGGACGGTATCAAGAACCGCATCGAGCCACACGCTCCGGTCGACAAGGACCTCTATGAGCTGCCACCAGAGGAAGCTAAGAACATTCCTCAGGTTCCAGGCTCATTGGGCGGCGTTCTCGACGCACTTGAGCAGGACAATGAGTACCTAAAGCAGGGCAATGTCTTCACCGAGGACCTAATTGAGACCTGGATCGACTACAAGCGTGAGAAGGAACTGAAGCCACTGGCACAGCGCCCTCACCCTTACGAGTTCGAGCTTTACTACGGCGTCTAATCGCTGGAAACAAAACAGGCGGGCCCTATGGTCCGCCTGTTTTCATTTAAGCAAAGTGCTTCTCGAACGCGACCCTCGCCTTGCGGGTAATCGAGAGATAGCTCTCCTCTAAAGACTGCGACTCCCCCGGCTGGTATTCCAAAATTCTCGCCATGGCCTCCAGTTGGCGCAAGTCCGCCGGCAGCTGATCGGTCCGCTTGTCGCTAGCCAGAACCTCTGCACTCCGACAGCGGGATGCGATCAACCAGCCCGCCAAAAGCCTCTCGACATCCTCGCGAGGGAGTAAACCAAGTTCGCCCAGGGCTGTGAGTGCCTCTGAGGTTGAGGTGGTGCGTAGCTCGGAATTGTTACGACCGTGAATGAGCTGCAGCAGCTGTACGAGCCACTCAACATCGGAGATCGAACCGCGCCCAAGCTTGAGGTGGCGCGCTGGATTTGCGCCCTGAGGCAGTCGTTCTGACTCAACCCTGGCCTTGATGCGTCTAATCTCTGTGAGGCTAGATTTAGCAATCTCTTTGGGGTAGCGGTATCGATCGACGAGGGATGTGAATTCCTCGCTTAGTTGGTTTGACCCAACTACCACCCTCGCGCGCAACAGAGCTTGAAACTCCCAAGGTTGAGCCCAGCGTTCGTAATACCCGGCATAACCGGCGATAGACCTCACGCGCGGGCCATTTTTACCTTCGGGGCGGAGATCTAGATCGAGCTCAAACTCCAGCAGCGAGTCCTTCGAAAGCGTAAGTAGCAGCTGGGAAATCTTCTCCGCCTCCGCTTG
>JACCDV010205320.1_pt1 | contig 14590 bp, 14 predicted proteins | sample 7446131 | NCBI WGS metagenome assembly JACCDV01 (sample SAMN15323448, study PRJNA562643) | freshwater metagenome | isolation source: river surface water | place: USA:Blue River Watershed | collected 2017-08-17 | reverse complement strand
TCGTCATGGACATCCTGCTGGGTTTCCTGGCCGCCATCATCGTGGCCTGGTTCAGCCGCCAGCGCGAGTTCCGCGCCGACGCCGGCGCGGCCCAACTGATGGGGCGCAAGCAACCCATGATCAACGCCCTGGCCCGACTGGGCGGCCTGCACACTGCCGAGCTGCCCAAGAGCGTGGCCGCCATGGGCATTGCCGGTGGCATTGGCCAGCTGTTCTCCACCCACCCGCCGATCGAAGAGCGGATTGCCGCCCTGCAGAACGGCTGACGGACACCCAGGCGACTGACACTCGCCCACGGCGCCCTAAGATGGACCCGTGATCCAGTCCGATTCGATGGGGCCTGCGTGACACGCAGGCCCTTTTTTCATGGTGTACGTCGCCACGCTGCGGTGCTGCACTGGCGCACGCGCAGGCAGCTGCTGCGCTGGCCTGCCCCGGTGCGCGGCATGCTCTGGATGGTGGGCGGCGGGCTGTGTTTCTCTTTCCTCAACACCCTGGCGCGGGCCCTTTCGCAGCAGCTCGATGTCTACCAGGCCCAGTTCCTGCGCTACCTGATGGGCCTGCTCGTCATGCTGCCGCTTGTCTGGCGCCACGGCCTGCAGGCCTACAAGCCGATGAACATCACCGGCCAGTTCTGGCGCGGTGGCGTGCACACCCTGGGGCTGATCCTGTGGTTCACCGCGCTGCCGCAAATTCCCCTGGCCGACATGACGGCGATCGGCTTCACCGGCCCCATCTTCATCATGCTGGGCGCCGCCTGGTTCCTGGGCGAACCGATGCGCCGCGACCGCTGGATCGCCGCCCTGATCGGCTTTGCGGGCGTGCTGGTGGTGGTGCTGCCCAAGATGACGGGCGAAGGCGGCTGGTACAACCTGGTCATGCTGGCCTCTGCGCCGGTGTTCGCAGCGTCCTTTCTCATCACCAAGGCCCTCACGCGTTACGAAAAGCCCGGCGTGATCGTGCTCTGGCAGTCACTCACCGTTACGGTGCTGAGCCTGCCGATGGCGCTGCCGCACTGGCAGTCACCCCATGCGGCCCAATGGCTGGGTTTTCTCGCCACCGGCGTGCTCGGCACACTCGGCCACTATTGCCTGACCCGGGCCTTCCACACCGCCGACATTTCGGCCACCCAGTCGCTGCGCTTTCTGGACCTCGTGTGGGCCTCGCTGCTGGGCTGGCTGGTGTTCGCCGATGTACCCAGCAGCTCGACCTGGGCGGGTGCGCTGGTGATCCTGATGGCGACGGTATGGATCGCCCGGCGCGAGAGCCGAAGGTGAGCGCGGCCCGTACGGACTGGTCGGGCTGATTTCAGCCCCCGATCGGACTGAGCTTGTCGAAGTCCGTGGGGTTGAATGCCCTTCGACAAGCTCAGGGCGAACGGTCAACATGAACAACTGCCCTCAGGGCGAAGGGTGCTCAGGACCAACGGTCAACCAGACCCACAGTGATCAGGGCGTGGGCGGGTCAGCGGTGTTGGTCACCCCCGAAGCCACATGCCCGGCGGGCACGTGCTGGGCGGCCGATTCGATGTGACCGGTCTGGTCGTCAAAGAAGAAATCGGGCTCGAACTCGCGCAGGAACTCGCCCTTGGGCAGGCCGCCCAGAAACATGGCCTCGTCGACCTCGATGTTCCAGTCCATCAAGGTGCGGATGGCGCGTTCGTGCGCCGGGGCGCTGCGTGCGGTCACCAGCGCGGTGCGGATGCGCATGCGGGGCGTGCCGGCCTGCTGCAGCCCCTGCAGCGCGGCCAGCAGGGGCTTGAAGGGCCCGGCCGACAGCGGTGTGGCGGCCTTGTCGCGTTCATGCTGCTGGAAGGCCGACAGGCCCTGCGCCTGGAACACCCGCTCGGCCTCGTCGGAAAACAGCACGGCGTCACCGTCAAAAGCGATGCGCACCTCGTGGGGGTGCGCTTCGGAAGCGCGCGCCGAATGCGGGTAGACCTGCGCAGCGGGCACGCCCGCATCGAGCGCAGCACGCACATCGGGCAGGTGGGCCGACAGGAACAGGTTGGCGTTGAGCGGCCTGAGGTAGCGCCAGGGCGGTTGCCCGCGCGTGAAGCTGCCGCGCTGGATCGGCAGCCCGTAATGCTGGGCCGAGCGGAACACCCGCATGCCCGAGACCGGGTCGTTGCGCGAGAGGATCACCACCTCCACACGCTGGCTCTGCGCATCGTTGAAGGCCAGCAGCTTGCGCACCAGCGAGAAGGCCACGCCGGGCCTGGCCGGTTCTTCCAGCCGACCGAGCTGCAGCTGCATGTAGGCGCGGTCATCGCCCTGCTCGAAGACCCGGTTTTCTTCCTCGAAGTCAAAGAGTGCGCGCGAGGAGATGGCGACGACGAGCTGGCCTTCGAGGGTGGCGGGCATGTTCTGTTCCTCCTTCAGCGAATCCACTGGTTCATTTCCATGATCGGCATCAGCACGGCCAGCACGATGACCATGACCAGCCCCCCCATGGCGACGATGAGCAAGGGTTCGAGCACCGTGGCCAGCGCCATCGCGCGGCGCTGGACCTCGGCGGCCAGCTGCTGCGATGCGCGCTGCAGCATCTGCGGCAGCTGGCCCGTCTGCTCGCCCAGCCGGGCGAACATCGGCAGCAGGCCGGAAAACCGCCGTTGCCTGGCCAGGGCCATGGCCAGGGGCGCGCCTTCGCGCACCTGCACCAGGGCCTCCAGCGCGTCGGCGCGCAGGGCCTGGTTGGACAGGGTGTCGGCGGCCGACTGCAAGGCCTTGAGGATCGGCACGCCCGCTGCGCTGAGCATGGCCAGTGTGGAAGCAAAGCGGGCGCTGTTGTAGCCGCGGGCCAGGCGACCGATGACCGGCAGCCGCAGCCAGGCCGCGTCCCAGCGCTGGCGCAGCGCATCTTGCCGCAGCGCAAGGCGCAGCGTGAGCCCGCCCGCCAGGGCCACCAGCAGCATCAGCCAGCCCCAGTGGCGCATCAGGCTGCTGAGCGAAAGCATCAGGACGGTCAGCCAGGGCAGCTGGCGCTGCTGGCCGGCAAACACACCGGCCACCTGGGGCACGACCGAGGTCAGCAGGAACACCACGATCGCCAGCGCCACCAGCGACACGATGGCCGGGTAGAGCGCCGCCCCCAGCAGCTTGCTGCGCAGGGCCTGCTGGGCCTCGAGTTCGTCGGCCAGGTGCTCCAGCACCACGCCCAGCCGCCCGGCCTGTTCGCCCGAGGCAATGACCGCGCGGTCGATGGCCGGAAACTCCCGGGGGAACCGGCCCAGTGCCCTGCCCAGGCTGCTGCCCCCGTTCACTTCGGCCCGGATGGCGGCGAGCAGATGCCGCTGGCGTTCATCTTCGGCTTCGTCCCCCAGGGCTGCGAGGGCACGCTCGACCGTCAGGCCACTGCCCACCAGGCCCGCCAGCTGACGGGTCCAGACGGCCCGCTGACTGTCGCTGAAAGCCCGGCGCCGCGGGCCGATGTCGCGCTGCCACCAGGGCTGGTCCTGCGGCACAGCATCCTGGCCGCTGGCGATCGTCTGCACCTGCAGCGGCACCAGACCCTGGCTGCGCAGCTGTTGCCGTGCGGTTTTGGCACTGTCGGCCTCCAGCGTGCCCAGGCGCGTCTGGCCATCGGCTTGCAGGGCTTCAAATCGGTAGGCGGGCATGGTGTGGGCTCAGTGGCTGAAGTAGATCAGGCCCGCCTGGGCGCTCCAGCGGGTGCGCTCCCCGTCGCTGCCGGCCTCCAGCGGCCCCAGCACATGGTTGCGGCTGACCTGCCCAAACCAGGACCAGTGGGTGTGCCAGCGCTGGCGCAGCGTCAGCGAGGTGTTCCAGCTGCCCCAGCCCTCTCCCTGTCGAACCGCCAGGGTGGGCGAGGTCTGGTGCGCGGTCTGCCAGAGTTCGGCAGAGCCCCAGCTGACCGACTGGCTCAGCAGCACCGTGCTGTCGCTGCTCAGGGCCTGACGGTAGGTCAAGATGGGGGACACCGTGGTGCCGGCGCCACGATTCAACAGGTCTTGTGTGAGCAGCAGTCCCACACTCCAGTGCGACCAGCCCATGTAGTCGATCAGGGCCTTGCCGCGCAGGGTCTTGCGGCCAGGTTCCAGCAAATCGGTGGGCGAGTCCTTTTGCAAGTTGAAAATGCTGGCCGACAGGGCGGTGCGCCAGCGCGGCGAGTCGAGCCAGTCGTAGGTCAGGCTGTTGTCTGTCTGGATCTGGCCGAAGCGGTGCCAGGTGATCCCGTCGACCGGACCGACCCGCCAGCGGCCATAGCGCAGGCCGATCATCGGCCTGGGGCTGAGGTCGCCCGGATTCGCAGCATCCTCCATTTTGAGCCGCATGCCCAGCGACCAGACCAGCCGATGGGGTGGCTCGGCCATGGATGCGGTCGATTGCGAGGTTTCCTCAGCCATTGCGGTGAGCGCGTACGGCAGACAAGCCAGAAGCACCAGTTTGCAAAGGCGATGCATTGCTTCAGTCCCTGGTGACCCGCAGCAGTTCGGCGGCGCTGGTGATGCCCGCGTCGACCAGGCGCTGGCCATCCTCGCGCATCAGCACCATGCCCTGCGACAGGGCCGTGGCGCGGATGTCGGCTTCGGCCTCCTGGCGGTGGATGCGTGCGCGGATGTCGTCGCTGGCCACCAGCAGTTCGAAGATGCCGGTGCGGCCTGCGTAGCCGCTGTCGCCGCACGCCTCGCAGCCTTCGCCGTGGCAGCGCGTGCAGGTCTTGCGCACCAGGCGCTGGGCCAGCACGCCCAGCAGCGAGGAACTGAGCAAAAAGGGCTCCACCCCCATGTCGGTCAGGCGTGTGATGGCGCTGGCCGCATCGTTGGTGTGCAGCGTGGCCAGCACCAGGTGACCGGTCAGGGAGGCCTGGATGGCGATCTGCGCCGTCTCGAAATCACGGATTTCGCCGATCATGATCACGTCCGGGTCCTGGCGCAGGATGGCGCGCAGCGCCTTGGCAAAACTCAGATCGATCTTGGGATTGACCTGGGTCTGTCCCACCCCGGGCAGCTCGTACTCGATCGGGTCTTCCACCGTCATGATGTTGTTGCGACTGGCGTCCAGCCGCTGCAGCGCCGCATACAGGGTGGTGGTCTTGCCCGAGCCGGTCGGACCGGTCACCAGCAGGATGCCGTGCGGCTGGGCGATCAACTGCTCGATCTGTTGCAGCACCCGCCCCTGCATGCCCACCGCCTCGAGGGTAAGCCGGGCCTCGCTCTTGTCAAGCAGGCGCAGCACCGCCCGCTCGCCATGGGCGCTGGGCAGGGTCGAGACGCGCACATCCACCGCACGCGAGCCCAGCCGCAGGCTGATGCGGCCATCCTGGGGCAGGCGTTTTTCGGCGATGTCCAGCTCGGCCATGATCTTCAGGCGCGAGATCAGCGCCGCATGGAGTGCCCGGTTGGGCTGCACCACCTCGCGCAGCGTGCCATCGACCCGAAAGCGCACGCTCGAATGTCGTTCATAGGGTTCGATGTGGATGTCGCTGGCGCCATCGCGTGCGGCCTGCGTCAGCAAGGCATTGAGCATGCGGATGATGGGCGCGTCGTTGCTGGCTTCGAGCAGGTCTTCAACGGCGGGCAGATCCTGCATCATGCGCGAGAGGTCGGCGGCCGATTCCACTTCGTTGACCACGGCAGCGGCGCTGCCCTCGCCCTCGCCCTGGGCGTGGGCATAGGCTTGCTGTATCCGCTGGCTCAGCTCGGCCTGTCCGAGTGTTTGCCACTGTGGCTTGTCGTCGCCGTACACACGCAAGACCTCCGAAAGTGCGCTCAGATCGGACTCGGCGCAGGCCCACAGCGTCAGCCGCTGGCCATCGTCTTCGAGCAGCAGCCGGTGGTCGCGGGCAAAGGCGTAGGGCAGGATCTGGCGCATGGCGGGCTCAGGGTTGCCTGGGCGCCGGGGCCGGCGCGGGATCGAGCGGGCGCATCACCGGCGCACCCTGAACACCGTCGAGCAGGGGGTTGGGACGCGGCTGGGCCTGCTGCTGCATGCCGATCATTTCCTGGTAACGGCTGGTGGACAGGGCTTGTGTGCCTTCCGCATCGCGCAGCACCACCGGGCGCAGGAAAACCATCAGGTTGGTCTTGTTGCGGCTGCGGTTCTCGTTGCGGAACAGGCCGCCCAGAAACGGTGTGTTGCCCAGTCCGGGCACCTGGTTCCTTTCGTCGTTGAAATTGTCCGACAGCAGGCCGCCGAGCACGATGATGCCGCCGTCTTCAACCAACACGTTGGTTTCGATGGCACGCTTGCTGAAGGCGCGGTCACTGACGGTGTCCAAGCCGTTGACCTTGATGACGTCCGAGACCTCCTGATAGACGTTGAGCTTGACGGTGCCGGTTTCGCTGATCTGTGGCTTGATGCGCAGGGTCAGGCCCACGTCCTTGCGTTCAAAGGTCTGGAAGGGCGATGTCACGCCGCCGGAATTGACGGTGGTGTTGCCGGTCTGGAAGGACACGTTCTTGCCCACCACGATCCGCGCTTCCTCGTTGTCCAGCGTCATCAGCGTGGGTGTGGACAGCACATTGGCGCCGATGTTCTTTTCGAGGAAGTTCGCCAGGCCAGCCAGCATGTAGGTGCCGTTCACATAACGGAAGGCGCCGATGTTGATGCCGCCCGGCAGGCTGGTGGTGGCGGTCACGCCCTGGGTCGAGAGGTTGACGATGTTGCCGGTGGTGCCGAAGTTGGTGCCCAGCACGCCCACATTGCCGCCGCGGTTGCCCAGGAGGTTCTGCCACTGGATGCCCATCTGCGCTGCCCTGTCGGCATTGACTTCGGCGATCAGGCTTTCGACCATCACCTGGGCGCGCCGCTGGTCGAGCCGGTCGATGACTTCTCGCAGCTGCCGGTACTGTGGCTCGGGGGCGGTGATGATGAGTGAGTTGGTCGCCGGATCGGCCTGGATCTGGCCGCCGGTGGAAGGTTGCGCCGTGGGGGTGATGTTGCCCGTGGCCGGGTTGGCGGTGTTGGCGGCGGCGGTGGGCGCAGGGGTGGCGCTGGTCATGCCGGCCATGCCGGGTGCGCCGGGTGTGCCGGGCGTGCCGGTGGCAGCCGCCATGCTGCTGCGGTCGGCTGCGAGGGCCGCTCGCAGTGTCACCGCGAGCCGGCTGGCGTCTGCGTTCTTGAGGTAGACCACATGGATGTTGCCGCTGGCTGCGCCGGCACCGCTGGCCGCCGGCAGGTCCAGCTGCTCGACGAGTGTGCGCACCAGGCCCAGCCGGGCGGCGTTGGCGGCGCGCACGATCAAGGCGTTGGCTCGCACATCGGCCAGCACCGTGGTGCGGAATGCACCGTCAGTGGGTGTAGCGGGCACAGCTCCAGGCGTGGCGGCGGTGCTGGCGTCCAGCAGCCGCTGCACCAGCACCGCCATGTCGCTGGCGATGCCATGCCGCAGGCGGATCACGTCCACACCGGTGGCATTGGCCACATCCAGCGCGGCGATGATTCGGCCCAGGCGCTGCAGGTTGTCGGCGTAGTCGGTGATCACGAGCGCATTGCTGCCCGGTGTCACGTTGATGGTGTTGTTCGGGCTGATCAGCGGTCGCAGCACCGGCACCAGGCTGTTGGCGTTTTCGTGGTTCAGCCGAAAGATCTGGGTCACGACCTGTCCGCCTGCACTGGGCGCATGTCCCGCATGGACCGGGCCGCTCTGCAGCTTGGCGTCGGCCTCGGGCACCACGGTGTGGATGCCGTTGTTTTCGACCAGCGCAAAACCCTGTGTGCGCAGTTGCGCGGCAAACAGACGCAGCGCCTGTGCCGGTGGCACCGCCACCGTGCTTGAGAGGTTCATGGTGCCCTTGACGCGCGGGTCGACCACCACATTGGCCCCCGAGAGCGTGGCCACCGTGCGGGCCACCGCATCGATGTCGGCATTCACGAAGTTGAGCATGACCGGTTCGCCGGGCCGCACCGCCGGTTTGGCGGTCTGGGCCCAGCCGCTGGTCATCGCCAGGGCCGTGGTCAGGGCGGTGCCCAGCAGCGCAGGGCGGAGCATGGACAGGAGGCGGGGTGTTGGCATGGGGTTCATCCCAGAGAAAGCAGGCTGCGCGAACCGTCGCGCCGACCGATGATGTTGAGCAGGTTGGACAAGGCGGCTTCGGCGCCTTCGTCGGCCCAGGCCTCGCCCGTGAAACGCAGGCGCTGGCCCAGCCACTGGCCCTGGCCCTGCAGCTGCAGCGGACCTTGCAGCGTGCGCAGGGTGAGGTCGGGCGTTGGCGTGCCGCTGGTGCTGCCCTGCAGCGCCAGCCGGTAGCTGCCCATCGGCCGCAGGGTCGACAGCCGCGAGCCAAGCTGCTGCACCAGCAAGTGGGTCTGGCCTTGCCACAGCAGCTGGCCTGCCTGCCAGCGCCACTGCAGGCCTTCGCTTTGCCATTGCAGCTGGCCTTCTGCCTGAAGGGTGTTCCAGGGTGCGCCCAGGCCTGCCAGCACCGAGACGGGCCAGTTCGAGCGCTGGTCCTCCAGCTGCATCATCCAGCCCTGGTCGGCGGCCTGCAGCCGCCATTGCAGGGCTTGCGACGTGCAGCAGTCGGCCGAGAGCTGCAGCGACAGGCCGGGCCAGGCCAGGCCCCAGCGCCAATGGATGCGTCCGGGCAGGCTGCGGCGGTCCTGCGTGCCCGCGCCGCCGGTCAGCACCAGGGTGGCCGAGCCGGACCAGACGGTGCCGCGTTCGGACTGCAGCTGCACCCGCTCGAGCGTGGCCCAGCGCAGCGCCTGGCCCAGCCAATGGGCCGGTGCACCGACCAGGGCTGCGAGCACAAATCCCAGCAGGGCACCCACCATGGCCCAGCGCCAGGGGGCAAAAGACGGTGTGAAAGCGGTGGACATCTGAAGCATGGCGGGCATGTCAGGGCAGGCGCAGGCTCAGTTCGCCCCGCCAGATCGCTTCGGTGGCCTCGTCCGCACGGTCGCCTTTGGCAGGGAGTACGCGTTCGAGTCTGGCCGATTGGGGCAAGGCGAGCGCTTTCTCGCGGGCCTCGGCCAGCCAGCGGGCCAGGCCCTGGGCCGGGGCGGCGGTCAGGTTCAGCCGCAGCACATCGCCCTGGACCGACAGGCGCGCCCCCTGGCCCAGTTGCAGGGCGGCGCTGCTTTCGAGCAGGGCCAGCGCCTGCTGGCGCGGCATGCGCACGGGCGCCTGCAGTTGCCGTGCCTGCGCCTGCAGTTCGAGCATCTGCCGTGTTTGATGGTCGAGCTCGGCCTGGCGCTGCGCAGCGCCATGCCAGGTGGCCAGTGCAGGGGCCACACCCACTTGCCAGAGCAGCGTGGAAAACATCAGCACGGCGGCCAGCAACAGCAGGCGGCGCTCGCGCACCGAACGCTGCTGCCAGGCTGCTTTCAGGGCGGACGGGATGGGCTGCTGCTTCATGGTTGCGACGCCTTCACAGTCAGGCGCCAGGCCTCGCCCCGAGCATCCAGGCGGTAGCCCTGGGATGCCAGCGCCTCTTCAAAGTCCGCCTTCTGCGCCGGCGCCATTGGCAGGGCGGGCCATTGCAACACGCCGTCCTGGTAGTTCAGGCTGACTGGCGCCGGGACCCCGGCCGGCAGCGCCGTGCCCAGGGCACGCAGCTGCGATTCGAAATCGGCAGCTGCCAGCTGACCCGAGCCCTGGCGCAGCCGGGCGACTTCGCGCACCATCTGCACCGGCGCGTCGATCACCAGCGTCACTTTCGGGAAACTCTGCTGCAGGATGGCCGTCCAGCTGTCCTGCTGCGCCTGCCACTGCCCGCGTGTCATCCAGGCCCAGGCATTGAGCCCGATGAGCTGGGCCAGCAAGACCGCCACCAGGCCCCAGCGGGCAGGGCGCCATGCCGGCTGCCGCAGCAGCACATCGAGCCGCTGGCGCCAGCGCAGCCAGTGACGCTGGCGCAGCCGGCTGGCCAGTTCAAACTGGGCCAGATCCCAGGCGCTCTCCAGGGTGGCAGGCCAGTGGCTGGCGGTTTCGACCAGCTGCACTTGTTCGGGCCAATGCTTCTGGGCCCAGGTGGCCAGCGCAGGTTCTGCCAACACCTGTGTCGGCTTCGGGCAGAGGGCCCCCTGACCGAAGGCGGCCAGCGGCCAGCCCAACAAGCCGCGCTCGGCACTGCCGTGCCAGAGCCAGCCATCGTCTTCGGTGCCCACGGCGTGCCAGAACTCGCCTTGCTGTGGGGGTGAAAATTCCGGAACGATGCGCTGCACCGCCAGCCCGGCGTCTTCGAGGGCTTGCAGGTGCTGCAGCAGCCAGCCCTTGTCGCACACGGCCACCCACAGGGGCTGACCGGCGGTCCAGGGCTGCGGCAGGGCCATGTGGAGCTGGGCAGGGTCCTGCAGCAGCCACTCCTCAAGCAGCCCCTGCAGTGCAGCCTGCAGGCGCGCAGGCTGGCGCGCCAGACCGACGGGCAGGGTGACGCGGTGCCAGGACAGTGCGGCTGCTGGCACGATCACGACCAAGGCGCTGCGGCGTTCTGCCGCCGGCAGCAGCGCCAGCGGCGCCGGGCGGACTTGCAGCGTCTGGGGAGCAGCCGTGTCCAGCCAGGCCTGACCGTAAGCCGTCTGCGGGCTGGCAGGTGTGGTGGGCAGCTGGATCAGCAGGGTGCGCATGCGGGTCATTGTAGAGAGGCTGTGTGGCGCTCCTGCACGCTGGCTCGGGTGCGCCAGACCATGCGGGTCTGCATGCCCTCGCGCTCGACCAGCGCGCGTTCCTGCTGCACGGTCTGGTCGATGCGCATCCGGCCATGGATTTCGAAGTAGCGGCTGCGCACACTGTGCTGGCGTTCGTCAAGGCTGCGTCCTGCTGTTCCGAGGGCCTCGGCAGCCTCCTGCAGCGTCATCCAGGGTTTGGCATTGCGCCTTTGCACGCCCTGGCGCGCACCGGCGGCGTCCAGCCCGGGGACGACGGCTTCGAGCACCAGCTCGGAAGCGGTGTTGAGGTTGACCGGGGTGGCCACTGGCAGCACGGTCGCGTAGTGCTGCAGCCGCTCCAGGGTGGCGCTGCTCAGCCCCAGCCAGCCAAGCTGGTCCAGACGCTGGGGCAGCAGCGGGGCATCGGCCGTGACCGTGCCGGAAGCCTGTGCTGTGCCTTGCGCCGCAGCGCCCTGCCGGCTGGCCGCCACTGCCTGCGTCCAGCCCTGCAGCAGCAGTTGCAGCTCGGTCTGCGGCAAATCCAGGCGGGCAAATAGGCGGGTCCAGGCCGCCACCGCAGCGGGTGCCGGTTTGCCGTCTTCGAGCAGCGAAGCGAGGTTCAGCCGCGACTGCGCGTCGACGATCTGCCCCGACAGGAAAACCTCCGGATCGCCCTCGCGCCACTGGCGGTCCTGTGACAGGAAGGTCGAGAGTCTGGATTCCTGCACCGGCAGCGCCCAGGGCTCGCCCAGGTGGTCGGTGCTCTGCGCCGAGCGGGCGTCTTCGGCCAGCACAAGCCGGGTCCAGTCCATGGCGCCAGTCATCAGCCACAGGCTTTGCGCCCGGCCGCGTTCTGCGGTTTCGAGTTCGACCTGCCGCCACTGCAGCCACAGCGCGGCCGAGCTCAGGCTGGCCACCAGCGTGACCACCAGCATCGCGCTCAGCAACGCCGCACCGCACTGCCGGTTCGGACGATTCATGACCCCGCTCCCGTGAGGGTGGGGCGCACCCAATCGAGGGAGATACGCCCGGAGACCGGTGTGTGGGCGGGCAGGTCCAGCATCAGCCGCACGCCATCGGGCAGGCGCCTGGTCGCTGCGGCTGGACTGGAAGGCTCGGGCGTACCAACACTGCCTCTGACGGCCTCGCTCGAGAGCGGGTTGGTCCAGCTGCCGCCTCGGTGCACCAGCAGCTGCCATCCGGCCAGGGGGTGGATGCCGACCTCTCCCGCGCGCAGGCCCTCTGTCGGTGTCTGGCTCCAGACCAGGGCGTTCTGCCAGGCCTCCTGCCAGGCGCTGTGCGTGTTCAGCACTGCTGACTGCCAGCGCCACCACTGGCCGCCCGTTGTGCTGTCCTCCCGCCAGGTCCAGGCCACCACCTGCAGGCCTTGTCCCGGCGTGGCGCTCTCGCGTGTGAGGCGCAGCACTTTGCCGTCCCAGCTCCAGTCGGTCGTGCCCGGCACGTTGGCCACCCGGTTCAGGTCGGTCTGCCATTGGGCCAGCCCCGCCTGCAGGGTGCGGATGCGGTCGGCGCGTTGCTGCAGTTGCGTCTGTGTTCGCAGCATGGCATCGAGCCCCCGCCAGGACATCAGGGCCAGCAAGGCCATCACGCCGATGGCCACCAGCACCTCGACCAGCGTGAAGCCTTTGGCCGCTTTCATCAGTTGCGCCCCATCACGGTGGACAGCTGCAGCACGGCCACGCCCCGATGGGTGACCCGCGCGTCCACGCGCCGGAAGTTGGGGTTGGGCGTGGTCTGCACCTCGAGCGTGACCTGCAGCGGTTGCCCGGCCTGGGGGCAGTCGGCCTGCACCGTGCCCGTGCCCGGCAGCTGGCGCAGCAGGCGCAGCCGCGCCAGCTCGTTTTCGGCGCAGACCTGACCCAGCATGGCCAGCGTCTGCCGCTCGGCATGACGGCCGAGCGCACCCGTGGCCTGCAGGCCCGCCAGCAGGGCCACCCCCACGATGGCCAGCGCCACCAGCACCTCGATCAGTGTGAATCCGTGCGTGCGTGGGTGAGTTTGGATGCGCCGCTTCATGGTCTTCCAGGCGCGTCAGGGAGCTGCACGCCAAAAGGCCTGAGGCCGTCGGTCACCACCCACAGCCGGTGCTGGGGCGACTGGGCAGAAAAAAGTTCGATGCGCTGCGGTGCCATCAACGGCTCGGGGCCCAGCTGCACCGGGGCGGTGCTGCGGGTACGGGTGTGTTCGGACAGCCAGGCCTGCTGCACCTCGGGTCGCGACGGGCTGCGCAGCTCAAAACCACGATCGCTGCTGTGCCACCAGACGGCGGCATCGTTGGCGCGGGCCTGTGCGCGGGCGGCTTCGAGCACGGCGGCCAGCCGCTGTGCATCGCGCTCCAGGGCGGTGCTGGCGCTGTCGCGCAGGGACAGCACCGCACCGGCCGTGGCCACTGCGATCAGCGCGACCACCACCATGAGCTCGATCAGGGTGAAGCCACGCGCAGCGCAGCCAGGGGAATTACTGCCAGCTGCCGATGTCGGCATTGTTGCCTTCGCCGCCGGACTTGCCGTCGGCGCCCAGGGACAACACATCGACCTCGCCCTTGAGGCCCGGGTTCATGTACTGGTAGGGCCGCCCCCAGGGGTCATTGGGCAGCTTGTCGAGGTAGGGTTTCCAGTTGGCCGGCACCGGTTCGGTGGTGGGCCGGGCCACCAGCGCCTGCAGACCCTGCTCGGGCGTCGGGTAGCGCAGGTTGTCAAGCCGGTAGAGCTTGAGCGCCTGCATCAGGTTGCCCACATCGGTGCGGGCGGCAGTCACCCGGGCGTCGTCGGCGCGACCGATCACATTGGGCACGATCAGGGCAGCCAGCACGCCGATGATGGCCAGCACCACCATCAGTTCGATCAGGGTGAAGCCGCGTTGGCGACGGGGGTGTGAGGGGTCAGAGGTCTTCATGCACTCGATCATAATGGCCGCATGTTGCAAATTCGCCATTCCGAAGCGTCCAGCGCCTGGTGGCCCGCTGTCGCGGCCAGCCTGCTCTGGGGGCTTGCCGCTGCATCGGCGGTGCTGTGGTGGCTGCACTGGCCACGTCCAGTGGGGCAGGGCGCAACACCTGCCGTGGCTGCTTTGAACGGCGAGCCTGCCTCAGGTCTGCAAGGCACGGCGCGCGCACTCGGGCACATCAGCCCGGTCGTCACCAGTCCCGATTTGGCCAGACGTTTTGTGCTGTCGGGAGTCATTGCCTCCGGTGCTGGTCGTGGCAGTGCCCTGGTGGGGGTGGATGGTCAGCCACCCCGGGCGTTCGTACAAGGCCAGACGGTGGCGGAGGGCTGGCGACTGCATTCGGTCCGGGCGTCCGGTGCCCGCCTGTCCGCAGTGTCTGGTGGCGGCGAACTGGACCTGGAACTTGTTCCCAAGCCCTGATCCGGCATTTCACCCCCGCAAGAACATCTGGTACACCGGATTGTTCGTCTCTTCGACGTGCGGGTAGCCCAGCGTGTCGAGGAACTTGTCGAAGGCCTTGTGCTCCTTGGGCGGGACCTGGATGCCCACCAGGATGCGGCCATAGTCAGCGCCCTGGTTGCGGTAGTGAAAGAGGCTGATGTTCCAGCCCGGGCGCATCAGGCTGAGGAACTTCATGAGGGCGCCCGGACGTTCCGGGAACACAAAGCGCAGCAGGCGCTCGTCCTGTGACAGCGCCGAGTGCCCGCCCACCATGTGGCGAATGTGCTCCTGTGCCAGGTCGTCATGCGTCAGATCCAGCGTCGCAAAACCCTGCTTGACAAAGCGCGCCGCGATCTTGCCGCTCTCGCCCTTGCCGTGGGTGGTCAGGCCCAGAAAGATGTGGGCCTTGCGCTCGTCGCTCATGCGGTAGTTGAATTCGGTCACACTGCGCGGGCCGCCGGGCAAATTGCCGATCAGCTCCAGAAAGCGCTTGAAGCTGCCGCGCTCTTCCGGGATGGTCACCGCAAACAGGGCCTCGCGTTCCTCGCCCACCTCGGCCCGCTCGGCCACGAAGCGCAGGCGGTCGAAGTTCATGTTGGCGCCGCACAGGATGGCGGCGTAGGTCTGGCCCT
>JACCDV010584163.1_pt1 | contig 14594 bp, 12 predicted proteins | sample 7446131 | NCBI WGS metagenome assembly JACCDV01 (sample SAMN15323448, study PRJNA562643) | freshwater metagenome | isolation source: river surface water | place: USA:Blue River Watershed | collected 2017-08-17 | reverse complement strand
TCTACTCAAGCTTTTAGGAGAAATATCAACTGAAAAGCCCTGCTTAGATGAAGAACGACCAAATTTCGAGACATTATCAATACTAAAATCTTCAAATGTTTTAACTATTTCCATGTCAAATTTGTTATCTTCGTAAATCTCCCAAATTGGTGTATTGATTTTCTCCAAATTCGCTCTAGCAATAATTTGTGCTTTTTCAATAAGATTTACCCTAATGTATGGCTCACTATCATTCCACCAAGGCTCTAGAGGCTCTCTTGGTGGAACACTCACACCATTGTGCACTTTGGCCCAGTAACCAAGTTTAGGCTTTGGAACTCCATAGGTCTTACACCACTTACCCAAACCGACATCTGATATACCAAGTAATTGAGCTACTTTTGTTGCTGGCTCAATCCAAAGAAGTTCGTATATTTCACTTCTTGTATAGATGTCTTTATCCATTTCTAGTCTCCAGATCAATAATTATTAGTCCAGAAAGAATGTACAGCTCAAAAACTGAGCTTCTGAGCTAATTCTAGACGTGCGTATATAAGATATATAAACTATATCCTTACATGTTTTATAAATTAAAGGTTGCGCATGAGCCCATCATTAAATGGTTTACATGAAATTACAGATACTCATCAGTACATTGAATTTCTTGAATTAAATCTTACTGAAGATAACTATGTTGAATACATATACACTCTTCAAGATTGTGCCAATAAAGGTGATATAGATTGTGTAATTAGACTATCACGCATATATAAGCATGGTGATGAATTCACTGAATCAAAAATTACTGCTGCAATTGAAACCCTTAAAACTGCTTTTTTAAAATATAAAAATGCAAAAATTGCATCAGAGATTGCTGAAATCTATTGGTTATGGATAGAAGATAATTACGAAGATAATGATGACACAAACGATATTGAAGCAACAAAATGGTATGAAATTGCTGCAAATCTAGGTGATGCCGAGTCATGTGAAACACTAGGGAATTGGCATACTCTAGGTTTACGTTGTGAAAAAAATATCGATAAAGCTATTAGATATTATGAACTGGCTATAAGTTATGGATCCAAAAGTTCTTACCATGAGTTAGCAAACCTTTACCTTACTCACTTTACAAATCAAGCATATTCCGATAAAGCCCTTCAACTACTACTTGAAGGTTCAGTGAGGGGTGATGAAGTATGTCAGTATGAATACTCTACTCATCTAGATGAAGGTGAACTAATAAAAAAAGATAAAAAAGAAGCTTTAATGTGGCTTGAGAAATCCGCTCATTCCAACTATTCACCTGCCCAACTAAAAATCGCTAATAAGTACTTAGCAGGAGATTTTTTAGATAAAAATATTTATGAAGCATTTGATTGGCTAGAAAAAGCAGCCCAAAACCATAATCAAGAAGCGCAGCTACAACTTTATACCTGTTATTTAATTGGCTCCGGAACAGAAAAAAATTTAACACAAGCCCTTACTTGGCTAATAATTGGCTTAAGAAATCAGAAATATCAGAAGAACCATAAAATTTTAGAAATTTTCACCCCTGTCTACCATAGAATGACTGAATCTTTAAATGATCATCAAGTGAAAAAAGCACGAAAAAATGTTAGCGAATTTTTAAGGGGAAATTCTTATCGCTACTCTGATGAAATTTAATTTTTTTGCAAAATGAGTAGAGTAATGAATGCAATAAAACAACTGATCTGCTTAGCTTGTATTTTTTTCACTTCACAATCAATAGCAGAACAAAGTATTCAATTTGTTTACGAAGGAAACCTCGGAGCATACATATCTGCACCTCCAGGATGGGTGCATTACCCTGCAAACTCAAACGACGACAGGCTCGGAATACTTGCCTTGTACAGGATTAAAAATAAATCAATAAACGATGCGCAAATAGCAATACAAATGATTCCCCAAAAATCGTCTAAAAATATGCTCGAGAATGAAATTAAGAATGATAAAAAACGTAATTTAAATGCTGGAGGAAAATTCTTAGGCACAGAACCTATTGGCATTAAGAATAATGGTTCAGCTTCAATTAATTTATGGAGCTATCCAACCAATAATAATTTTATTGGTATTGCCACCTCTGAAAATGGATCCCTAATAGTTGGCGGCTACAGTATGAAAAAAGATTTAGACAAAGAAACAAAAATAGCAGTTGAACACATCATCAAAAATGCCAAGTTTGTAAATGTAATTAGATAGACCTTACCCAAACGAAAGCTATTTCTACAGTCATATTTAAAATCTTATTCTCACTTTTATAACTTAATCATCATCTAATTCAAGAAGATAATCTATAAATTCAGACGCAGTAATTTTCTTAATTGGATGGAAAAAACCTGAGTCGACAACATCCACAAACCATTCATTTTTAGAAATAAACATGATTGCAGGAGCCTCACCCAAATTTCTAAGTATCTCGTAAAGAATCTCAGAATTAATTTTAAAGTAGTCTCTTACGCTAAAAACAGTAGGCTTGCCAAAATTACCACTACCGCTTTTATATCGAACATGATGATGTAAAAAATCAATTAAATCATTTACTTTTTCGCATGGTGCATCATATTCAAGAGGAATGTAAATCTCATTAATTCTCATGTAGAAAGGTTCGACCGAATCTTCCTCAAGAGGGCTTATTGCAAGTGTGATGAAATCAGGAATACAGTTTTGCACTTCTGCTATTAAGTCACTTAGGCTAGAACCAAAAATATTTACTTTATTCATATAAACCTGGCTCTAATTAATGTTAGGTAAATCAAGATTAGTACCCCACCTTTGTAAGGCCTCTTTAATTACCCAAATACCATTGTTTGCCTCTATTGATAGATTTTTATCTGAAAGAATCATTTCGATTTCATTTATTTTTACCAAACGAACAAACTTAGATAGAGCAGCAGCCTCAGAGTTGGACATCAATATGGAAACACTTATAAATCCATCTTCAAAAAGATCATCATCAAGATCAGATTTAGCTAATGGAAGACTTTTTTTGACTTCAGAAAGTACTTTTTTACCCGCAAAAAAAGCTTCCTGAGCCAATTCATCAGCTTTGCATATTGACAGATAATCCTTAGGCGTGATTTTATTAAACAGCTCATTCAGAGCCGCTAATTCAGAATAATCAACATGAAAACCAAGCATCATTTGGGTTTTATCTAACTAAATTTATTTGAATTTTAAAAATTTCTTCATCTAATTCTGATTGTGTAATTTTTACTTTGTTCAGTAACTCCACAATCTCTGATCTACCTATTAACTTAACACCGAGAATATTTGCTTGGCTTACAGCGGTTGAATTAAATCGTTGATTAGTTATCGCTACTTTTTCAAATAACACACCTGGATGTCTTGCTTGATAAGCCGGGCTACCCGCAGCAACTTCTTTCACAGCATCCCATCCAAGCTCAGACTGAGTGCTATGCTTACATTGACCAATTAAACCCTTGCCATCATTACCAATCACAACGATGTCAACACCGCCATCCCCTTTTTGCTTAGGTGTTATGTAGGCTTTATTAGGATAGCGTCCAAATAAAATACGACAAAAAACTTCAAATGTTGCACCATCTAAAGTATCAACTCGTGAGATATCGACTAATTTATTAACGTCAACTTTTACACCGCCTGGTCCACTATCAGGCATTAAGGCTCCGCCAGAAATGTCTGAACCAACACCATCAAGCATATCTCCAGCTAAATCCATTTTTAATGTCATCAAACGATCTAACTTAGCATCAAAAGTTACAAAATCCTCAGCTGTGATTGTTGGGCAATACACGTAAACATCCTTAGTTTGACCAATTCGATAAGCTCTATCTGTAGCCTGGCCCTCTTTAGCTGGATTCCACGTTCTTGTAAAATGAATAACATGGTTCGCTGAAACTATATTGACACCAAATCCAACCGCTAACGGTGACAAGATAATTGCGCCAAAACCAGCTTTCCCTTGAAAAGTATCTATTAAATCCTGGCGACCATCAATATCACCATTAATAATTTGGGCAGAAAAATCAAACTTCTTGCGTATAAAAAGCGCTAATGATCTTTGAATTTCTTTGATGTCTGTAAAAATAATTACTTTTTCTTGTTTTTGCGCTATTTCTTCAAGTGTATTTAAAAGCCACTTAAGCTTAGGAGCATTACTTAAGTGAGTTTCAATTCCATTAGCATCAACAGAAAAAGTTGTTTTAGGTAAACAATACGGCTCAGAACATAAAGCTCTGACAAAGTGCAACACTGCGAATGAAATATTAGATCTTTTTTTAGAGTCATCCTCTTGCGCAACAGCAGCAATTTGACGTAATCCCTGTGTGTAAAGTGTTCGCTGATGATTAGAAATTGGCACAGACAACCTTTTTCTTTGGGCCCCGTCAAACTCATACTGGTCATTTGAAACAATTATTTTTGCAGGTAACTCATCAGCAATATCATGTTTCATTCTTCTTAGTATTTGAGGACTAATTTTTGCCCGTAATAACTCAATTACTTGAGCAGCTTTATCATCTCCAGCCTCCTTGGCTTCAATAGGCTTACGATAAGTTCTTCCGAATTCATCTAATGCACCTAAAAGACCTGGTTGTATGAAATCAAATAAGCACCACAAGTCTGCCAGACTATTTTCTACAGGTGTTCCAGTACAAGCAATTCTAAATTTAGCTTTTTGTTTTTTTGCCGCTGTTGTAGATTGAGCACTTGGTGTTTTTATCTTCTGAGCCTCATCGCAAATCATGAAAGAGAATTCTTGCTTAGCTAAACTAAACTCATAATCTCTGACTGTTTCATAAGTTGTTAATACAACCTTTGATGAACCTAGCCAGTTTGGAGTTAATAAATTTGCAATCTTCTTATCTAGCAACGATTGATCGATGAATTGCTTAGGCTGCTTTCTAGCGCTTAATCCTTCTGCATGGAGTAATAATATTTCCGGGAAATTATTAAAAAAGTTTCTAGCTTCATTTTTCCAATTTTGCATTAATACCGGTGGCGCAACTATTAGAGATGGAGCAGCATTTGGATTACGCTCATAAAACCATGACAGCAATGATAAAAGTTGTAATGTTTTACCAAGCCCCATATCGTCAGCCAGTAGAGCTCCACGACAGTATTCAGGTGCTTTAGAGTAAAGATATTGCATCCATGCTAAGCCTGCTATTTGATGTTTCTTTAACTTAATTTCACTTTTCAAGTCACTTGGAAATTGAGGTAAAAAATCTTTGGGGACTTTAAGGACTGACTCTCGCATTGCATCTAAGTCAGTTTCAGAATAGTCAAGTTTTGTAATATTTACTTTAACTAAAAGAGTTTCTTTGCGCCCCTTGCCAGTCGGTGGATTTGGGCCTGTTGGCGGCGCTGGTGGAGTTTGTGGTGGCAAACCTGGAGGAAGCGGTCCAGAGGGTGGCTCAGGAGGTATTCCGGGTGGCGTGCTTGGTGGGGTTGGTCCCGGAGGGAATTCTGGCGGAACACCTGGTGGCGTTGGATCAACTATCCCTAATAAAGTTTTCAGCTCCTTAACTAACTCAATTGCCTCTGCTATGGATAGTGGAATTGGCAAGCGAGAATCTACAACTTTATCTAGCCCAGCAGCCTTTGCTAGATCAATCTTTGCTAAAAACTCATTAATCCAAGCTTCGTCAACTGCTATAAAAATAGGTGGTGATCCTGGTACCAATGAAACACTTATTAATGGAGTTGGAGCCCATGAAGAATCGTCTCCACCCTCCTTTTTAATGTAAGCTGAATATATGGGCTTAGCGATACCAATTCCCTCAATACGCTCACCATAATTATCAATTGCGTATACATCATTGAAGTCGATAAAGTTCTTGACTTGGTCCTTCCATACATTGAACCAAACTTTAGCCTTATCTAATGTTTGATAAAGATCTCCGTCTACATCAATAACAAAGTTACGCCAAGTAAAAAATTGGCGCTCATCTGACAGAGAAGACTCTATCTCTTTTATAAGAATTTCTAGTTCATGAGCCGATGCAATTATTGCTCTCTCAGCCTTCGAACCCTCTTCAAGATTTTGATAAATCGTTGCAGTAACAGTTTCAATCAAACCATTTTGAATATCTGGATATAAGGTCAATCTTGTTGAATATATTCCCGCATCTTCTTTGGCTTCTTGTATCTGCTTTTCATCAAGAACCTTTGAAGCCGCTTCACCAAGATAAGCAAAAGGATTTCTAAGGAAAGCTTCTGCTTTTACACCTGCAACTTTTCTACTATCAAATTCTTTCTTAATAACACTTAATACATTTCTAATAGGTTCAGGAAAAATAACTCTAATTCTTCCTTTTGATGTTGAAAAATCAGCGTGTTCAGGTATAAATTTAAACTCATCAAACTTAACAATCCAATTTTCCGGAGCCCCATCAAAATACGGTTCAATTGTTACTACATTTATCCCAAGAGCTTGTGTTCTTGAATATCTCATTTTTAACAAACTGGGGGCCAGAACGACAGTGGATGCTAGGTAAGGAGAGAGCTCGGCATTTGCATTAAGAGCTAGCTGACGAACTTCACCCCACAAAACTTCATTTTCAACTTGACTCCGAGATTTATTATCAAAACCATTTTGGTTGCTAATTAAATCAATTAGTTGCCATGCTTCTTTACTCAGTAAAGCACTATTCTCTGCATCTTGAAATACTCCACCAAGAAACTTTCTATATTTAACCGTATCTCCTGCATAACTTCTCCAACCATCAATCTTTAGTCTAAAGAAATCATCAGAAACAGTTCCAACTTCACCAAGAACAGGAACTGATTTATCTACTTTGGGAAGGGCTAATAGATATCTAGAATCCTCATGGTTAATATCATCCAATAATTTATGTAAATTGCTCCAGCTTATAAAAATAAAATCGTCACGTACAAGAGCAATTTTTTCTGAAAATAACTGAGCAAAGTAAATTAATTGCTGGGTTCCAGAAACAGAATCTGTTGCAAATTCCATAAATTGCTCAGTAGTTAACTCTGAATAACTACTATTCAATTTATATGAAACAGTGTTTTGAGAAAAAATTGGCTGAATTAATTGAGTGGCTAGGCTTTGATCGCCCATCTCCTCATAGACATTCTTAACATCAGGACGTAATTTAAATAGCTTTTGTAAGAAATTCATTAGAAGTATTTCTCAATTGAAAAGCTTGCCGTTGTAGCAACTCGACCAGCTCTGACGTCATCAAATATTCCGAAAGATGGTAGGCCATAAGTCCTAGCCCTATATTGCCATCCCTCTTGATGGATAATATCCGGTCTTCTCAAGCCGCTTGAATAATATCTCTCCTTTAAACCACCTGATGCAGTTTTAGGAGATAGAGCTGCAGCGTGAATATCGAAAGTATTTTCACCTTTTTTATATATGTAACATCCACCATGTGGATTGAACTCAACAATTAAATGACCACTTATTTCCATAATAAATGCGTCCAAAGAACTCTCTGCATTCGTTCCAGATAAATTTGCATATGATTCACTATCATTTTTAAAATGCTCTTTCCACTCTGGGTGCTGATTTAAGTATCTGCGCATATCAAAACCAAGAACAAGCCTTGTAAAAGTAATTTGATTAATGTATTGCATCCAAAAATCCAATCTTCCATGCGGATCAGGAACGCCACGACGCTTGAGTAACTCGAAAAATAATCTAAGATTCGCCTCTTGAACCCAAGCTAAAACCATACGCCAAGTTTGATCAGTTACGTGTATCCATTTGGAGCCGCCTGTATTACGAAGCTTTGGACTCTTCCAAACCTCTAAAGCAAAATCTTTTAACTGTTTATGAACTCTGATATCTGAAGATGCCCTATATCGATCTAGCAATGCTCGAAGTCCATTATCTAAGTATGACGGATGTCTCTCTAATAACGAAATAATCAGCGGTATTGACTCTTTAAATTTTGCATCATTTTGAGAAAGCGCAGCTTTTAGGCATGACTTAAAAAACTCTTCCCAGAACCAGCTTTTATCTGGAATATATAGCTCTAATTTAATCTGCTTGATCCTAGCATCAGATCCAGACAACCATTCAGCGCCATAGGTGTCACATGGGGATTCAGTTAATAAATGCTGATTTACTTCAATACTCTTCATCCAATTAGTAATGAATGAGGCATTTCGCTTTACATATGGCCAACTTTTATTAAGAAAGTCTCTGATGATTTTATGAGATTCTTGAAAACTACTATCTTTATCAATAGGTTTCTGTGCCTGGAAATAGGACTGGAAAACACCAAACCAAAAAATTGGATCAATTTTATCCTGCTCAAATTGTTCTAAATATCTATCTAGAATATTTTTTAACTTTAGCCTGACTGACGAAACGGAAATACCACCTAACTCAACTATTGGCCTTGTTAATACGAATGAAATAATCTCAAACTCACCGTTATCTTCAGTTAATTTATCTTCAAGATACATTCGTGCAGCAGCATAAGCAACATCATCTTTAGGTTTTAAGATAAAAGTAAATTGATCAGTTATTTTTTTATTGATCACCTTTAATTTTGGAAAACTTTCTCCACCATCTCTATTCAATTCAAATTGAAAAGAATTGTTTAAGTCAGTAAGAGAGTTTTTTAATAAGTCTGAGAAGGACATACGCCAAAATTTTTACTTGATAGATCTAAACTAGATTCTTCTTTTCTTTTTTTATCATCACCAAGCTGCCAAAACTCAAGCTTAAGCTCAGCTCTTCTACTCTCCTCATCACTTCTTTTCTGTGAATTAAAAGAAAATCCGCCAACGAGAAATAGGCTCTTTACTTGATTTTTATCGTCAATTGAAAGCCCGCCAGCTCCATCTGAATCAGTTTTTGCAAGCTCACAAACGACCTCTTTACTTCTTTTAAGAGATAGATCTAGGTTTATCATGTAATCTCCGGTTTTACTTGTATAACCCTCGACGATTACCCTTCTAAAGTATTGCTTACATTGATTATTTTTTACGGTTTGCAATACAGTAGGTATGTATTCTCTTAAAAACCTTGATGCTTCTGGACTTATAGCATGCTTACCATCATTAAACTTCACTATTGATCCCAGATCGATTCTTATTGCATCACCCTTGCTATATTCAATACGCGCTTGACCAGGAAATTTCTGATTAGCTATATTCTGTAGGTCTTTTGCGCAAGATGAAATAGTAGCCTCTCTTTGAGCTTCAGCAGCATATTGATTTTCATATTTTTTCTTTAGCATTACAATTGTTACCGCCATCACCACTAAAAAAAGTGTCATACATGCTGTCATTAAATCAGCATAAGAAATCCAAAAAGGTTTCTCGCCTTCATCTTTATTGGATTTTTTAATTGGTCTTTGATTAAACATTATTCAGACTTCTTAAGCTTGGCAACTGAAATCAGCATAGATTGAACCGCCCCCTCTAGAGCACTTAAAGAGCCTGTTAAAAGGGTGTCAGATGAGACTTTTAAGTTTTCAACTTGGGATACCATTTCCTGTCCAAATTGCTGGAAAGAACCCTTAAGCACAGCATTCACTTGATTCAAGTAATCTGTGCTCTGCTTTTCGGCTGTTTGAAGTGCGGATAAAATTCTTTCAAGATCCTTGAGCATCTGAGTACTTAAGCCAGCTTCTTTTTTAGCATTCTCTACCAAGCTTTGAAGTTGCAATACATAACTCTGAACAGATTCTCGAGATTCATCATACTTCTCAAATGCACCTCTGACTGAAGATGAGGCCAATTGAAGTGTTGATGCGGTTTGCTCCAGCTGATCAGTTACTACTCGGCTCTTATCAAATACACCACCAATACTATCCCCCGCTCTAGAGAATCTATCTGCTGCATCTCGCATTACAAGAGCGCCATCATTCATTCCTGAAATGGCACCGGTTGCAGCATTTTGAATTGCCCTAATATTTTCCTCTGTTTTAAATGCTGCAACTTTCACATCTTCCATTAACTTAGCAACATTATCTGTAAGGCCGCTATAGAGGCCCTCAGTTTCTGCAACCAATCTTTCAGCTCGGGCTTTATCTGCAACTGCTTGATTTTCCCTTTCAGAAGAAATTACTGATATTGATTTTTCAAGTTCACCAAGAATCTTCTGCATTGTTTCATCCATAGCTTGCTTGGTTTGATTTTGCTGCTCTAATATTAAATTTCTCAACTCCTCAACAAAGCTTCGCAATTGGTGGTTCATTTGCTCCTGTGCTAAAGAGGTTCTTGTCATTGCCTCTTCCATTTTTAATGACATTTCTGAAGTAGCTTTTTGTCCGGCACCTGAAATATCAGAAATTAGTCTCGTCATAGCCTCTTGAACAAGAATCATTGAATCTGATGATTTTTGAATCGCAGTATTGATATTTTGAATTTGAGAACCAAATGTTTCATCAATTTTTGCCATGAATGCACTTAGCAAATTCTCTAACATACCTGTAACAGCCCCACCTTGCTCGCCTGAGGCTTTTGCTACTACGTCCATTAGGTCTTTCATTGGTACTTCTAAGCCATCTTTAATTGCACCAGAGATCTGTGATGAGAAATTTTGAGATGCCTGAATTTGAGCATTAATTTGCTTATCTGCAACTTCATGCATCAATTGCTTTAAATCTTCTATTAATGCATCTTTTAAACTAGCAGTATTCGCTGAGTTTTTTTCTGAAGCACTCACCAACCTGTACAGATACTCCTCTCCAACACCCTTAGCAAATAAATCATCAACTCTATTGTTTAGAGTTTCTAGTAATTGATAACACTTATTTAGAGTTGTTTTCTCGGCGTATGTAATACCAATTGCTGTCAAGATTGAAATTCCCGACCCAATAAAAGCTGACATAACTTCTTGCAGTAATTGTCCGAGAGTATTGTCTGGATCTGCAGGCTTAAAGTTGCTCAAGCCAAGAATCAATCCTCCAAATGTGGCAATGATTCCTATACCAGTTAAGATCCCTGGTAAATGCCTGTAAAAATCAGCATCAATATGTGTATCGATTACAGATTCTTTTGAAAAATAAATTTCAGATGATGTTGTTGCCCTAATCGAGAGGGCTTCACCTTCAGAATTTCTTAATAAGTGCAAAGTATCTTCGTACTCAGACCAGAGATGCTTAAATGGCTCGTTACTAAAAAAATTTCTTAATGTTGAAGCGTCTAAAGTACTACTGTTCTCTTTTTTATACTTTAATAACTTGTCTGAAATTTCTCTTAATTCTCGCTGCAGCTGCTGAGCGGGCAAATGATATTGCTTGTAATACTGAATCAGTAAATAAATGATGACGGATAATAACGGCACCAAAATATAGAAATTTAAAGTTAATAGAAATTCCATTTTTACCTTCTTAAATTTGCTTACAACGGGATTTGGAGATATTTTTTATAAGAATATACATGACTGCTCTTTTATTAGTTAAAAAAGAACGTCAAGAAGCTCATCAAGTGAGCTAATAAATAATTAGTTAAGAAATTTATTAGGCCAAGGTTGACCCAAAGGCTATCACTTAGCAATTCTAATATCGCCAAGCAATCTAATACCAGGATCTTTTTCTGAATCAACACATATCTTAAGACTTAATGCAGTGGCTAACTCATCTTCTTCAGATAATCATACGGTGAGCCGTCAAGAAACCTAATCAAACGCCAGAGAATATCGCTACTTTTAATTTCTGAAGAGCAATTTCATATTTGGGATGCGTATTCCAGTCATACATTTCAAAATAATCTAAGGCCTTTTGAAAGTTATCCCGATTAAAGGTAACGGTTTCATCATGAAAAACCACATCTTCCGACTCGAGATATTCGCCACCTGTGATTCCAATTACTTTTACTCCATTAATTTCCTCTGGAATCTGAAAACCATCATCCGCATTTAACTGCTCAACTGATAGCAATTCGTAAATATTACCTAAAATTTCATGACCGCAATTTCCTAAAACCCATTCTCCATTTTCTGACTCTATAAAGCCGATCATTTCAGTCCAAGTTGAAACCATTGAACTCTTTTCTCGTGATAACAGAAATTCCATACATCCCCCGAATATAAATTATTATCAAATAATATATAAAATCAAGAATTCTTTTAAAAATATGAAATTTGATGAATCGCAAGCTAAAGGTCTAAAAAATCACTTAATTCGAGAAGTTGAAAAACAATTAATCGAATTTCTAGAACCATTTGAATCTAGTGTTGAATTTAGTGATGTTGGCAATTTAAGTTCAATCAATTCATTTAATAGGTTTAATGCTGCATTAATTAAAGGCATTGATAGATTCACTACATCTAAATATGAAGGCTTTTCTAAAAGTAAAAAATATGTTGCTTATGCAACCATTTGCTCATCAAATTCGAGGAATTATGGACAGTGGACTGAGAAGTCAATTTATGGCTTCAATGTTTTAGTAGGGAAGAATTTTGAGTGCGAAGAAGGGTCTTATTCACTAAGCGAGCACACTATAACTCGCTACTTTCAACGAAGAAATTTCATTAATTCATTTAACCCAAACATAGATATATTTCTATTAATAGAAGATCTGAAATATGTTCCGTACTATTCGGCATATTGGGTAAGGATCGCATTTTTTCACTTAAGAAAACTAGGTATCAAAAAAATTGATATTCAAATTCCGGCAGTTAGCGGCCTTTTTTTATGCGAAATGAATGTTGATGAAATGTTTAGCAAGGTTGAAATTAGAACTTACATTTCAGATGAGATGCTAAGCGACCATCAAAAACAAAAAAAAGAATTTTTAGTAAATGCTTTTAATGGTTTTGAAGATTCAGCATTGCCATTTTTTGGCATACTAGAATTTGAAGAAATTGACAATGTTGAGCTGGAAGCCAAAGTTCTAAGCAATAGGCTTAGTAAAAATTTAGGAATTCTCCTAGATAAATCATTTGCAGATGACGATACGCCATTAGGTCATGATTGGACAGTAGATAGAATCTTTGATTTCATTAAAAATGATGCGATATATGAGGAGCTAAACAACATTAAGCTGCCTATTCATCCAATTAAAAGGCAACAGATTTACAAAAAATTAAAGCTTAAGTCATTCCTTGATTAAACAATCATAAGATTTAATACTCCAATCATAAGCTTCATCAATCAGCTGGGAAGCTTCAACAGATATGAATTTAGTTGATGGGATGATGCCGACTCTGCCAAGATCTAAGCGATCAGCATCCCAACAGCTTTGTATGGTTGCATTGGTTGAGACTTCACCACTGGAATGATGTCTAATGGCATAACAAAGGTTATCTAGTTGCTGGCTATTTAGGTGATAGTATTGACCATTGATGCCGTAGGCGAATTCTGCGCCCCGCTCTCCATGCAATGGGTCTTTATAGTCATCAAAGCGGCAGCTGTCATGTAGAAAAGAAAATAGTTCTACAACCAATAAGTCCGCTTGTCTTTGCTCAGCAATACGTTGGCCATGATGCAAGACCCTAGCCCAGTGATTTGCCCCATGAACCCCATGCCAGTCAATGACAAATTGTTCACGGATATGCTGGAGGAGTTGTTGACGATGGTAAAGCATTGATTTACATATAGATAAATTTAAATTAATAAATCTTAATTCTCCCTTTAGCTTTAGCAACAGTTTTATCAGCAGTTTTCTTTTCAACGTTGATGCCAATAATATTTTTATTAAGATCAAACTCATCGCAGTCTTTTATGAGAGAAGTCTCTTTTGACTCTACATTAAGACTCATTTCAATTGTGCAAAACTCAAATCCTTGGGGTGTTTTATTCAAAAAAATATCGACATTTCCGTATGACGTTAACTTTCCAGATTCAGTTCTCTCATTTACAGTTCCTACACGTGCACGCTCACCGATACGAAGATACTTTGGAAAAGTAGCCCACTCATAAGTAGTAATACTCTTATCGCTTAGGTCAATTGAGTAGTGAAGAAGTTTGGTTACTGGATGATAGTAGTCAATAAAATTTAGCTGAGTCTGTTCTTTTTCTATAAACATATCTCCGCTTAAGGAAACTCTAATCCAGTCTTTTTCAAACAATTTCGCATGTGTGCCAGGGCTTTGCTTCAAATTTAATTTCAAGTCAACCACTTGATCAGCCTCTGAAATTTTCATGTCAAACTCAATCTCAAAACTCTTAGAAAAATTACTTGTATACCCAGCATTAGTAAAGGGCAGTATCTCAAATTGAGAGCTAGCTGAAACAGAGCTAACTATAAATAAGCTGATAGCTATGGCGCTAAAATTTTTTATTAAAATCATTGCAATCCTCATTTCAAAACATAACTTTATTTTTGACCATATACTAACTCCGAGGCAATTAATTAGTTAATCTTTTACAAGTAAATTTTTCAAAAATATTTTTATTGCCTTAGATCTAAATAAACATTAATCAATGGCCTTTCATGCGCTTTGTCCTATGACCAACAGTGACAATAATGCCCTCACTTAAAACTGCGTAGCAGTCAAAGTGTGACTCCAATGCAACGTACATGCTTTTAGGTAGTGTGTTTCTCAGCTTTTGCCTGATAGCCTTGGGGAATGTTAGGATTTCAGCGCCATGATGGTCGTGGTTGACCTTGCCATAATTGATCAATGAATTAATCACGTAGCCAGGAATACCTCTTTGTTGCTGTCTGATTGTGGC
>JACCDV011033782.1_pt1 | contig 14607 bp, 12 predicted proteins | sample 7446131 | NCBI WGS metagenome assembly JACCDV01 (sample SAMN15323448, study PRJNA562643) | freshwater metagenome | isolation source: river surface water | place: USA:Blue River Watershed | collected 2017-08-17 | reverse complement strand
ATAAACACCATATCGGGAATTCGAAAAGCGGCGTAGTACATGTCGAGTTCGGGTCCTGCGCCAAAGAGATGGGCGAGTAATCGATCGCGAAGGAGTGCAAGAATGGAGGATGTAAGCGACGAGAGCGCAAGAATGTACGCCGCAGCATGAAGTCCGCGTACTTCGGTCGTCAGAAATGAAAGCGCCCATGTGGCGCCGTATTTTGCATTCGACATATTTTTAAAAAACGGTCCCATTGTGCTCTATACTAGCCTGTTCGCTTCTCTCTGTCGAAAATCAAAAATCTTCTCGAAAAATTCATGGGTTTTTGTAATACTTTTACCCATACTGCGTCACCACCTGTATGAATCCAAGCGCTCCCCATCCCTATCGAACTCTTTTTTTCGAAGCTCTTTCCATTGAGTGGCAGATACTTACCTTCTTAGGGCAAGCTATCGCACGGGTGCCCGTCTTTGTTTTTGTCCAATTTATGCACATCATTCGCGAGACCACCGCATTTATTGTAGACATCTTGTGCCTCCTGTTGGGTTTTGAAATCCGTACAATTATAGGTATTCGTCGTACAGACGGGAGTTGAAACCGTGCTTTCTGCCGGAGTTGTCTCGGGTACTGGTGGAGGAGACGTCGGCAGTACAGGAGTAGTTTGCAATGACTCTACAGGTGTCGAGGCGGTAATGGATGGAGGTGGCATCATGGCAGTCGATACCGGAACGAGAGGCGGCGGCGGAATAATCGTTTGCTGAGGCTGCTCAAGTGGTACGGAAATTTGAGCGCGTGATACATCAACTCCCAAAACAGCGCTTTTCTTCGTTGTAGACCCGGGTTCACTTACCGCCGTTTTTTCTGAAGGACACACATCAGGAGCCCACAAGCCGCGTTTTCCACTCTTTGCTGCGACTTGTGCAGCCTTAAATTCCTTTTGATATTTGTAAGGCTCATTGTACGTGTACTCCTCTCCATACCCTTCTGCAATAAGTACACGATTTAAAAAGAGTCCATCTTCACGAAAGACGTACGCGAGACGGCGCCGATACTTATCCTTCTCTCCTTGTGAGAGATCGACTTCGAGTGTTACGCGCGCACCCGCAAGAAGCTCTTTTGCACGATTTGCAGCTTCCTGCGCAAAACACTGCACGCCTGTTCGTGAATCATGTAACTCGGGAGTGTCGATACCAATGAGTCGAATGGTTTGTGAGGCACCGTCTATTTCAACCGCAATCGTGTCCCCATCGACAACGCGCAACACCTTGTAGTAATCCGCTCCCTCAGGTACAGGAATTTCTTCGTCGATAAACTCGCTCGAGGAAGCATTGAGCGCAGTTTCTACACTCGCAACAACAGATTCTGACTGAGCTTTCCATTTGGTTCCCATCGAAAACGAACCGCCGATAAGGAGTGCAAGGGCGATTATGCCGCCGACGAGCTGAGAGAGCCCGATCTGCATGTGGCGATTGTAACCTTACTTTGATGATACAAAATTTGAGGGGTGGATAAACGAAGTAGTGCGCAGTGTCGTACTTGTTTATAAATATGCTATAGCATAATTATAAACAAGTGTTTTGGAAGCTATTGCAGCATCGTACCAATAGCCGCGAGTATTGGTTCCGCAAAGAATACCCAATCTGCAGCGATGAAAAGCATCGACATAGTGGCGAGCACCATACCTGCTTTCGTTGCATGCCGTACATGATGCCAGCGTAATTCAAGTTGCATATCGAGAAAGAGCCCAAGGAGTACGACTAATCCAATTGCGTAGTATGCATACCGTAGTGTTTCTTTTGGCTGCACCAAGAGACGCGCCCACCACGGCACTTGTTCGGGAGTCAAAAATTGAGTTGTTGGTGTGCGTTGTACTACGGAAACTGTCGCGTCCCCATCTTCTTCAGCCAGAGCACCCACGGGTTCATTCGACTCAATGACGGTTTCTCCTAAGACTTGCGGCGGAATAAAGGGAGCAGTAATAGCAGCTTCTGCAGCAGGCGGCGCACCGATTGCGCGCGCTACTTCACGCGCGGAAGGACGGCCAAACATCTGCACCGCAAAGGTCGTTTCGTGCCCTTTGTACATTCCCTTAGCGGTCGCAATACCGATCTCAGTATAATTTTCATTTAAAATGTTTTTTCGGTGCGTGGGAGAATTCATCCAGGCAATTTGTACATCGCCCGATTCGCCGAAATCTACGGCGAGATTTTCCCCTGCATACGCGTAATCGTATCCAACGAGTTCAAACCAGTGCCATGAATCAAATCCATCGGGAGTTTGGTGCGCAAAATACCCTTTCTCTGCCATGTCGTTTGCTTTTGCCTGCGCTGCTTCGACGAGTTTCGGATTGATACGTAATCCCTGCAATTGTTGCGCTTCGCGATCGACGTTGGTCAAATCGACAAGAACCGCCGCAATCACGGCTGCAATATAGGGTGAACCACTTTGCTTCAACAAACGCTCCGTAATTCCTGCACCCGCAAAGAGGCAGATTACGAGCGCCGTTGTTGCAGCATACACACCGGTATTCAAAAAACGCGGACTCCACCCAAATTCACCGACATCAATGCCTTTCCGCTTTTTCGCTCGGCGCTGCATCTGATTATTATCGCACAACTTAATCGAGGGTATGGCGAGTACCGGTGGATTGCGCACATTTCAGAAAGTTTCCGCAATTTGTATCGCATGAGAAGTCTTGGTGTAGAATTGACACTTAGTCAACCGAAGCGTATAGTCGTCTCGTGAAAGACACACCACACGGACCTGACCCAGAGCTTACATTTGCTGTCCTCGCAACTGACACAGCGGTTTTTACCCTTCGAAAGGATGAGCTCTTCGTACGCACTATCCGCGTGCAGCGCCCTCCCTACTTTCCCGACAATCGCGGACTTCCGGGAGGCCTCATTCATCCACAGGAGAGTGCCGAGGAGGCAGTGCGACGCGAACTCAAAGAAAAAGCTGGGCTCGATCCCACGCATCTTTATATTGAACAGCTCGCAACATTTAGTAACGTTGACCGCGATCCGCGCGGCCGCGTCGTTGCGGTTGCGTATCTTGCCCTCGTTCCATGGAATGCGCTCACTCCCGACGAACAAAAAGACACGAACGAGATTCGGTGGATTCGCGTCGCTGACGCGAAAAAACTTGCGTACGATCATGACGAAATACTCAAAACGAGCCTGAAGCGACTCCAGTCGAAAATAACGTACACTACCGTCATTCAAAAGATGATGCCAGAGGCATTTACCCTGTCTGATCTTGAGCAGGCATATGCGCATATCTTAAAAACGCGATTCGACAAACGCAATTTCCGCAAGAAGATCCTTAAACTCAAAATCCTCAAACCACTCAAAGAGAAGCGCGCAGGCGGTGCCTTTCGTCCCGCGCAACTCTATTCCTTTTCCTCTACACACATCGAAGAAATTTCGATGGTGTAAGAGTGCTCTTTGACAGGAGATATACGTGACACACACAGAACGAAGTATCGGGATTATTCCTGCGCGATTCCATACACCTGACTTACACGACGGCCATCGTTTCTTGATTGCCGAAGTCTGCAAACGACATAAAGACGTACTCATCGTCCTTGGTGTCTCACCGGGAAGACTCAATGATCGGAACACTTTTCCCTTCGAGATGCGTGCGGCAATGATTCGCCAAGCGTTTCAGAATCGCGAGTTTACAATAATCCCCGGCAAATCGTTGCCGGCGTCCGATGACGACCGCTCGCGCTTCTTCGACGAGCGCGTGGAGGAGCTCTTTCATCAGCGGGATGCCGTCATCTACGGCTCGCGCGAGAGCTTCATTCAACGCTATACGGGAAGGTTCCCAGTGCAGGAAATCGAAACGATCTATACAGGGAGTGCGACAGAGATTCGTAAGAATATCCCCCTCATACATTCGTCGGAATTCAGGCAAGGATACGGGCGGGCGATTATGGATCTTGAACCGATGGCGTATCAATCCGTTGACGTTGCCGTTGTGGATCATGGACAGCGTCGTGTCATTCTCGTCGGAAAGGCTCACGAATCAGGTTGGCGATTCCCTGGATCTTTCTTTAAGATTCAGGAGGATGACGATTTCGAATCGGCAGCGCGGCGGACGCTCAAAAAAGAGCTCCCCACGATCGTCGCCGCAGAGCCGCGCGCACTACAATCGAAACGCATCATGGATTGGAGGTACAAAGGCACACGCGATGGAATCTTGACGATGCTTATGGTTGCCTCATACGAAAGCGGCGAACCCCTACCGGGTAAAGGTATTGAGAGAGCGTCGTGGTTTACATTTGACTCGGTATGCACGGCGCTCATCCGTGCCCACGTTCAACTCGGAGATATACTTTCAAAGCACTTTTTTCGGTGATGCAGAAAAATAGCCCCCGGCGCGTAATGCGCCGGGGGCTTTGTTTTACTAGTCTTAGGCTTACTTCATTTTCACACTCCAGATGGCACCGTCTTTGACGAAGATTACAGTGTCATCCCAGTTGGAAAGTGCCATGTCAGCCGCGATCATACGATCATGCACCTTATGGATTTTTCCACTCATTGGAACAAAGATCACGAGCTCGCCGTCATTGAGGATCATCGCACTCACACCTTTCGGCAGAATCGCCACGTTCAAATCCGGTGAGTCGATTACATCACTCCACACTTGGTAGCTGCGATAGTCTGCACCAAACGTGAACTCGAACTTCTGGTAGCTACCTGTCGTATCGAGTCCAACCACCGTCACAAAGCGGTTACCCGCTCGTGCCGTAATGGGCGTAATACCATCGAGTTCTTTCACGCGCACGGTCGTGCACGCGGATTCACCAAATGGTATTACCATAAACGTTGCGCCAAATGCCTTTTGCACCCCCACGCCGTCGAACCATTTTGTCGCTTGTGGCTGGAGGATTTGCGTCCTCTGACCATGCGCGAGCAGTGGCTTTCCGACGTTCATGAGCTTGAGTTCAACGAGCTCACTATCAGTGACGAGGAACAACCTGTTCTCAGCACGGAAGAAGCGTCGGCCTTGGAGCGTAAGCGAGAGCGCCTCTCCTTGTCTTGTTCTTTCATCGACGTACGTGAATACCTGCTTCCCTTGCGATAGATCCGCAAGAAGCCAGCCATCCTGTACTTTTACCACCTCGCCACGCGATGTCAGTTTCCCAATTTCGCGCTTAGTGGTGAGCTCATACAGAGTGCCCGTGTCCGTCAAAGCGACGCCACACGGCCACACGCGTCTCACTCGGTCGCCGACTCGCTCGAAAAGCTTGTCGAATATGAGTGATCCCGTCGCAGTTGTCACCGTTCGATGCACACGTGCTAGAGCGGGAGCCGCAACACTGATCTCAAACGGAGATGGTGGCATGGAGCGCATCTTCTTTTGAAAGACCGCGGTGTACCATTCAAGAAGCGGCACCGGAATTGCGCTGAAGTCACGCACTGCGTTGTTCAGCTTTATTCCGGAGGAGAACACAGAAGCATTGTCTTTCATCCGCTTCTCAAGATCTTTTTGCGTGTAGCCTTCGAGCGTCCCACGATACGGATGAATACCCGTAAATATTTGGAACGTCACGATGCCCCAGGCAAACCAATCGGTGAGATCGTTGAAGTCTTGAGAATGCCAGTCTTTGACGGAGAGCATGATTGCTTTCGGTCCAAAACGGCCGATTGCCCATGAATCCACGTCAATCGCTCGAGGCTCTGGTCCGTCTTTGCCCGTAAGCGCGACGATCCAGTTGAGCTCGTTTGGGTCCACCATAACTGCTTTGTGGCTGTGTGCAAAAAGCATAGTCTCGCGCATGCGCTCGACAAGTTTCTTTGCACTCGCCATGGTAAAACCTTCACGATTCCAATAGGAGGTCGTAAACATCCGGGGAAGTGCTTCCCCTTCTGCAAACGGCATATACAGACCAATAGGCTCGCCCTTCGTATTCTTCACAACACCTTCAGGTGCGCAGACATACTTGTGCGAAAGCGGCTTCAACAGCTTGACCTTGTCGATCATGCCATCGCGTCGCATTTTCCCAGGATCCGTATATATTTTGACGGAAGTTCCATGCGCTTTGTAGACCGATGCTTCTCCACCTGTTGCGACATGATCGCTGGGGCGAAGGAGCAACTGCCCCCTGCCTTCAAGTTCAACCGTGAGATTTCCGGTACTAACCATTTTCCTTCTCCTCTTCAGTGCCGACGCGAATGACCGCGTAGGCAATGTCATCGAGTGGGCCTTTCCCTTTCTTTTGTGCATCCTTGATGAAACTGATCATCCGCCGTTTGGCGAATGAACCAGCAGTACTCTTGAACGACACAAGCGAGAGTACCGCATCCTTCCAATCAACGCCGTCGACTTGCGTGACGCCGTCGGTAAAGAGGCATACGAACGAAATTTCGTTTTGAAGTGCAACTCCGCCCATCCTGATGGTTATTCCATCAATCCCTACATTGATCTCGTGCTTTTCTGCGAAGACCCGTTCGCACGAGGCATTTGGACTGATATCCCACACTTCTTCTATTAGTGCACTTTTTGTATCTTCCGTACCGTGCGCTTGCGCGAACGCACGAAAGTTATCTTCGAAGTACGCGGGATAGAGCGGCATATTCTGAGACCAGTCGTATCGACGTAACGAAATAGAGCCGTTACGACGAACAATGGCTATCACGCCATCCCCCCGAACATGTACAATCACGCCTTTTTTAGAAACGATGGCGTACATGCAAGTAGCAAGTAGATCGCGTTGCTCTACTCCGAGCTGGACTTTTGCCCCCGTGAGAAGAACTTGCTGGTGTAAGTCGATCTCCTTTTCTGCACCGCCCACAATGTGATCGGATCGACGCTTCCAAAGATCTCGAATGGCTACATCAGCAGTGTGGACGATTATTCGAGACCCAACGTCTGTCCTGCCACCCGTGGAGCAACCGTCGGAAACGATAGCGTACGCCATCGAACCATCTTCAAGCGCTCGCGAGAGCGCGTAGTCTTGGCACGGAATTCCACCGCCGAGATGCGATGCTCCTATGTGGAAGTAGTCGTCAGTATAGAGTTTCATGACTTTCTCCTTCTTCTGCTTCTCATAACTACCGGATCAATCCGGTAGTTAATTGAAAGCAGAAGTAGAAAAATAGGGAGGGAGTTTGCACCCCCTCCCCTTGTTGTTCGCAAATGAACGCGCTTTAGATCGTCGGCGCTATCTGCTGACTCGGACCACCGGAACCCACGGCCTGACTCTGCGAAGAGACAGACTGCGAGACGAAGGCGGCGAGCTTGGCGAGATTACGCGGCGTCGCTTCGCCGGCACTCTTGTAGTGCGTGATGCCCGCATCCTTCTGGAATTGCTGCAGAAGGTGCCCGCAGCCTGCATCGTTGACGCCGATCAAGATCGAAATGTTGCTCTCGAGAATTTCGGCCGTCACAGACTTCTTCTGCTCATCACTCACCATCTTCATGGTAGAGACCGAGGCGTTTTCGCCGCCATCCGTAATGATGAATTCGATCGCATTCACGCCGAAGTCATTGTCGCGCAACTGCTTTGCGTAGGCGTTTGTGGCGCCGAGTGCTGAGTAGCAGGCGTCGTTGAGTGGCGTCATGCCACCCGGCTGAAGTGTCGGATAGGCCGACGTGTCGATGTCGGCAAGAGGCTTGAAGCCATGCAGTTCGCTGACGCCGTTTTGATGGACGTCAGAGAAGAGCAGTGTCCGCACGAGGATGTTCTCCGAGCGCGGGTTCTTCTTGCAGGCGTCGATTGCAGCAATCGCCATCTCACGCAGCTGCTTTTCGAAGCCATGAACGGAGCCCGTCACATCGATTGCAATCGTGACGAGCGTGTAGTCGGTCGCGCCGAGCTTATCGAAGCGGGCGCCAGTAAAGGCGAAGCCGCCCTTGCCGATTGCGAAGGATTTCATATCACCATCGAGTCGTGCCATAGAAGCTCTCCTTGGGTTGAATTCGGTAGAGAATTTTGGTCGCGGGCGTCTTCGACGCCCGCGACCCTGTGACTTCCTGCATTACGCAAGAAATTCAGTCGACTTCATCAGCGTCATCCCGCGTGCCTGCATGTCCCTGAGGAATTGCTGGCCGATCGCGGGAAAGTCAACGCCGGGAATTGCCGGAACCGGCGACATGCAGTCCGTGAGCAAGACCATCTTCTTCAGATGCTCATCGCCGATCGAGTTGGCGATTTGTTCGACCGTTGTCTTTACGCAGTGGGAGAGCGCCTCGCCGGCAAAGCCGATGAGATCCGCTTCCTGCAGCGATCGAATGAGGTCGAAGTTCATCTGCGTCGAAGGATCATTCGGATCCTCGACTTGCGCCTTGAGGCCACCGAAGTGCTCTGTCCAGACGGATGAGCCTTTGGTGACATAGTTGACGACGCCCATGTGCTGGTTTTCCCAGCGATTGAGAGCGTTCTCCAAATCTTCTTGCACCGCGTGTCCCCATGTGCCGATGCGGCAGTGCGGCTGCCAGATGCAGTGCAAAAACGTGCCGGAAGCTTCGAGCGCCACGAGGTACTGATAGAGCCGCTTCTGGTGCGCCGGATTACGCGCGCGCCAGATGTCGTTCTTCATGTCGTCGGCCTTGATGAGCGTGAACGGCGCCGGCGGTTTCCCGTTGACGTCCTTCCACATGCCCGGATGGGCAATGTGCATCGTGTGATGCGAATCGAGCGTCGTGTGGATCGAGTCGAGCTTGTGCCCAACCCTGTCCACCATTGCGGCGAGTCGCTTCATGTCGGAAACGCCACCCTTCACGGGAAGTTGCGCGACGAATTGCTTCCCGTCCGACCGTTCGATCGAGTACGGCGAGCCGTCGTCAACGCCCATGAAGTCGTTTTGCGGGTCGACGATGAACAAATCAACTTTCAGATTCTTGCGAGCCATTGCAGTCTCCTCTTAAAGATAGACTCTTTGCGTACGGTGAGTCTGATACCGCGTATGTACTTACGAAATACCCTTCGGCACTTCCTAAGATTAGTGTGTCAAAGACCAGAAAGAACTGTCTTTGCTTGCCTAGTGTACAGATTACACTAAGTAATCAACACGACAAGTGACTGCGAATTTATGTATTAATTTTGCCTTATTGTCAATGTGCGCACGTAGTCGTACACTTACCTTCATGGCTGAGAAAATCAACCAACCACGACTTGCTGACAATACCGCTGAAAGTGAGTTTTTGGATCAGCTGACGTCAATAGAAAAAATGCTGCTGCAGGATAATGTAGAGGGTGCACGTCGTGCAATCGCTGAACTTAAACCGCAGTTGAATAGACACTTTGAGAATGCGGCGCAAAAGTCTGAACTATTTACCAACATCGAAAACCGCGTCTCGCACATAGAGTGGCAACTCGATCCACCAAATGGTCGAAGCGGCGACGAGGGGTAGCTAGGCAGATCGATACGATACACTTCGTCCCTCCCCGCTTATAATAAATGTTTTCATACTACAAGAAATTAGCGGCGCGATCATGAGGATCGCGCCGCCTTTTATTCTGCACCCCTTCGGAATTACTCGCAGAGCTTCTCGACAATGAAATTCGCGGCCGTCTGGATTTGCTCCCAGTCCTTCTCCATCGCGACGGGGTCGAGGAGATCGAACACGTTCACACGGTCGGCGCGCCCGAGCGGACCTTTGTCGAGACGAAACGGTTGTCCAGCGCCCCACGTTGCATTCGCAATGCGTAGCATCGTGTCGCGTGTCCAGTCGTCACAGGTGCCGCTCGCGACGAGTCCAAGTACGTATGGCCCATGTTGATCGAGCGGCATTCTACCCTGCGAGCAGATCAGGGTGATACCGGTGACGACAGCTTGCATGCCGGCGTAATTCTGAGCTACCGTCTCGGCCTCGGTCTCGTCGAACGGCGTGTAATACTTGCCACCGTCGTAAGCCTGGGCACACCGGTTTGCACATTCGATCAAGTTTGCGCGATCGCGCATGATAGCCTGCAGTTTCGTTGCAAAATCAGACATTTATCTCTCCTAAAGATCGAAAATCTGCCCGCCTTCATGACATGGCATTATTTGCATTAATACATATAAAATGTACTTTGTCAAACTTAAAAAGGTATACTTTCTATGGAATTGCTTGGAAATGCTTCCAATGATAATTCACCACGGAAAAAAATTCCCACTAATCCGTTTGCAGTTACTAGACGCGATTGAGATGAAATCGATCATGAAGTAGGAAATTCGATTACAATGGAGCATCGATTAGGTCATTCCCTTTTGATAATCAAAACCACCAGAGGAAGGCGAACACTTTTTTAAACAGTGTAGGGATTTTTTCGCTAAAGAGCGTGTGGGTAAGTGAGCGTGCGGTACGTGACACGGTAGCAGACGCTACAACGGTTGTTGAACCTGCAACAGTTACGGTCGAGGTAGTTGCAGTCTTCTTTTGCGCGAGCGCTTCTGATTGTGCAGGAGAGGAGCTTTTTGCTTTTGTCGAAGTTCCCGCGCCAACGACGACTTGTATTTTTTCTCCTGGTGCAAACTCTTTGGCGTAGGATTCCTTTTGCGTCACGCCATTTTCCGTCGATTCGAAGGTTACATCGAGAGTTCCACCATCTGATCCCGATGATATGTTTGTCTCCACGCGCGAGGATGCACTTGAATCCCCTGTCGAGACATTTCCGCCACTCGTTACCGTTTGACCACCCGATGATGCCGAAGAATGGCTTTCGGTTATGACTGTTCCTCCTTGTACCGATACCTGAATTGAATTACTGGTAGCGGCTAGTGTCGCATGAGGAACAACAAGTCCAGTGGCAATGAGCATGGTAACGAGTGAGGTAAGATTCATATATTGTAGCGGCGAGGCCTTTGGTCTCGCCGTATTTCTATCTTAGAAGGAAGAGGAGATCAGCCACGAAGAGAGCGACTTCAATTGTTTCTTGAGAAGACCGGTTGTCGATGCAGGCTGCGGGGTTTGTTCCTCCGAAAAGACGGGCATGACTTGCTTTGCGGGAGCTTGTACCACGTTCTTTGCAGGTGTTGGCTTAACTCCCACCTTGGCCTTTTTGATTGTATCTGTCTTTACCGTGGGAAGCGCAATCTTAAATTTGTTCATCTCGGTGATTTGTTCGTTCGTGAGGTTGAAATCACCTTCACCATCACAAGTAAGCTCGTTAATCTTCTTCTTTGTCGTGAAGTACACGGCACCCGTTGGCTCCGATATACCCCATGGAGTGAGAATTTCTGCCGCGTGCTCCTCTTGGAAAGCCTTTACTGCAGCTATGGTCGAAGCATCGAATTGTCCACTTTCGGTTACTGCGGCACCTTCGTTCTTCATAAGGAACGTCTGGAGTTTTTTCACTTCGAACTCGCTATTGCGCACGCCGGGACGGACGTACTCGAGAAGATATGGCGTACAAATTTGAGGCGTCTTCGCGACTCCGAGAACCGCACCAGGATGCGAAATCTCAACCACATTTGTTGCCACAACTTCATCAAGCGCGATAGCGAGGCTCTTCATTCCACTAAGGCGCGCAGTATTGGTGTACTTGCCTGCAGGAATTGATTTTCCGAATTGCACGGTGTAGGTAATCTTAATAACTTCGCCAGATTTTACTTTTCCAAGATCCCACTTTTGATCGCCCACAAACTTATTGTTTGGTCCACGCAAGGTATCAGTTAAGAATACATCGAAGGCATCGCCGCCATCATTCGTAACCGTAATCGTGTAGTCAACCGCTGTTGGGGTCGTGGTAGAAACCGTGTTCGCCGTCTTCACCATCGAAATTTTTGGCTCATAGCCACCTTGAGTCACACCTCGCGTTGAATAGGTAACACCGTTTTGGATGACGAGATCGAGGTGTTCAGTGTTGTCCACGGTATTTGCATCGGATTCATGCGAGGTCACGCTTGCCTCGAGTGGAACCGCAAGTGATGTTCCCTGCGGAATAGTTCCCGCAATTGCCTTATAGACGAATTCTTTCGTCGCTCCGCGTGGAATGGTACCGAGATTCCACATTGCACCTTCTGCTGTTGGGACCGATCCTGCAAAGCTGAGTGCACTTGCGGGAAATCGTGCGTTCAATCGAACATTCGTTGCGTCGCTATCACCTTTGTTTGCAACAGTAAAGCGATAGGTTACTTCTGAACCAGGAAGTGTTGGATTTGGCGTTTCTGCTGATGCGCCGACCCAGAGATCAGGATGACCGAACGCAATGTTGCCATTCCAGTTTCCGAAGATGTTGAAGATCATGAAGATCCAGTTTTGACCGATGAGATTCGTGTTCACCATGTTGACCGAGTTTGCCGATGCGTACGCGTCACCAGTATCAATCGATGCAGTTCCTGAAGCGGATGTTGCCTCGTTGTCGCCCGTGAGTGCAAAGACGTTCACGTTATTTGTTACGGCTGCTGCGTTGTTTGCATTGATTGTCGTTGAGCCTGGATCACACTTCACGGTACAGTTTCCCTTCAGAGCACTCGTTGAAGCTGGTGTGCCGTCGGCGTTCTTAAGCACGATACCGAATGGGGTCTCTTCCCACATCATTCCCTGTGGAAGACCTTGAATGTTGCCCGTCCAATCACCCCAGACGCGGAAGAGGAGGAATATCTGCGTACCACCAACAAGATTGGTGTTCACTTGATTGAATGAGGTCGCGCTTGAAACTGCATTACCCGTTCCGATTGCCGTGTTTCCATCACCCGTAGTCGCGGTGTTGTCTCCTGATGTTGCACCCGCATTCGTAGAATCACCAACGGTCGCAGTGTTGTTTGCGTCGACCGAAAGACCGCCTGAGCCGCTCACACCACCACCACCATTTTGCGCGAGAAGCTTCGTAAAGAAGTCTGCTCCCGGAAGAATCAAGTCGTTCCCGAGATCTCCGAAGCTATTCATGGTCACAAGAAGATAGTTGGAATCGATGATGTTGGTGTTCACCAAGTTGACGGCGTTTCCTGCTGCGTATGCATTTCCTGTCGTGATGTCACATCCTGCCTGACCCGTACAGGTGTTGCCACCAGAATCAGCGCGAACGACGAGCGTATTCGTCACCACGGCCGTGTTATCAGCGTTAATAGTGAGATCGCCACCGCAGCCAGTGAGGCTACAGCCATTTTGAGTTGAAGATGCACCACCTCCGAAGAAGTAGGAAAGATCCATATTGCGCATGTCGAACTGCTCTCCAAAGAGAAGGTTCATAAAAAGGAGCATGCCTGAGGAGTTGATGATGTTGGAGTTTGCGATATTGATAGCGTTTCCAACCGCAAGTGCGTTCCCTGTCGTGATTGACGCTGCGCCTTCACCACCGTCTGCGGTGTTTGCACCTGTACCAGCTTCGGTCGTTTGATCTGCATTGATGGTTGCGTCGTTCGTTGTCGTGATTGTGGTCACCGGACGTGGCGGGCACCATGACGGACGATACTTGCTTTCGTACGAGAACTTCGCACAATATTTCAATTGATACGAACTCAAAGGCTTAGACGAAGTTGTGGTAGTAGATGCAGGCGTAGTAACTGTATTCGTGTTCGCCTGATTGGTCGCATCCCCTGTTGAGGTCGAATCGCCCGTATTCACAATCGCAGGATCGCTCGAAGGGGCGCCCGATGTACCTGCGTTCGGATCTGTTACAGGGGTTGTTCCGCCGGAAGTACCATCGCCACCAGATTGCCCTGCTTCACTGGTGTCACCAGATGTTCCATCTTGACCGGGAAGCGGCTGTTGTGTTTCTGGATTCGGTTCCCCCGGGATGCCATCCTCAGCAAGCGCAACCATCCATGGTGATGGCATCGTCATGAGAAGCGCCACAAGGACGCTCGCACTGAAGAATTTTGTGGAAAACAATTTTGTATAAAGCATATTTTTATATTTAAAGGCGCTTTCGACACCTGATCCTCATTAGTAGTTGCACTGTGCGGATGTTTTTGTGAAAGTGTCCTGCACTTTCTCACCCTCCTTGAGATCCCGAATGGCGACTGAGTATTTATATCGCATTCAGATTCTCATGAGAGGGAGGGATCGCCGATTACTCTTTGATCCCTCCTCACTCGAGCAACTAACTCACTCTAGTACCGCTGTGCGATACGATAATCCCGAAGGATTAACGCATTACTCGAACGATCGTTGAGTTCATGACGTTGATCGAACCAGAGTTCGATTCAGCGCGACCCGTGCGGATCGTGCCACCAACATCACCATCGCCTCCGTTTCCGCCGTTGCCGCCGTCGCCAGCGTCACCACCGTTCGATTCGCTACCGAAGTAGCTGTCGTATTCCCAGAAGCCTGATGAACCTCCAGCATCGCCGCCTTCGCCGCCGTTTCCAGCGTCGTCGCCGTCGCCACCTTCAGAACCTTCAGCATCGTTGTGACCAGTCTTAGCTGTAGCATCTGTGAAGCTTGAGATTTCACCAGAGTTATTTACAGCAACTGTTACAGAGTTATCTGTTGTGCGATCGCCGCGACGACCCCAACCTGAGTGGCTGTAGCCTTCGTTACATCCGCAGTCCGCTGCCTCAACTTCGATTTCTACCGAGTTGAGAACGTTCATTGATCCAGAGTTAGCCTCTGCATCGCCTGTGTCTACGAGGCCACCTGCGCCACCAGCACCGCCGTTGCCGCCCTCGCCTCCGTCGCCACCTGCTCCGCCGTTAGCGTCGCCTCCGTAGCCTTCATCCCAGCAGTCACACTCTCTGTAGCCACCTT